>Ga0308411_10000021_pt1 | contig 78127 bp, 61 predicted proteins | sample HotsprottomLayer_2_FD_203530 | JGI IMG/M metagenome (GOLD analysis project Ga0308411, IMG submission 203530) | Hot spring phototrophic mat microbial communities from Octopus Spring, Yellowstone National Park, Wyoming, United States -... | ecosystem: Environmental > Aquatic > Thermal springs >... | reverse complement strand
ATTGTAGGGGGCGAATTTAAAATTTCACGCCACGTTGAACCAGTCCAATAATTAATCTTATTTGATGTAGTATTATATAATAATAACCCCTGAACAGGAGCTAATGAATTTCGCTGAGCATCCGTTAAACGAGGGATTAATAATCCTTTATTCGTTGATTGTATGTCTAACATAGCACTCTGGTCAGCGGGATTACCCGTTTCGCTTATAGCAACACCTGCCGAAGTTAATGTGCCGGAACCTATAGTATTTGTAACGAAACTTTGACATGGAGTAGTCCATGAAGAACCGTTATAATAACTTAATTTATTTAACGAGGTGTTGTAAATTATCAATCCTTGTGATGGAGACGAAATTGACCCCGTGGTAGTTCGTGGCAGTAACAAGCCTCTATTGGAAGATTTTACTTCGAGTATTGCAACATTAGCAGGATTCGAACCATCTTCACTAATAGCAACACCACCACCCGGAGCTGTACTACCTGTCGTACTACCAGCAGATACACTTTCTAATACATACCAACCGCTACTTGTGTATATATTCAACGTATTATCGGTTATATTATAAATAATCAACCCATTTGCAGGCGTTTTTATGGCATCTCTTTCAGCAGACGTCATACGTGGAATTAATATTCCATGCTGAGTACTACTTACATCAAGCATTGCCGATGGATGAGGATTATTACCTGTTGTATTTATCCCTATTTGCGAAAATACAGGCAACACCTGCAACCAATAAACCAATAGTGCCAACAATAGCACTCTTACAATATAATTCATTTTTTTAGTTCCCATGGGCATTTAATTTTTGTTGATTAATAATTTTATTTTTCTTTAGTTTTTTTTCTTTATTCACTTGACTGAAATTGCCATTGCCAAGCCACCTTCTCGTCATTGCGAGCCTGATAACAATCAGGCGAAGCAATCTCCTCAGAACACTTAACACCAACAAGAACGTGCAACGAGGAGATTGCTTCGTCGTTTCACTCCTCGCAATGACGGGAAGGGAAGGACTCGCAATGACGGGAAGAAAGGAACTCGCAATGACGTGGGTGTAAAAGGGCTCGCAATGACGAAAAAAAGTAACAGGCAAAAACCCACCACCTCGCCAAAATACGCCACTCAAAGACCGCCATATAAGCAGTCTTCTCATAAATATAAAAAAATTTGATAGATTAAGACTATTCTCTCTCTCTCTCTCTCTCTCTCCACAACCATGCGGGTTTCAGAAGGTGCGTTGAAATATATCATAATAAAAATAATCTTTATGCAAATATAAAAAAAAATTATTTTTTAAAACAAAGACACGCTCCAAAAAAGCTTATTTTTCTTTACTATTGTCCAAAAATAATATATAAAAGTAAGCAATTTTTTTATAAAAAAAAGGAGGAAAATTTCCTGCCTTTTTTCATTTTTTTCGGCTAAAAACATAGTCATTGAAAAATTACTTGCGGTTGCACTTAACTAGTTATATTGATAAATAATTATATTGATAAATAGAGTGGGGAATGCCTTTTCAAAACCCCTAAATCAAAAATTTAAATCATTGATAATCAATAATTCTTTTTTTATTAACAATTATTTTGGACAATAGTGATTTTTTTTAAATATGCAAAAATTTTTTTAATTTTACAAAAAATATGAAAACATTATTTATATTTATATTGGTTTTAAATTCTTGCTTGTTTTCGCAAATAGATTCATTACTTTTACAAAAAATTGATTCATTAAACAAACAACTACAAGAATTTGAGCACCGCTTAGATATCATAGAAAAATTGACAGACGATGTTTTGTTTTTTCACCGTTTATCTGATATATGTACAATAGATAAAGTTTTTATATATGGTCCTCCAAACGCAAATGTACGCGATACAACAAAAATTGGCTGGAACAATCCTGTTCGCTTTTGGTCTTACGTATTCATTCCAAAAAAAATAAATAAGAAAAAGAAACATCCCCTATTAGTATTTGTACATGGCGGAGTTCATTCTAATTTTTCTACATATAATACTCACATTTTACGAGAAATGATTTTGCAAGGCTACGTTGTAGTAGCCCCAGAATATCGTGGCAGCACAGGCTACGGAAAAAATTTTTATGAATTAATTGATTATGGTGGTCGCGAAATTGATGATGCCGATGCATCGCGAAAATATGTAATAGAAAACTATCCTTTTGTTGATTCTAATAGAGTAGGAATTGTTGGTTGGAGTCATGGCGGTATGATAGCTATTATGTGTTTGTTTTTTTATCCCCAAAATTATAAAGTAGGTTTTGCCGGTGTTCCTGTTTCCGATTTAGTTAAAAGAATCGGTTATCACGGCAAAAAATATGAAAAATATTTTTCTGCAGCTTATCATATAGGTCAAACATTAGAAGAAAACCCCAACGAATATCGTCGTCGTTCACCTGTAAGCCATGCTCATAAGCTAACTAAACCTGTTTTAATAAATACAAATACAAACGACGACGATGTATATGCAACAGAAGTACTTCAACTTGTTGAAGCATTAAAACAAGCCGGAAAAGAATTTCAATTCGACTTATACGAAAATTTGCCTGGAGGACACGGTTTCGACAGAATAGACACAAAATTAGCTCGTCAAATACGATTTAAGATGTATTCTTTTTTAGCCCACTACCTAAAACCATCTTTTATTTTCCGTACAGCAGAAGAATTATCGAATGCAGCATATCCTGGTATGAAATAAACACGTTATATTTTGACAACAAAAAAATATATACTACTTTTAATTTTCATAAAAAAATAATCATGAGCGAAAGTATTTTAAAAGCATTGATGCGTCTTTTTGCCATCATAGCCGATGTAGATAACGACAGCGAAAGCGGTGTTAGTGAAAAAGGAAGAGAAATTGTTGCATCGTACCTAAAACAACAGCTAAGTCAGGAACTTGTGGAACAATATTTATCATTGTTTCTGCAATTTGTAGAAGAACAACAAGGAAAAAAAGGAAAAAAACGTTTATCTGCCAATAGTGTTAAAGTTCTTGCTATTTGTTCAAAAATAAATGACGAACTACGGCAAGAACAAAAAGTATTGGTTCTGCTAAAATTATTAGAATTCATAAATTACAATAATACCGCTAATGAATACGAACTCGAATTTGTTAAAACAGTAGCCGAAACTTTTAACATTCCCACAGAAGATTACGAAAATTGTAAAGCATTAATACTCGATAAACCAAACACTATTCCTTATAAACAAAATCTTTTAATTATTGACAATCAAAAAAATAATACTATAGCCGAAGCAAAACATATTTACAACGAAAATCTTAAAGGTCAATTAATTATTTTACACATAGAAAGCACAAATATGTATGCTTTTGGCTACATTGGCGACGATACTTTATATTTAAACGGACAACTTCTTTATCCCAAACGTGTTTACATACTTGTAAAAGGCTCAACCATCAGAGGACCAAAACTACCACCAATTTATTATAGCGATATAGTTTCAATATTTTTAAGTACAAAACAAAGTTCAAAAATTACCTTTACTGCAAAAAATGTAACATTTAAATTTAAAAATTCAAAAAACGGACTTCACGACTTTAATTTCAGCGAAGAAACAGGACAACTTATTGGCGTAATGGGCGGAAGTGGTGCCGGTAAATCTACATTGTTAAACATCTTAAACGGAAATATAACTCCATTAAGCGGCGAAGTTATAATAAACGGATTTAATGTTCATTTCGAAAAAGATAAAATAAAAGGTATAATTGGTTTTGTTCCACAAGACGACTTGCTGATTGAAGAATTAACCGTATTTCAGAACCTTTACTACAATGCAAAGCTCTGTTTCGCAAAATTTACGGAAGAACAACTTATAGATACCGTCAATAAAGTACTAATAGATCTTGATTTATACGAAATTCGCAATTTAAAAGTAGGCGGACCGTTAAACAAATTCATTAGCGGCGGTCAACGAAAGCGTTTAAATATTGCTCTTGAACTCATACGCGAACCAAACATAATGTTCGTTGACGAACCTACATCGGGCTTATCGTCAATGGACTCTGAAATGGTAATGGACCTTTTGAAAGAAATTACACTGAAAGGTAAATTAGTTATTGTAAACATTCATCAACCCTCGTCAGATATATTCAAATTATTCGACAAACTATTAATTCTCGATAAAGGCGGCTATCCTATTTATTACGGCAACCCTGTGGAATCGGTAATTTACTTCAAAAAAGCTATACAACACGTTAATGCAGACGAAAGCGAATGTCGTTGTTGCGGAAATGTCAACCCTGAACTTGTTTTACAAATAATAGAAACAAAAGTAGTAGATGAATATGGCAAGTTAACCAGAAACAGAAAATTTACTCCCGTAGAATGGTTTAAATATTATAAAGAAAAAATTGATGTTAATTTTAAAGAAAAACCTTACGAAAAAATTATACCCGAAAATAATTTTGACATCCCTTCAAAATGGAAACAATTTAAAATTTTCTTTACACGCGACATACTTTCGAAACTAACAAACAAACAATACGTATTGCTAAATTTTTTGGAAGCACCAGTTTTAGCAATCATTTTAGGATATTTTACCAAATACATTGCCGGCGATCACTACATTTTTAGCGAAAACGAAAATCTTTTTGCATACATATTTATGGCTGTTGTTGTTGCACTTTTTTTAGGTTTAACTGTTAGTGCCGAGGAAATAATACGAGATAGAAAAATTTTACAACGCGAAAAGTTTCTTAACATTAGTCGTTTTAGTTACATAAATTCTAAGGTAATTATTATGTTTTTGCTTTCGTCAATTCAAATGATAACTTTTGTACTAATCGGAAATTCCATTTTAGGTATAAAAGGTTTAACTCTTGAATACTACTGGATACTATTCACTACGGCTTGCTTTGCAAATATGTTGGGATTAAATATCTCATCTGCTCTAAATTCGGTAGTAACAATTTACATCCTTATTCCTTTTATACTTGTTCCTCAGCTTTTGCTTAGCGGAGTTATAGTTAAATTCGACAAATTACATAAATCTGTAGCAAATGTTCGCTTTGTTCCAGTAGCTGGCGATTTAATGACTTCTCGCTGGGCATTCGAAGCCTTAGCTGTTACACAGTTCAAAAAAAATAAATGGGAAAAACATTTTTACGACATAAACTTTAAAAAAAGCTTTTTCGAATTTCAGTTTAATTACAGAATACCAGAGCTTATTAACCGCCTCGAACAATGCGAAAGTTACTTAAACAACCCTACTGAAAATATTTCTTACGAAAAAAATTTGAGTATTTTATACAACGAAATTTATGATATCGAAAAAATGTTCGCAAGAAAAAATTTTGCGTCGTTCGACGAACTAAATAAAAACAAATTCAATCAGCAAACAGCTGAAGATGTGAGAAACTACCTCGAAGAAAAACGAAAATATTTTGTAAAACAATATAACTTAGCTACTGCCGAAGCCGATAAAAAATTAAACGAGCTAACAGCCAAATATTCAAAAGAAGAAATTTTAAAACTCAAAGAAGATAATTACAACATTTCATTAGCCGATCTTGTTACTAATAAAAACACTTTTCAAACGATTACCGAACAAGACAACAAACTAATTCAATTAACTAAACCTATATACAAAGAACCAGACTCAAATTACGGAAGAGCTCATTTTTATGCCCCTTTCAAAAAAATTGCTGGTTTAAAAATTGATACATTATGGTTTAACACTATTTTTATATGGATCACTACTTTATTTTTTTACATAGCTTTGCAATTCGATTGGTTGCGTAAAATATTATCGAGCAATATATGGTCAAAATTCAAATTATCGAAAAAAAATGAAGATTAGCGGTTTTACATTTGTTCGAAATGCAGACAAGTTGTATTTCCCTATTAAAGAGTCTATCGAAAGCATATTACCCATAGTAGATGAATATATTATAGCACTCGGAAAAGGCGACAACGAAGATAATACAGAACAACTAATACTTTCTATTCAATCACCAAAAATTAAAATCATTTACCGCGTATGGGACGAAAAATTATTTAAAGACGGAAAAATATTTGCACACGAAACTAACGTTGCCCTTAACGAATGTAAAGGCGATTGGTGCTTTTATCTTCAAGCAGACGAAGTTATTCACGAAAACGACTTACCAATTTTAAAAGATGCTTGCCAATTTTATCTTCACAACGAAAAAGTTGATGGCTTTACTTTAAATTATTACCATTTTTACGGCGATTACAACCATTACCTGCCCATACACGGATGGTGCCGAAGCGAAATTAGAATTATTCGCAATAACAAAAACATATACTCATACAACGATGCTAATTCATTTAGAAAAGAAAATAATAAAAAACTTCGCATAATAAAGTTACCTGCACACGTTTATCATTATGGTTACGTTCGTCCACCCGATATAATGAAACAAAAAAAAACAATACAAGACAATATACACAAAGGTTTTGCCGAAAAACAATTTATAGAAGATAATTTTAATTATGGCAATATGAAAATGACCTATCTTTTTAAAGGCTCTCATCCTAAGGTAATGCAAAACCGTATTAGCAATATGTCGTGGGAAGATAAGCTATATTTTAAAAATGTTCCTCTTAATCGCCCTAAAATGAAACACGAAAAAATTAAATATCGCATTATAACTTTTATCGAGAATAAAATTTTAGGTGGACGTCAACTTTTTGGTTATAAAAATTGGATTTGTCTGGGCTCGTTCCAAAAAAAACTATAAATTTTCTTTTCGCAAAAATACACTTATTGGAAAATGATCGCTGGCATTTATTTTATGAACTACATAATTGCAAGAACTGAAAAATGGTGAATGTAATATATAATCTATTCGTATCCAAGGAATGTTACCATTATAAGTACTACCCATCGAAAAAATATCTATTAAACTGTAACTGTCTTTTAACCCTTTTGAAATTACAGAATAAGTGTAAGAAGCCGGAACATCGTTAAAATCTCCACATACAATCACTGGATAAGGACAACTTTTTACATGTTCGGCAATTATTTCGGCTTGTTTGTTTCTTTTTACAATAGCTGTTATTAGTCTATTATAAATATTTTTTGTTTTTTGTAATTCGATGCTATCCGAATTATTTTCCAGTGCCGAAATAAATGCATAGTCTTCGTTACCTAATCTAACACTTTCGAGGTGCAAATTATAAACCCTTATTGTATCGCTATTTAAAACAATATCAGAAAAAATAGACATATTAGACGTCTCTTCAAATTCAATTACACCTTTGTTTATTATAGGAAATCGTGAAATGGTTGCAATGCCAAAATGTTCTTTTTTTCTGTTTATTACAGGATAATACTCGTGAATATAAGAAGTATTTAATCCTTTTAAAATAGGCTCAGTAGTAGGATATTTACCATCACTCTGATAATAATACTCCTGAAAACAAGCAATATCTGGATTTTCGTTTATAATAAAATCTATTATTAGTTTATGATTTTTATGATAACCCTTCCAATTATACAAATCGAACAATCGAACATTAAAAGACATAACTTTTAATAACGAATCGTCTTTTGTACATTTATTTGAATCGAGTAATGAAGTAAAATTCACATAACGGTTAAATACAAATAAAGCCCACAAAAAAACAGGAAAAGTTAAAATAAATGTAACATAGTACTTTCTGTATAGAACAAATACTATTAAAACGAAGAATATTATAAATAAAATTGGAAAAGCAAGCGACAACAAATAAGGAATGTAAGTAATATATGCTGGTACAAACTTAGATAACAAAGCAACAAAAACTAATAAAACTACAAAAAGATATACCGATAAAAAAATTGATTTTACAAGTCTTCTAAATATACTTTTTTTCTTATATTTTGTATTTAAAGTCATTTATTACCAGCTTTAAAAAGCGTTTCTTTCTCTTTATCTGATAAACTATTATATCCGTGTTTTGCAATTTTATCTAAAATGGCGTCAATTTCTTTTTGAGCTTTTGCTTTTTCATAATTATATTCATCGTCTTTCATAAAACGAACATTTTTTTTAGTCCGTTTTTTATTGCTTTTCCAATTTATTTTAAAAGAAGGCATTTTAAATTTGTTTGTTCTTAACAACAATCCATACAACGCTCCATAAAAAGCACCACCTAAATGTGCTATATGACCACCACTATTTTCCGATGCAATACTTAAAAAATCAATAATTATTGTAAAAATTGCAATATGCTTTATTTTTACCTGCCCTAAAAAAAGTAAATTTAATGTATAATTAGGAATATAAAACGATATAGCAACCACTATTGCTAAAACCGAAGCAGATGCACCTAAAGCGCGAGAAGTTAACAATACATCCTGAAAAATAGGAAAAATATTAAAAGCCAAAATGTAAAAACAACCACCCAACAAGCCACCAAAAATATATGTATGTAATAATTTTTTTGAACCTAAATAATCAATAAAAATTTTACCAAACCAATATAACCATAGCATATTAAATAAAATATGCAATAATTCTTCGTGAGTAAACATATACGTAATAATTGTCCAAGGCATTAACAAAATAGTATTAATATCGGCAGGAAGCATTAAATAATTCGGGGGATAGTATAATCCTTGATTACCAATTTTTAAAAGAAACAAAAAAACTCTAAATACACCAATTATAACATAAACAGCAATGTTTATGTAAAGAATTTTTGTTAAATAGTTACCATATTTAAATTTATGCCAGTATTTACCGAATATATTCATAATTTAAAACATTCTGTATTTCCTTCTCCAATAAAGTATTAAAATAATACCAAAAAGCATTCCTCCTAAATGTGCAAAATGTGCAACGTTATCACCTGGTTGATTCATTATACCGCTATAAAGCTCAAATAATCCGTACATAATAACAAAATATTTAGCTTTTATCGGAAACAAGAAATAAATATAAATGAGCGAATTTGGGAACATCATACCAAAAGCTAAAAGCAAGCCAAAAACAGCACCGGAAGCGCCAACTGTAGGTATATTTATCTGCATTAAATATTGCTGGTCAACAAATTTATACGATTCTTGAACAAAAGACGGATCGAAACGAAAATTCGACCAAGTAACTATAAAATTCGATAAATGAGCTTTATACTCTGGAAAATAATTCATTATCAAATACGAGAAAGTTTCGGGCGACGAAGCATTTTTATATGCTATTATTGCCTGCTGTAAATCTGAAATTCGCCAATAACTAATTAAAAGATGCAAAGCAGCAGCACCAAAGCCAGTAAAAAAGTAATAATATAAAAATCTTTTACTCCCCCAAAAATTTTCTACGGCAGTACCAAACATCCACAAAGCAAACATATTTGAAAAAATATGCAAAAAATTACCATGCATAAACATGTGAGTTATAAACTGATACCAACGAAAATTTTCACTCTCGAAATAAAATAAGCCTAAAACACTTGTTAAATCAAAACCAAATTTGCTTATCAAAGTAATTGTAGCTAAATACAACAAACCATTTATAATAAGCAGGTTTTTAACTACTGGTGGCATTAAACTAAATCCGCCTGGAGAATAATAATTCATTTTTAAAAATTTTTTTCTATTTCACTAATTGGAATAACGTAAAAAATAATTTTACCATCTGGCGTAAACTGTGGATTTGAAGTCGAAAATAGTTCATCAAAAAGTTGTTGTTGTTCTTCATTAGACAAAACTTGACCATTTTTTATTGCCAATGACTTGGCCATTGGTATCAAAAAACGTTCAATCATTTCAAACTTTTCGGGCATCTTTTCTATCTCTGAATACGAATTGAAAAAACTTTCAAAAACGCTTGCTATACTACAATTTGTAAAAAAAGAAGGTATTTCCTCGACAGATATCTGTTCATCATTTATTTTCTGCAAACGAAAACCCAACCGATTAAAATATGGAATTAGTTCATCTAAATACATCAAAGTTCTAACATCTACATTTATTATCTCAGGAAAAATTAACCTTTCGGAATAAACAGATTTATCTTCGTAACGTTTAATAAGCATTTCGTAAACTATTCTAACATGAGCACGATGTTGATCTACTATCATTAAACCCGATTTAAAAGGCAAAACCAAAAAACGATTATTTAACTGAAAAATATTGTGTGTTTTATTAAATTCTATATTAAAAGCTGTAGCATCTGTTGTTCTTCTTTTATCTAAACTAATATTATCCGGTTCAAAAAAATTTTTCCAACCTATATCTGGCTTTTTTTCAAACGGATTGTAATCGGGATTTATAGAAATTTTTGGTGGTTGTATGGGCTTATCTTTCTGTATTAGTGGTAAATGTATAGAAGATTCCTGCTCAAACTCTATATTTGGTAAAATACTCGTTTTTCCGAGTGTTTGTTTTATAGCAGCTTCTAAAATCTGGGCAACTGCTCGTTCATCTTCAAATTTAATTTCCGTTTTTGTAGGATGTATGTTTACATCTATAAACTTCGGATCGCAAGTAAAATAAATAAAAAACGAAGGACTAGTATCTGGTAAAAGCAAGTTTTCGAAAGCATTTAATACAACGCGGTACAATAAAGGATGTTTTATAAACCGGTTATTTACAAAAAAATATTGAAATTGATTTTTCTTTTTAGCATTTTCAGGTTTTCCAACAAAACCATGAATATTTATTATTGAAGTTTCTACATTTATATCAAGCAATTCAGATGATATACTTTTTCCAAAAGCATGAATTATCCTTTGTTTTAATGTACTTGTGGTTAAATTGTATATTTCGGTTTGATTATTAATTAAAACAAATGAAATTTCGGGATGCGACAATGAAACTCTTAAAAATTCATCAACTATATGTTTAAATTCTAAATTATCCGATTTTAAAAACCTTCGGCGCGCAGGTATATTAAAAAATAAATTTTTCACCGTTACTGTAGTACCAGTAGAACAAACTGTTGGAGTTTGTTTTATGAGTTTTGAGCCATGTATTTCAACACAAGTGCCTATTTCGTCATTTTCTCTTTTGGTAATAAGTTCAACCTGGGCAACAGACGCAATTGAAGCAAGAGCTTCGCCTCTAAAACCAAAAGTAGATATAGCAAACAAATCGTTAGCATCAGATATTTTAGAAGTAGCATGTCGTTCAAAAGCCAGCCTTGCATCTATTTCAGACATACCAACACCATCGTCAATTACCTGTATCAGTGTTTTACCTGCATCTTTTATTAAAACTTTAACATTTTTAGCAAAAGCATCTATCGAGTTTTCTAATAATTCTTTCACAACAGATGATGGCCGTTGAACAACTTCGCCAGCAGCTATCTGATTAGCAACTGAGTCGGGCAATATTTTTATTACTTGCGAAATCATTCCTTAATAATAAAGGAAATATAAAGCCAACGCTGATAATATAATTATAATTACTAATAATCGAATGTTAGATTTTATTGCTTCTGATTTGCTTTTTAATTTCGAACTTCTGCGAAAACTGCCCTTTATTCTATTTTCATAATTATCACTAATTTGTTCACATATTTTTTTTTCTAATTGTTTTTTGCGTTCATCGTAATACACAGGAATATAATTATAAGATTTTGCACGAGGTAACTTAAATAATCTAAATCGTAACATCTTTTTTTTGCAAACTTACATAAATTTTTTTATGCTTTATTAAAGAGCATATCAATTTATTTATTCCATACACCTGAAATTTTAGCACTGCATTTGGGACATATTCCATTAAAATTCTCATTACTAACATTATACGCTTTTCTGGTGATAATTTTTTCACCACAAGCATAACAGTAAGTATTTGATTCTAAAGCCACATTACCTATGTAAACATATTTTATCCCTTTCGATTTTGCAATTTCTGCAGCTTTTTGTAAAGTTTCTATTGGCGTTGGCTGCACATCTAACAATTTGTAAGCAGGAAAGAACCTGCTAAAATGTAATGGTACATCTTGCAATTTATTTTGAACAATCCAATCGCACATTGCCGATATCATCTTCAAATCGTCTGTATGTTTTGGTATTACAAGATTTGTTATTTCTACCCAAACATTGTTTTCTTTAAGTAATAATATTGTTTCGAGCACAGGTTTTAATGTTCCTCCTGTTAATTGACTGTATATTTTATCGTCGAAACATTTTAAATCAATATTAGCAGCATCGAGGTAAGGAATAAGCTCTTTTAATGGTTCTTTATTTATATATCCATTCGAAACCATAATGTTTTTTAATCCTTCTTTACGAGCCAATTTAGCTGTTTCGAGCATAAACTCGTAAAAAACTGTCGGTTCGTTATATGTATATGATATAGACTTGCTGTTATATTTTTTTGCCAAAGCAACAACCTCTTCGGGAGTTAAAGCTCTATAATCAATTTCATCAGGTGATACTTGAGATATTGTATAATTTTGGCAATTTTTACAATGAAAGTTACAACCTGCTGTACCTATTGAAAAGGTCGTTGTACCTGGTAAAAAATGATACAAAGGTTTTTTCTCAACCGGATCGTTATTTATTGCTACAATTTTACCGTAAGTTAAAGATTCTAATTCACCATTAACATTTTTTCGTGCTTTACAAGAACCTGTTTGCCCATCAGAAAGAATACAATAATTTGGACATAAATCGCAACGTACTTTGTTTTTTTCTAATTTTGTATAGTACTTAGTTTTTTTTTTCGGAAAAAGTCCATAATCTTTTTCAGAAAATATTATAGCTTCGTAAACATAAATATCTGCATTTTTCCAGCCATCCCAACCTATTCCAGCCTTGTCTCTGGCACAATGTACTAAAAACTCCTCTAACGTCCAACCAGTTTCTTTTGCTACTTGTGGTAAAAATGTACCTCCTTTAATGCCTTTTTTTATATATATTCCGTGCTTACCTAATTCTATTTCCGATATAGAGTTTATTTTACGCAATGGAGTAAGCACAGATATTTCAATATCTACCTGATTTAATTCTTCTTTTGTTAAAGGTGAAAAACGATAATCGAATAAAGCTGCTGCAATAGCCTTATCAATAACAACTTCATATAAAGGAATTTTCGGTTCGAATTGACCAATGCAACCACGTAATTGACCATCCTTATGAAGTGTAACAAAAGCACCACAATTTTGCTTTATGTTTTCTGTAATTTTTATACTACTGATATCGGGACGTGTATTTCTTAAAAGTTTTTCTTCTAATGTATTTCTTGCCAGCTTTAATAGCTCTATTTTTTCGTCGTCTGACAATTCAAACTTATTACTTTTTTTCTGACTAACAGAAATTGCCCAATATCCCACAACTCTATCCTTATCACCATAATGCGAATCGCCTGAATTTTTGTATTCAACAAGATTATATTCAAATTTATTGGTATCAACCAAATACATCAACGATAAAACAGACGACCAACCACAACAAGTTGTAGCTAAATTTTTTACTTCACCTTTTTTATATTTATTTATAGTAGTGATAAAATTCTCAGGGTTCCCACTAACTATTGCTTGTGCAGTTTCGTTGTCAATTTTTACAGCATTGTCGTAAGAAGGATAATGTGAAAAATCGCTCGAAATAATAAAAATATTTTTGTCGTTAAAGTAAGGTTTAAGGGAATTGGCTATTTCTTTGGCAGTATTTAAGCCTTCCGAACCAATTACTATTGGTATTATGCTAAAATCGTTTTTTAAATGTAACTGTAAAAAAGGTAATTGAACTTCTATGCAGTGCTCATCTCTATGGGCTTCTGGTAATGATTTGAAAACATCGTATTTTTCAATTAACTCTTTTGCAAGATTTTGATTTACTTTAACTTCGCCAAGCGGAGTAACAAAATTACCTTCGCTATATATAGAAGCTCCATCGAAATACATCGTGTGACTTGTAGCTAAAATAAAAACATTTTCGTACTTTTTGTTAGGATTAAACTGCTTAATAGCCGAAGCAGCAACATTACCACTAAAAACATAACCAGCATGAGGCGAAATTACTGCTAAAGTACTTTCACTTATTGGAGTCTTTGCTTGTTTCAACAGATTTTCTACCTGTGTTTTAAGCTCTTCTTTATTCGAAGGATAAAATTTTCCTGCTACAGCAGGTTTTCTAATTGTATTCATTTTATCTTTAGATTGTTGCGCACAACTAATTAAATTAAATTTCAAAATAATTGTAAGCACTAACAAAAGTCGCATAAACACAACTTTTTTTCAAATATACATAAAATTTTAATTTCAAATTATCATCCATAAAGTTGCCATTATTAATTAAAACAAAACATATAATTTATTTTCTTTAGCCAAATTAGATTTTATCTTTTAAGAAATTATAAAGTTTGTTGTAATCTTACATCAATAATATTCCATTACTTCTCCCTAATTAAATGCAAATAACCTTCGTATTTATATGTTTTACCGCGTCTGTCTTTTGCCTTTATTATTATATAATAAACTCCTGGCGATGCTTCGCTTCCTGTTATAGTTCCATCCCAATAACCATTTATATCATCCCATTCGTAAATCTTTCTTCCCCAACGATTGTATATTTTTGCTTCGAATTCATCAATAGACTCGCCACGAACTTTAAACACATCGTTTTGTCCATCGCCGTTTGGAGTAAATACATTAGGAACTTCGAGAATAGGTTGTTTATCAACACAAAGTGGCTCAAAAATCATTGTGTCTATACAATCTTGTTTACTTGTTGCTATAAGCATTATGGTATAACAACCTTCGTTTTCAAAAACAATTGTCGGATTTTGTAGAGTTGATGTATATACTAAATTATTATTTTGGTCGTAAATACGCCATGAATATTTTTTGCCGTTGTATGTAGTATTTACCATTGTTACCTGATAAGGTGCTACCTGATTTTGCTCAAGTATTGTTGTATCGAAAGAAGCAATAACTGTTCCAGTATCAGGAACAAAAATTCCAATTGTATCACGACAAATAGTTCCCGGAGAAGCATGGGGACTTTGCGATTGCCCATTAACTATAACATACATCCACGTATCGGGGCATATTCCATCACGAATTAATGTAGAACTATTATTATCAACCCAATTAAATGTATAGTAATTCGGGTAAACCTGTCCCTGTGAATTTACGTAAGATGTACTTAATTCTATTTGGCCGTTACAATTTCCGCATGTTGAAGGTGATACAACTTTTTGAGGATTGAACAACGGCGGTTCTTGAACATATTGAGTTACTAAACCGCTATAACAACCCCACATGTTGTATGTCATAAGCTGAACAATATGTTGATTTCCGGAATTCCACGACACATAAATTGTATCGCTATGTAAAGGATCGGTAATAGTTGAACTTAATGTTCCACCTGGATAATTCCAGTGAAATTCTACTATACCATAATTAACATGATTAGGTAAATTCCACGTATGTGCTATTATCGTAGAACTATCGTAACGGCAAGCTGGCATTGTTGCTGTAAATTGTCCATTTGGACGTGGAGCAAAATACAAATACAATGTATCGCTATCGAAACAAATAGAATTTTGTTCTTGCCATATAAATTCACGAAATGGCTTTATGGTATTAAAAACTGTGTAACAACCATTACAGTTAAGATATAAGCTATCGTTATGCAAATGCGTTGTAGTGTGATTGCCTACTCCATGAACAAAATATACATTAGTTGGATCTAAACTATACCAAGTTCCTGTAGAACCTTGAACAGAATATATAGCATTCATTTGATAATTTAAACCACAAACAGTATCGGTTTTAATATCACTGTTCGGACCAAATAAGTTTGGCCAGTAATTTCCACCAGCATTTGCACGGGGTTGTTGAATAAAGCGAACATAATGCACATCGCTTGTGTCGCGACAATTTCCATTAACTGTTATCCAATAAAAATAATGAGGACCATAATAACTTGTACCACCAGTATCTATAGTTGCAACTAAATTAGAGCTTGCATACGGCGAAGGACTAAATGTAGTATTAGGCACAACATCTATCCAGTAACCATAACCATAAGCAGGTTGTACAGCATTCAAATTTGGGTAACTATATCCGCACCATAAGGAATCGGAAGGCAGAGTTGTAATAATAGCTTCTTGTAAACTACCAAAATAAACATTTACAGAATCGTATCCATAGCAAATTCCATTAAATTCAACCCAGTACATTTTTATGGTGTCGTTTTCTGATGGCCAGCGTATCCAAGTACAAGCAGAATCCTGATAAGAAGGGTTATAATTACCATTAGGTCCATCATAGTATGCAACACCCGGAGGACCAGACCAATAACCTCCAGGAATAGATGGCGTTGCACAAATATAAGCAAATTTTCCACATACTTCAACGTCAAGTCCAGCATCTGGTTCAGGAGCTATTAAAAATTCTATCCTTACAGTATCCTGATCGAAACATGATAGCATATTTGCATTCATCTCCCGCCATATAAAATAATATACACCATACTGTGTAACAGAAACCATTGTTTGAGGCTGTGTTGGGTTTACAAAATTTGCCGTACCTGGTCCTGATAATGTTGTCCACAAGCCCGCAGGATTTAATAAACTTGTAGTAGCATTTAAATAATAATTCTTGCCGCAAACAACTGAATCATGACCAGCATAAGCATCAGGGATTTTATGAAATGTAATTCTTACTGAATCGTATGTTTGACAACCAGGTCCGCTTTGAACATACCAGTACAGATATACAACTTGATGATCGGCATTTGCAAAAAATGTACTTGGATTAACAACAGTTGCTGTGGCATTCCATGGTAAAGGATCAGTTCCGTTGTAAGTAATTACAACTCCCTGATGACTTGATGTCCAATAAGCCGATGAAGCTATACTCCCTATTGTATCAGCAGCTAATTGTGCCGAATAACCACAAACAGATTGTACAGGTCCAGCTTCGGCATGTGGTGTGGCAGAAAATGTAACCAATACCGTATCGTAATTTGTACAAAAATCGGAATATGCTGTAAATATAAACGTATCTACCTGAGTATAATTAATAGCTACAATAGTAACTATTGGGGTTAAACTTGTATTACTTGGATTATAACTTGCTGTTGGGTTTGATGATGACCAATAACCTGGGTAACTAGAATTAACATTTAACTGAATAGTATTTCCACAAGTTGCCAAATCTGGTCCGGCATTGGGCATAGGCATTTCGTGAAAATCTAAACGAATAGTATCTTTAGAAATACATCCTTGATTATCTTCTGTCCAAACAAGATAATACGACTGATATCCCGATGTAATAGTAAAAGTAGCATTAGGCACTGTGTTGTTAGGAGTAAAATAACCCTGCTGTGGCGGTAACAATGTCCACATTCCTGTTGAACCACTTACACTATAAACAGCATTCAAATTATACGAAGTACCACAAACATGCACAGAAGGAGGCCCTGCATTAGCATAAGGTTGAGTTATAAATGTTATTTTAACGGTATCTAAAGAATCGCATACAGGGCTAATTTCTTTCCAAACAAAAACATAAGTTCCTGGTGCATTAACAAAAACTGTTGTATTAGGCAACGATGGATTATTAAATACTGCTATACCGGGACCACTAACAAATTGCCAATGAGCAGTGTTTCCAGGTGAAGGGTTACTTGCTTCTAATTGTGTCATATAGCCACATACATTCTTGTCGTTTCCAGCAAAAGGCGTCATACAGCAATGTGGAACTTGTGGTACAACATACGTTTGAACTAAGGTACAACCATTATTATCATAAACGGTTACGGTATAAGTTCCTGATGGTACATTAATAATATCTTCTGTAAACTGATTATTACTCCAAAAGTATGTATATCCAGCTGTTCCACCTATTGTTGTTAAGTAAATAGCACCGGTTGTTCCTCCTAAACATTCAACTTTAACTATACTATCCAATGTCAATGAAACATAAGACGAAGGTTGACCAACAGTAACCTGTCCAACAGTCGTACATCCAATAGCATCGGTAATAGTAACAGTATATGTTCCTGCTGTAATCGGAGAATTATTTGCCGTAGTAGCACCATTCGACCATTGATAAGTAAAACCAGGGGTTCCTCCGTTTGCAATAACAGTAACTCCCCCACTCGCCGTACCATAACATAGTGCATCTTGTACATCAAAGTGATACAAAATTTGAGGATTATTCCCTGTTATTGTTGATGAAGCTACTAAAGAACATCCATTATTATCAGTAATAGTAACATAATGAGTTCCCACAGGAAAACCTGTTTGAATATTAAATGTATCTGAAACAGTTACAACAACACCGTTTGACCAAGAATAAGTATAAGGCGGGCGTCCATTATTAACTGTTGCTGTCATAGTTCCAGAAATATCTTCGTAGCACATCTTACCAGTTAAATTTATGCTCATTTCTGGGAGCGGGAATAATGTTTGCGGTGGGAATATTGTATCGTTAAACCCTTCTAACTCCCAAGTCTGATTAAACCAAGTAATAGGTATGTATCCTAACGGTATATTCCATTGAATTAGCGGTCCTATATGAATACTGCTTCGTGTGGTCAAAATATTAAATAAAACAGAGTCCACTACAAATTTATCAGAATTTATCATTCTTTTAGCCATAAGATGTTTAATAGAATCCTGCGGATTAACTAACATTTGTTGTTCGACAATTGACGTTAAATATTGCTTTAAAGTATCAATCCATATTTCAGGGTTTTGTTTAAAATATTCAATCTGAACAGAATCGCCTTGAATATTTTTAAATAAAAACGGAAGATTTATCCAAAATTCGAATGCATTAACAGTTAAAGAAAAAGCAACACTATCCCAAGTGTGATTTGTAAATTCATTATCAAGCGAATGAGCTATTCCAATTGGAAATTGCGGATAACCAAAACATGGATATTTGATATGCAAATCATGACAGGCTTGAAAACTAATTTGTTGTGCTGTTCCCTGGGCAACAGTAATATTGTTCTGATTTGGGTCAGTAACATAATATTGAACAGCCGTTGGCAATGTAAAATGATTCCATATAGTAGGATTAAACGTTAGATCTTGTTGTAAAGTATTACTAATGTTCAAATAAGCAGATAATAAATTGTACGAAATACTTATTCCTCCACCAATATTTATTGTATCGGTTAACATTCCTAAAAATTGTTGTAAAGGTTGTCCTGCCGATGGTGGTAAAATGTTCGACATTGCCCACAAAAATTGAATAATATCAATGGTAAAATGTGCATAAGGGTCATCACCTTGAGCTATTAGTTTTTTATGGCAAAGTTGCGTTGAATCAATATAATCATTTGTAACTATATAAGGCAATCCAATTACACCAGAAATTCCAGTGCCCCAAGCATTATTGAATACTATAGGCAAAATTGTATCATGACAAAACGTAAGCTGTCCGTTTTGCATACAAGGATAAGTAACATTGCCATTTTGTGAATCAATGTGTATAATTGATATACTATCGTCAGGAATACCTACATTTATAATATTAAAATTATCACAAGCACCGAAACAGATTGTACCATCTAATGTTACACTAATTCCAAAATCCAAATCGAGCGACATAACACCATTTTGTGGGAATGAAGAATTCAAATTCCACCCATTCATAACATGATAACGAGAATTAATTGTAATCCAATCGCCCGGCATAAAGGTATAAGGAGAAGGAAAAGTTAAATCAATTCTAACAGGATAATCAACATCTATCCAGCCTGTATGAAATCCGGAAATAGAAAAAGTACTGCCCAACAATAAATGAGTTATTAAATCAAACTGAGCACCAAAAGGGAAGCCAAAAACATAATAAATATTACCAAAACTTATAGTGTCATCGTGGTTTATATTAAACAATTGCTGATTAATATTTAAATGAAAAGGACTTCCATTTGGTCCCCACATATTTTGATGATATGTTCCCCAAGGAATATAATGACTAACTGTATATGTTTGTGAGTTTGTTTTGCATATAATTATTAACCAAAATGCAAAAAAAAGAATTAGCTTTTTCATACCTTAGCGTAATTTTTAATTATAATTTTGCGATAAAACTAATACAAAGTTACAAATATTAAAAAGTATAACCAAAACTTAAAATTGGTCCAAAAAATAAAGTTTTAAAAGTTTCTTTTTTAAAAATATTTTCCAGATGAAAATCCATTGCTATACGATACATCCATCCACCTTCGGGATTTTGACGACGAAATCCAAACAGAAAAAAAGGTGTGATTTGTTGTTTGATTGCATAGTTATATCCACCAATTGCAAAATCAAAATTTGTTTTTAAAAAAAAAAGATTGAAATACGTTACGTATATTATACCGTCTAAAACCGCCTGCTTGAGTATTAACTCGTGTATATTGAATATGAATAGACATAGGAAAAATAATTTCTTGATTAGTCTTTAATTCTTTATTTTGCGCAAAAGAATAACCAACGCCTATCCTTAAAGTAAAAATTAGATATTGATAATTTTTTACAATACCATCGTAATTTAAAGAAAAACGAGGTCCTGCATAATTTCCAAAAAAATAACCACTTTCTATGTATATATTATGGTTATTTTCGTAATAAAATTTAAAACGTGGTTTTTCAGAATTTATAGTATAAGCAAAAGAATAAACAAACATTAAAAAAATAAATATCGTTTCAGAACGATTTATCAATCGAAACATTTTAAGAGCTAATTTAAAAACCGTCTATAAATCAATTCTAACAATGTATTCAAAGCTAAATTATTTGAATCTATCTTAACGTTTTTATCCAGAATGGCAAGTGCTTCATCCAAATTATTACAAGAATTGACTTGATCCAACACATAGTTATAATTATCTACGTTGTTATTAAAAAGTTCTCTAATAAACATAATCTTATCATTGATACTTATAGCATGTTTTAAATCTTTAATGCTTTTAAACTGCTGTGAAGTAGCAACATCACGCTTTTTGTATATTTCTTCCATCATCTCTGCAAGAGTTTTTGATGGTTTTGCAATAGTATCGGCAACTGTTTTTAATTGTTTTGGTTCAGTAGGTTTAGTTTGTTTTTCGTTATTTTGTGTTGAGTTTTTTGCAATATCAGATTTTAAATCAACTTGTTTGTTTTCTGCTGTAAAAATCAACGAGTTTTCATCGTTTTTAATTTCTTCTTTTTTTAATTTATCTTGTTTTTGATTATCATAATCTGTAAATTCGTTTTCATTAAAAACAGATTCTTTTATTATTTTACTAATAAGAGAAGAATTTTTTGAAAAAAAACCATTTTCTTCATTAGTTGCAGCTTGAAGTTTTATGCTCATTAAGGTATCGTATAGTAAACTTAATTTATTTAGTACAATATCTACTTCTATAAGCGGTAAACTTTGTTTTTGATTTAAAATATATTCTAAATCTTTTCTTAATTCTTCAACTTTTAATATTACGCTGTTCCACTGTATATTACGATTCATAAGTAAAAATATTTTAAGATAGCAAAATTATGAATTAACTTTGTAAAGTTACAAATAACAGTTGAATTATTTATCATATAAAAATATGTTTCTCGAAAAAAACAATTCTGAAAATGTTCGAAGGGGCTGGATAGAAGTAATCTGCGGCTCAATGTTTTCTGGCAAAACCGAAGAACTATTACGGCGTTTAAATCGTGCACGAATAGCAAAACAAAAAATTGAAATTTTTAAACCTAAAATTGATGTTAGATATTCCGAGGCAGAGGTAGTGTCGCACGACGAAAATGCAATTTTATCAACACCTGTTGATTCTGCATTAAACATACTACTATATGTAAACGACAATGTAGATGTTGTTGGAATAGATGAAGCTCAATTTTTTGATAACACAATCGTTGATGTATGTAACCAACTTGCTAATAGGGGAATTCGTGTTATTGTTGCCGGATTAGATATGGATTTTATGGGAAAACCATTTGGCCCTATGCCATTCTTAATGGCAATTGCCGAGTATGTTACTAAAGTTCATGCAATTTGTATGAGTTGTGGAAGTTTAGCACAATTTTCCCATAGAAAAGTGAAAAGCGAAAAATTAGTTTTACTTGGCGAAACAAACGAATACGAGCCTCTTTGCCGTGAATGCTATAATAAAACAACAAAATATCAATAATGAATTTGAATATTTTAGATATTAACAAAATTTGTAATGGACAATTATATGGTTCAAATAAAAATTCAAATATTCAATATATAATTACAAACAGTCGTTTTTTAATAACTTCGTATGCAAACAAAACCTTATTTGTTGCAATAAAAGGCACAAGAAATAATGGACATAACTTCATCGAAGAACTTTATCGCTCAGGTGTCAAAGCATTTATCATAGAACAACCACTTAACAATTATCATACAGATGCAACATATATTCTTGTTAACAATAGTATAGATGCACTGCAAAAAATCGCAACTTACCATCGCATACAATTTAATTACCAAGTTATAGGTATTACAGGAAGTTACGGAAAAAGTATTGTAAAAGAATGGCTATACGACATTTTAAACGAGCATTTCAATATAATAAGAAGTCCTAAAAGCTACAATAGCCAAATAGGTGTCCCACTTTCTGTATTACAAATGGAAGAAAATCATAATCTTGCAATCATAGAAGCTGGAATTTCACAAACTGGCGAAATGGAAAAACTCGAAAATATTATAAAACCTCACATAGGTATTTTTACAAACATAGGTAAAGCACATCAAGAATATTTTACCGATTTAGAGCAAAAAATAAGTGAAAAATTAAAATTATTTAAAAACGTAAAATACCTTATTGTTCCATCTAAATATAAGGAAATCATCAAGTTAATAAAAATATTGTTACCAAATAAAACAATTTTTACATGGGGCAATGAGCAAAACGATACTATATATATCGAAAACATTAAACGACAGCCTAATTCGTCGCTTATCAATTTTAAGTATAACAATAATTCTTATCAAATAACAGTACCTTTCACACAAGAAGCATTTATTGATAACATTCTTACATGCATCTTATGTTCACTGCAACTAAACATACCAATAGAGTTAATAAAAGATAAAATTGTTAACTTAAAACCAATAGAAATGCGTCTTGAAATGATAGAAGGTATCAACAACACTACTATTATAAACGACTACTACAACAGCGATTTAACCTCTATATCCGTTGCAATACAATTTTTACAACAACAAAACAAACATCCAAACAAAGTTGTTATTCTTTCCGATATACCTTCTACAGCAGAAAGTTCGGAAATTATGTATTCCACAGTTTCACAATGGCTCAAGGAAAGCAATATAAACACATTCGTTGGCATTGGACAAGAAATTTCTAATTACAAGCATTTTTTTACAACAAATTCTTTTTTCTTTTCCGATGTAGATTCATTTATAACTAATTTTCCTGTCAAATCAATAAATAATTCAACCATTTTATTAAAAGGTGCAAGAAAATTTACTTTTGAACGAATACGAATGTTACTACAAAAACAAACACACGAAACTACATTTAATATTGATATGAATGCACTTTTACACAATTTTCATACATACAAATCGCTTCTACCACAAAACACCAAAATAATAGCAATGGTAAAAGCTTTTTCATACGGTAGCGGTTTATTAGAAATAGCTCGTTTATTGCAAGATAACCATGCCGATTATCTCGCAGTTGCTTATGCAGATGAAGGCATAGAATTACGAAAACATGGCATTCATTTACCTATTATGGTCATGAACCCCGAACATTACACATTCCAAAACATCATAGAATATCGTTTAGAACCTGTTATTTACAACTTCAAAACACTTGCATTATACAACGAAATAGCCAAAAAAAGTGGATTTAATCAGCTACCTTTTCATTTAAAAATAGACACAGGTATGCATCGCTTAGGATTTACAATGGAAGACATTCCTATGCTTATTGAAGAAATTAAAAAATCTCCATGGCTTAAACTTGAATCTGTTTTCACACACCTTGCCTCGTCAGACGAACCAAAAGATGATAACTTCACAAAAAAACAACTCGAAATTTTTAATTCATGCGTAATTTATCTTAAAAACAATTTAAAACAAAATTTTTTAACACATGCTCAAAACTCGGCTGCCATAGAACGTTTTAATAATCATTCGTTCGATATGGCACGAATTGGAATTGGTTTGTATGGAATTGCACAAACAAAAGAATTAAAAAACAAATTACAACCAGTATTAAGCTTTAAAACTGTTGTTTCGCAAATAAAAAAACTTAAAAAAGGCGACACTATTGGCTATAATCGAAAAGGTATCATGAAGCAAGATGGTAAAATAGCTGTTTTGCCTATTGGCTATGCCGACGGATTGAACAGAAAACTCGGAAATGGAAATTTTCACGTTAAAATAAAAAATCAATATGCACCTACAATTGGCAATATTTGTATGGACATGTGCATGATAGATGTTAGTCATATTGACGTTCAAGAAGGTGATGAAGTAATTGTATTCGATACCGTTGAAGATATTGAAAAAATTGCAAAAATATTAAATACTATTCCATACGAAATTTTAACAAGTATATCACATAGAGTTAAACGCATTTATTATCATGAATAATATAAAACTTTCTGTTGTAATTATTACTTACAACGAAGAAAAAAACATTGAACGCTGTTTGCAAGCAGTAAAAAAAGTTGCAGATGAAATAATTGTTGTAGATTCATTTTCAACAGACAAAACAAAAGAAATCTGCCTTTCTTATGGAGTAAAATTTTACGAACACCCTTTCGAAGGATATGTTAATCAAAAAAACTATGCATGCAGTTTAACAAGTTATCAATACATTTTAAATGTTGATGCCGACGAAGTTTTATCAGACGAACTTATAAAATCTATTCTTGAAATAAAGAAAAATTGCATTTACGACGGATATTACATAAACAGATTAACTAATTATTGCGGCAAATGGATAAAACACGGTGGTTGGTATCCCGATAAAAAACTCCGTTTATGGTATTCGCCCAAAGGTAAATGGGAAGGAATAAATTTACACGAAAAATTAGTTATGCAAAAAGGTTCTAAATTAGAAACTTTAAAAGGCAATTTACTTCATTATTCCTATGATTCTATAAAACAACATATTAATCAAATAAACAAATTTACTGAAATAGCCGCCGAAACAGAAGCAACACAAGGTAGAAAAATTTCTTTATTAAAATTAATTTTTTTTCCATTATGGAAATTTATACGTGATTATATTGTAAAATTAGGCTTTTTAGACGGTTATTACGGCTTTATTGTAGCTATATTATCTGCTTTTGCATCATTTATTAAATATGCTAAAATAAGGGAAAAACAAAAGAAAAGATAATATCATAATTTTAATAATAAGAAAAGTTTTTGTAACTTAGTCCATTCATAAATAAATATGTTTAGAGCTGATTTTCAAGATATAGGACAAATAGAATATAAAGCAGCATGGAGTTATCAGGAAGAATTGCATAGGCAAGTAGAAATATTTCGCTCTAATTACTCTAATAAAATAGGTTATTTACTATTCTGCGAACACCCACATGTTTATACCTTGGGCAAAAATGGGAATCAGAACAACTTACTAATAAATGAATCATTTTTAAACAAAATTGAAGCTACTTACGTAAAAACCAATCGAGGCGGCGATATTACTTATCACGGACCAGGACAAATTGTTGGTTATCCAATTTTTGACCTACAAAAGCTACGTATAGGAATAAAAATTTATGTATATAATATAGAAGAAGCTATTATTCAAACATTGAAAGAATATAATATCACTGCCGAAAGACTACCTGGCTCAACAGGAGTATGGTTAGATTCAAAATATCCAGAAAAAGCAAGAAAAATTTGTGCCATAGGAGTACGCGTTTCAAAAGGTATTACAATGCATGGTTTTGCTTTCAACATAAACACAAATCTCGATTATTTTAACTATATAATTCCTTGTGGCATTCAAAACAAAGGCATAACCTCTTTAAAAAAAGAATTAAATAAAAATATTGATATAAACGAAGTAAAAAATAAGCTAAAAAATCATATCGCAAATATTTTTAACTTAACACTATGACTGTACCAGAAAAAAAATGGATAATAAAACCGAAAGGCAACGAAAAATTAATTCAAGAATTATCACATAAACTTGAAATTCATCCGGTTTTAGCAAATCTTTTGGTACAAAGAAATATTAGTACAGTAGAAGAAGCTAAAAAATTTTTTCGCCCAAGTTTAAACAACTTACACGACCCTTTTTTAATGAAAGACATGGATAAAGCAATACAAAGGTTAAATCAAGCTTTTAAAAACAACGAAAATATTTTAATTTATGGCGATTACGATGTTGACGGAACTACTGCTGTTTCGTTATTATACTCTTTTCTAAAAAAACGTTACCAAAATATTAGCTTTTATATCCCCGATCGCTACGACGAAGGTTATGGAATTTCTATTAAAGGAATTGACTATGCCTCCAAAAACAATTTTTCGCTTGTTATAGCTTTAGATTGCGGAATAAAAGCCGTTGAAAAAATAAAATATGCCAACTCAAAAAATATAGATTTTATAATTTGCGATCATCATTTACCAGGCGACGAAATTCCTGAAGCTGTTGCTGTTTTAGACCCTAAAAGACCCGATTGTGGATATCCTTTTAAAGAGCTTTCGGGATGTGGTGTTGGTTTTAAGCTTCTTCAGGCTTATTGCTTGCAAGAAAATATACCATTAGAAGAATTATACGAACTTATTGACCTGGTTGCAGTTAGTATTGCTTCCGATATTGTTCCAATTATGGGAGAAAACAGAATTATTGCATATTACGGATTAAAAAAGTTAAACGAAAAACCCATTATTGGATTAAAAGCTTTAAAAGAAATTGCTAGAATAACAGATACAAAGCTCAATATAAATGATGTAGTTTTTAAAATTGGTCCAAGAATAAATGCTGCTGGCAGAATAGAGAAAGGAGACAAAGCCGTAAAATTACTTACATCTAAAGATGAATACGTAGCAAAAAGATTAGCCCGAGAAATAAACGATTGCAACGACGACAGAAGAGAATTAGACCAAAATATTTTTAAAGAAGCTATCGAACTTATCCAAAACGATCCCGAATTTGTTAATAAAAAAACAACTGTCCTATATAAAGAAGACTGGAATAAAGGTGTTATAGGCATCGTTGCATCAAGACTTATAGAATACTACTATAGACCAACTATAATACTTACCAAATCTAATGGACTAATAAATGGCTCAGCACGAACTGTTGAAGGATTTGATCTATATAAAGCTATTGAAAGTTGTAGTCATCTACTCGAAAATTATGGTGGACACACATTTGCTGCAGGATTAACTCTCAAGCCAAATAATTTATATACATTTATTCAAACATTCGAAAAAGTTGTATCAGAAACTATTAAAGAAGAACAATTAACACCATTTATTGAAATAGACGACGAACTCGAATTTAAAGATATTGATAGCCGTTTTTTTAAAGTATTACACTTATTCGAACCATACGGACCAAGTAATATGACACCTGTATTTGTGTCGTACGACGTTTACGATTCTGGCTCAGGTAAAACTGTTGGAAAAAATAATGAACATCTAAAATTAGAACTTAAACAAGAAAATTACAAAAAATACTTTTTTCCGGCTATAGCATTTAATTTAGGTTTTAAGGTAGATGACCTTATTCAGGCAAAAAAATTTAATGTTTGTTATTCTATTGACAAAAATGAATTTATGAATAAAGAAACATTACAACTTAGAATTAGAGATATTCAAATTATTAAAGAAGACGAAAATGATTAAAAAAAATATTATATGAAAAAATTTGAAGCACACATTGATGTTATGCCTTTAAAAGCATTATTAGACCCACAAGGGAAAGCCGTTTTACAAGGACTGTATAATTTATCCTTTAAAACAGTACAAAATGTTAGAGTAGGAAAACATATATATATCGAATTAGAAGCTAAAAACAAAAAAGAAGCCGAACAACAAATAGAAGAAATGTGCAAACAAATGCTTATTAACCCAATTGTAGAATATTACCAGTTTAAAGTCAACGAAAAAGAATAATTTTCTTGCAACATTTTCACATTTTTTAATGTCATTATCATAAATATATAATTATGAAGTTAATAATAATTGTTTGCTGTTTATGTTTTATTCAAAGCCTTGCCCAAAATAGCTTATATCAAACAGATAAATACAAAAGCTTATTTGACCAGGAAAAAACAATACATGCCAAAAATCCTTTACTCGATAATTACGATGTTTGCTTTTATCATATAGATATAGAAGCAACAAACCTCAACAAATATATTAGCGGTAAAACAACAATAAAAGCAAAAGTAGTAGGACAACCACTTACTGAATTATTACTACAACTTCATTCTTCACTAACAGTCGATTCTGTTTACATTGATAATATACCTGTAAATTTTCAATTTTACAATCACGAAATTCATGCCTTCCCATCCGTTCCTATACCTGTAAATAATTATTTTACAGCTACCGTTGTATATAAAGGTACTTCATTGGGAAACGGAATAAAAAACGGACAATCGCCAAACTGGCAAAAGAAAGTAACATGGACTTTAAGTGAATCGTATCATGCAATGGACTGGTTCCCGTGCAAACAAGATTTAAACGATAAAGCCGATTCTGCATACATTTTTATAACATGTAATTCAACATTAAAAGCAGGTTCTAATGGAATACTAAAAAACATAACTGTTCTGCCTAATAACAAAGTACGTTATGAGTGGAAAACATATTACCCCATTGCTTATTATCTTATTAGTTTTACAATTAGCGAATATCAAGAATACAATATTTACGCAAAACCTCAAGGATTTAACGATTCTATACTAATACAAAATTTCATTTACGATCATCCAAATTATTTACCATATTTTCAAAACGAAATAAACAGAACAAAAGATTTTATTGAATTACTTTCTGAACTTTGGGGAATATATCCTTTTTATCAAGAAAAATACGGGCATTGTACAGCACCTATTGGCGGTGGTATGGAACACCAAACAATGAGTACAATGGCATATTTCAATTTCGAGCTTGTTATCCACGAGTTAGCCCATCAATGGTTTGGCGATTATGTTACTTGTGCTACGTGGCAAGATATATGGATTAATGAAGGCTTTGCAACATATAGTTATTACATAGGATTGGAAAATCTTACTTCTTTTTTAGATGCACAACAATGGATGTTCGAAACACATAACGACATTATGAGCTTGCCTAACGGTAGTATATATATACCTTTTTCAGATGTTTATAACGAAAATCGTATATTCGATTATAGACTTACATACCAAAAGGGAGCTGCAATAATTCACACAATAAGATATATAATAAACAACGATTCTGTGTTTTACTCTATGCTAAAATCATTCTTACAACACTATTCTTTTGGAAACGCTACTGGAAACGATTTTAAAAATTTTGCAAATACTTACACAGGAATTAACTTCGATTCATTTTTCAACGAATGGTATTATGGCGAAGGATATCCCACATATTCAATAACCTGGAATCAGCAAAATGATACCGTACATTTTACATTTATACAACAAACTTCTGCTCCTTCTATTACAAACTTTTTTACTACGCCTGTAGAAATTAAGTTTTCAAATTCTAATAATAGTATTACTCATATAATACACCCACAATATAATTACCAACAATTCTCTGTTTATGTTCCTTTTAATGTTTCTAATATTTCAATAGATCCAAACAACTATATAATTAACAAAGTTGGAAGCATAACTACCAGTAACGAATTAGGCAATTTAGAAATAGTAAATATATATCCTAATCCAGCAAATAATTTTGTTAATGTTCAAACAAATACAAGAATCAAGGAAATTAAACTTTACAATACACACGGACAAGAGATAAAGATAGATTTTGATAATCAAAATTCTGTTATAAATACAACTTATATTTCCCCTGGTATATATTTATTAAAAATCAATAATTATATTTACAAACTTATAAAGCTTTAAATGCAAAAAGGCATTTTATTTGTCATAACATCAATAATTTTAAATGTAAATATAAATTCTCAAAACAATAATTATGTAGATACAAATTTTATTGGCATATATCCATACGATGGAGGTATATATTCTTATATATCAAACAAAAGCAACGATTTATCATACAGAAATACTCAAAAAAACTACACTTTATATTACTATCCAAACACTTGGGGATATTGGGGGATTGGCGCATATTATAAATGGTTAGATTTATCGGTAAATTTATATTCCTTTGGTAAAAGAGACGAATCTTTATACGGAATTACTTCAAGAATAGATCTTCAATCGCATATTTATCTAAGAAAATACATTATTGATGCTTTTTTTCAGTATTACAATAGCTTTTATTCTAACAGTTATTATCTTACCAATGATTCAAATAAAATCTATTTAAGACCAGACATAAAAATGTTTCATAGTGGAATTAATTTTTTAAGAATAGTAAAGTATAATAAATTTTCTGTAAAATCAGCCTTTTCACAATCAGAAATTCAAAAAAAATCTGTTGGGACGTGGATTTGGGGAGCAAAATTTAATATATTTGGCATTTCTGCAGATTCTGTATTTTCTTCTTCTATACTCCATTCAATATTTCCGAAAGATTACAGGCTAATAAGTTTCAATTCTACACAAATTGGTATTAAAGGAGGATATATGTATAATTACAAAAGAAAATACTGGACTTTTAACATAACCGTAATTTTGGGATTATCTAATCAATTTCAACAAAAAGTATTAGCCTCTAACATTGATAAAAATTACGTTCACGTAACCACCGACGTTACTGTTAATGTTAGACTTGCTGCAAGTTACAGTAAAAATAGATACTATCTTATAATTTCAGGCATTAACGATAATTGTCAATATTCGTTAAACAACTTTATAAAACTTAACCATATTTTTGGAAGAGTAGATATAATATTCGGCTACCGATTATTTAACAAAAAAAAACATTAAAAACTAATTTGCAGGACCTAAATCTCTTACAACCTGTAATATTTGATTATCATTTAATAAGCTTAAACGGGCTTCAAATTTTCTCATCCCTTGTGGTGAGTTTAAAGTATAAGTAATTTCGGTAACAGTCTTTGTTTTTCTACATTTATCTATACACTTTAAGTAACGTTCCAAAATTTCGCCACTAAAAAAATCATAAATTTTTTTGCCTATTACCTGATTATGCGATATATCAAACAACTTATTCTTATCAGGTTTAAAGTAAGTATATGTATAATTTTCGTCTAAAATAAACAATAAGTCGGGAATAGATTCTAATAGTGCGGTAACCTTACGTTCGTTTTCTTTTAGTGCTTTTTCAAGTTTTTTGCGTTCAGTAATATTTCTAATAATTGCCTGATAAAAAATTCGCTTATTATTTATAACTATTGGACTTATTCCAATTTCAACATCTATTAATTTTTTTTCACTATTCAAAAACTGCCAATAAAAAGCTTTTGAACTCCCAGTCATTGCATTTAATATCTTTTTATTAAAACGTTCTAAGCTTTTTTCTTTATTTGGTTGAATTTCGGGCGATAACATCAATATATCCATTTGTTTCAATTCTTCTTTAGAATAACCAAAAAGCAGTTCAGCATTTTTATTTGCTTCAATAATTCTGATTTCATCTATTAAGATTATAGCATCGCTCGCTTCTTCGAATAAAGACATAAATCTTTTATTAGAAGCTTTAAGGTCCTCTTCCGATTTTTTTTGCGAAGTTATATCAATAAAATATCCTAAAATATCTGTTGTTCCATCGTCATTATGCACTAAAGTTGAAAAATCTTGAACCCATAAATACGACCCATCTTTACGTCTCATTCTATAAGGGCTAAAAGAAATCTGTTGTTTATTTTGTAAAATAGCCTCTTCCCTCTCTCGAGAGTGCATTTCAAGGTCGTCGGGATGAATTAAAGAATCGTATGTAACATTTCCTTTTACAAAATCATCAACACTATAACCCAGAACTTCTTTTACATTTTCTGATATATAAATAAAATTCTTTTTTTCGTCGGCTTTAATTCTTGTAATAACAACACTTCCCTGCATAAACATTTTACGTTCGTCAAGTAATGTCTGGTTTATTTTCAGCAAGTCATTTTCTGTTTTCTTTAATCTTGTAATATCTGTAATAGAGCCAGCAAAACGAATTTTATTTCCTTTTTCATCTCTTAGTATTTCTCCACGTTCAATAACCCAGATGTAATACCCACGTTTATGTTTTAATCTGAATTCATTTTCATATACAGCAATTTTACCTTCGAAGTAATCTTTTAATACATTATCTGCTTTTTCTTTATCTTCGGGATGAATAAGAGAATCGCGAACACCAAATTCATTTTTTAGTTCATAATCTTCATAACCCAATAATGCTTTCCATCGTGGCGACAAATATACAGTGTTTTGAATTATATCCCAATCGAAAATACCATCGTTCCCCCCACGTGCAATAAGTTCGTAACGTTCTTTACTTTCTTTTAATTCTCGCAAATTGTTTTCTTTTTCTGTAATATCAAGTGTCCATATTAATATTCTTTTTATTTCGCCCCTATCATCAATAACAGGATCTAAATGTGTTTCGTTCCAACGTAATTCGTTTTTTAAAGGATAGGATTCTTTAAATGATACACTATGTCCGTTTTTTGCAAGCTCAAATTGTTCTAAAAAATATTTTCTTCTCTCAGGTTGTGGTATTAAATCTAAGGCATTATCGCCTTTTTTTAACGGACGGTTAAATTCTTTATAAATAATATCTTTTGCCGATTTATTAAATGCTATTATGTTCAAATTCAAGTCCACTAAATAAAAACGTTGAATACTACTGTCAAAAATCGGCTTTAATTCTTCTTTTTGCTCAATATAATCTTGTTCAAGTAAACGATATGGCGTAATGTCGCTAATTAAAACTAAAGAATGCAATATTTCCGATTCTATTTCTACTGGAACCCAGTTTAACTGAAAAAAATATTTATTATTATTACGTTCTATTATTCGCTCTGTAAAATGATAAACTCCCGAAAAAACATTTTTTGTCAAACTAATTATTTCTGTTTGAGTTAAAAAAGGTAAAATTTCAAAAATTGATTGGTTTTCTTTTAATAAAATATCTAACTTCTCTTGAAAAACTTTATAAGCTTGATTATTAAAAAGCAACAAACGATTTTCTTTGTCAAAAACCAGTAACATCTGGTTAATACCATTTATTAATGCCGTTTGCAAAGAGCCTATTTTTTTAAAAGCTTCCGTAATTTCAACTAAATCGGTAATTTCACTCGAAAAAATTGCTATTGCATAAGGTTCTTTTATCTCATCGAACAACAACGAATAATTTACCTGTATAATTTTTCTCTTTCCTTCTTTTTCTAATTTATAAATTTTCGACAAAAAACCTTTAGATACAACTTCTTCAACAACCTCTAAATAAAACTTATCTGCATCATAATTTATCCAATCATAAAAAAAAGAATTCAATTCATTTTCACAGTTAAAAATATATTTTGCAGCATTATTGGTAAATAAAACTCTCCCATTTAAAGATATTGTAACAACTGCCGAGTGAATTTGATTTAATAATTGTTCGCTTATAGTTTTATGTTGTTCGTACTGATGACGCCAACATACTAAATCTATTGTTACTCCTAAATTATGCTTATTAACAGGTTTTACTAAATAACCATAAACTCCGTAATTAAATGCACTGCTTAATGTTTGTTCGTCGGAATAGCTTGTTAAGTATATTATAGGTGTATTATATTCTAAAAAAATAATTTTCGAAGCCTCTGTACCACTAATCCCTTCGTGCAATTCAATATCCATTAAAACAACGTCTGCCTTCCGTTTTTTTAAACACTCTATTGCTTCTTCTGCCTTTACAAATGCCCCTATTACTTCGTGTCTTAATTCGCGTATGTATAAAGTAAAAATTGTAAGCAAAAGCTTATCATCTTCTACAATAATAATTTTTTTAGGTATATTATTCATAAAAATTTGATACCTTTACAACATAATTTCAAACGTTGAAGTTAAGCATTTTTATTGAAACTAATAACATATTTTTTTAGTTAATGGACTTTTTAGCTATTGATGTTGGCAACAGCAGAATTAAAACTTTATATCAATCAAAAAATTCAGGCTCTGATTATCATTATTTTTACAACGAACAACAATTGAACGAATATTTACAAACATTACATTTAAGTTCTGTTTACTTAATAATATGTGATGTTGGCAATAAATTATCGAATATTTTTTTCAACAAAGTCGAACTATTTAAACATTACATTATACTTAATCATAAAACACCTTTGCCAATTAAAAATTTTTATGAAACACCTAATACATTAGGTTACGATAGAATTGCTTCTGTTGTCGGAGCAATAGAGCTTTTTCCTGATATTAACTCTCTTGTTATTGATGCAGGAACAGCTATTACTTACGACATTATAACTAAAAACAAAGAATATTTAGGTGGCGCTATTTCACCTGGTATTAACTTGCGATTTAAAGCATTAAACGAATTTACTGCCAATTTACCATTAGAAACATTTAAAAACATCAGCACATTTCCTGCAAAAAATACTTCTAATTGCATAAAAACTGGAGTTATTGAAGGAGTTTTAGCAGAAATCGAACATTTTATAGAAGATGCAACAATACAATTTTCGCCATTACAAACAATTATTACAGGAGGTGATAGTACAAATTTGGTAAAATACTTAAAAAAAACCATATTTGTGGAAGAAAATTTAGTACTAATTGGTTTAATCAACATACTAAAACACAATGTATTATAAATTATTTACAACATTTTACTTCATTATTGTAGCAATTATATCTACAGCCCAATCGTTTTCATTATCCCCATATTCAAAATTTGGTATAGGCGACCTTACTTATAACACCTATGTGCCAGGAATTTCGATGGGATATACTTCAATTGCTCAACGCTCAAACAGGTACGTTAATCAAAACAATCCAGCAGCTGCTACTGCTATAGACACACTTAGTTTTATTACAGATATTTCTATTGTTGGAAGAACTATTAATCTGAAAAACAATTATAAATCGCACACACAAACAAACACTGACGTAAGTTTTATTGCAATAGGTTTCCCTATTACTAAAAAATGGAAAACATACATAGGCATTGCACCTATTAGTAATGTCGGTTATAAAATATCTGAAGAAAAATTAATAGACACCTTGTTGTTATCAAATTTGTATAAAGGAGATGGCGGATTTAGTGAAGTTTTCTTTAGCAACGGTTTCGATTTAATAAAAACACATTCTTTAAAAAAAACAAACAACAATATAAATAATCATAATCACCACAAATTGGCCCTCGGTTTAAAAACATCATATATATTTGGCTCGCTCGATAAATACACTAATGCATCATTCCCCGAAGAACAATATATATTCGACTTGTATAAAACAGAACGTATTATTGCTAACGATATTCAACTAAAAACAGGATTACAATATGAATTCCTAAAACAAGAAGAAATTGAAAACATCAAAACTAACAAACTTAAAATTATTGTTGGTTTTACTTATGGACATTTAACCAACATTAAAGCTAAGCAAACCAGACTCATTACAAAATTTATAAATATTCAAGGAGCAATAACTAAAGACACTATCGAAAACATAGTAAATAAAAATGGTCATATTCAATTCCCTCGCACAATAGGTTCAGGAATTACTATAGAGATTCGAGATAAATTTTCTTGGGCAACAGATTTTATTTTTCAAGAATGGTCTTCTGTAAAATTCTTTAATGAGCATACAACTCTTAAAAATTCTTTTTTTATAGGTTCTGGAATTCAATACATACCAGACCCAACAAAATTTTATTATTATTGGAAAATGATAAATTATCGGTTAGGATTATATTACAATAAAACATATTTAAACATAAACTCAAAAAATATAAACGAATTTGGCATAACATTTGGTTTAGGATTACCTATAAGTAAAACAGATAAAGGCGAAGGAACAATGATTAAACGAAAATTACCGCCAATGATAAATTTATCGTTTTCATACAGCAATAGAGGAACACTTAAAAACAACCTTATTAAAGAACAATTTTTACAATTTTCCATTGGCTTAAATTTGCACGATATTTGGTTTGTTAAACGTAAATTTAATTAGTATATGAAAACACTAAAAAGCATATCTTTAATTTTATTTCTGACATTTAGTCAGATTATAATTTATGCTCAAGACGATGAATCTAAATGGGGCAATAACCCAGAACAATGTAAAATGAATTTATCTTTATATGTAGAATTCTATCGTCAAAACAATTTAAACGATGCTTATCAACCTTGGAGTTACGTATTAAGAGAATGTCCAAGAGCCAGTAAAAATCTATACATTCACGGTACAAAAATTTTATGGAATAAAATAAACAATACAAAAGATGCTAACCTAAAAAATAAATATGCCGACACGCTTATGTTAATGTACGACAAAAGAATCGAAAACTTCGGCGAAGAAGGAAAAGTTTTAGGTTATAAAGGCATCGACTTTTATAAAATTTATCCTAACAAAAAGAAAGAAGCTTTAGAAATACTAGAAAAATCGCTAAACATCGATGGTAAAAGCTCCGACCCCGCAGCAATTACCACATTAATGGAAATAGCCGTAGATTTACTTAAAGAAAACAAATTAAGCCCCGAACAAATATTTGAATACTACAATAAATGTTCTGAAGCTCTTACTTCACAATTAGAAGAAAAGCCAAACAACACAATAATTAAAAAAGCACAAGACAATATAGACTTAGCATTAATAAACTCTGGAGTTGCTACCTGCGAAAAAATTGTACCAATATTTACAAAAAAATACGAATCTAATAAAGATAATATTGATATGCTTAAAGTTTTACTAAAATTACTTGCACGCCAACAATGTACAGATTCAAAAGTTTATGCTGAAGCATCAGAACAATTATATAAACTTCAACCATCTGCATTCTCTGCGTATTCATTAGCTCAACTTTTTGTTAAAAGAAACGAATTTTCAAAAGCCTCAACCTATTACCAACAAGCAATAAACTTAGATACCATTCAAGAACAAAAAGCCCAATACTATTACGAATTAGCTTTAATTACAGGAACTAAATTAGGACAATTAGCTACAGCACGAACCTATGCTCTTAAAGCAGCAGAATTAAGAAAAAATTGGGGCAAACCATATATTTTCATCGGACAACTTTATGCACAAAGTGCCAAAGATTGTGGCGAAAGCCCATATTATCAAGCACTTGTTTACATAGCTGCCGTTGATAAGTTTGTTACCGCACGCTCAATTGACCCAGAAGTTGCCGACGAAGCATCTAAACTAATAGCTTCGTATTCTGCTATGTACCCAACCAAAGAAGATATGTTTTTCTATGGCGACACAGAAGGCAAAAGCTATACTATTGGATGCTGGATAAATGAAACCATACGTATCAAGGTTCGTTAAGCAAAACGTTTAATTTTACTTTTTAACATCAATTTTTTCTACTACTTTTGCAATAAAAATGAATTACGAAAAAATAATCATCTTCGATTGTGGTTCACAATATACTCAACTTATTGCCAGAAAAATTAGAGAACTTAATGTATATTGCGAAATAGTTCCATACAACTACAATTTAGAACTAGAATCTAACATAAAAGGTATTATCTTTTCGGGAAGTCCGTTTTCTGTTAGAGACCATAATAACCCAAAACTACCAATAGATAAGTTTTACGGTAAGATACCTATATTAGGGATATGTTATGGTGCTCAATACATAGCACAATATTTTAAAGGCGAAGTAAGCCAATCACTTCATCGCGAATATGGAAGAGCAAATTTAGTTTCAATCATAAAAACCGACCCATTATTTACCGAAATAGATGAAAACACACAAGTTTGGATGTCGCATGCCGACAGCATTATAAAAATTCCTGAAAATTTTGTAATAACAGCTAAAACAAAAGATATACCAGTTGCTGCTTTTTCTAATGTTGAAAAAAATATTTATGCCATACAATTTCATCCCGAAGTTTATCATACTACTCAAGGTAAACAAATATTAAAAAATTTTATTGTCGGAATTTGTAGATGTAAACAAAATTGGACCCCAGATGCTTACATAGAAAACACTATAAAAAAAATTAAAGACACCGTTAACAAAGAAAAAGTTTTATTAGCTATCTCAGGCGGAGTTGATTCTTCTGTTGCAGCTTTATTATTAAATATAGCTATTGGAAAAAATCTTTTTTGTATTTTCGTTAATAATGGCTTACTTAGGAAAAATGAGTACGAACAAGTACTAAATACTTATAAACATTTAGATTTAAATGTAATTGGAATTGATGCTTCAAAAGAATTTTTAAATAATTTAAATGGAATAAAAGATCCTGAAAAAAAACGTAAAATAATAGGAAAAACTTTTATAGATGTATTTGAACGTGAAGCAAAAAAATTAAATGATATTAAATGGCTAGCTCAAGGCACTATTTATCCTGATGTTATAGAATCTGTATCTGTTAACGGACCGTCTGCAACTATTAAATCGCATCATAACGTTGGCGGACTCCCCGAAAAACTCAATTTAAAAATTATTGAACCACTTAAATTTCTATTTAAAGACGAAGTTCGCAAAGTGGGTAAGGCATTAAATTTACCAGATATAATTCTCAATCGTCATCCTTTTCCAGGTCCTGGACTATCAATAAGAATCATTGGCGAAGTAACAGAAGAAAAAGTTAAAATGCTACAAGAAGCCGATAATATTTATATCAATAAATTAAAAGAATATAATTTATACGATAAAATTTGGCAAGCGGCAGCAATATTGTTGCCAATACGAACCGTAGGAGTAATGGGCGACGAAAGAACTTACGAGCAAGTTGTTGCAATTAGAGCCGTTCACAGTACCGACGGAATGACTGCCGACTGGGTACATCTTCCTTACGAATTCCTTGCTGATGTATCAAATACAATAATAAATCAGGTTAAAGGCATAAATAGAGTTGTTTACGACATTAGCTCAAAACCACCCGCAACAATTGAATGGGAGTAATAGTAATTTTTAAATTCAATAACTAATTGGCTCTTTACCATTCAGCAATAAAATAGTTGTTTTATTACCTGTGTATTTTACATTAGAAACATTATAACTGCGAGTAGTTGTGTTTTTTTTACAATTATAATTCTCTGTAAAACGCAATCCAAGCTGGGCTTTAGGTGGCAAAGATTTTAAATAATTTCCATTAAATACTAATTCAACTAAGTCGTTTTCACAAATATTTGCTTCAATTGTTAAAGTTAAAATACTGTCTTTCAAAACCGCTTCTTTAATAACATAATTAGATAAATTAGCACTATAATCGAAGCTTTTATCAATTATTGCTTGTTGTACTTTCACTTGTTTATTTTTTTCTTTTTTTTCAGAACACCGGTTTGCAATTAAAAATGGTAAAATACTGATTATTGCTGCAATAATTATTCGATTCATCATAATTTTAAATTTTTTTTTAATGTTTTTCTGGTCCCACAACTTTAAATTTGTCGCCTGTTTCGTTTACAATTCGCTGATACCATTCTTTGCCATAACCTGGTTGTACAACTTTTGGATTTCTTTGACCAGGAACAACATATTTAATATTTCCATCAACGTATTTCACAAATAAATCTTTATAAAGCTTTTTCCATCGTGCAACAGTTTCATTTGCAGTAAGTGTACTAAAATCTGTAATAAATTCTATTGCCATTTTTGTATCTTTGTTGTATAATTCGAGTGCTGCTTTGTCAACAGCCTGTATGTAGTTAAAATATTTATTTTCTAATTCGCTTTGTAATGGTTGTAAATCTTTAATCATTTCGTTAAAACGCGTGTAAACAAAATTTGAAACTTGATTAAAAACCCAGAATGCACTCGTTTCGCTAAATTTCATCATATCACCGTTACCTACTGCATAAGATTCTGGAATACGAACCGAACCACAATAAATAGGTGTAAAACAATTCAAATAGGTATCATCAACAGCAAACCATAAAATGCCTCCTATTGGATTTGGCAACCAGCCTCTCGACTGCGAAACAAAAGCAAAACCTGTTTGTTGAGTGCTAATTGCTCGTTCATTAAAATAAGTTACCGTATCAAGTTTCCAGGTAAGTGGTCGCCAACGAACAATACAGCCAAAAGGACCTGCACCTATATCTTTCGACATATCCATCTTTGTCCCCTGATAATAATCTCTATTTAATGAAATAACATCTAATACAGAAAGTTTTCTATCTGGTTTTATGTATAAAGGCATTCTGTTTTTTAAGTTATAACCCATCGCATAATCTTCGTATTTTGACATATCTTTATTAACTCTATTAAACATTGCCCACACACGAGCTTCGCAAAAACGAGCTGCTCCAAAATCAAGTGGTGCATATACATCACTAAAACTAAAATCTTTATCTTCTCCTTTAAAATAACCCATTTGACGAGCAAATGATATTACATCGGGGCTATGATATACAGTTTGATTAGGATCGTTGAAATTATTTGATTTTTGAAAAGGAAAAGTAGTTATACGTGCCTGATTTGCGTGTGCAGAAACATAGCCATCGGGTATTTTAATTGCGACCCAAACAGCTCCCTTGCTATATTGAATTTTGCCTTTTGCATCTTTTTTTGGTGAACCTTTTCCTATCATCTCCAAAATCCAAACTTCATTTGGGTCGGCTATTGAAAACGATTCGCCTGTGCTGTAGTAGCCATATTCAGCAATAAGTTCTGACATAATTTTTATTGCTTCACGTGCTGTTTTTGCTCTTTGAAGTGTTATATATATTAAACTTCCATAATCTAAAATACCGGTGGTATCTTGTAATTCAGGTCTTCCACCAAAAGTTGTTTCGGCAATAACCAACTGATATTCATTCATGTTGCCAATTACGCTATATGTTTGCTTTACCTGACGTATTTTACCTAAATATTTACCAGTATCCCACTCATAAATATCAATCCATGCACCATCTGGATGAGTTGCTGCAGGTGTAAAATACAATTCTCCGTACAAAACATGGCTATCGGCAGTATAAGATACCATAGTAGAACCATCTGTTGATGCTCCACGTGTAACTAAAAAATTTGTACAAGAATAAACGGTTGACACCGTCAACAAAAAAACTGCTGTTAATGACAAAAATAAACTTTTCATAATTATTTAATTTTATTGTTTGTTTACTTAACTAATCAATTCTTTTTCAACTTCATTTATTGGGAATTTTTCTAATAACGACATCTCTTCTAAAATTTGTTTAATAGTATCCACCTCTATTATGTTAGATATTTTAGCAAATGTAAATAATGAAGCTATTACAGCATTTTTTACTCCCTTACCTCTAAAATCTACTTGCTTAATATTAGCTCTTGTTTCTGGTATTTCTAAAGATTTATCAATTAATAACCAAGCTTTATCGCTTAATTCTTTAATTGTTTTTTTGCTAAAATCTAAACCATCTTGAGAAATAACTAATACATATTCCGGATTACTTAAGCCGTGAAAATTTATTTCATGTGGCGATATATTCACTTCGGCATTACTAAAACCTACACCTACTGTTACAGGATATGTACCTTTTTGTGTAATATTGTAACCATGTTTAACAGCAGCCTTACAAAGAATAGTTGCTGCTAATTGAACTCCTTCACCAGCCGAACCACTTAAAACAACCTGAATTTGTTTATTTAATGTTTTTTCTGATTTTATTGGTTCTATAATAGGCGTTTTTTCCAATAAATTTGCAACAATTTTTCTTTCAGGGAATTTAAATGGTTCGCGATTATTCGTCCAGGTTTTTACAGGTTTATTAGCCGATTCTACAATTTCTTGTAATTTTCTTTTAGGATTAAACTTAACACCATAACTTGGACATATTTCCATTACTTCTACAAGTGTAAAACCTGGGGTTGTTAAAGCCCTTTTAAAAGTATCGCTGTAATCTCCAATTCCTATAACACGACTAACATAATTTGCTCCAGCTGTGTATGCTAATTCGCAAATATCGTGTTCTCCATAAGGACTGCCATCTGGTGTAATAATTGTATTAAAACCTTTGGGCGTAAGGCCACTTAATTGTCCACCTGTCATACCATACAAAAAATTATTGTGAACAACAACCATCATATTTACATTTAACCTTGCAGCTTCCATAATATGCTGTAGCCCAATTGTAGCACCACCATCCCCTATAAAAACAATAACCTTCTTATGCTCGGGTAACCCCATACTTATTCCAGCTCCAAGAGCAACAGAACGACCATGCAAACCGTGAACTGTATGAGTATTAAGAGACTTGTCTATTATCCCATGGCAGCCTATATCGGTAACAAATATTACATCTAATATGTTCAATCCTAAATCTTCTATGGCTTTAGCTGTATTTTGTGCAATTAAATGATGACCACAACCTTTACAAAAAGGTAATTCTTTCGTATTTAGAACTTTTGTTTCCATTATAGCTTTCCTCCTTCAATAATTTCTTTTGGTGATAGCATTTTACCTATTGCCCCTACATACGAAATATTTGGGGGGAGCTTATCTCCATACATAATTTTTGCATATTGACCGTTTATATTGTCTTCTGCAAATACAATATATTTATAGTTATTTAAAATGTCATATAAAACATTAGGTACCGGCAATAAAGTTTTTACTATCAATAAATCAACTGGTATATTTTTTTCGTTTTGTATATTAACAGCTTCTTGAGCTGCATTAGCAGACACGCCATAAGAAACTATTATCTTATCAGAACCATTCTTTATATGTTCGTAATATGTGTATTCATTCAAATAATGATAAATTTTCTTTTCTAAACGTACAGTATTTCGCGTTGCTTCTTCGCTCGTATGTTGAATAATCCCTTTTTGATCGTGTGTAGAAGCTGTAATACGAACCTGATGTTTTGTATTTGAAACAGGTAAAAATTCAGGAACTAACGATTCATTATATTCGTAAGGCAAATATGGTTTATCTCCATTATAATATTTTCTTTCAATTGGTTTAATAGGTGGTAGTTTAGAAATATCGAAATTTCTACTTGTAGTTGCACGCTCTTTAGAAGATAAGATAATAACAGGAGTTCTCAGTTTTACAGCCACTTCAACAGCTTTTGCAGAAAGTTGCCAGCAATCTTCAATAGACGACGGGCAAAATACCGGTACTGGGTGTGCACCTGATATCATACCACGAAGTAATGCAACATCGCCTTGTGCTCCGGCTGTTGCTGTTCCTGTTGCAGGTCCAAGACGTTGTGTTAAAATTATTATCATAGGTAGTTCCATCATATATGCCATGTTGATGGATTCTATCATTAAAGCAAAGCCAGGAAAAGAGGTTGCTGTAACTGGAATATGCCCCAACGTGGCTAAGCCAGACATATACTGAAGAGTTGAAATTTCATCAGGAGCCGGCAACATCATAGTAAAACGTTGACTTGCATATAAATACATAGCATTAGATGGAGTAATGGGATAACCAATATAAACATCGGCACCTGCTTGTGCAAGGGCTTCCATAATTACCCTCGAATCATCTAGAATAACTTCTTTTTTTTGTTCGGTAATCATTTCTCTTTCATTTTATTAAAAAAAAACAGTTATCAATTTCAATTATTGATAACTGCAAATTTATACATTTTTTTATTAATTTTAACGATAAGCAGGTATTCCTGTTATATCGTGTCCTGTTATTAAAAGATGAATATCGTGTGTTCCTTCGTAAGTAATAACAGATTCTAAGTTCATCATGTGTCGCATAATTGGATAATCGCTTGTAATTCCCATTGCTCCAAGAACCTGTCTTAATTCTCTTGCAACATTTAATGCCATGTAAACATTGTTACGCTTTGCCATACTAATATGTGTATGTTTACACTTGCCCTCATTTTTAAGAACTCCTAAGCGCCATACTAATAACTGTGCTTTAGTTATTTCGGTTAATGCTTCGGCTAATTTTTTTTGTTGTAACTGAAATGCAGCTATGGGCTTTCCAAATTGCTGACGTTCCAATGAATATCTTAAAGCAGCATCGTAACAATCCATTGCTGCCCCAACAGCACCCCATGCAATACCATAACGAGCACTATTTAAGCACATCATAGGTCCTTTAAGTCCTTCAATTTTAGGCAATAAATTTTCTTTGGGAACTACTACTTCATCAAAAATTAATTCACCTGTTGAAGAAGCACGCAACGACCATTTATTATGAGTTTCCGGAGCAGAAAAACCTTTCATTCCTTTTTCAACAATTACACCACGTATTATACCATTGTCGTCTTTTCCCCATACAATTGCAATATCTGCTATATTAGCATTTGTAATCCACATTTTTGCACCGTGCAATATATAATGGTCGCCTTTATCGTACAAACGAGTTACCATACTTCCAGGATCGCTTCCATGATTTGGTTCCGTTAATCCAAAACAACCAATTATTTCGCCAGTTGCTAATTTTGGTAAATATTTTTGCTTTTGCTCTTCTGTACCAAATTCCCATATTGGATACATTACAAGTGAAGTTTGAACGGATGCTGCAGAACGTATTCCACTATCACCTCTTTCTAATTCCTGCATAATTAAACCATAAGAAATATAATCTAAGCCAGCACCGCCATATTGTTCGGGAATAAACGGCCCATAGGCACCAATTTGTCCTAATTGTTTTATTAAGTCATATGGAATTTGATGTTTCTGATTCAATTCCTCTATAACAGGTTTAACTTCTCTATTAACCCAGTCTCTAATAGAATCACGAACAATTTTATGTTCTTCACTTAATAAATCATCTACTAAAAAATAATCCGGTGGATTGTATTGAACAGTTGCTGACATAATTATTTAATTTTATAATTAACGTTACAAACGTACAAACTATTTCGTATTCAAACAAATGATTTTTATCAAAACACTTTAATTTATAGAATTTCGTATTTATTTGACTATTTGATACTTGTAAAAAAAAAGTATTTTTATAAAGAAAACTAAAAGCAATTTAAAAAAATTTTTTTTACTTTTGCTAATTCATTTTTGACAGATGGTTTTTAAAGCTTTTGTAAGATATTGGTTTGCGTTTGCAATAATTTTATTTGTATTAAATGCTTGTAAAACAGATGTTTTTTCAGGAAAACTCGACGAAGGTACTATTGAATATGATATGATTTATTTGCAAAGCGAAAAAGAAAATCCTATTATTAGTTTATTGCCTACAACTATGATTTTGAAAATTAAAGACAATAAATCTATACAAAAAATAGAAGGTTGGATGGGCGTTTTTCAAATGGCTGGTATAGCCAGAAGAGATGAAAATTATAAAGCTGCTTACCTAAAAATTATGGGCGAAAAATATGTTTTTGAAACTACTATGGATGGACCGGCTTTTGGATTTGACGAATACCCTAAAATGAAATTAGTTCCAAGCGATTCCACTAAAATTATATGCGGATATAAATGTAAGGCTTACGATGTTTTTCTTAACGATTCTTCTGCAGCTGCTTTTACAATATATTATACAAACGAAATTAAATTAGATAACGCAAATTGCAACAACCCATTCAATGAAGTAAAAGGAGTATTGCTCGAATATAAAATGAAATTTCAGCGAATACCTATTCACATTAAAGCAAAAAAAGTAATAAACGAAGAAATACCTGACGACGAATTCGTTGTTCCAGATGGATATAAAAAAGTTTCTAAAGAAAAAATTCAAGAAGTTATTAACAATTTAATGTAAATGTCTATGAAAAAATTATTTGTATTATCATTTTTAAGTTTATGTTTAATTAACTTAAATGCTCAAAAAAAAGATGCTCCATTTGAAGGAACTATAACCTATAGTATCACTACACAAGGAGACATAGATGCACAAACAAAAGCTCAAATGCCCTCAGAAGTTATTTGGACATTTAAAGGCTCTAAATCGAGCATGCTTATGAAAACAGCATTTGGCAATATTAACATAATTGCCGACTCAGAAACAAAAGAACAAGTTGTTCTTTACGATATGATGGGACAAAAAATGGCCATCAAATCAAGTAAAGAAGAAACAGAAGCAGGCTTAAATGATTTGCCGGAAATGAAAGTAAATGTAACAAACGAAACAAAAAAAATTATTGGATATAACTGTAAAAAAGTTGAAATTAGCGATGGAAAAAACACACTTAATGTTTTTGTAACTGATGAAATACAAGTTCCTAATGCAAACTGGAATACTCAATACAAAAACATAAACGGAGTTTTGATGGAATATTCACAAAAAGCAAATCCTGACGGAGACGGATTAATACTTTTTACAGCTAAAGAAGTTAAAAAATCTAAAATAAAAGATTCTGCATTTGAGATTCCTGCCGATTATACAAAAATGTCAATGACGGAATTTAAAAAAATGTTCGGCGGAGGAGATGAATAAAATGAAAAATCCTCTGATTTATTGAGGAATTTTCTATACAAAAAATGGCAAAAAAAAATATTACAAATAAAGAAGAAACAAAAGATTTTGTAAGTGAAGAAAAAAACAAAAAAAGTTTTTCTCTTTACGAATTTATAACTGATGAAAGAACACGTTATATAACTGCTCTATTACTAATTTTAACATCTTTTTTTCTACTTTTTTCGTTTATCTCATACATTTTTACATGGAAAGAAGACCAGAGTAAGCTTACAATAACTTTTTTCAAATACATTTTTGACCCCGATATAGATGCAGAAAACTGGGCAGGGAAAATAGGTGCTTACGTTAGTCACATTTTATATCACAATATGTTCGGAGTAGCTTCATTGTCTCTAGTTTTATTGCTTTTTTTAATTTCTCTTCGCATTGTAAACATAAAACTTATTCCGTTATCTAAGGCCATTAAATACATCATTTTTATTACACTTTGGTTATCATTAACATTAGGATATTTTTTTGGCACCGATTTATTTTATTTAGGAGGTGCTTATGGTTATTATCTTGCAAGATGGTTTAATGCAGCAATAGGAAAAATTGGAACATTTTTGTTTCTATTTATAACTGCTTTTACCTTTACAGTATTTGTTTTTAAAGATACATTGCCTAAGATTAAGTTATTTTTTAAAAAATTTAAGAAAAAACCAAAAGTTTTACCTGCTATTACAGACGGAAAAGATAATAATAACATAAATAACACAAACAATAGTATTGAAGAAGTTGATAATTTTACTCAAGAAGAAGTAATTAATAACACAACATCAGAATTAGAACAAGAACAAAAAACAGAATTTATAGAAATTCCCCCAATAAATGAAAATGATGTTGGCTTAATTGTCGAAAACACAAAAAATGTTGAAGAAGAGCCTTATCAAATTAGTGAAAAGCTAGTAGAAGAATTTGGAGAATTCGATATTCGTATGGATGCTCCTAAATACAAATTCCCAACCCTCGACTTGCTGGAAGATTACAAAGATGAAAAAAGCGAAGTAAGCGAAGAAGAATTGTTAGCAAATAAGAATAAGATAATAGAAACTTTAAAGAATTACGGAATTCAAATAACACAAATTAAAGCAACAATAGGTCCTACTGTAACATTATATGAAATTGTACCCGCCCCAGGTATAAAAATATCGAAAATAAAAAGCCTTGAAGACGATATAGCTCTCAGCTTAGCTGCATTAGGTATTCGTATTATAGCACCTATGCCTGGAAAAGGAACAATTGGAATAGAAGTTCCAAACCTTAAACCACAAATAGTTTCTATGAAATCTGTAATTGGAAGTAGCCGTTTTCAGGAATCAAAATACGATTTACCTATTGCAATTGGTAAAACCATTCAAAACGAAGTGTTTGTGTTCGATTTAGCAAAAACTCCTCACATACTTGTTGCAGGAGCCACAGGGCAAGGAAAATCTGTTGGACTTAATGCCATTATAACATCATTACTTTACAAAAATCACCCTTCGGAACTAAAACTTGTAATGATAGACCCAAAAAAAATAGAACTATCTGATTATGCAAAAATAGAAAATCATTTTCTTGCAAAACTTCCTAACGAAGAAGAACCAATTATTACAGATGTTCAAAAAGTTAAAAACACGCTTAAATCACTAACGGTTGAAATGGACAAACGCTACAACTTATTAAAAGAAATCGGCGGAATAAGAACTATAAAAGAGTACAACGAAAAATTAAAAAAACGAGAATTAAACCCATCAAAATATCCATACTTACCATATATAGTAGTTGTAATAGATGAATTTGCCGACTTAATTATCACAGCCGGAAGAGAAATAGAAGAACCCATTGCACGTATAGCACAATTAGCAAGAGCTGTTGGAATTCATTTAATTATAGCAACACAAAGACCTTCTACTAACATAATAACCGGCTCAATTAAAGCTAACTTTCCTACAAGAATAGCATTTAGAGTTACATCTATGATCGATAGCCGTACAATATTAGACACGCCTGGCGCTAATCAATTAATAGGACGAGGAGATATGCTTATATCTATGGGAAGCGAAATGGTAAGAGTTCAATGCGCATATATTGATTCAAAAGAAGTTGCACGAATAGTAAATCACATATCACAACAACAAGCACCAGCCAACAATTTCTATTTACCAGAAGTAATTGACGAACAAAATATACCAAACACCGATATTATAGAGAATGGCAAATTCGACGAAATTTTCCCCGATGCAGCAAAACTTATAGTAACACATCAAATAGGAAGCACTTCTCTAATTCAAAGAAAATTTTCTATTGGATATGCTCGGGCAGGTAGACTAATGGATCAACTCGAACAAGCAAAAATAGTTGGACCACAAGAAGGAAGTAAAGCTCGTCAAGTACTAATTCAAGATTTAAATACTTTGGAACAAATTTTGAAAGATTTAGGTTTTTAAATTAAAGTTTTATGAAAACAATTCTAACATTAAATTTATTACTTATTAGCCATTTTTTAATTTATCCTCAATCTAATCCTACACCCGATTATAAAGAAATAGATCCAAAAGCTAAAAGTATTTTAGATAAAGTTTCTGCAAAAAATAGAGCTTATAAAACAATTACATCAGAATTCGCAATTGTTCTTGAAAACAAACAAGAAAATATAAAAGATTCAAAAAAAGGTGTTATATGGATAAAAGGAAATAAATACAAAATAGATTTACATAATTCTACAATTTACTTCGATGGAACAACACGTTGGACATATTTAAAAGAAACAAACGAAGTGAATATTACAACCCCAGATAATAAAGACGACCAAACACTTAATCCTGCTAAAATTTTTACAATTTACGAAAGCGGTTTTAAAATACGTTTTATAAGAGAAAGATTTGAAAAAAACAGAGCTTTACAAGAAATTGAACTTTATCCAATAGACCTAAAAAAAGATTTTACCAAAATTAACCTTAAAATAGATAAAGATAAAAACCAAATATTTAGTATGAAACGATTCGGTAAAGATGGAACCGATTTTTACATAGAAATACTTTCAATAAAACCAAACGAAGAAATAGCAGATGCTATGTTTGTTTTCGATAAATCGAAACATCCTAAAGTAGAAATCAACGATATGAGAGAATAGGTATGACATTCATCGAATTAGTTCAAAAAAGACAAAGCGTAAGAAAATATCAAAACAAACCTATTCCAAAAGAACTGATTTATCAGTGCATCGAAGCTGCACGTTTAGCGCCATCGGCAAGTAATTCGCAACCTTGGCACTTCATTATAATTGATGAACCAGAACTGAAAAATAAAATTGCGGAATGCACTGTTACAAAAGGTATTCCAATCAATAAATTCGCTTTCGAGGCCCCTGTTATAATTGCTATTATTGTAAAACAACCAAAAACTATAACTAAAATAGCATCATGGTTAAAAAAACGCGATTTCCCATGGATTGACCTTGGAATTACAGCCGAACATTTCTGCTTGCAGGCAACAGAATTAGGACTCGGTACATGTATGATTGGTTGGTTCGACGAAAAAAAGGCAAAACAACTGCTTAAAATACCATCTTACGAAAGAATAGGACTACTTATTACTTTAGGCTACCCGCCTGAAAATTACCAAATTAGGCAAAAAATAAGAAAAAACATAAAACAAATTTTATCATTAAATCAATATTAAGTTGAACAAAATAAATTATTTTTGTAAAAAATATTAAAGTTATGAAAAATGCAATTTTAATCGTCATTTCAATTATTTTACTAACAAACTGTAAAAAAGATTCTAAAATAAACGACATTGTAAATCCAACAGCTTCTTTTACTTGCAAAATTAATGGAACTACTTGGACTGCTATTACGCGTGTTACACGCAAAGAATCAAACAAATTCATTATAACAGGAACAAGCTCATTAGGCAGTGACGCTTTAAATATCGTTACATTTGGAACCGAAAAAAAAACATACAACTTATCGCCTATAGATGGGAAAACCGAATTCTCTGCAACTTTTACAAACGACACACAAATAACCGACAGTCTTTATCAAGCCGTTAATGGTACAGTAACCATTACATCGTTAGATACTACTAATAAAAAAATAAGTGGTACATTTCAGTTCATAACAAGCAAAATTGTTAACCCATTGATAATAAAAGAAATTACTAGCGGTTCTTTTAATAACCTTACCTATACAGAATAAATTTATCTAAATAAACATTACAATTTTATGACAATTTTTAATTAAGTTTGTAAAAACTATTAAATACTGTTTTATTATGGAATATAAAACCTTTATTGTTGACTATCAAGATTCTATAGCCATTGTTACTATGAATAGACCCCAAGCATTAAATGCTTTAAATTCCGTTTTCTTTACCGAATTTAATCATTTTCTCGATATTCTTGAAGCCAAAACTGATATACGCGTCGTAATTATTACAGGACAAGGAAAAGCTTTTGTTGCAGGAGCCGATATTGCCGAAATGGTTAATAAAAATTCTGAACAAGGATACGAATTTGGTAAGCTTGGGCAAAAAACATTTTTACGAATAGAACAAATGCCACAAATATTCATTGCAGCTGTAAACGGATTTGCATTAGGGGGCGGTTGTGAATTGTCTATGGCTTGCGATTTTAGAATTGCTTCGAATTTAGCAAAATTCGGACAACCCGAAGTTAATCTTGGATTAACACCAGGCTATGCAGGAACTCAGCGATTACCACGCCTTACAGGACTCGGTAACGCTTTATTTTTATTGCTTATTGCCGAAACAATTGACGCCAACGAAGCATATCGTATAGGCTTAGTACAAAAAGTTGTTGAAGCCGATAAATTATTAGAAGAAGTATTAACTATTGCAAAAAAAATAATATCAAAAGGACCACAATCAGTAAAACTTGTTAAAGAAATAACACGCAAGGGCTACAACACATCATTTGAAGAAGGTTGTGAATTAGAACTAAAAGCTTTTGCCTCATTGTTTGGAAATGAAGGCACAGAAGGCATGAAAGCATTTCTAGAAAAACGTAAACCTAATTGGTAATTTTTAAACTTTTTAAGATATGAACTATAACGAAAGAATGCAAAAAATTGCTGTACTTGGTGCAGCCGGTAAAATGGGAAGCGGTATTCTTCTACTAAACGCTGTAGAAGCAGCCGATTTAAGTCTTTTACCAGAAAATAAAGGAAAAACTTTTGTTGTTTATGCCATTGATGTTTCCGAAGAAGCTCTTTCAGGATTATTAAAATATGTTAGGTCTCAAGTTTTAAAAATAGCCGAAAAAAAAATAAATTGGCTTAGAGATATTTATAAAGACAGAACAGATTTAGTTTATAACAGCGAAATGATAGAAGAATATATAAATCACGTTATGCATATAATTAGGCCAACAACTTTGATAGAATCGGCTTACAACGCAAACTGTATTTTCGAGGCAATTAAAGAAGATCCTGAACTTAAAGTATCAGTTTTCAAAAAAATAAACGAAAATAATCCCAATACTCCTTGGTTTTTTACTAACACATCATCAATACCTATTCAATATTTAAACGAGCAAGCTGGTTTAAACGGGAAAATAATAGGATACCATTTTTACAATCCACCTGCTGTTCAAAAATTAGTAGAACTAATCGAAGCCAAAAACACATTGCCAGAAATAAAAGAATTCTCTTTACATTTAGCAAAAAAACTAAATAAAATAGTTGTAGAATCGAACGATGTAGTTGGTTTTATAGGCAACGGTCACTTTATGCGCGATATTATACATGCTGCTTCTGAAGTAGAAAGACTAGAAAAAGAACACGGCTTTGTACAAGCAATATATATGATTAATAAAGTAAGCCAGGAATATCTTGTTCGACCAATGGGCATTTTTCAATTAATTGATTATGTTGGAATAGATGTTTGTTCATATATTATGAGCGTTATGAATAAACACTTACCACAAGATAATATTGTTTGTCCACTTTTAAACAAAATGCTCGACCTTGGAATTAAAGGAGGTCAATATTCAGATGGTTCGCAAAAAGATGGCTTTCTTAAATACGAAAAAGGGAAAATTGTTGCCATTTTCGATATTTACAAAAAAGAATACATTTCATTAGATACAATTCAAACAGAAGCAGATAATAAACTAGGTGAAAAACCTTCTAAAATAGTAGCTTGGAAATCTGTTGTATCGGCAAAAAATAAGGAAGAACAATTAGTTCAAATGTTTAATCAAATAAATCAGATGAACACATTAGGAGCAAAATTAGCACAAGCTTACGGTTCTAAATCAAAATCTATAGGCAAATATTTAGTAAGTTCTGCTGTTGCAAAATGTGAAGAAGATGTTAATAAAGTTTTAATGACAGGCTTCTTCCATGCATACGGTCCTATTAACAATTATTTTAATTAAACTAAAATCTTTATCGTATGAAAACATTAAAAAAACGAGTATTTATAACAGCCGGATACAATACAATTTCATTAGGAACTGGTAGAAAAGAGTTTAATCCTAAAAAAGAACGTCCTGGCTTAGAAGAATATATTACAGAAGCTGGTAAAGGAGTAATTCAACAAATAGGCGATGCTTCTCTTATAGAAGAAGCTGTTGTAAGCAACTTTATTGCTTCGCGATACAACAATCAAGCTAATCTTGCTGCATTTATACCACTTATAGACGAAAAACTCCGTTACATACCTGTTGTAAGAGTTGAAGGAGCTTGTGGCTCTGGTGGCTTAGCAATTGCTACAGCAATTCGTTCTATTCTTGCAGAAACAGCCGATGTAGTTCTTGTTTTAGGAGTAGAAGTACAAAATACTGTAAAAGCTGTTTACGGAGCAGATATACTCGCTGCTGCAGGTTGGCATAAAGACAGAAAAAACGGACATGCACATTATTTCCCCGGTCAATTCAGTCAAAGAGCAGGAAAATATTTTGAAAAATTTGGTCGTGAAAACACACGTAAAGCAATGGCTCGCTGGTATAAAATTGCTATAGAAAACGCACGTTTATGTCCTACTGCTCAAGAATACCATAATACAATGCCCGATCCAGAAGCTGTCGCCATGGTAGAACCAAATCCTAAAGTTTTTCTCGAAAATCTCACTGTTTACGATTGTTCAAAAGTCTCCGATGGTGCATCAGCACTTTTAGTAGTATCGGAAGAAGGTTTGAAAAAAATACAAAAAACATATAACGAAGCAGTTGAAATAGTTGGAATAGGACAAGCAATAGAAGATATTACTAAGCCACCAATAGACCCAACACAATTAACAACAACTAAAATCGCTGTTGAAAAAGCTTTAAAAATGGCAAATGTTACCATAAATGATATTGCAACAATAGAATGCCACGATTGTTTTTCTATAGCTGGTATTATGGCTATCGAAGCCATTGGACTTGCTCCTTATGGTAAAGGTGCCGATTTTGTTCTCGAAGGAAACACTTCACGCAATGGTCGCATACCTTTTAATACAACAGGTGGTTTAATTGGTTGGGGACATCCCGTAGGAGCAACCGGTGTACATCAGGCTGTTACTATTTGGGAACAGTTGACCGGAAAAACCGGCGATGCCCAAATTAATATTCCAACTGACAGACCTTACGGATTAACTGTAAATATGGGCGGTGATGACAAAACCTTAACTTCCATTGTATATAAAAAAATATAATGTTTGAAAATAACAAAATCACCTCACTGTTAGGAATAAAATATCCCATCATTCAAGGAGGAATGGTTTGGGTTAGCGGATGGAAATTAGCATCCGCAGTTAGCAATGCCGGTGGTTTAGGAGTTATTGGAGCAGGATCTATGAATCCTGCTCTTTTACTCGAACATATCGAAAAATGCAAAAAAGCAACATGTCGGCCATTTGGAGTCAATATACCACTAATCTATAAGTTTAGCAACGAATTTATAGATATTTGCATTCAACAACAAGTTCCTGTAATCATTACATCAGCAGGCAATCCTAAAATTTATACCGAAAAACTCAAACAATTTGGCATAAAAGTTATTCATGTAGTTTCGAGTGCAACATTTGCCCAAAAAGCAGAAATAGCTGGAGTTGATGCTGTTGTAGCTGAAGGATTTGAAGCTGGTGGACATAATGGACGAGAAGAAACAACCACGATGGTATTGATACCATCTGTTGTAAAAGCTATTAATATACCTGTTATTGCAGCAGGAGGTATAGCAACTGGTAGCCAAATGTTAGCTGCTTTTGCTCTTGGAGCAGAAGGTGTACAAATAGGAACACGTTTTATAGCCACTGTTGAATCATCCGCTCACGAAAATTTTAAAAAGCTTATTATTCAGGGAAATGAAGGTGATACAATGCTTACACTTAAAAGTTTAGTTCCTACACGCTTATTTAAAAATAAACTCTATAAAAAAATTGAACAAGCCGAAATGAATGGAGCCACATCAGAACAGCTTAAACAAATTCTTAATGAAGATGAAAATAAAGCTAAGCTAGGTATTTTTGATGGCGATATTGAAAACGGAATGCTCGAAGTAGGGCAAAATATTTCGCTTATTAGCAATATTTTATCAGCAAAAGAGGTAATTAAAGAAATAATCAAGGAATTTTTAGAACACGGAAATAGATTACCCTATCTTTTAAAATGAAAAAAGAGGCTGTCTCAAAAGGGCAGCCTTTTTAGCCGACCCTTAAAAAGTCATTTTTAATTTTTTTTGAAAAGAGATGGTAGAAAATAAAATGAAAAAATTGCATCTGAAATTGTAAAAATAGCGTCTGAAAAAAGTGAAAAAATTTTTTCTTCCACTTATACATCATCCTTTTGAAGTTGAATGCTGCTGCAGCCAACATGATATTGATGTTATCGCCAAATATTCATTTGAATTTTATGACCTAATACAAAAGTGAATGTTTAGTATGCAACATATTTCTTAATGAGAAAAATAAACTTCCCTGTTTTTGATTTTTTTTCCTTTGGTGCCATTTTAAAAAAAATTGCAAGGTTTATGCCTCTAAAGTATAAAATCTTGCAGAATTTTTACTAAAAAAATCTTATTAAGTTATTAACAATCAATTATTTATTGTGTTAATAAGGATCGACTATGTTAGTATTTTATCAATAGTTAAAACCTATTATTCAAATAATCTCAAAAACTATAAAATTTTTGAAACGCTCAAAAAATGAAAAATGATTTGGTTAATAAAAAATTAAATTAGTAACTTCGTTACGCAAAAATTAAAAAATTAAATTATGGCTATAATCATTACAGGTAAAGGTTTAACAATTGAAGATGTAGTAAAAGTAGCCCGTTATGGCGAAAAAATTGAATTACATCCCGACGCAATAGAAAGAATAAAAAAATGCCGTGCTATGCTTGAGAAGAAAATTGAGGCACGCGAAATTATGTATGGTGTAAATACAGGTATAGGAGAGTTTTCTGAAATTGTTTTAAGCGACGAGCAAATAAAAGACTTTCAGAAATATCTAATATACAATCATGCTGCAGGTATTGGCAATGCTATGCCTATAGAATGGGTTCGCGGAGCAATGTTAAGCAGAGTAAATGTTCATGCTCATGGTAATTCAGGATGCCGCTTAGAAATTACACAAACACTTGTAGACATGCTAAACAAAGGCGTTACTCCTTATGTATGCGAAAAAGGTTCGGTAGGTGCTTGTGGCGATTTATCACCAATGTCGCAAATAGCACTATTACTAATGGGCGAAGGTCACGCTTATTATAATGGTGAACTACTTCCTGGCAAAGTTGCTATGGAAAAAGCAGGTATCCCTATTCCAGGACTACATGCACGCGATGGTTTAGCAGCAATAAATGGTTCCAACGTACTCACAGCTATGAGCGCATTACTACTATACGATACAAACAACTGGTTAAAACAAGCAGAAATAGCATGTGCTATGACTTTAGAAGCTCTTAAAGCTAACTTCGGACCATACAATCATAAGATTCATGAAGTTAGAGGTTTTAAAGGTGCCATAAGAAGTGCTGCAGCTATTCGAAAAGTAGCTGCTGGTGGTGACCTGATGGAAAAACGTTTAAAAGTTAAAGTGCAAGATGCATATAGTATGCGTTCCACTCCTCAAGTTATAGGTGCAGCTCATGACGCAGTAGCTTGGGCTCGTCAACAAGTTGAAATAGAACTTAACGGTGTTGGCGATAATCCTATTTTCTTCCCTGATGAAAATTTACAATTGTCGGGAGCAAATTTTCAAGGTACCCCTGTTTCACTTCCAATGGATATGGTAGGAGCAGCAATAACTATGGTATCGGTTCTTTCCGAACGCCGAATGAATAGATTAAATAACCCAGCTTTAAGTGTAGGACTACCACCATTTTTAACACATAATCCAGGAATGTTTTCAGGATTGATGCTTAGCCAATATACTGCCGATATGCAAATAGTTGAACAACGTATTTTATCAACTCCTGCTTCAATACAATCAATACCAGCTGCGGCCGACCAAGAAGATTTTGTATCGATGGGAATGAACACTGCACTTAAAAATTGGCAAATTCTCGATAACGCATACGGAGTTCTGGGAATAGAATTCATGGCTGCTGCTCAGGCACTCGATTTAAGAGAAAAATACGACGAGCAAAAATATCAGTTTGGTAAAGGTACAAATGTTGCTCGTAAAGTAATACGTAAGTACGTTGACTATCTAGATGAAGATCGTCCTTTATACCCAGATCATAATAAAATGAAAGAATTAGTAAAAAGTTGTGAAATACTTTTTGAAGTAGAAAAAGAAATAGGAAAATTAGAGTAAAATATTATCACTTACATAAAAATGCTCTTTTGTCCTTTTTTTTGTAATTTTGTCAGTTGTGTTTTAAAATATATGAATATTCAGACTATAAAAAATCGTTTTGGCATAATAGGGAACTCTGCTGGTTTAAATAGAGCTATAGAAATAGCAGTACAAGTAGCATCAACAGAATTAAGCGTCTTAATAACCGGCGAAAGTGGAACAGGGAAAGAGGTTTTTCCACAAATTATCCATCAATTTAGCCACAGAAAACACAATACCTATATTGCCGTCAATTGCGGAGCTATTCCCGAAGGAACTATTGATTCAGAATTATTTGGACACGAAAAAGGTTCCTTTACAGGTGCAACAGATAAAAGAAAAGGTTATTTTGAAGTTGCCGATAAAGGAACAATTTTTTTAGACGAAGTAGCAGAAATGCCATTAGCAACACAAGCACGATTATTAAGAGTATTAGAAACCGGTGAATTTTTAAGAGTAGGAAGTAGCATTCCTCAAAAAACAAATGTACGTGTTGTAGCCGCAACAAATGTAGATTTACAAAAAAGTATTCAAAACGGACGCTTTCGCGAAGATTTGTTTTATCGTTTAAGTACCATCCCAATACATATACCTCCTTTACGACAACGTGGCGATGATATTATACTATTAGCCAGAAAATTTGCTAGCGACTTTTCAGAAAAATATCGTATGCCTGCAATAAGATTTACACCAGATGCTCAACAAGCACTTCTTGAATACTCTTGGCCTGGCAATGTAAGACAATTAAAAAATATAATAGAACAAATATCTATAATAGAAACCGATAGAGATATTAATTCCGATACTTTAAAACGATATTTGCCCGAAGCTTTTACTACAAAATTACCTGCAATTGTTTCGCAAGAATATGTTGACCAAAAAACATTTAACACAGAACGTGAAATTTTATTTCAAATACTTTTCGATATGCGAAAAGATATATCGGAGCTAAAACAACAAGTTCAAGATATTATGAACGAAAGAAATTTAAAACTAACTCATACAACCTACACCGCACCAATTAAAGAAAATGTAAATATTATTAATAAAAGTAATCTTACAATAGAAGAAAACATTCAGGATACAGAAATTCTAGAGTTTGAAACATTATCAATTCAAGAAAAGGAAAAGGAACTTATAGTTAAAGCACTTGAAAAACATAACGGTAAAAGAAAATTAGCAGCAGCAGAATTAGGTATAAGCGAACGTACTTTATACAGAAAAATTAAAGAATATAATCTTTCATGAAAAACTATTTAACAACAATAATAATCTGCATTATTGCATCAAGTTGTAAAATAAATTACACTTTCAGCGGAGCGTCATATTCTGCCGACATTAACACATTTACTGTTGCTTTCTTTCAAAATCAAGCTCCAATTATAAATCCTTCATTAAGCAACGTTTTTACCGAATCTTTAAAAGATCGCATTAGTCAACAAACAAAATTAAAACTTTCTCAAAAAGACGGCGACCTTTATTACGAAGGAGAAATAATTAATTATAATGTTTCGCCACAGACAATTCAAGGCAACGAAACAGCTGCTCTCAACCGTTTAATCATCTCAGTGAGAGTTAAATTTACCAACAACAAAAATTCTTCACAAAACTTCGATAGAACTTTTACACAATTTGCAGATTACGAAAGCTCAAAAGCTTTTCAGTCTGTTGAAGATGAGCTTGTTAAAGAAATAGTTGACAAATTAACACAAGACATTTTTAATGCATCGCTAGTAAACTGGTAAGTTATGAACGTTTCGGATTTTTATAAATATTTAAGTAATAGCAATTTTTTAAATTCTTCTACATTGCTTGAAATAAGAGAAGTTATAAAACGTTATCCTTACTTTCAAGCAGCACGATTACTATATTTAAAAAATCTTCATATTTTAAAAGACGATCAATTTCAATCAATGCTCGAAGAAAATTCAATATTTTTTCCCGACCGCAAAATGTTATATAATTACATAAATACTAATGATTTTTCAACTGAAGTTAAAACCACAAACACACCAGTGTTAAATGAAAATGAAATAGAAACAACAAATAATAAACAAGTTATAGAAAATAATATTTCCGAAGAAATTACTAATGAACTATCTGCTAATGTAGCAAAAGTTCAAGATGATAAATCAAACAATTTGAACGATAAAAAATCTATTGCAGACGAAATAATAAAAAAAGTAGAACAAATAAAATCTTCAAAATTTTCAAATGAAGGAGTAAATCGAACAACTGACGATAATTTAAATGCAAAAAAAGAACTAATAAATGAAATATCAAAACGAGAAGAACTTTTAACTTTCGACCAGTGGTTGCAAAATATATCAAAACGAGAAAGTAATTCTACAAATAAAACGCAAGCTACAAAAAACGAAAGCGATGTAATAAACGAATTTCTTTCTAAAGCCGATAATTTAGAACGTATCAAACCAATTCAAGATGCAAACCAATTAGATTTAACAGAAAATTTAATTCAACCCGAAGAATTAGAATTTGTTTCAGAAAACTTAGCTCAATTATACTATAAACAAGGCTATTATGAAAAAGCTTTAAAAATATACGAAAAATTATTTTTGAAATATCCAGAAAAAAGTATTTACTTTGCATCTTTAATTCAAGAAATTAAACAAAAGATTGATAAAAACTAAATTATTATGTTGTACAATATTGTTATGATTTTGATTTTTGTAATAAGCATTCTTATTATTTTAATTGTATTAGTTCAAAATGCAAAAGGTGGCGGTTTAGCTGCTAATTTTGCAGGTTCAAGCCAAATTATGGGTGTTCGTCGTACAGCCGATTTTCTCGAGAAAGCCACATGGACATTAGCCGTTTCATTGTTCGTTCTGTCTGTCATAGCAAGTATGAGCATACCAAGAGAAAAAGCCGACCCAACAAAATCTAAAATTGAAGATAAAATAATAAATATGCCTGGCAAAACCGATATGCCAATTCTACCTAATACTAAACCAAATTAGCTATAAATAAGACAAAATTTTTCAATAATTATTTTCCGATAAATTCAATTCTCTCATAAGAACAAATATTAACTATATTTGTACAAAAAATAAAAAATGATCTGTAAAAATAAAATATAGTTTAAAAAATCAATTTACTGACATTTTTATACAACTCACTGACATTATTTCTGTAAAATTGTCTTTTTATTCATTTATTATTATTTGGCACGAAATTAGTAAACGTTGGAAACGTCGAACAAAAAAATAAAGAACTATGGACAAAATTAAATTAAAACCTTTAGCCGATAGAGTTGTTATCGAGCCAATGGCAGCTGAAACAAAAACAGCAAGCGGTATTTATATACCAGATACTGCACAAGAAAAACCTCAAAAAGGGAAAGTAGTTGCAGTGGGCAGCGGAACAAAAGACGAAGAAATGAAATTAAAAGTTGGTGATAAAGTTTTGTATGGCAAATATGCTGGTACAGAAATAAGCATAAATAATGAAAAATACTTAATTATGCGTCAATCAGACGTTTTAGCAATTATTGAAGAATAAATAACTATTGATAAATAAACTAAAAATTATATAATTATGGCAGCAAAAGAAATTATTTACGGAATAGAAAGCAGAGATGCTTTAAAAAGAGGCATTGACAAGTTAGCTAATGCAGTAAAAGTAACATTAGGTCCAAGAGGTAGAAATGTTTTTCTAGAAAAAAAATATGGTGCACCACAAGTTACAAAAGATGGTGTTACTGTTGCAAAAGAGATTGAATTAAAAGATCCTTTCGAAAACATGGGTGCTCAACTTCTTCGTGAAGTTGCTTCAAAAACATCAGACAAAGCAGGCGATGGTACCACAACTGCAACATTGTTAGCACAAGCAATGATTAACATAGGTATAAAAAATGTTACAGCTGGTGCTAACCCTATGGAATTAAAAAAAGGTATAGATAAAGCTGTTTCAGAAGTTGTAAAATTTTTAAAATCAATTTCCCAAGAAGTTGGAGACGATTACAACAAAATAGAACAAGTAGCAAGAGTGTCGGCTAATAACGATGAAGACATTGGCAAACTTATTGCCGAAGCAATGAAAAAAGTAAAAAAAGAAGGAGTAATTACTGTTGAAGAAGCAAAAGGGATTGAAACTACGGTAGAAGTTGTTGAAGGAATGCAATTCGATCGTGGATATATCTCACCTTACTTTGTAACAAACACCGACAAAATGGAAGCAGTAATGGAAAACCCATTAATACTCATCCACGATAAAAAGATTTCAAGCATGAAAGAATTTTTACCTATACTCGAAACCGCAGTTCAAACAGGTCGTCCATTAGTAATAATTGCAGAAGATGTTGAAGGTGAAGCATTAGCAACATTAGTAGTAAACAGACTACGTGGTTCATTGAAAGTTGTTGCAGTGAAAGCTCCCGGTTTCGGCGATCGTAGAAAAGAAATGCTTGAAGACATTGCAATATTAACCGGTGGTACAGTTATTACTGAAGAAAGAGGATTCAAATTAGAAAATGCTACTATAGATATGCTTGGTAGCGCAGAAAAAGTAATTGTTGATAAAGAAAATACAACCATAGTAAATGGTTCTGGAAAAAAAGAGCATATCGAAAGCCGTATTAAACAAATTAAATCTCAAATAGAAAATACAACATCGCAGTACGATAAAGAAAAATTACAAGAAAGATTAGCAAAATTAAGCGGCGGAGTTGCAGTACTTTACATTGGAGCTGCTACAGAAGTCGAAATGAAAGAAAAGAAGGATAGGGTTGATGATGCATTACATGCAACACGTGCTGCAGTTGAAGAAGGAATCGTTCCAGGCGGAGGCGTAGCGTATATTAGGGCAATAGAAGCACTTGATAAATTAAAAGGTGAAACAGAAGATGAACAAACCGGTATCGAAATAGTAAAACGTGCTCTCGAAGAACCATTACGTCAAATAGTTGCTAATGCCGGATTAGAAGGTTCGGTTGTTGTAAACAAAGTAAAAGAAGGAAAAAACGACTTTGGCTTTAATGCTCAAACCGAAAAATTCGAAAACCTATACAAAGCAGGTGTTATAGACCCAACAAAAGTTTCTCGCATAGCTCTAGAAAATGCTGCTTCTGTTGCAAGTGTATTCCTCACAACCGAATGTGCAATCAGCGAAATAAAAGAAGAAAAACCTGCTATGCCAGCTCCTGGCGGAATGGGTGATATGTACTAGTAAGTTATACCTAAATTTAATAGAATACAAAAAGAAACTGTCTTCAAAAAGGACAGTTTCTTTTTTTTAAATCATAGAAAATTTGATTAAGTTATTACTATATTTTTAAAAAGTTTAAGTATTTTAGCATGTTTTTTTATTGTACATCATAATTAATGTTATTAAAACGGAATATATTACTGATAATTAGTACTTTACTATCAATATCTCTATTCTCACAGCCTCAAAAAAAACCATCTATTAACTTTAAGCATTACTCTGTTGACGATGGTTTATCGCAAAGCTCAATAAATTATATTTTTCAAGATAGAAAAGGTTTTATTTGGTTTGCAACACAAGACGGACTTAATCGTTTCGATGGTTATAATTTTAAGATTTATCAACACAATCCTTTAGATACCACATCAATATTAGCAAACTGGATATTTGGTATAGATGAAGATAATTATGGATTTATATGGTTAGCAACACAAAAAGGTGTTACACGTCTTAATACTAGAACAAATAAATTTAAACATTATTATATTTCAAATGTTAAAACAGAACTATTAGAAGAAGTTTATCGTATTTTAGTTGGTAAAGATGGTTATGTCTGGTACATTACAGCTACAACATTATATAAATTAGATACATTAACCGGCAAAGTAACTCGTTTTGAACATGAAATTGATTATTTTGCATCAAATAAAACCGACAAGGGTTTTCCAATGCTTGATGATGGTGAAGGAATTTGGCTTGGCTCTGGTTCTGGGCTTTTTTATTTTATAAAAAAATTTGAAATATTTAAGCATTTTAAACACAATCCAAATGACCAAAACAGTATATCCGACAACTTTGTAACCGGAATAACTAGCGACGATAAAGGTAATATTTGGATTAGTACAAAAAATGGTTTAAATAAGTATGATAGAAAACGTGATAAATTTATACGTTATTATGCAAATGAGACATCACCACGCAACGGACCGCCTGTAAACTATATTAACGATGTTTTATATAGTAAAAAAGGTTATATTTGGTTAGCAACATACGGCGGTGGACTATCAGCTTTCGATCCTATTAACAATGTTTTTTACAATTACACTAAAGACCAAAAAAATGAAAATAATATTTTCTCTAACTACTTACTTTCTTTGTACGAAGATCGTTCACTAAACTTATGGATTGGATTCGATGCAGAAGGACTTGATGTAGGAGATTTAAAACCACAAAAATTTGTTACACTACGTTCATCAGGTCAAAAAAATGGTTTATTTTTATCATCAAATACTATAGGCTCTGTTTACGCAGAAAATGATTCAATTTTATGGATAGGCACTTGGGAAAACGGTTTAAACATAGTAAATCGTAATAACCTCACAACAAAAGTAATTTCTACCAAAACTTCGCCAGATAAAATTGTTGGAGACAATGTACATAGTATCTTTCCTGATAGCCGAGGACTTATTTGGATTGGAACAAGAAACGGTATTTCTATTTACGACAAAAAAACAAAAAAATTTAGTTCAATAGACGAATATTTTAAAATTGAAATTAACAATAAAATCAAAGATTTGAGAATATACGACATTAAAGAAGATTTTAAAGGAAACATTTGGATTTCAACAAAAAATGGATTATACAGATTTAATTATCAATCAAAAACAATAAATATATTTGTTTCTGATCCTAACGACTCGTTATCGCTATACGACAATACCGTCCTTTTAACATTATGCGACAAAAATGGTTTTATTTGGATTGGAACAAAATCAGGATTAAATCGTTACGATTATAATACCAACAAATTTTTTAGAATATCAAATAAACGAACTTCACTATCAAATAATAATATTTATACAGCACCAAGCAATCCACATATTTATCATATTATTGAAGATTTATTTGACGAAAATATATTATGGATTGGAACAGGTTCTGGTTTAAATAAATTCAACAAAAAAACTCTTACATTCAAATATTACACTATAGAAGATGGATTACCTAATGGAACTATTTATGAACTTATTCAGGACAAAAACGGAAATTTATGGATGAGCACAAATAGAGGTTTAGCTTTTTTCGATACAAAACAAAATATAATCACAGCTTATAATACTGATGACGGCATACAAGGTTTAGAATTCAATAACGGGGCTTCTTGTATAGCACCTTGGGGAGAATTATTTTTTGGCGGAATTAACGGTATTACGATTATTAACCCTTCTCAACAAAAACTAAACAACTTTTTGCCTAATGTTGTTTTTACTACTTTAGAAAAAATTGATGCAAACGGAAATAAAAAAGTATATAACATTACCGACGAAAATTACATTGAGCTTAATTACAACGACCATTCCATAATTTTTTCTTTTGCAGCACTTGAATTTACTAAACCTCAGAAAAATTCGTTTAAATATTTTCTCGAAGGAGTTACAAACGATTGGGTCTTCATTGGTAATAAAAATGTATTGGAAATAGGAGTTTTATCGCCTGGAAATTATAAATTATACATAAAAGGTAGCAACAACGACAATGTATGGAACGAAGACCCAGCAATAATTACAATTATTGTACATCCACCTTACTATAAAACTATATACGCATATATTATTTATGCAATTATTATTGGTTCAATTATATTCTATTACGTAAGATCGAGGTCTAAAAAATTAAAAGCTGCTAACGAAGCTTTACGCGAAAAACAATTGGCTGCATTAGAAATTGCACGACAAAAAGAAGAACTTTCTATTAAAAATAAAAACATTACAGATAGTATAAACTATGCAAAAAGAATACAAGAAGCATTGCTACCTTCCGAATTTCTTTTCAGAAAACTACTTCCCGATTCTTTTATATTATATAAGCCACGTGATATTGTATCCGGCGATTTTTACTGGATTACAGAAAAAGAAAGTAAAATATTTGTTGCAGTTGTAGATTGTACCGGTCACGGTGTACCTGGTGCTTTTATGAGTATTATTGGTTACGACTTATTACGAAATATTACACGAGAACAAAATATTGAAGATCCTGCCGAAATTCTAAATCTTTTAAATTTAGGACTTTCCGACACTTTTAGCAAACAATCTACCGATTACGAAATAAAAGACGGTATGGATGTTTCATTACTGGTTATTGATAGAACAAACAAACAATTGCAATATGCCGGAGCATTCAACCCTATTTACATCATACGAAACAAACAACTTATCGAAATAAAAGGAAATAGATTTGCAATTGGAAAAATAGAAGGAAATGAACATAAAAAATTTGATTTACATCTATTAGACTATGAAAATAACGATATGATATATTTGTTTTCAGACGGATATGCCGACCAAATAGGAGGTCCTATGCAAAAAAAATTCAAATTCCGCCGTTTCCAACATTTATTATTATCAATTCATGCTCTTCCTTTGCAAAAACAAAAAGAATTTCTTAACGAAACATTCGAAAACTGGAAAGGCGAACTCGAACAGGTTGATGATATTCTAATTTTAGGAATTCGCTTGTAAAAATTATGAAAATATTTATAACCATTACATTTTTTTATCTTTTTCATAACATAACAATTTGCCAAACCGATACAAATAAGGTTATTTATACACCATCTATTAACTTAAAAGAAGGAGTTTATTTAACTTTCGATTTATTTATTAAACAAAAACCTATATCGTTCGATAAACTTCTACTTTCCAATAACGAAAATTCTATTGAAAACCTCTTTAAACAAAAAAGCATACTATACACAGATAATTATGGTTTTACAAAAGAAATTGAAACAAAATCAATTTGGGGATACGTATTAAATAATGCCTTATTTATTTACTACAACAAAGAATTTTTCAGAGTTTCTTATTTAGGCTCTATAGCTCATTTTATTGCTACACAAACTGTAAAAAATTATGTACCTCGCTACGATCCATATTATGGTTACTATTACCCTTATCCATCACAATCGTATGAAACTACACAATTAATTCAAAACATAATTGATTTCAAAACCGGCAAAGTCTTTCCATTTACACCTGAAGCAATTTTAGCCCTTATATCCGACGACACAGAACTATTTAATGAATACAATCAGCTAAAAAAGAAGAAAAAGAAAGAGCTTATGTTTTTATATATACGAAAATATAACGAAAAACATCCACTATATTTATACAAATGAAAGTAAAACTTTTATATATATTATTATTTTGTACTGTAACAAAAACCTATTCTCAATTAGAAACACCTAATATTGAATTAGTTAAAAAATTTTTAAACACCAAAACATGCTTTGTTTTAGACAACGACCCCTTTTCCGAATGTAATATACAACTTAAAACATCAGCCGAAAAATTTTGGACTTTAACACCATACGAAATTATAGGACTCGAAGAATTCGAAAAAAGAAGAAAAAAAAATGAATATTCTTTTGTATCAATAGATGAAGTTTACTTCGACAACGAAAAAAATCCTATTAAATATAAGTTCCTTTGCATTTATCTTGGCGGTAATTATAAAACCGAAAGCGACATGCCTCAAATAGTTACAATTCCATTAGCATATGCAGAAGATGAAGAATCAAACTATGCTTATAAAATTGGTACAATTTTAATTTTTGCTCAAAACCATATACAAACTTTATTGCAAAATCCAGACTTAAAAAAATTTAACATAATAGAATACTACAACAAAAACAAAGAAAAACTAGAAAATAAAACCTTATATCTATTAAAAGATGAAGTTGAGCCAAAATTACAATCCGAAATTGCTTTTAAACGAATTTACCCTTATTCCTTTAAATTTGTTACACGCGAAGAAATAGAACAATCTATTGACAACAAAAATCCAGATGTTGTTTTTTTACACAAAGTTGGACCAGGAAAAAAATATGGCTCTAAAACTTATAAAATAATTTTAAGTACAAAAGATGCTAAAATATATTATTTCGATTATCATACTGTGAGCCAAAATAAACCCGATGCTATATTAGAAAGCGACATAAAGAACTTAATTAAATAAAAATATTATGAGCGACGATAAAAAAATAATTTTCTCAATGGTAGGTGTAAATAAAATACACCCACCACACAAACAAGTTTTAAAAAATATTTATTTAAGTTTTTTTTACGGTGCTAAAATTGGAATAATTGGCTTAAACGGCTCTGGAAAATCGTCGTTACTTAAAATTATTGCAGGAGAAGATACCGCATACAACGGCGAAGTAGTATTTTCGCCAGGCTATACTATTGGATATTTACCTCAAGAACCTGTACTCGACAAAACAAAAACAGTAAAAGATATTATAGAAGAAGGTGTTCAGGAAATAGTAAATTTATTAAAAGAATATGAAGAAATAAATATGCGATTTTCAGAACCTATGACAGACGAAGAAATGAATAAACTTCTTGAACGTCAAGGTCAGCTTACTGAACTAATTGATCAACACGAAGGTTGGGAACTCGATAATAAATTGGAGAGAGCAATGGATGCTCTTCGTTGCCCACCACCCGATACTCCTATATCTATCTTAAGCGGCGGAGAACTCAGACGAGTAGCTCTTTGCAGACTTTTGCTAAAACAACCAGACATACTATTACTCGATGAACCTACCAACCACCTCGATGCAGAATCGGTACAATGGCTCGAAATGCACTTACAACAATACAAAGGCACTGTTATAGCCGTTACTCACGATCGTTATTTCCTCGATAATGTTGCCGGATGGATCCTTGAATTAGACCGCGGCGAAGGCATTCCTTGGAAAGGGAACTATTCATCTTGGCTCGAACAGAAAGCTAAAAGATTAGAAATAGAAGAAAAAACTGCCAGCAAACGAATGAAAACGTTACAACGCGAACTAGAATGGGTTCGTATGTCACCAAAAGCACGGCAGGCAAAACCTAAAGCACGTCTTGCAGCATACGAAAAACTTGCAAACGAAGATATAAAACAAAAAGAAGAACGTTTAGAAATATTTATACCAAATGGACCAAGATTAGGTTCTAAGGTCATCGAATTTAAAAACGTAACAAAAGTATTTGACGACAAAATATTGTTCGAAAATTTATCATTCGATCTTCCACCTGCAGGAATAGTTGGCGTAATAGGACCTAACGGTGCTGGTAAAACAACTCTATTCCGTATGATAATTGGACAAGAGAAACCTACTTCGGGTGAAATAATAATTGGTGATACAGTTAAAATTGGATATGTTGACCAAAGCCATACAGATATTGATCCTGAAAAAACAGTTTATCAAGTAATATCAAACAATAGCGAATGGGTTACTGTTTCTGGTAAACAATTTAACGCACGTGCATACGTTGCCCGATTTAATTTTAGTGGAGCCGATCAGGAAAAAAAATGCGGAGTTTTATCTGGCGGAGAAAGAAATCGTTTACATTTAGCTCTTACACTTAAATCTGAAGCCAATGTTCTGTTGTTAGATGAACCAACTAACGATATAGATGTTAATACATTACGTGCTTTAGAAGAAGGACTCGAAAATTTTGCCGGCTGTGCCGTTATAATATCGCACGATAGATGGTTTCTTGATAGAGTAGCTACACATATTTTAGCCTTTGAAGGTAACTCGCAAGTTTATTTCTTCGAAGGAACTTATTCCGAATATTTAGAAAATAAGAAAAATCGTCTTGGAGAAGAAGGTCCTAAAAGAATAAAATACAAAAAACTAATAAAGTAAAGCTATTATGATAAAATTAATTCTATTTATAATCTTTAGTATAAGCATTTCAGACGAACCAGTAGATAAATTAATGTCTGCTGCTGCTAGCGGCGATGTTTCTAAAGTTTCAAACATAATAAAAAAAGGTGTTAACATAAATCAAAAAAACAAAACAAGGTGGACAGCACTCGGATATGCCTGTAAATACGGACATTTAAACGTTGTTAAATACCTTGTAGAATCAGGAGCCGATGTAAACGAACCTGTTAATACAGGTTCTACGCCACTCGCTGTCGCTCTATTAGAAGGACATTTTGAAATAGCCGAATTTTTAGTAAAAAACAAAGCCGACGTTAATAAATCCGATTTATTAGGAATGACTCCCTTAATGTGGGCTGTTAAAGAATCGAATTATAAAATAGTTAATTTTTTAATACAAAACAAAGCTAATGTTAACGCTATAAACCAAAATGGAAGAGTTGTTTTAGATTTAGCTACCGACGAAAAAATTATTAAATTACTTAAAACAAACGGAGCTAAAACAAGTATAGAACTTTTAAAGCAATAAATATGAACAATAACTTATTTATACCGAAAGGATGCAGAGATTTTACCCCAGAACAAGTTTATAAAAGAGATTATATTTTTTATACATTGAAACAAATTTTTACATTATACGGATTTGTTCCAATAGAAACACCTTCAATGGAGCAACTATCTACATTACTCGGAAAATACGGCGAGGAAGGAGATAAATTGTTATTCAAAATACTTAATTCTGGCGATTTTGCAAAAGATGTTCCTGATGAAGAATGGAACGAAAAAAATTCTGCAAAGCTTTCTTTAAAAATTTGTGAAAAAGGTCTTAGATACGATTTAACAGTTCCATTTGCACGATACGTTGTAATGCATAGAAACGAAATTACATTACCATTTAAACGTTATCAAATTCAACCAGTTTGGAGAGCCGACCGTCCACAAAAAGGACGATATCGCGAATTCTATCAATGCGATGTTGATATAATTGGCAATAATTCACTAATGAACGAAATAGAACTACTAATGATTATACACGATGTTTTCGAAGCATTACAACTTAAATACAAAACTTTAATTAATAACCGTAAAATACTACAAGGACTGGCCGAACAATGCAACCTTAGTGAATATGCCAATACTTTCTTTATTATTTTAGACAAAATAGATAAAATTGGATTAGAACAAGTAATAAAAGAATTATCAAACTTACCAACGAGTAATAAAAAACTCGAAGAACTTAAAAATTTCATTACTCAATTTAACCAAGAAAAAAACAATAAAAATAAAACGCAAATTGCGCAAAACTTCATTAAAAATGATATTGGTACAGAAGGTTTAAATGAAATAAAATTTTTACTCGACAACACTCAAAATTTAGATTTATACAACAATATTGAATTCGATATTTTATTGGCTAGAGGTTTAAGTTACTACACAGGAACTATTTTTGAAGTAAAATCAACTGAAACCACAATAGGAAGTATTTGTGGCGGTGGTCGCTACGATAACCTTACTGGAATATTTGGAATGCCAAACGTATCTGGTGTTGGAATGTCTTTTGGAGCCGATAGAATTTACGACGTTATGGAAACTCTTAATCGTTTTCCACAAAATATTTCCAAACCCATAGACCTTTTTATAGCTAACTTTATTAAAGGATACGAAACACAGCTTATGCAAATTGCTACTGAACTCAGAAAAAATAACTTGCGAATAGAATTATTTCCCGATTCTCAAATTAAGTTAAAAAAACAATTAACCATTGCTAATCAGAAAAAAATACCTTGGACTCTAATTGTAGGCGAGGAAGAAATAAAAAATAACCTTTACCTACTTAAAAATATGATTACAGGGGAACAATTTTTGTTAAATTTAAATGAAATTGCAAAAAAAATTAAATCTATATGAAGATATTATTATTCCTAATAGTTTTTGTTCAAATAAGCTTATACGCACAAAATATAAAATGGCTTACGCTCGAAGAAGCTATTAAACTTAATAAAACTAAACCTAAGAAATTTTTTATAGATATGTACACCGACTGGTGTTTTTGGTGTAAAAAAATGGATGCCGAAACGTTCAATCATCCTGCAATAGCCAATTTTATACAAGAATATTTTTACCCTGTTAAATTTAACGCAGAAACAAAAGATACTATTTTATTTAAAGGGAAAAAATACACTAATCCAAATATAGGAATGCGTTCAACTCATTCCTTAGCTGCCGAACTTATGAATAACAGACCTTCGTACCCCACTATTGTTTATCTCGACGAAGAGTTAAACTCAATAAGCGCTGTACCCGGATATATGAAACCAACCGACATAGAGCCTATACTCGTTTTCTTTGCTAGAAACTTTTATAAAATATACCCTTACGAACAATTTAAAGCCGATTTCGAAAAAACTTTCAGAGACACTACAAAATTTGTGGATAAAATTAACTGGAAAAACTTTGAACAAGGCCTAAAATCAAATAAGAAAAAAATAATATTTTTTAATTTCGATGGCTGTATAGATTGTGCTATTATGAAAAAAACAACACTTCAACACGATACTATTGCACAATATATTAAAAAGCATTTTGAGATAATACCATTTGATATACTCTCGACAGATACAATTATTTTTAACAATGTTCGTTACATAAACGAAAAAAAGGAACACCCATTTCATCAACTTGCTATATATCTTACAAACGGACAAATTCAAATGCCTACAATTGTTTTTTTAAATGAACAGAATCAATTAACATCAGCTGTTCCTGGTTTTTTCACAGTGCGTTTTTTTGAAATGCTTTTACATTTTTTTAAAGAAGAAGCGTATAAAATTAAAACTTGGGAACAATTTACTAAAGAGTTTAAATCGAATTTACCATAAATGAATTTACAAAATATATTTATTGCTGGTTCAGGAAATATTGCTTGGCATATTGCACATGCTTTTTCAAAAGCAAACATTTGTATATCCGGATTATGGAGCAATAACAATGCCACGTTAAAAGAATTGTCAAACTCACTTAATATTCCAATTTTAACTGAAAATGAATTTTTTAATAAAACAGGGCTTTTTTTTCTATGTGTAAACGATTCTTCTATTGATAGTTTAGCAGCAAAATGTAGTACTAACAACACTTTAATACATTGTTCAGGTTCTGTTCATATTTCTAATCTTACAAAATACTCCGAAAATTCAGGTGTTTTTTATCCGGTTCAAACTTTAAAAAAAGGAATTAAAACAAATTTTAGCAAAATTCCTATTCTAATTGAATATTCCAATGAAAACGTAAAACAATTATTGACCGAAATTGCAAAAAAACTTAAATGCAAATATTATTATTATTCATCCGAACAAAGAATAATTATCCATATATCAGCAGTTTTTGCAAACAATTTTTCGAACTTTATGTTTACATTAGCCCAAGAATTTTTAAAAAATAATAAAATAAATCCTAACATTTTAAATGATTTAATAAAAGAAACAGCATTGAAAGCTATTAATTATGGTGCCTTTTATTCTCAAACAGGTCCATCGGTTAGAGGAGATAAAATTACTATTGAAAAACATTTAAATGAACTAAACAACTTACCCGATTTAAAAAATTTTTATAGCTTTGTGTCTGACTATATTACAAAATTTTATCAAAAAAAGGAATGAAATGTTAAACTTTAAAGAAAAACTTACTAATGTAAAAGCTTTTATTTTTGATGTAGATGGAGTTTTTTCTGGAAATATTTACCTGTCATCATCCGGAGAGCAATGGCGTTCAATGAACATAAAAGATGGTTATGCTGTTCAGCTTGCTATAAAAAAAGGATTTCCAATTGCTATTATTACAGGTGGTTTATGTAAGGGCATACAACTTCGTTTCGAAGGACTAGGTGTTAAAGACATTTTTCTAGGTTCAAGCAACAAAGAAGAAGCATTTCAAAAATTTATAGAAAAATATAACTTGAATACTGAAAATATTATGTATATGGGCGATGATTTGCCCGATTATGAAGTTATGAAAAAAGTAGGATTACCTGTTTGTCCATCCGATGCTGCTCAGGAAATTATAGAAATATCGTGCTATGTTTCTAGTTTTAAAGGCGGCGAAGGTTGTGTTCGCGATGTAATAGAGCAAGTACTTAGAGCCCAGGGAAAATGGTTCGACCCCGACGCTTTTCAATGGTAAATTATTAAAAATTATGAATATAAAACATTTTTTTCAGCTTATACGTTACAAAAATCTTATTATTATCGCACTTACTATGTATGCCATAAGATATGGCATTGTTTATATCTTTCTTAAACAAATAGGTTATTCTCTTCAACTCAACGAATTTCATTTTTTTCTTTTAGTGTTATCTACTGTTAGCATAGCTGCAGCAGGTTATGCCATTAACGATTATTTCGATATCCGTTCCGATATATCTAACCATCCCGAATCGGTAATTGTTGGAACAAAAATACCAAGAAGAACTGCTTTAACTATAAACAATTTATTCAACTTTCTTGGAGTAGCATTAGGTTTTTATGTTTCGTATCAAATTAATCTTGTAAAATTAGGATTTTTATTCCTTTTCATTTCTGGAATTTTATGGTTTTATTCATCATATTTTAAAAGAATATTGCTTTTAGGAAACATTGTTGTTGCTACTTTTTCTGCAATAGTCCCACTTCTACCTGTAATATACGAAATTCCTTTATTAAATGAAATAATTACAGAAAAACGACCACCTGTTGAAGCAAAAACTGTTTCAGTTATCTTTTTGTTTGCTCTTGGATATGCTTATTTTGCTTTTCTGTTTACTCTTATTAGAGAAATTATTAAAGATATGGAAGATATGCTTGGTGATAAAGAATTACAAAGAAATACTTTGCCTTTGGTTTATGGTGTTAATAAATCGAAACTAGTGGTTTATTCTTTATCGGCTATCATAATTTTTAGTATTTTGATTATTTACATATACTTTTTTCAAGATATAACTTCAATAGTATATTTAACAGCAACCATTATTATTCCTTTAATATATTTGATGTATATTCTATACAAAGCAAAAGGCAAAAAAGAATTTTATAAAATTAGCCAACAACTAAAGCTAATTATGTTTTTTGGATTAGGTTTTACAGTAATTTTGTGGCTAACTTTATAGATAATTATGTTGCTCGAAAAACTAAAAAACTATAACTTATATTTAGGTTCACAATCGCCTCGTCGTAAACAATTGCTCGAAGGTATCGGATTCAAATTTACTATTTTACCTAAAATTCAAATAGATGAAGGTTACCCAAAAAACTTACCACATCACAGAGTCGCAAAATTTCTTGCAAAAAAAAAAGCAATTGCTTATCAAAATTTTTTAACAAAAAATAATAGTATTTTAATAACAGCCGATACTATTGTTTCATTTAACAAAGAAATTTTAGGAAAACCCAAAAATAAAGAAGAAGCTATTTATTTTTTGCAACAACTATCAGACAATAAACATTTTGTTTACACCGGTGTTTGTATAAAAACTCAAGATAAAGAAATCAACTTTTTCGATAAAACAGAAGTACATTTCCGAAAATTTACTTTAGAAGAAATTCATTACTACATTGACAACTACAAACCATACGACAAAGCTGGAAGTTACGGAGCACAAGAATGGATTGGTTACGTTGGCATTAAAAAAATTATTGGATCTTATTTTAACGTTATGGGCTTACCAATAGAAAAATTATATGTCGAACTTGAAAATATAATAAAATGAAAACATTTCTATTTTTAGCTATTGTATGTATTTTATCTATTAAAGTTATTGCCGACGAAGGAATGTGGATACCTATGTTATTAGGCGAATCTACTATTAAAAAAATGAAAGAAAAAGGATTTAAACTAGAAGCAGAAGACATTTATAGCATCAACAAATCGAGTATGAAAGATGCTGTTGTATTGTTTGGACGCGGTTGTACTGGCGAGTTTATATCAGAAAAAGGATTGTTGCTTACCAATCATCACTGTGGTTATGGAGCTATTCAACGACTTAGTACTTTAGAAAAAAATTATCTCGAAAATGGTTTCTGGGCTAAAAATATAAACGAAGAGCTACCCTGTCAAGGACTAAGCATTTCTATTTTAGTAAGAATGGAAGATGTATCAAACGAAGTACTAAAAGATATAACCTTTAATATGACTGAGGCAAAAAGACAAGAAATTATTCAAAACGAAAGCCAAAAACTTATAAATAAATATTCTGAAAATAATCGTTATCGCGTAGAAATAAAGCCTTTATACTATGGTAATCAATACTTTATGTATATTTACGAGGTATTTAAAGATGTTCGTTTAGTTGGTACCCCTCCATCTTCTATAGGTAAATTTGGTGGCGATACCGACAACTGGATGTGGCCACGTCATACGGGTGATTTCGCTTTATTTAGAGTGTATGCAAATAAAAACAACGAACCTGCTGAATATTCACCCGATAACGTTCCTTATAAACCCAAAAAATATTTTCCAATTTCTCTAAAAGGAATTAAAGAGGGCGATTTTACTATGGTATTTGGCTTTCCTGGTAAAACACAACAATATATACCATCTTACGCTATTGACATAATACAAAATGTTAAGAATCCGCACGAAATAAAACTTCAAGGTTTACGACTCGATGTTATTAAAAGTGCAATGGATACAAGTCGTTTTATACGTATTCAGTATGCCAACAAACAAGCCGGAATTGCAAATTTTTGGAAAAAAGCTATCGGAGAAAACGAAGGATTAAAAAAACTTAATACTTATAAAAAGAAACAAGAAATGGAAGTTCTTTTTTCAAATTGGGCAATGATGGATCCAGATAAAAGCTTAATATACGGAAATATTTTACAAGCATACGAAAATTCATATTCTCAAATAAAACCTTATATCTTAATAGAAACATATTACTTCGAAGCTATTCTTGCCGTTGAAATAATTGCTTTTTGCTCTAATCTTAATGCTGTAATAAATTCGACTGATGCCGATTTTAAAAATGCTTTAAATACATTTATCGAAAAATATAAAAATTTTTACAAAAACTACCAACCATCAATAGACAAAAACATATTCAGCAAAATGATAAAAGAACTAACAGAAAATATACAACCAAACTACATACCTAAAACCATTTTACAATTGCAAAAGAAACATAAAAACAACTGGGATGCCGCTGCTAATTATGTTTTCAATGCCTCAATATTTAAAAACATATCTTCTGTAGAATCACTTAAATTTTTGCCTGCAAAAAAAGCAAAATCTATTTTAATAAATGATCCATTTTACAAAATATTTTTAGAAACTAGTTCTTACTATAATAACAATATTTCACCATTTATAAAATTTCATCAAACCAAAATAGACAGTCTAAACAGATTATATATTATTGCTCAAATGGAAATGTATTCCGATAAAGATTTTTATCCCGATGCCAACCTAACTTTAAGAGTTTCGTACGGAACAATTGGCGGATATACGCCAAGAGACGGAGTAGAATATTTATGGAATACTACTATTGATGGCATATTTGAAAAAGAAGACACTACAATTTACGATTATATTGTACCAGAAAAACTTAAAGAACTATTTAAAAATAAAGATTTTGGTGAATATGCCATAAATGGAACAGTTCCTGTTTGTTTTATTGCAAATAATCATACAACTGGCGGAAATAGCGGAAGTCCTGTTTTAAATGCCTATGGCGAACTTATAGGATGTAATTTTGACCGTACGTGGGAAAGTACAATGAGCGACTTGCATTACGATAACAACCGTTGTAGAAATATTTGTCTCGATGTAAGATATATTCTTTTTATTATAGACAAATTCGCCAATTCAAAACATTTAATAGAAGAAATGACTATTATACGTTGAACTATGCGTTTCGATGTACTAACAATATTACCAGAATTACTACATAGTCCAATAAATCATTCTATTTTAAAAAGAGCGCAACAAAATAAAATTGTAGAAATTAACATTCATAATATACGAGATTTTAGTCCTTATAAACACAAACAAGTTGATGATTATCCATATGCCGGGAAAGGAGGTATGGTTCTTATGATTGAACCTATATACAGAGCCATTGAACACCTTAAATCGCAAACAAAATACGATGAAATTATATATACAACACCCGATGGCGAACTGTTCAATCAAAAATTAGCTAACGAGCTATCTTTAAAAAAAAATATTCTTATCCTTTGCGGACATTATAAAGGAGTAGATAATCGTGTCAGAGAACACTTAATTACAAAAGAAATAAGCATCGGCAACTATGTTCTTACCGGTGGCGAACTTGCTGCAGCTGTTATTATAGATGCCGTAGTTCGATTATTACCTGGTGCCATTGGCGACGAAATGTCGTTGCTTACCGACTCGTTTCAAGATAATTTACTTGCACCACCAGTTTACACCCGACCCGCAGAATTCAACGGATGGAAGGTACCAGAAATATTGCTTTCAGGTAATGAAAAAGAAATTGAAAAGTGGAAATTAGAACAAGCAATCGAACGTACCAAACGATTAAGACCCGATTTGCTCAATGAATAAAAATAGACAGTCTTATTAGTAAAGCATTTTTTTATTATTGAAGAGTTCTTTGCAAGGTTATTAACATATAAATGTTTGATTGTTAATAAATTGCTGTGTTTTTATTTTGAAATAATTGATTTATCAATTATTTTAGGGATATGAAAATCAAAAATTCAGGTAATATGACTTTTTTCGAAGCTTATTTTGGTCATTATAAGACTGGTAGGAATGAATTTTTTAAAAAAGTAAACGAAGTAATAGATTGAAGGGCACTAGAACGTGAAATAGATAAAGTATATAAGAGAGGTCAAAGTGTAGATGGTCGTCCTGCGTATAGAGGCATAGTTCTTTTTAAGATGTTGTTGATAGGTATATGGTATGATAGATGCTGTTGATACGTGTCCAGCAAATGTAAATGATACTAAAACATTAGCTATTATTTTATCTGTT
>Ga0308411_10000016_pt1 | contig 81359 bp, 62 predicted proteins | sample HotsprottomLayer_2_FD_203530 | JGI IMG/M metagenome (GOLD analysis project Ga0308411, IMG submission 203530) | Hot spring phototrophic mat microbial communities from Octopus Spring, Yellowstone National Park, Wyoming, United States -... | ecosystem: Environmental > Aquatic > Thermal springs >... | reverse complement strand
GGACACGACACCGAGGGCACGGAAAAGGCAAACCACAGAGAACACGGAGGACACGGAGAAAAACAAACCACGGAGAACACGGAGGACACGGAGATGGGAAAAGAGGCTGCGCGCTCCGCACAGCGGCGGAGGGCGAGGGTCAGCCCCTGGGCTGACTAGAGGGTTTTCAGGAATGCGATCAGCGCGTCCTTGTCTTCCGGTGTGAGGGTGTCTTTGAAGGACGGCATGTTCTGAGAGCCGGTGTCGATGTTTTCGCGGATGCTGGCTTCGGTGATCGGCTTGCCGTTCTCCATGGTGCTTCTCTGGAACAGGCCTTTCAGACCGGGGCCGACTTTCTTCTCCGTGGTGGCCGCATCGTGACACAGGGCGCACTGGTCTTCGAAGATCGTCTTGCCTCGCGCCACCAGCGCCGGGTCCACTTTGGGGGCCCGCTTGCAGGCTGCAAACACCATCAAGGCCGCGCTCAGGGCGAGCGCCAGCGCCGTTGTCCGCGTGCTCTGAATCATATGGCTCCTTTGAGTCCAGTCTACAATGAAAGCATGAGGATCCTCCTGTTCACGGGGAAGGGGGGAACGGGGAAGACCAGCCTGGCGGCCGCCACGGCCTTGCGGCTGGCGCAGATGGGGCACCGCACGCTGGTCATGAGCGTGGATCCGGCGCATAGTCTCGCCGACTCGTTCGATCTGTGCCCGGACCTCTTCCATAACCGCACCTACGACCCGTTGACCGTGGCCCCAAACCTGGACGTGCAAGAGGTCAACATCCAGAAGGAGATCCGGCGGCACTGGAAGGAGATCTCCTCCTACGTCGTGTCGGTGCTGCGCACCACGGGGATCAGCGACGTCGAAGCGGAGGAACTGGCCATTCTGCCGGGCATGGAAGAGCTCAGCGCCATGATGTACGTCAACCAATACCGGCGCGAGCAGCGCTACGACGCGATCGTGCTGGACTGCGCGCCGACGGCGGAGTCGATGCGGTTTGTGAGCATGCCCACCACGCTCGACTGGTACATGAAGCACATCTTTCCTTACCAGCGGAGCCTGCTCAAGGCGGTGCGCCCCATCGCCAACCGAGTCTCCCCCGTGGAGCTCCCCTCCGACAGCTATTTCGCCAACGTGCAGGCCCTATTTGAGAAGCTGGCGGGCGTGGAGGAGCTGCTGGAGGATCCGCGCGTCACCAGCGTGCGGCTGGCGACCAATCCCGAACGGATGGTTCTGCGCGAGACCCAGCGGGCTTTCGTCTACTTCTCCCTGCACGGGCTGACCGTGGACATGGTGATCGTGAACCGCCTGCTGCCGCGCCGCATTGCCGACGCCTGGTTCGCGCGGTGGCTGAAATCCCAGCAGGAAATCCTGAAAGAGATCGAAGAATACTTCGCGCCGGTCCCGGTCAAGCGCGTTCCGCTGTTCGCGCAAGAGGTTCTGGGAGTCCGGCGGCTGGAGGAACTGGCCAAAGCTTTGTATCCGGAGGGGGAGGATCCCGCGGCCGTGCACCGGGTGGAAGAGCCCTACCGCTTCGTCAAGAGGGACGGGTCTTATGCGGTGCTGGTTCAACTTCCTTTCGCCACGAAGGAGGAGGTCGGGGTCTTCAAGAAAGGGGATGAGCTGGTGATCGAGATAGGAACTTTGCGGCGGCACATCGGCCTGCCCGCCACGATGGCGGGGCTGACCCCTGTGCGCGCGAAGTTGGAAAACAAGCAGTTGACGGTTGAGATGAAGGAGGCGTCCCCATGAGAAGGAGAAAAGCCGCGGCGAGCGCGCCCGAGGCGGCGCCGGAGTGCCTGTGCATGGGCATGGGCCCGCGATTGACCGAGATGCTGCGTTGCCGCTCCGAGCGAGCCGCCGGACATTTGCTGAACGCGCGCCTGGAGTTTCTGAAGGCCATCCGGGCGATGATCGACGAGCGCATCGAGCACCTCAGCGCCAAAGGCAAGAAGGGAACCGCCGTGCCCGTTGAGTAATCTAATTGGGCATGGCGAGACAAACCGGTAAAGCTCTTCAGGAGGGCGATCCCGCCCCGGAGATCGAACTGCTCACCGACGCCGGTTCCCCGTTCCGGCTTTCGAGTTTGCGCGGCAAAAACGTGGTCCTTTATTTTTATCCGAGAGCGAGCACGCCGGGCTGCACGACGGAAGCTTGCGAATTCCGGGATGCGGAGGCGAAGTTCGACTCTGCGGATGCCGTGATTGTGGGCGTCTCTCCCGACGCTCCAGGGGCGCAGGCGAAGTTCAAGACGAAGTACGGCCTGCCCTTTACCCTGCTGTGCGATGTGGACCACAAGGCGGCGGCCGCCTACGGCGTCTGGAAAGAAAAGAACATGTACGGCAAGAAGGTGATGGGCATCGAGCGCACTACATTCCTAATCGGCAAGGATGGGCGGATCCGCAAGATTTTCGCGAAGGTGAAACCGCAGGGCCACGCGGCGCAGGTTCTGGCGGAGCTGTCAGCTCTTTAGCTCGACGATGGTCGCCCCGGCGCCGCCTTCGTGTTGTTCGGCTGGGTAGAATCTCTCCACGTGCGGATGTCCGGTGAGAAGCTCGGCCACCGCGCGTTTCAAGACTCCCATGCCGTGGCCGTGGATGACGCGCAAGCGCGTCACGCCCGCCAGGATGGCGTTGTCCAGAGCCTTCTCGACCTGCTGGCAAGCCTCCTCCGCATGCCGGCCGATGACGTTGATCTCCCGCACCGCTCCTGCGTCCAGCGGCGCGGCGTCGAATGAAATCCGCGAGGGAAGCTTCTTGGACTCGGCCGGCGGCAGCACCTCCAGAACTTCGTCCGTTGAAACCTGAAGCTTCATGAAGCCGGCTTGAACCTCGATCTTACCCTCTCCCAGCAGGCGCCTCACCTGGGCCGGTTCGGCGAGCCCCTTCAAGCGCACGCGCGCGCCTTCCACGATCTTGGGCTTCTCCAGTTGGCCGCGCCTGGCTTCGTCGCGCGCGGCCAGCACGGTGACTTCCACCTCCTGCTGAAGTTCACGCTTCAGGCGGCCCACTTGGCGCATCGCCCGCGCGGCCTCTCTTTTCTGAGAAGCGTCCGAGAGAATTCTCTCGATCGTTTCCCGGGCCTGGGCCTCGAAACGCTCCAAGGCGAGCTGGCAACGGCGGTCAATCTCCTTGAGCTTGGCCGATTCCCGCTCGGCCCACTCTTTGGCCAAGGCTCGCTCCCGCGCGGCGAGGGCCTCTTTTTGCTTTCTGAGCTCTTCGGCGAGGCGGGCGGTTTCTTCCAGCCGCCGGTCCAGCTCGGCCAGGAAACGGGCGATATCCTGCTCCTGGCGCGTGAGCCGCTGCCGCGCCTGTTCCATCAGCTCCGGCGGCATGCCGAGCCGCTGGGCAATCTCCAGGCCCGCCGATTTGCCCGGCGCGCCGAGCCGGAGCGCGTAGGTCGGCTCCAACGTTTCCTCGTTAAAGCCCATGCCGGCGTTCAGAACGCCCGGAGTGCTCGCCCCATAGGCTTTGAGCGCCAGCAGGTGGGTGGAGGCGAGAGTAAACGCGCCTGTCCGGCGGAAATGCTCCAGCACGGCCGTCCCCAGCGCTCCTCCCTCTTCCGGGTCGGTGGCCCGGCCGAGTTCATCCAGCAACACCAGGGCGCCGGAGTCCGCTATTTCGATCATCCGCCGCAAGCGGTTGACGTGCGCCGAGAAGGTGCTCAGGCTCTCCTGAATGGACTGGTTGTCGCCGATGTCGGCCAGCACCTGCCCGAAGATGGGAAGCTCGGCCTCTTCGCAGGGCAACGGCAAACCGGACTGCGCCATCAGGGTCAGTAGTCCCACGGTTTTCAGCGTGACGGTTTTGCCGCCGGTGTTGGGGCCGCTCACCAATAGGGTCCGCTGTTGGTCGTTGAGTTCCAGGGTGATGGGAACGGGCCTTTTGCCCTGCCGCCGGAGGACATCCTCCAGCAAAGGATGCCGGGCTTGTTTCAAATACAGGCGGCGCGGGGCCTCGGGGCTGAAGCGGGGCAGCACGCATTGAAAGTCGGCGGCGAAAGCCGCTTTGGCAAACAGCCACTCCAGCTCTCCCAGCGCCTCGGCCGAGGCTTGGATGGCGGCGGAGCGCTCCCGGAGCCGCTGGGTGGCGTCGAGGAGGATGCGGTGCACCTCGCGCAGCTCCTCCTCGTGCAGGCGCACCAGTTCGTTGTTGAGCTCGATGGTCTCGAGCGGTTCGACGAACAGGGTGTGTCCGCTGCCGCTCGATCCATGCACGACGCCGTCGATGCGGCGTTGCCGCCCTGCCACGACCGGCACCACAAAGCGGTCGTTGCGGATAGTGACAAACTCCTCTTGCAGCAAACCGTCCTCGCGGTGGCGTTCGACAAAGCGCTCCAGCGACTCCTGGACCAAGCGCCTCTGGCGTTCGATCTCGCGCCGGATGCGGCTTAGCTCGGGGCTGGCATGATCCGCCACGCTGCCGTCGGGAAGGAAGCGAGAGGACAATTCTGCCGGAAGCGAATGGAAATCGGCCAACTTCTGGCCCAGCGCGGCCAGTTTCGGAAAACGTCCGGCCACGGCGGCCAGCACCCGCCGGACATCGCCGGAAACGTCCATGAGCACGCTCAGCGCCAGAATCTCCTTGACTTCGAGGCAACTTCCTTCTATGCGGAGTTTGGCCAAGATGTCCGCAGGGTCGGTAAGGGAATCAAAGCGGAGCCGCACGGCGGCGCCTCGCACGGCGGGCTGCGGGCGGGAGGAGGCTTTCCAGTACTCGATCGCCTCGCCGGTCTGAGCCAAGTCTTGTTCCAACTGTTCGCGGTTGGAGCTGGGAACCAACGCGTCCAGCCTTTTTCTTCCCAAGGGGCTGGACAAATAACGCCCCAGCAGCTCCTTCAGCGCGTTATACTCGAGCAGCTCGGCGCCTACGGTGTTCATCCCGCCAGCACCCTCCGCCTGCCTTTGCGCATGGCCCGGCGAATCACCTCCAGCGTTCCGGGCGTAATCGGATAGCGTTCCAGATCTTCGCGGGCGACCCATTGGACTGCGCCGGCGTCGTCGGCGGCGCGCAGTGCGCCGCCTTTGGGCCGGCACAGATAGTCGATCAGGACGTAGTGATACTGCGTCCTGCCACGCGCGTCCTTTTGAATCCGCTCAAACACCTCGAAGACGCCGAGCGGCTCCACCTCGAGGCCGGTCTCTTCGCGCACCTCGCGGCAGACCCCATCGCGCAGGCGTTCGCCGGCGTGCAGGACGCCGCCCGGCAGCGACCAGAGGCCTTTGAGCGGGGCCCGAGCGCGCTGCACGAGCAATACCTTGCCGCGGTTCAAAATGATGGCGCCGACGCCGACGAGCGGTCCGGCGGGATAGCAGCGCCGGGGGCGGGCGCGCTGCTGCGACGCGCGGTGCGGCTGGCCAGCTTGTGTCTTGACTTTCAAAATGCGACTATTTTATTGTAACGGTTCAACTTGGCTGCATCGGCGTGGCGTCAAATCGGGCGGTCGTGACAACCATGGGCGGCAAAACGGACGGCAATACCCAGGCTGTGGACGTCTACTTGGACTCGACCCTGGAGAGCGTGGACAGCGCGGAGGAGCTGGTCTTGAAAGTCGCCCGCGAGGCGGGGTTCCCCGAAGAGGAGCTGCACAAGATCAGCATGGCCGTCCGGGAAACGGTGGTCAATGCCGTGGTTCATGGCAATCGCTACAGCGCCCATAAGAAGGTGCATTTGAGCGCCTGTCTGGATCAGGACCGCCTGCTGGTCACCGTGGCCGACGAGGGATCGGGCTTCGATCCGGATTCGCTTCCCGATCCGCTGGCCGAGGAGAATCTGCTGCACCAGTCAGGCCGGGGGCTGTTGCTGGTTCGCGCCTTCGTGGATGAGTTCCAGGTGCGGAAGCTGAATCCCACCGGAGCTGAGGTGAGGTTGGTGAAGCGCCTGACTCATGCGCCCTGACAGCCGAAAGATACGTTCTCATTAGGAGGAATCGAGAGTGAGCATACAAGTGACCAATCGCCAAGTCGGGGACGTGACGGTGGTAGACGTCGCCGGAAGGATTACGTTAGGAGAGGGCGCCAGCGCTTTGCGGGAGAACATCCGCGAACTGGTCGCCAAGGGCAACAAGAAGATTCTTCTCAACCTCAGCGATGTGTCCTACATCGACAGCTCGGGCATCGGAGAGCTGGTCAGCGCATACACCACGGTGACCAACCAGGGGGGCACGTTGAAGCTCCTCGGGCTGACCAAGCGGGTCAAGGATCTGCTCCAGATCACCAAGCTCTACACCGTTTTCGAAGTATTCGAGAGTGAGCCGATCGCCGTGCGGAGTTTCGGTTAGAAAGGTGCGGGTCCGCCGCCAACCCGGGGGCAGGGCGATGCGGCCGCCCCCGATTGCCTCCGCGCCGCGCCTTGACAGGTTACGATATTCAAGATGACGGCCGGCAGACGGCACGCTGTCCTGTTGGCGGACGAGCAGACGATGTGGCGCGAGGCCGCCGTCTGGGCTTGCGAGGCCAGCGGCCGGTTTCAAGTCACGGGGCAGTGCGCGGACGGGCCGGCGGTTCTGCGTCTGGCCGACAAACTGCGGCCCGATGTGGTGGTTCTGGACCACGCGCTACCCGGATTGGATCCCCTGGAAATCACGCGGCGCCTGCTTGAGGCGGCGCACCGGCCGCGCGTGGTCCTAGTTTCGATGGTGCGCGACCGCCAGGCGGTTCTGGACGCTCTGCACTGTGGGGCCAGCGGGTACCTGTTGAAGAGCGACTCGTTGCGGTGCCTTTTGGATGCGCTCACCGCCGTGCTCGGCGGTACGATCTATCTGTCGCCGCAGATCGACCCGGCGTCGATCTTTTCTCCGCCCAAGCCCTCGCAGCGCCGGCGGCGTTACGATCAACTGGGGTTGCGGGAGCGGCAGGTCTTCAATATGGTGGTCGCGGGTCTGCGCACGAAAGACATCGCGCAGCGTCTCGAGCTGAGCCCCAAGACGGTCAGCACCTACCGGGTGAAGATGATGGCCAAGTTGGGCATCCCGGACTTGGCCGGATTGATCCGCTATGCGATCCGCAACCGTCTGCTGCCGCCTTAGGGGGACCGCGGAGACATCAGCGGATCCCGAGGCGCTTCTGCATCTGTTCCAGAGAGACGCCCTTGGTCTCGGGGTAGAACAGAAGCACCACGAAGAATTGCAGCACCATCATGGCGGAGAAGAAGACGAAGGGCGCCGATCCTGAGGAAGCGGCCAAAAGCGGGAATGTCCAGGAGATCAAGGCGTTCATGAACCAGTGGGTGAAGCTCCCGAGGCTCTGGCCCTTGGCGCGCACCCGGTTGGGGAAGACCTCGCTGATGTAGACCCAGATCACCGCTCCCTGGGAGAAGGCGAAGAAAGCGATGAAGCCGACCAGGAGCCACACCAGCGCGCCTTCGTGGCGTTGGGTGGCGAACACCCAGGCGACCCCCGCCAGACAAGCCGCAGTGCCGACGGCGCCGACGAGCAGCATTTTCTTGCGGCCCAATTTGTCGATCACCGACATGGCCAGGACGGTGAAGATCAGATTCGTCGCTCCCACCGCGACCGCTTGCAAGTCCCCGCTGACCTTGCTGAAGCCGGCCCGCGTGAAGATGTCGTTCAAGTAATACAGGATCGCGTTGATGCCGCTGAGCTGGTTGAACATGGCGATGGAGACCGCCAGAAAGATCGGCCTCCCGTATTTCCGGGTAAACAGCGGCTCGTCGCCATGGCCGTGCTCGGCGTCAATCGACTCGACGATCTCGCGCAGCTCCTGCTCGTAATTCTCTTCGCCGGTCATCACCAGAACCGACCGGGCTTCATCCACGCGCTGTTTCTTGACCAGCCAGCGGGGGCTCTGGGGGATGCCGAACAGCAGGGCGAAGAACAGCGCCGCCGGCACAGCCGCGACGCCCAGCTTCCAGCGCCACTCGGCATCGCCAAAACCCATCTGTCCGATCACGTAGTTGCTGAAATAGGCCGCCAAAATTCCCAGCACGACATTGAACTGGAAAAAGCCTACCAGGCGTCCCCGGAGGCGGGCCGGGGCGATCTCGGCGATATACATGGGTCCCATCACGGAACTGGCTCCAATGCCCAGCCCGCCCACAAAGCGGGCGGCCAGCAGCGAGGGCCAGTTCCAGGCCGCCGCACAGCCGAGGGCGGAAACAAAGTACAGCATGGCGGTGAGGCGCAGGCTGCCGCGCGGACCGTAGCGGTCCACGGGATAAGCAGCCAGCATCGCGCCCAAGATGGTCCCGACCAGGGCGCTGGCCACCGTGATGCCCAGTTGGTTGGGGGTCAAATGGAACAGATCCGTCAGAGCCTGGGTCGCCCCGGCGATCACCGCGGTATCGAAACCGAAAAGCAGGCCGCCCAGCGCCGCCACGATGGTGCTGCGCACCAGATGCAAGGTCAGCTTCACGTCTCCTCCTGCCGGCAGGGTGCAGACTCGTGAATGTATCACACCGGCGGTGCGCGCCGTGCTAACATCAGAATTCTCCCTGAGGTTTCCGTGGACAGGCTTACTCGCAAGCAACTCAAACAGGACAAGTTCGCCCAGGAAGTCGGGCAAACCGTCCAATTTCTGGAGCAGCACCGCCGGCAGATCATCCGCATCGGGGTCGCCGCCTTAGCGGTGGTGGTGCTCGTCTCCGGGTGGGTGTTCTACAGCCGGTATCAGAAGTCGGTGCGGCAGAAGGAACTGGCTGCGGCGATGGATCTGATGCAGGCTCCCATCGGCCCTCCGGCGCTTTACGGGCCATCGGCGTTTCCGACGGCCGAGGAGAAGGAGCACGCCATCGAGAGGGCGCTTCAGCAGATTGTTTCGAAGCATCCCCGCAGCGAAGAGGCGCTGATTGCGCGGTATTTCCTGGGGGCCCGCGCGGCTTCCGACCCGGCCCGCCTGGATGAGGCCGTGCGCCAGCTCAACCTCGCCGCCGAGGGCAAGTCTGCCTATGCCAGCCTGGCCAAGCTGGCGTTGGCGGAGGTCTATGCGGTTCAAGGGAAGACCGCCGATGCGGAGAAGTTGCTGAAGAGTCTGATCGACCGGCCGACGATATTGGTGTCCAAAGAGCAAGCCACGATCACCCTGGCCCGGCTGCTGGCTCCGTCGCGGCCTGAGGAGGCGCGCAAGCTGCTGGAGCCGTTGCGTTCGGCGCCTGGTCCGGTGGGACGAGCCGCGGTTGAGGCGCTGGACGCCATTGCTGCCGCAACGGCCGGCGCCGGCACATGAAATTGAGCCTCCGCGCATTGCAACTGGATGCGGCGGCCTCCCGCGGGCGCCGCTATCCGGAACTGCCCCATCCTTACCGCGACGAGTTCCAGCGGGACCGCGACCGCATCGTTCACGCGCGAGCCTTCCGCCGCCTGGAGGACAAGACCCAGGTCTTTCCCCCGGCTCTTTCGGACCATTTCCGCAACCGCCTCACGCACACCATCGAGGTCGCCCAGATCGCGCGGACGGCCGCCGCTGCTCTGGATCTCAACCAAGAGCTTACGGAAGCCTTGGCTTTGGCGCACGACATTGGGCATCCTCCGTTCGCCCACGCCGGCGAAGAAGAATTGAACCGCCAGATGCAGCGCTACGGAGGCCGTTTCGACCATAATCTGCACGCGCTGCGGATCGTCGAGCATTTTGAGCAGCGCTACGCCCGATTCCCCGGGCTCAATCTCACCTTTGAAGTGCGCGAAGGGATTGTGAAACACTCGCGGGACTTGGCGCCCGGGGAATTCCCGGAGCTCGACGAATACCTCCCCGGACTGCGCCCTCCACTGGAGGCTCAGTTGATCGACCTCGCCGACGAAATCGCGTACAACACGGCGGACCTGGACGACGCGTTCTCGGCCGGCTTGTTTACGCTGGAGGAGGCGGCCGCGGCGGTTCCTTACTTCGGCCGGATCCTGGAGGAGGTGGATACGCAGTTCCCCGGGGCGGCGGAGCGGATCCGATTTCTGGAGGCGCTGCGCCTGCTGATCGATCTGCTGGTGGGCGGGCTGATTGAGGGCACGTATGCCGCAGCCACGGGGGCGGGCGTCTCCAGCGTGGACCAGGCGCGCGCTTATCCCCGCCGGCTGGCGGTCTTAACCCCCGATGCCGCAGCGACCGCCTCCGCCCTGAAGGGCTTCCTGCACCGGCGGGTGTACTGCTCCGAACCGCTTCAGCAGGAGCGCTCCCGCGTGACGGCGCAACTGGCGGAGCTGTTCGAATTCTTCATGCGCGACCCGGGGCAGTTGCCTGAAGCTTACCGCCAACAGGCCGCCGCCGAGGAGCTGCCCCGGGTGGTCTGTGACTACATCGCCGGAATGACGGACGGTTTTTTCCGGCGCACTTACGAGAGGATCTTCAAACATGGCCGCTAAAGCTTCCTCCCCTTGCGCCATCTGCGAAACTCGCCGGCCCCGGCGCTTCTGCCCGGCTGTGCGGGCGGAAATCTGCGCGCCCTGCTGCGGGACCTCGCGCGAGGTGACGCTGTACTGCCCTCTGGAATGCCCCCACCTTCAAGAGGCGCACCGGCACGAACGTCACCCGGAACTGGATCCCGAGCAAATGCCGCACCCGGACATCGAAATCACGGAAAGGTTTCTGGAGCGCAATTCGGTTCTGATCGACTTTCTTGCCAAGGCGCTGGTGCGGCATACCGAGACGGCCTCCACGCTCTCCGATTACGACGTGCGCGAGGCGCTGAATGCCATGATCCAGACCTACCGCACGCTTCAAAGCGGGCTTTATTATGAGAGCCGCCCGTCCAACCTCTACGCTGCGGAGCTCCAGCGGCGCTTGCGGGAAGATCTGAACCAATATCTCCAGCAGCAGCGCGAGCGGGCCGGACTGACCGTGGTGCGGGACGCGGATGTGCTCGGCGTACTGGTCTTTCTGCGGCGCGTGGAGTTTACTTCCAACAATGGCCGGCCCCGCAGCCGGGCCTTCCTGGGCCTCCTACGGGAGAGATTTGCCACGGCTGGCGCCTCGAACGGGGATTCCTCGCCCACACTCTACCTGCCCCGTCGTTCCGTGGAGTGAGCCCTGGCCTAACCATCGGCAGGGGCCGGGGGTTGTGTGTGCGATTATCATAGGGCTCTCCTGTACCGATCCAAGGCGGGAGCAAAGAGGAGGAGTACGTCCTATGAGTGATTTTCGACCGACCCGATTGAGCCGCCGCCGGATGCTGTGGCAAGCCGCAGCCGCGGGCGGACTCGGCGCCATCTTCAAGCTAACCCCGTCCCCCGCTTCGGCTCAGGGGCGCGGCGCAGCCGGCCAGCCTGGGGCGGGGCCGGGGCGCGGCGGCGCGGTCCGCTACGGACCCATCAACAAATACTCATCGCCGAGCGATTTGCGGATCACCGATTTGCGCGCGGTGACGGTCGCTGCGAACTTCGACTATCCCATCATCCGCATGGACACCAACCAGGGCGTCTATGGGCTGGGCGAGGTCCGGGACGGCGGACACAAGGGCGTGGCCCTCGCATTGAAGCCGCTGCTGGTTGGGCGCAATCCGCTCGATATCACCGGCATCCTGGAGACCATCCGCCCGTACGCCGGCCACGGGCGGCAAGGCGGGGGCTACACGGCGATCGACATCTGCCTCCACGACATTAACGGCAAGGTATTCGGAGTCCCGGTCTGGCGGCTGTTGGGCGACAAGAAGATGGACCGGGTGCGCCTTTATGCGGACACGACGGGCACCAGCGACCCCAAGAAATACGCCGACCGCATGCTGGCCCGCAAGAAGCTGGGCTTCACGTTTTTCAAGATGGACATCACCTACAACTTCATCAACGTGAGGCCGGGCCATGTGGATATGTACGGCTCCCCCACCCAAAAGGGGCTGGAGTACGCCGGCGAGCTCATCGCTGCGGTGAAGGACGCGATCGGCTGGGAGACCCCTCTGGCTACGGATACCTCGAGCCTCCGGGTGCGCACCGTTAAGGATGCCATCCGCGTGTGTCAGGCATGGGAGAAGTACGAGCTGGCGTTCATCGAAGACCTGTTCGGGACGATGGGATTCACCCGCTGGCAGGACTACAAGGAAGTCATGGCCGCGACGTCTTCGAAAATCCTGACCGGGGAGGACGGTTTCGGTTTGAAGGAGGCCTTCAAGCCGCTGATCGACAACCGCGCCGTGGATCTGATCCATCCCGATCCCGGCACCGCCGGGGGATGTCTGGAAACCAAGCGGATCGCCGACTATGCGCACGAACAGAACATTCCCACGGTTTTGCACATGGCCGGCTCGCCGGTGGCGACCTTCGCGGCGGCCCACGCGGCTTGCACGATGCGCAACTTCGTGGCGATGGAGGTTCACGCGATCGACTTCTTGAAGTGGTGGGAGGAGCTGGTGAAGGGGGTTCCCAAGCCGATCGTGGATAAGGGCTTTATCACGGTTCCTGACGCTCCCGGTCTTGGCCTCGAGCTCAACGAAGAGGTCGTCAAGCAGCATCTTCGCGAACCCGGCTATTTTGAGCCGACGCCCGAATACGACAAGGTGCGCTTTGTCGGCCGCGGGACGGGCGGTCCCTGGCCGCACTATAACGTCGACGGCGTTTGGGTGAACGAACGCACCAGCGACTATTGAGCTTCCGTAGCGCAACATTCTTGCTTGAGGCGCGCTTTCGGACACCGGCTGGCGGCGACGGACGGCGGCCTTTCGACCTCGGATGGCCGTTGCCGCCGAGGGTCGGGGAGTCTGGACCCGATGCCGCCGCCGGCCCTATGGCTGTTGCCGGCCATGGATCCTGTTTGGGTAGATTTGTACAACTTTTTGGGTGCATCCGTTCTATTCCTGGCGCGGCGAGTGGACGTATAATTCAGCCTGTCGGGATCTAAAGACAATCGTTTCCTCTTCCACGTTTGGGACTCGGGGAAAGAGGAATGTCTGAGCCGGAAAGCAGGAACGCAGCTTTGGGGGTCAGAAAAAATATAAAAACCGGACTGCAATGCGCCCCAGGACGAGTACAATACACACAGGCTAATCGATGCACAAGGATTTCGACGGAATGCTTGGAGTGTTGGAGTATTGGTCAAACAACGAGGTGAGAGGTTGTAAAGTGTGCACCGGCGCGAACAGGAGATGCGCCGGTGTTGGGATTCTGATCTAGATTTTGCGAAAGGAGACCGCGATGCAAGCGTTTCGGACAATCGTTCTAGTGATTGTTTTCACGACCGTCGCTTTGGGTCAGGCAGCCCGAACAGCGACGCTGGTCGGAAATGTCACGGACCCCACCGGCGCTCTGGTTCCGGGGGCGAAGGTGACGGTGAAGAATGTGGCGACTGGTTTTGTCTCCACCGGCGTCACCAACGCCGAAGGCGCCTACTACATTCCGTTTTTGGCCGTAGGCGAGTATGAGCTGACGGTGGAGGCGGCTGGTTTTAAGACCTACGTTCAAAAGGGCCTTGAGTTGCGGGCTGGGGAGGTGCCTCGCGTGGATGTGAAGCTTGAGCTCGGGGCCACCACCGAGTCGGTGATGGTGACCGGGGCGGCACCGCTGCTCCAGACCGAGACTTCTCAGGTGACGCATGCGCTGATGGCATCCACGATCCGGCAACTGCCGATCCTTCAGAACAAGGCTCACCGGCTCCCGTATTACATGGCGGGCGTGCAGGTGAGCGGCGCGAACATCAGTGTGGTGGGGCAGCCACCGAGCGAGCTGGGCTTCACCTTGGACGGGATCAGCGGCAAGACCGCGATCACCAATGAGATCGGCGATGTCAACACATCGGTCCAGCCGGCGCTGGAGGCGCTTGCCGAGGCGAGGCTTTACACCACGGGGGCCCCTGCTGAGATGGGGCATGCCTCCGGCGGCGTTCTAGCGTTCACTTTCAAGAGCGGGACCAATGAGTTTCACGGTTCCCTCGAGGACCGCTGGACGAATCAGCCCATGACCCACCGGGGGTATCTGGAGCAAGGGAAACGTTCGAGCCCTCTCACATTCCATCAGGGCCAGTTGTCCGTATCGGGGCCGGTGATCCTTCCGAAGCTTTACGATGGGCGGAACAAGACCTTTTTCTTGTTTGCTTACGGAAGGCATCACGAGAAGGCGGACGAGCCCCAGACTGCGACCGTGCCGGACCTGAACATGCTGGCCGGCGATTTCAGCTTCCCCCAGGTTTCGGGCGGAGGCTACCCGATCTATGATCCGAAGTCCATGCGCCTTGTGGGAAGCACGTGGACCGCGGACCCCTTCCCGAACAAACAGATCCCCAAGTCGCAGTTTGACCCGGTGGCCGTCAACTTCCTGGCCTTGAATCCCTGGGCTCCCCCCAACCTGCTAGGCAGCTACACCCGTTCGGGGCCCAGCAATAACTGGCTCGGCACGACGATTTACCGTTCCTACCGGAGCCGTTTCGACACCAAATTCGACCATCAGGTGAGTCCCAATCACAAGTTCTTTATTCGCAATTCGTGGAACCGCCACCGGGTGCTGGGCCGGATCAACGCCTACGTCAACAACCGCGAGCTGGACAGCGCCGGCAACGGCTTTGGGCGGCCGAACCCAATCGATCAGCAGAACTGGGCTTTCGGCGACTATCACACCTTCAGCCCCACGCTGATGAATGAGATCCGGCTGGGCTTCGGCCGGAGGGTCAGCACCATCGATCCGCCCACGGCGGGGAAGGGATGGGCCGGCAAGCTTGGCATTCCCAATGTCGGCCCGGAGAATTTCCCGAGTTTCGGGCTGTATGGGATCGGGCCCGGCTCCTATCAGAAGAACATCAATGAGGAAGTGACCTTCCAGAACAACACAACGAAGATCCTATCCCGGCACACGGTTAAGTTCGGCTATGAGCTGATCCGGACCCGGCAGAACAACATCGACGCCGTGCTTCCCTCCGGCAGCTACAGCTTCGGGACCGGCGGCACCGCCCTGCCGTTCACGCCAAATACCGGCAACACCTTCGCGTCTTTCCTGACGGGGGCCGTGTCTTCGGCGACGTTCACCCAGCGGATCTGGACCAGGCTGCCGCGCTGGTGGAGCCACGGCGCTTACGTGCAGACCGACTGGCGCACCACGCGCAATCTAACCTTAAATCTCGGGTTGCGTTACACGCTCGAGACGCCGTTCCGCGATAAGTGGGATCACCAGTCGGTTTTCAACCCGACCGTGACCGACCCGCTCACGGGCCTGATGGGCGCCATCACCCACCCCAAAGGAGGCACTTACAAGACCGACCGGAACAATTTCCAGCCCCGCGTGGGGATGGCCTGGAATTTCCGGCGCGGCATGGTGTTCCGCAGCTCCTGGGGGATGTACACCGATGACGTGATGCCCAGCGCGGGTTTCGAGGAGTACACCGCGACTGCGGTGGCGCAACAGTTGCCCGGCGACCCCCGCCCGGCCTTTTTCCTGTCGCAGGGACCGCCCAACCGGGACTTCCGGTTTAACCCGGATGGCACCTCACCGTTCTTAGGGACGAATTACAGCGGCCGTTCCGCCACGTTCATCGATTCCAATTTCCAGCTTCCTTACGTGATGAACTGGTCGGCGGGCGTTCAGACGGAATTCAAGTCCACTTGGCTGGTCGAAGCGTTGTACCAGGGCTCTTCCGGCGTCCGGCTGAACACGAGCGCGAACTTTAACCAACTGCCGAAGTCCATCTACGACTCGGCCGACCTCGCGTTCAAGGACCAAGTTTCGCGGGCGGTTCAAAACTACCGGCCATACACTCAGTTTGGGACCATCTCCTACATCACCAACGGCGGCCACAACTCGTACCACGGCTTCACGGCGCGCGTCGAGAAGCGCTATGCGGAAGACGGACTCACGCTCAACGCGCACTACACCTGGAGCAAGAACCTTTCGGGCAGCGTCGGCGACGGCTGGCAGTATTACAATTGGCGGTTGACGAAGGCGCCGACCAGCTTCGACCGGCGGCACCGGATCATCGCGCAGGCGATGTACGACATTCCGGTGGGGAAAGGCCGGAAATTCCTATCGAGCGGCGGCTGGCTGGACCACGCACTGGGCGGCTGGACCATCCTGATTATCGAAACGCTCCAGTCCGGGCCTCCGGTGACGTTCAGCTTCAGCGGCAGTCCGTACCGCTACCTGCCTGGCCCCTCGCGGCCGAACCAGATTCTGCCCGATGATCAGGTCAAGGTGAAAGACTGGTCCATGGGCGAGCACCGCTTCCCGCAGAGCGCCCAAAACCCGCTGTACAACATCAATGCCTTCAAATACCCCGATGCTCTGACGGCCGGGACCTTGGGCAGCGGCACGGCCAGGGGGCTGTGGATGATCTGGCCGCAGTGGGCGATTTCCAAGGACTGGGCGATCCGGGAGAAGATGAAATTCAGCGTCCGGTGCGAAGCGATGAATATCCCGGTGCGGTTCATGGGCACGATTCCGGACGTGACGGTGAACCTCACCAGCCCGCAGAATTTCGGGAAATTCGCGCCTCAGGGAGGATCGAGCTACTCTACTATGGGAAGCTTGAACGGACAGCTCTTCATCATGGGGCGGTTTGAGTTCTGAGGGGGCCGCGGCTCATAAGAAGCGATTCGTAGAAAGGTAGACTTGAACCATAAGGAGGAGAGAAATATGACATCGAAGGAACGACTCTCGCGCCGGAGGCTGCTGGAGAAGGCGATGGCAGCGGCCGGGTTGGGCGCAGCGATGAAGTTTGTCGACCGGCCGGCGAACGGCCAGCCCATTCAGGCCGGCGGGGTCAACAAATATTCGGCCCCCAGCCAGCTCAAGATTACCGACATGCGGGCCATCCGCATCGCGTCCAACTATGACTACCCGATCATACGCATCGACACCAACCAGGGGGTCTACGGTTTGGGCGAGGTGCGGGACGCGGGCAACGAGGGCACGGCGCTGATTCTCAAGCCGCATTTGGTGGGGCGCAACCCGCTTCAGATCGAGCCCATTTTGGACAGCATCCGCAACTTCGCCAACCAGCGGCGGATGGGCGGGGGCTACAGCGCCGTCGACATCGCGCTGCATGACATTGCGGGCAAAGTGTACGGAGTGCCCTGCTGGCGGTTGATCGGCTCCAAGTACCGGGACCGGGTGCGGATTTACTGTGACACCGATCAGACAGCCGATCCGAAGGTGTTTGCGGCGCGGCTGCTGCGGCGCAAGAAGATGGGCTACACGTTTTTCAAGATGGACCTGGGGACCTCGCTGGTGCGGCACATTCCGGGAGCGGTGAATTCGCGGGGCGTGGCCACCACCAAGGGTCTTCAGCACCTTTGCGAGTATCTGGTGGCGGTCAAAGACGCCATTGGTTGGGATCAGCCCCTGGCGGCGGATCACTTTGGGCCGCTGGACGTCAACGACAGCATCCGCTACGCGCGAGCCTTCGAGCCCTACGATCTGGCCTGGATGGAGGACCCTCTCCAGGTGGGGACGCTTGGGCGCGGCGATTCTCCCAAGAACTGGCAGGCCTACAAGGAGATCTGCGAAGCGACCACCACGGTGATCAACACCGGCGAGAGTCTGTTTGGGCTGGAGGAAGGCTTCCGGCCGTTCATTGAGAACCGGGCGGTAGACATGATCCATCCCGACCCGCTGACTTCGGGGGCGATCCGGGAGACCAAGCGGATCGCCGACTACGCCTCGATGTTCGGGATTCCGACGGCGGTGCACTTTGCGGGTTCGCCGGTGGGCTGCATGGCCAGCGTGCACATGATCGCCACCATCAAGGACTTCGTCGCCATGGAGAACCACGCGGTGGACATTCCCTGGTGGGACGATCTGGTGACGGGGCTGCCGAAACCGATCGTTCAGAACGGCTACATCACGGTGCCGGATGCGCCGGGACTGGGGGTGGAGCTGAACGAAGAGGTCTGCAAGCAGCACCTGCGGGTCCCGGGCTGGTTTGAGCCCACGCCGCAATTCGACCGCTACATTGTGGACGAGTTCCGCCGCGGCGGGCCCTATCCCCACCTGGATGCCGAAGGCAAGCCGGTGGTCAGCGACTGACGCGAGCCAAGCTGTCATGCCATGCCGGGCGCCGGTGATGCCGCCGGCGCCCGCGATTCGGTTAGGCTGTAGGCGATGAGAGCAGAATCGCCTAGCCAGACGCAGGGTGAAATTGTGCGTCCCACCCGGCGCGGGTTCATCGCAGCCGCGGCCTCAGCCGGCGTTCCTTTGCTGGGGCTTGCCCGTGTCCAAGCCCAGTCCACATTAGCTCAGCTCCGGTCCGGCTGGCGGGAGCCGCCCCGGTCCTGCCGTCCTCACACGCGTTGGTGGTGGCCGGGGAGCGCCGTGACGCGGGATGGAATCGTCTGGCAGCTTGACCAGATGAAGGCGAACGGCATCGGCGGGGTTGAAATCATCGCGGTTTGGGAGTGGTACGAGAAGGGCAACATTCCCTATCTCTCTGAGGAGTGGCTGGAGATGGTGGGATTCACCATCGACCAGGCTGAGGCTCGCGGCATGGAGGTTGCCATCACCTTCGGGCCTGGCTGGGATTTCGGCGGCTTCTGGGTTCCGCCGCAGGAGCGCTCCAAGGTACTGGCCCCGTGCTGGCTGGACGTGGAAGGTCCGGCGCAGTTCGACGCGGAGCTCCCGCGCTATGACCGGTCCCGGATCCCCAAAGCGGGGCTGTTTGAGTATGTCACCGAACCGGAGGGCAACCCGGCGGATGCTCACCAGATCGTAGCCGTCGCCGCCGGGCGATGGAATGGCCGGGGAATGGAGGAATCCAGCCTCATCGACTTGTCCGGCCAGGTTAACGGCGAACGGCTGCGGTGGGCGGTTCCGGAGGGACGCTGGCGGATCACCGCCTTCCGGCTGGAGTACACCGGCCAGCAGAACTCCTCGCAGAACTTCCGGCCGCGCAACTGGGTTGTGGACCACTTCAACGCCGCCGCGATGCGGCGCTATTGCGAATTCTTGACGGGGACCTTCCGCCGCGCTTTTGGCAACCGCCTGGGCACAACCGTGGACTCGTTCTTCGGCGACAGCTTCGAGGTCGTCCCCCTGCCGGACACGATTCTGTGGAGTAACGGCCTGTTGGAAGCCTTCCGCGAGGCCAAGGGCTACGACCTGAGGCGATATTTGCCTGCCCTGTGGTGGGACATTGGAGAACTCACCCCGCGGGTGCGCTACGACGTGAATCACTTCCTGCACGAGGCGGCGCTTGAGTCGGTGTTCCGCACCCTGCGGGAAACCATCGGCGCGGCCGGCGTGGCGGCGCGGATTCAGCCTCATTACCGCTTTGCTCCGGAGATCATGCAGGCGGCGGGATCGATTCACCGCCCGGAGACCGAAGTGACCACGGCGCGCTTCGAGACCGTGGCCGACCCACGCAAAGCCACGGTGGCCGCAGCGCGCTTTTACGGCCGTCCCTGGGTCTCCGCTGAAGCCTACACCTTTATCCACCAGGAGCGATATCGGGCGACGTTGGAAGAACTTAAGCGCGCCACCGACGCGTTCCTGCGCGACGGCATCACCCAGTTCTACAACCACGGCTACGTTTACTCGCCTGAGAAGGAGGTCGCACCCGAGCGGGACGTTCCCTTTGCCGAGCGCATCAGCCACTGGAATCCCTGGTGGCCTTACTACCGGCATCTGGCCGATTACGTCGCGCGTTGCTCATTCCTTTGCCGTCAGGGGAATTTCACCGGCGAGATTCTGATCTACTCCCCGCAAGCTCAGGTGTGGACCGAGAAGGCCGTTTGGGGCATCGAGAGGCGGGTGATGCCATACGGCGATCTGCCCAAGACGCTGGTCGCCAACGGCTATGATTACGACCCGGTCAACGACGACGTTCTCCAGAACCGCGCGCGCATTTCCAGCGGCCGGTTGCAAATCGGCGAGCATTCCTACCGGGTGCTGATGGTTCAACGGATCCGGGCACTGCCGGTAGAAACGTTGCGGGTGATGGAACGTTTCGCGGCCGCGGGGGGCGTGGTGATCGCGCTAGACTGCCTGCCCGAGTCTTCCGTAGGAATGCTGCGCCGCCAAGCTTCGGATGCCGAAGTGCGGCGGCTGGCGGAAAGGATCTTGGGAGGACGGTATCCCACCGCGCACTTCCTGCCGCAGTACCAGTTTGTCCATGTGCCATTCGTCTCCAACGAACAGCCTTACGCCAAAACGCCGCCTTTAAGGCCCGCGCAGCGGGAGCTGCTGGCGCTGCTGCGGCGCTACATCGAACCGGATTTTCTGCTGGAGGGCGAACGGCAGAGCGACGGGCTCACTTTCTTGCACCGGCGGGCCGGGGACGTCGACATCTATTTCGTGACGAACCTGCAACCGGAAGCGGCGCGTGAGCGGGTTTCCTTCGCGGTGCGAGGCAAGCAGGCGGAACAGTGGGATGCCGTCACCGGCGAGATGAAACCGCTGGCCATTGAGGAACGCAATGGTCGAAGTTACGCGGAGGTCGATCTGGCCCCGTGGGGGTCGCGGTTCTTCCTCTTTGCCCCGGAATTACCCGCGGCGCGGCCGGTTCCCAAGCCGACCCGGCTCAAAGTTCTGCCCATCGCCGGGCCTTGGCGTCTCACGCTATCCGGCGTGCGCTTTGCCAAAGTGGAGAAAACGCTGCCGCAACTGGGTTGGTGGACGGACGAGGAAGCGGCGCGGTATTGTTCTGGGACCGGCGTCTACCACACGGTGTTGGATGCCCCGCCGGAGCTGGCGGCGGGTGGATTAGAACTGGTTCTGGATCTGGGCGAGGTTGCTTTCGTCGCCGAAGTCTTCTGCAACGGAACCAGCGCCGGAACCTGCTGGATGCAGCCGTACCGGGTAAACCTCACGGGCTTGGTGAAGGCCGGACGCAATGAGCTCGAGATCCGAGTGACCAACCTGCTTCTGAACCATGTCGCCGGCCTGAAAGGCCCCTTGCCCGTGCCCGAGGAGCTGACGCCTCACTACGGCGCTCACCCGCGCCACTACGAGCGGTCGCTGCAAGCCACCGAGCGCGACCGCGCCTACCGTCCTTTGCCTCCGGGAGGGCTGAAAGGGCCGGCGGTGCTGGAAGTGTGGAAATAGCCTGAAGCAGGCGCGCGCATGAGTGCGGGCGTGCCGGGCACGGTCAAGGCCCGTGGTTGGCCTGCGGCCGCAAGGGGTAAGTCCCGGACCCTGATGCCGGCAGTGACCGGAATCACCGACGCGGCCGGGCAACGGGTCTACGCTGGAGTCAGGAGAGTCCGATGGCCGAATCGTATACCTACATTGCTGACCTGAGAGCTCACACGCAGATCACGCCCGGTGGAATCCTAAGTCAGACGATTCAGAACGACGAGCGGTCCAAGACCGTGCTGTTCGGTTTTGCTCCGGGGCAGGAACTCTCGGCGCACACAGCGCCATTTCCGGCGATGCTGGTTTTCCTGAAAGGGGAGGCCACCTTAAAGCTGGGTTCGGATGAGAAGGAGGCCGTGGAAGGCTCCTTCGCCTACATGCCGCCTTATCTGGAACACGGCATCAAGGCCAAGTCTGACGTAGTGATGCTGCTGATCATGATCAAGCGGTAGTCCCCTCCGCGCTCGGGACCAATCCACAGTCCGAGGGCGATGCGGGAGGCGCTGTGCTGCCCGGGATGGCGGCGGCATTCCTCCAGTTTCGTTTCAGACCGGCCAACAACCTCGTGTAGAGTGAAGGAATAGGCTTGAGGCGAGAGATGTTGCCGCTGTTCATCTTTTTGAGCGCCGCGACCGCCGTAGCACCGGCGGTCATCCGCTGGCGCCCGCGCTATGCCCCAGCGTGGGCCGCGGTTCCTCTGGCCAGCGGACTGTGGCTGGCCTGGTGGATTTCACAACCGGAACACGAGCCCGCATGGAACTGGGCCGCCTCGCTGGGAGTGCGCTTCACTTTTACCACGGACGGCTTGGGACTACTGTTCGCCTGGCTGATCTGCGGCATCGGCGTGCTGGTTTTCTTGTATGCAGGAAGCTACCTCGAAGGCGATCCGCGGCTGGGCCGCTTTTACGCCCACCTGACGCTATTTTTCGCCTCGATGCTGGGCCTGGTGTTGGCTGACAACGTCATCCTGCTGTTCATCTTTTGGGAACTTACCAGCCTCAGCTCGTTCCTGCTGATTGGTTATGATCACCACCGGGTGGAGGCCCGGAATGCAGCCCTTCAGACGCTGCTGGTGACAGGGCTGGGTGGGCTGGCGCTCCTGGCCGGGCTGATTCTGCTGGCATCAGCGGCGGGCAGCTATGAATTGTCGGTATTGATCGCCCGCGGAAGCGAAGTTCGCACCGACCCGGTGTTTGCGGCGGCGATGATTCTGGTGATCGTGGGGGCCATGACCAAGTCCGCCCAATTCCCGTTCCACTTCTGGCTGCCTTCGGCGATGGAGGCGCCGGCGCCGGTCAGCGCCTACCTGCACTCGGCCACCATGGTGAAGGCGGGCGTCTATCTGCTGGCGCGGTTGACGCCCATCGGAGCGGGCTCCTGGCTGTGGGACGCGGTGGCCGTGGTGGGCCTTATCACGATGCTGGCGGGCTTCGTGCTCGCGTTGCCCCAGAGAGACGCCAAGCGCCTACTGGCGTTCAGCACCGTCGGCGCGCTGGGGATGTTCACAATGATGATCGGCTTAGGTACGGCTGAGGCGGTGTATGCCGCGTTGGCTTTGCTGCTGGCGCATGCCTTTTATAAGGCGAGTCTCTTCCTGTTGGCCGGCGCGTTTGAGCACGCCACTGGCTCCAGGGATGTTGGCGAATGGCGGGGACTGTGGCGGTCGATGCCGGGGCCGGCTGCCGCGGCAGCTTTGGCGGCCGCGTCGCTGGCGGGGCTGCCCCCGCTGTTCGGCTATGTGGCCAAAGAACAGGCGCTCGGCGCTTTGCTGGGCCATCCGGTCTCCGCAGGGGTCTTCCTGGCCGGCTTTGCCGCCGCCGGGGCCTGTGCCGCCGCAGTGGCAGCGGTCTTGGTGGTGCGTCCTCTGAGCGGCGTCGCTGGAGAAGTGCATGCGCCGGGCCTGCTGCTGTGGGCTCCGCCGGCCCTACTGGCCCTGCTGGGCGCAGTTGCCGGCTTGTCGCCCGGGATTTTTGACCACTGGCTGATTCAGCCAGCGGCGCAATCCGCCACCCGGACGCGCGTCTTGTCCCACCTTTCGCTCTGGCACGGCTTCGATGCCGTGATCCTGCTCTCGCTCGGCATCCTGCTGGCAGGAGCGCTTCTGTACTGGCGGTTGGCGGCCGTGGCCGCTGCGGCCCGACGCCTCCGGATCGTGGCGAGGTACGGGCCGTTGAGGGGCTATGAGGCTGCGCTGGGCGGCGTCAACCGGCTGGCCGTTGAGACGACCCGCCTGTTGCAAAGCGGCAAACTCCGCAACTACCTGCTCATTGTTCTACTCACCACCTCGGGGCTGGCGTTCCATGCTTTGATCACCCGCGGCGGGCTAGACTTGCGGACCGACTGGAAGGGGCTCCAACCGCACGAAGGCGTGCTGGCCGGCGCCGTTGCGGCAGCCGCCGTGGCTGCCCTTCTGTTCCCATCGCGCCTGGCGGCGGTGGCCGCGCTCGGAGTCGTGGGGCTGGGCGTGGCGGTGATCTTCTTGTTGTATGGAGCGCCGGATCTGGCGATGACCCAATTTGTGGTGGAAGCCTTGACGGTGATGCTGTTGGTCCTGGTGTTGTACCATTTGCCCCGATTCTCGGGGTTCTCGAGCCGGCGGGCGCGTTTGCGCGACCTCGCCGTATCGCTGGCCGCAGGGTCTTTGCTGACGCTGGCGCTGCTGAGCGTGAACGGGATCGAGGGCGACGCCTCGCTGAGGGAGTTCTACGCGGCCAACAGTTACACCGCGGCGCACGGCCGCAATATCGTGAACGTGATCCTGGTGGACTTCCGCGCCCTGGACACACTGGGCGAGATCACGGTCTTGGCGATCGCGGCTCTTGGAGTCTTCAGCCTGCTGAAGTTGCGGCTCAAGGGAGGCGGCGGGCGGTGACATCTCTCATTCTGGCCACCGCGGCCCGTTTCTTGTTCCCACTGCTGCTGTTGTTCTCGGTGTTCCTCTTGCTAAGAGGCCACAATCTGCCGGGAGGCGGCTTCGTGGGTGGGCTGGTCGCCGCCGCCGCCTTCGCGCTGTACTGGCTGGCCTTCGGAACCAGGACAGCCCGGAGGGCGTTGCGGCTCAATCCCCTGACTCTGATCGCCTGCGGGTTGCTCTTGGCGGCCGGCAGCGGCTGCGTGGCGTTTCTGAATGGCAGGCCCTTTCTGACGGGCGTGTGGGCGCGCCTGCACGTTCCCGTCCTGGGGGAAGTTTGGGCCGGAACTCCACTGATCTTCGACACCGGGGTCTATTTGCTGGTCATCGGCGTGCTGATGTTGGTGATTACCACTTTGGCGGAGGAGACACGTGAACAGCCTTAGCGCCATCCTCGTGGGAGTTTTGTTCGCGGCTGGTCTTTACATGCTGTTGCGGCGCAGCATTGTGAAGGTCATCATTGGGCTGGCTCTGCTGAGCCACTCGGTCAACCTTCTTCTGTTCACCGCGGCGGGGCTGCGCCGCCAGCCGCCGCCGATTCTGCCGGAAGGCGCCGGGGTCCCGGCTGGGCCGATGGTGGATCCAGTGCCGCAAGCGCTGATTCTCACGGCCATTGTGATCAGCTTCGGGGTGCTGGCGTTCGCCGTCGTTTTGATCCACCGCGCTTACGGGACCGTGGGCACAGACGATCTGGACGAACTCGACCGGACCGACACATGAAGCTGCTGCTGACCCTGCCCATTTTGATCCCGTTGGTGACGGCCGCCGTGTGTCTGACGATGTTCCGCAAGCCGCTTTGGCAGAGGCGGCTCAGCCTGGCCGGCGCGTGCGCTCATCTGGCAGCGTCGGCCTGGCTGTTGCACGGAATCCAGCGGAGCGGCATCCAGGCCGTGCAGATGGGCGGCTGGCCGGCGCCGTTCGGCATCACGCTGGTGAGCGACTTATTCAGCGCCGTCATGCTGGTCATCACCGGACTGATGGGGGTGTCGGTGCTGGTGTATTCGCTGAGCGCGATCGACCACGGGAGGGAACGGTTCGGCTACTACCCGCTGTTCCACTTGTTGCTGCTCGGCGTCTCTGGGTCGTTCCTCACCGGCGATCTGTTCAACCTCTACGTCTGGTTCGAGGTGATGCTGATCTCCTCGTTCGCGCTGCTGGCGCTCGGCGGAGAGCCTGCGCAGATCGAAGGCTCGATTAAGTACGTCACTCTCAACCTAGTGGCCTCGGCGCTGCTGCTGACCGCCATTGGCCTAGTCTACGGGCTGACCGGCAGCTTGAACATGGCGTCGCTGGCGCTCAAATTTGACCAGCCTCAGCCGACCGGCATCGCCTCCATGCTGGCGATACTGTTCTTGGTGGCCTTCGGGTTGAAGGCTGCGGTGTTCCCTCTGTTCTTTTGGCTGCCAGCCTCCTATCACACCTGCCCGGTTCCCGTTTCCGCGATCTTCGCCGGGCTGCTGACCAAGGTGGGCGTCTATGTGCTGATCCGGACGTTCACGCTCATCTTCGTTCACGACATCGGCTATACGCACCGTTTGCTGCTGGTGATTTCCGTGCTGACCATGATCAGCGGCGTGCTGGGCGCCCTGGCGCAGAACGAGTTCCGCCGGATCCTGTCCTTCCATATCGTCAGCCAGATCGGGTACATGACGCTCGGGCTGGCGCTGTATACTCCGCTGGCGCTGGCCGGTTCGGTGTTCTACATCGTGCATCACATCATCGTAAAGACGAACCTCTTCCTGGTCAGCGGTGTGGCCCGGAGCGTCGGCGGGTCGTTTGAACTGAAGGCGCTGGGCGGATTGCACGCCCTCCGCCCGGCCTTGGGCGTCCTGTTCTTGATTCCGGCGCTTTCCTTGGCGGGCCTGCCGCCGCTTTCGGGATTCTTCGCCAAGCTGGCGCTGGTGCAGGCGGCTTTGAGCACGCGGGAGTACCTGGCGGCGGGGGCCGCGCTCGGGGTCAGTCTTTTGACGCTTCTTTCGATGATGAAGATTTGGAACGAAGCCTTCTGGAAACCCGCGCCTCATGCTCTGGAACCCCGGCTGAAAGGCGAAAGGGCGCTGTTGAGTCCGATCGTGGCGCTGGCTCTGATCACGGTGACGATCGGATTGTGCGCCGGCCCGCTGTTCGAGCTTTCGGAGACCGCCGCCCGGCAGCTCTTGCACCGGGAGGAATACATTCAGGCCGTTCTGGGAGAGCAACCATGACCACCCTGCTTTGGAATCTGCTGCTGGCACTGTTGTGGGCTCTGGCCACGGGGCGGTTCACGCCGGGCAACCTGCTCGTAGGGTACTTGCTCGGATTTGCGGCTTTATGGATTTCCCGCTCCGCGTTTGGGCCGCAGCGTTATTTCTGGCGTGTCTGGAAGTCGATTGGTCTGCTGGGATTCTTTCTCAAGGAGCTGGTGCTCGCCAATCTGCGCGTGGCCTACGATGTGATTACCCCGACGTTTTACATGCGCCCGGCCATCCTGGCCATTCCTTTGGACGCCTCCAGCGACGCCGAGATCACCATGCTCGCCAACCTGTTGACCATGACGCCCGGCACGCTCTCGCTGGATGTCTCGCCGGACCGCCGCACTCTGTACATTCACGCCATGTTTGCCGAGGACACTGAGGCTGTGAGGCGCGAAATCAAGGAAGGCTTTGAGCGCCGCTTGTTGGAGGTGCTGCGGTGAGCGCGCCGGCTTCTCCGGTGATTTATTGGGCCTGCGCGGCGGCGCTGGTTTTCCTGGGAGCGGGCTTCTTGTCGGCCTTTGTCCGGCTGCTGCGCGGGCCCAGCTTGCCGGACCGCGTGGTGGCGCTGGACCTGATGAGCGTGCTGGTGGTGGGCCTCATCGCGGTGCACACGGTGCGGACGGGCCAAACGGTCTACCTGGATGTGGCGATCGTGCTGGGCCTGATCGCCTTTTTGGGCACGGTGGCCTTTGCCCGCTACATTACCTTGCGGGGGAGCAAATGATGGCCTACTTGACCGCGTTTCTTCTGCTGGCAGGCAGCCTGTTCATGTTGCTGGCGGGGGTCGGCGTGCTGCGCATGCCTGATGTGCTGACTCGGATGCAGGCGGCCAGCAAGGCGGCCACGCTGGGCATTTCCTGCATGTTTCTAGCCCTGGCCGCGCACTTTCAAGAGATCGGCGTGGCTTCCCGCGCGGTTCTGGTGATCGGGTTTGTTTTTCTCACTGCGCCCGTAGCCGCGCATATGCTGGGCCGTTCGGCGATGACTCTGGGAGTGCCGCTCTGGCCGGGCACTCAGCGCGAGGATCTGGAAGCGGGCTACGGCGGGCGCCCGGAGCCGGAGGGCGCCGAAGGTCCAGAAGACTCCGCCGGCCGCTGATCGTACGGGCCGCCGGTTCTACGCGCGCGGCGCGGCCTTGTCGCGGAGCCCGGATGCGGCGCCGCTTAAGAGAGGTACAGCGAGCGCTGTTTTTGATCCAAGAGTTTGAGGAAATTCCGTTTCCGCCGGTACTCGTTGCGGAGCGCTTCCAGATTCCGGGTGAACTCCTCGCTCCGGTTCATGCGATGCATCAGGGCGGCGGTTTTTTCCAGCAGCTCCACCGCATCCTCGTACACGCCATTCGTGCGTGCGGCGACGATCTTCCTGGCCTGTTCCCAGTAGATCGGGACGGCATCCTCGGGATGCTCCTTCTCCCGCGCGGCGGCGAGTTTGAGCCACAGGTCATTGGAGCAGCCACCCTGCTGGGCCTCCCGCCAGGCCGCATCCAGGTTGTTCTCATCGAGGAAGATCTCCACCAGCAAAGAATGTCCGCCGCCATGGCTTTCCCACGAGTAGAGAGGTTCGCGGCGGGGTGCGGACTTGTTTCGGGCGATCTTCTGGCGGATTTCGGCCAGCGCGCGCTCCCGCCAATGAGGCCAGTTGCCGGCTTTCTTGGCGTGCGCTCTTAATTCCCTGTAACCAGTAAGCGATTGGAAACGGCAAAACTCGGTCCAGATCAGATCCATGGCCTCATCATGCCGTCCCCTGCGGTGGTATTCTTCGGCAACGAACTCAACCAGCCGAGGGTCCGGATCGTCTTGGAACGCCTCCAGCCCCTTCTCTGCCCAAGCGAGTGCCTGGTTGAGCTTGCCCTCGGCGCGGTAGGCCTCAGCGATCCTTAGGAAGTTGTACGGGTGGGACAAGTCCCGGCTCAGGACGGCCACCAGTTGCTCCACGTCTCCGGACGCTCTGGCGAGCGACTCCATGATGCTAGTGATCCGATGATGATGCACCCAGGTGTCATTCCGGCTTCCTGGACGCAGGACAGGGACCTTCTTCCATTCCTCCTCCGCGAGCTTCCGGTATTCCTCCAAGCCTTCCTTTCCCAGGACCTTGGCGTAGCGTTCCGCGGCGCCGTAAAAAATATCCAGCTCCAACATCCTCTCCCACTCGAACAAACGGCGGGCCAGAGCGCGGGGCTCAGGCCGCGCAATCGTGCACGCACGCAGGTGAAGCTCTTCCAGACGCTCACGCAGGCCGCCCAAGTGGCCGTCCGAATCGTCCAGGGATCCGGCCGCATATGTCAGCTCCTCCAAGGCGGCCTCGCAGAGCTCAATGACATAGGTGGCGTGCCCGTCTTCCAGCAGCTTCTCGATGGGACCGATGGCCTCGTGGACGTCCCGGGCCCAGCCGGCGGCCTCGTGATAACGGAGGTAACCGTGGATGTGCACCGCCTCACGGAAAGCCCGCAGGATTGCGGCTGTAACGGCTTCCGGGCTGGTCCGGCGCGCCGCATAGATCAGCAGCCGTTCTTCCAAGCGCCCGTTTTGCCGGGCCCATTCGAGGATCATGGACACCAGCGTCTCCTTGTCTTCTTCGCGCAGCAGATTGGCCGCGTCCGCCAGAGTAATCTTCTTGGCTGCGCGGCCGCGCTTCGACCCAGCGTCCGACGGGCGGCGCAGCCAGGCGAGCGCGGCGGCCACGCAATGCTTGCAGAACACGCCCTCGTTGCCCTGGGGACAGTTGCAGGAATAGTCCAACACGCCTTCATCGGAAGAAAGCACGACCGTGTAGTCCCGGTTTCCGACCACCACCGCGCGGAGTTCCCCGCCGGACTCTTCGATGGACTCGACGCGCCCGGTGCGGTAGTAGTCCAGTCCCCTGGCATAGGCGCCCTCGCCAGCCAGGCGCTTCACAACCGCTTCATTGAGCGCTTTCGAAATCGAACTCACGCCGTACTCCCCAAAGTGTGGCCGGGGCCTGAGGCGCTGCCTCGGCCTGAACGCGGTCTTGGCCATGATTCAATCGCCGAGGACCGCGCCCGCCGCCGCTTACCGGTTCACAATCCTGACCGGCACGCGCACCACCAGGTTCTGTCCCGGGGCCACGTGAAAGTTTGTCACCTCGTATTGTAGTTCGGCGGCGGTCTCGCCCTGCGGGGCTTCCTTGGCCAGACGGAGGGTCACTGCGGCGGCGCCTTCGGGCTGAATGTCCGCGCCGCCCGCGCTGAGCCATTTCGGGGACTCGCGCAAGCGGAGCTGGAAGGGCAGAGCGGAACGGTTGAGCAGACGCAGCGAGAGCTGGCGCTGGCTGGCGCTGAAAACCAGCCGCGGCGTCTCGACCGTCACCGAGCCTTGCCACAAGCCGCGCAGGAGCTCTTCGGCGCCCCACACTTCGCCGCCCATCCAGGCCGCCGTCCGGCGCGCGAAAAGCGCCTCGCGGACGCCTTCCACGTCGGGCGTGCGGGCGAAGACCAGGGTCAGCGGCCGCTTGCGGTCCGTATAGGCCGGATAGGTAGGGGAATGGACATCCGAGTTCGCAAGGATGGTCAGCCTCCGCTGTTCAATCCAGGGGAAGGCCTGCGGGTAATGCGTATGCCCGTTGACCAACTCGACGCCGTCCATCAACTTTTGGTCGTAGATGGCCGCCACGTCTGGGAACCAGTCGGTCGGCTGCTTCCAGCCAGGGTGGTTCCAGAATGTGAATCCGCCTTGCTTGCGGCCCTCGCGCAGCGCATCGGGCAGGTCCAGACCGAAAAATGCGTTTTGGTCCTTAACGAACAGGATGTTGAAGTGAGTGTCCCCCTTCATGACCTCCACGCCCGGAACCAGGATGATTCCGAGCTGCGCCGCCAGCGCCGCGGCGATGGCATGCGGGCGGGTGAGATCCGGCCTAATGTCGTCCTTGTGCGGATTGTAGCCTGCATGATCGGTGATGGAGATGGCGTCGAGGCCCTCGCGCCAAGCTTCTTGGACGCGGGTGACCGGCCAGACGTCGCCGTCGGAGAAGACGGTGTGCATGTGAAAGTCGCACTTCAGAGTCCGGAAGCCTGGCAGATCCGGCACAGGAAGCGGATCCCGCTGCTGCGCGGAGATGCTTTGGGCCAGCAGGCAGCCGAGAATCGTAAACAAAATGAAACATCGTTTGAAGTGGATCATGGTGACTCCTCATGGAAGGCTTGATCCTATTGGTTTCCACCGCCGGTGTCAAGCCGCGCGGCGGCACAGCGCCCCCCATTTCTCGCTATCATTGAAGATCATCATGATTCAGGACAGCATCCCCGAAGGTTTGACCTTTGACGACGTGCTCCTGCTTCCCGCCCGAAGCGCGGTCCTGCCCGCCGAAGCGGATACCCGGACCCGGTTGACCCGCACCATCGAACTCAATATCCCGATCGTCAGCTCCGCCATGGACACCGTGACCGAGTCGCACATGGCGATCGCGCTGGCGCAGCAAGGAGGCATCGGGATTATCCACCGCAACATGTCCATCGCCCGGCAGGCCGAAGAAGTGGACCGGGTGAAGCGCAGTGAGAGCGGGATGATCGTGGATCCGGTGACCGTGGAGCCGGAGCAGAAGATCTACGAAGCGCTCGAGCTGATGAAGCGTTTCCGCATCTCGGGCGTTCCGGTGACCAAGAACGGCAAGCTGGTCGGCATCCTGACCAATCGCGACCTGCGTTTTGAAACGCGCTACGATTTGCCGGTCTCCGAGGTCATGACCAAGGAGAATCTCATCACGGTGCCGGTGGGCACCACGCTCGACGAGGCGCAGCAGATCCTGCACCGCCACCGCGTGGAGAAGCTGCTGGTTGTGGACGAGCAGTACAACCTCAAGGGCCTGATCACGGTCAAGGACATCCAGAAGAAGCTGAAGTATCCCAATGCGGCCAAGGACGATCACGGCCGGCTGCGCGTGGGCGCGGCCATCGGCTCCGGCGGCGACTTTTTGGAACGGGCTCAGGAACTGGTGGCCAAGAAGGTGGACGTGCTGGTCATTGACACCGCCCACGGGCACAGCGAACGCGTCATGCAAGCGGTGGCGGCGGTAAAGAAGGCGTTGCCGGAGGTGCCCCTGGTGGCGGGCAACGTGGCCACTTACGAGGGAGCGCGGGACCTGATCGAGCTGGGCGTGGATGGGGTGAAAGTGGGCGTCGGGCCCGGCTCCATCTGCACCACGCGCGTGGTGTCCGGGGCGGGCGTCCCACAGATTACGGCCATCGCGGAAGCCGCCCGGGCGGCTCGAAAAGCGGGCGTGCCGCTCATTAGCGACGGAGGCATCAAGTTCTCCGGCGACATCACCAAAGCGCTGGCCGCGGGCGCGGATACGGTGATGATCGGGAGCCTGTTCGCGGGCACCGACGAAAGCCCTGGCGAGATGATCCTGTACCAGGGCCGCACCTTCAAAAGCTATCGCGGCATGGGCTCGCTGGGGGCTATGGTGCAAGGCTCCAGCGACCGCTATGCGCAAGATCCCAACGCCAAGCTGGTGCCGGAGGGCATCGAGGGGCGCGTGCCGTACAAAGGGCCGATGGCGGAGCTGGTCTATCAGTTGGTGGGCGGATTGAAGTCCGGCATGGGCTACTGCGGCTGCCGCACCATCGCCGAGTTGCAGGAAAAGGCGCGATTCCTGCGGATCACTTCTGCGGGCTTGAAGGAAAGCCACGTTCACGACGTGATCATCACGAAAGAAGCTCCGAACTACCGTCTGGAATAGACCGGGTCACGCTGACCTTGAGCCGTCCGCGCGCCAGGCGCACGTCCAGCTTCGAGCGCAGCGGCGCGGCCGCCGCATCCTTGACGATGCTGCCGTCTTCGCGCTGGACGATGGCGTAGCCGCGTTCCAGGATCGCCAGCGGGCTGAGGTGCGCCAGTTGCGCCGTGAGCGATTCCGCCTTGGACTGAAGCGCGGACAAGTGTTTCTGGATCGACTGAGATGCGCTGCGGGCCGCCAAGTCCAGCCGCCGGAGAGCGTCCGCGAGGCGCAGCCGCAAGTCCAGCCTCCGCAGCCGCTCCTCCAGCGACGCCCATTGGCGGGAGGCCCGCTCCAGGCGGGCGCGCCAAGCCTCGCGGGCGCGGTAGTCCAGGTCGTCGACCCGCTGCATGCGCTTTCCGATGGCGCGGGAGACCGATGCTCCTGCGCGGTCCACGGCTTGTTCGTGCAACCGCCGGGCGGCGTCCGTGAGGCGATAGCGCACGGATCGCTCCAGAGCGGCGCGGGCGGCCTCGATCGAGTCGAGCCACTCTTGCCGCGTGCGCACCACCAATTCAGCGGCCGCCGAAGGCGTGGGCGCGCGCAGATCCGCGGCGAAGTCCGCGATCGTAAAGTCGGTCTCGTGGCCGATAGCTGAGATCACCGGGACCGCGCAGGCCGCGATCGCCCGCGCCACGGCTTCTTCGTTGAAAGTCCAAAGATCCTCGACCGAGCCTCCGCCCCTCGCCACAATGACCACTTCCGGCCAGCCGGAGGCGCTGAACCAGGCAAGCCCCGCCGTGACCTCCTCGACCGATCCGGCCCCTTGAACCTGGGCTGGGTAGACCCGGATATGCAAGCCCGGCAGCCGCCGCCGCAAGATGTGCAGCATGTCGCGGATGACCGCGCCGGTGGGGGACGTCACGATGCCGATCCGCGTTGGGAAGCGGGGCAGAGGGCGTTTGCGTGAAGGGTCGAACAGCCCTTCTTCGGCGAGCTTCTTTTTCAACTGCTCGAAGGCCAGTTGCAGCGCCCCCAGCCCTTGCGGCTCCAGAGTCTCCACCAGCAACTGGTATTCGCCGCGCGGCTCGTAGACGTCGATGCGTCCCCGGGCCAGCACCGCGATGCCGTCCTGCGGCTTGAAGCGCAGCAGGCGGGCGGCGTTGCGGAAACAGACGCAGCGGAGCTGGCCGCCATCGTCCTTCAGGGTGAAGTAGTAGTGCCCGCTGGCTGCTAATTTCGTACCGGAGATCTCGCCCGCCACCCACACGTCGGGAAAAGCCGTTTCGAGCGCGGCTCGGATGGCGGCATTCAACTGGCTGACGGTGAAGATGCGCCGCTCGGGCCCGAAGTCAAAGCTGGTCTGTTCTAACATATTGAAATGCCGTGGCTTCTCTCATACAGGAATGTTTCCGGGTAGATCACTTTTTTCTATTTGACCCTCCAGGGGGCCTCCGCTATCCTGAAGTCACATTGTGACGGCAGAACCCACATTGTAATCGTCTCCACGGAGGATAGATGACCCCGAAGGAAGTACTTGAGTTTGCGAAAAAGAACAACGCCCGGCAATTGGATGTGCGCTTTACCGATTTGCCAGGCTTGATGCATCACGTTTCCTACCCCATTCACGTTGTCGATGAGGAGTGCTTCGAGGAAGGCTTCGGCTTCGACGGCTCCAGCATCCGCGGCTGGGCGGTCATCCACGAGAGCGATATGCTCCTGGTGCCGGATCCCAATACCGCATTCATGGACCCCTTCGCCCAGACGCCGACGCTGGTGATGCTGGCCGATGTAGTGGACCCTATCACGCGGCAGCATTACGAGCGCGACCCGCGCTGGATCGCCAAGAAGGCCGAGCTGTACCTGCAAAGCAGCGGGATTGCCGATACCGCGTATTTCGGCGCGGAGGCGGAGTTCTTCATTTTTGACAACATTCGCTTCGACCAGAAGGAGCAGCTCGGTTTTTACTACATTGACGCCGAGGAAGGCCGCTGGAACTCCGGCCGCGAGCAGGACAACCTCGGCTACCGCCCGCGGTATAAGGAAGGCTACTTCCCCGTGCCGCCCACCGACCACTACCAGGACTTGCGCAGCGAGATGGTGGAGGTCATGCTGAAATGCGGCCTCAACATCGAGTGCCATCACCACGAGGTGGCCACCGGCGGACAGGCGGAGATCGACCAGAAGTTCGACACCCTGGTTAAGTCCGCGGACAACATGATGCTCTACAAGTACATTGTCCGGAACGTGGCCTACCAGCACGGCAAGACTGTGACCTTCATGCCGAAGCCTCTGTTTGGCGACAACGGCAGCGGCATGCACACTCACCAGAGCCTTTGGAAGGGCGGCAAACCGCTGTTCGCCGGCGACGGCTACGCGGGCCTCAGCCAGCTCGCCCTGTGGTACATCGGCGGTTTGCTGAAGCACGCTCGGGCGCTGTCGGCCATCATCGCCCCGACCACGAACAGCTACAAGCGCCTGGTGCCCGGCTATGAAGCGCCGGTGAATCTGGCCTACTCGCGCCGGAACCGCTCGGCGGCCTGCCGGATCCCGATGTACTCGGCGAGTCCCAAGGCCAAGCGAGTCGAGTTCCGTCCGCCCGATCCGTCCTGCAATCCCTACCTGGCCTTCGCCGCCATGACCATGGCGGGCCTGGACGGGGTGCTGAACAAGATCGATCCGGGTGAGCCGCTGGACAAGGACATCTATGACTTGTCTCCGGAAGAGATGAGCCACGTTCCCTCGATGCCCGCCTCTCTCGACGAAGCTCTGGATTGCCTGGAGAACGACCATGAGTTCCTGCTCAAGGGCGATGTCTTCACCGAGGAGCTTCTGGAGAGCTACATCAACTACAAGCGCAAGAACGAAGCGGAGGCCGTGCGGCTTCGTCCGCATCCTTACGAGTTCGCGCTCTACTACGACATTTGAGCGGCGGCGAGGACGGGTGCAACCAGAGGCATAAAGACAGCAAAGCCCGGCGGCGGCCTAAAAGAGGCCTCGCCGGGCTCTTGGTTTTCTTGAGAGCGTCTCAGGCTCGCTGCCGGTTGTTGCCCGGGGCAGGTGTGCGTCCCATCTTCTCGATTTCGTTGAAGTACACGCGCCGCCCTTCGTCCATGGCCAGGTTGGAGAGGATCACGGTCGCTGAGTCGGCCAACCCGACTTCCAAGTCGGCCAGAGGCTTGCGTCCCGTGCGGCAGCAGTCGAAGAAGCTCTCCATCTGAACGTCCACCGGGTTGCGGTCCTCCTCCGGCAGCATGACGCCTTTGGCATAGAGCCAGCGCCGGGCGAACTTGAGTTCCTTCTCCAGGAAGGATTCATTGCCGCGGAACTCATCGCGCTCCAAGAGAATGGGGTAGCCCCGCGCGCCTTTACCGGTCGTCGCCAGCGACGCGCCGGCGATGGCGACCTCTTTCTTTCCTTTACTGGCGGGTGTGGGTTCGGCGGGCGGTTTCGGCTCCGGATACCACAGTGCGATGGCGGGCTCGGCATCCGTACCGACGGTGATCTCAATGGTGCCTTCGGTCCCCATGATGCACTCGCCGAATTCGGTGCGCTGCCCGCCGAACAGGCTGAGATGGCGGTTGGTGGTGATGGACGTATAGATGAACTTCTGGCCCCTGGGATACTGGAACAGCAACTGAATGTTGTCGTAGATGTCTCTTCCGTCACGGATGAAATTCAAGCCGCCGATGCCCACGATGAACTCGGGCGGCGTCCCAAACATCCATTCGGCCACGTCCATTTGGTGGGAACCCAGTTCCGCGGTCAAGCCGCCGGACATGCTGCGGTACTTGCGCCAGTTGACTTCCTGGTCCGTGCGGTCCTTGGGCACCGGCTTGTTCCAGGGATCCCGGGCGAAGGTATTGCGGTGCCACTGCGCTTGGATGTGGGTCACCCGCCCCAGCAGGCCCTTGTCGATCATCTGCTTGGCGGCCTGGTAAAACTTGCTGTAGCGCCGCTGCAAACCGGTCTGGAGAATCTGCTTCGGCCGTTCGTTGGCCAGCGCCCGCAAGGCGTGGATCTCCTCCGGCTTGAACACCAGGCTCTTCTCGCAGAAAACGTGCTTCCCGGCCAGAAGCGCATCCCGAGTCGCCGGGAAGTGCAAATAGAGCGGCGTGGCGATCACCACGGCTTCCACGTCTTTGCGGTCCAGCGCCTCCCTGTAATCCTTATAGGCAGCCGGGTTGGTGCCCGCATCCTTGACGCCGTTCTTCAAATTCGGCTCATAGACGTCGCAGACAGCCACGCAACGGCCGTTCGGCGCGCCTGCGGCAATGTGCCTCAACAAGTAGGTCCCGCGCGATCCCGAACCGATCAGCGCAAAACGCACCGGGTCTCCGCCGTTCGCCTTCAAAATCGCCGGGGCTCCCAAAATGCTTCCCATGGCCGCGGGCACGGCGCCGGCGGCCTTTACAAAATCTCTGCGGCTGGGGTCCTGTTTCCCTTCCATGTGGCCCTTCCCCTGGATACAAAAATAGTGAGCCCGTCGTCTTAATCTGCTGGCTCGATTACAGTCTATCGGTTTCGGGTTGGTGACGCAACGGCTACGCCTGGGTCAACCCGGCTGCCCCGCTCTTGGCCATGCCCACGCCCGCGCGGTCCCCCAAGGGGACATTTCTATCGAGGTAAGAATGGGGACATTTCTAAAGAGGTTTGACAAAGAGGCTTCCCCGCGCTTGCAATGGGACGGGCATTTGAGGCAATCTGGATAGTTTTCCACGGTTGTCCATTGCCAACATGCGTGTCCGAGTCTTATACCACGACCACTGTTTCGATGGGGCCGCCGCGGCCGCCTTCTTCAGCCGGTTCGTGGGCGACACCTTTTATCCCGGCGCCGAGTTCTGCTACACCGGCCTCGCTCACAAGGCCTCAGACTTGTTCGAGGACTGGATGTTCGACGGCGACGTCAACGCAATCGTAGACTTCAAATATAGCCCGCACCCCAAACTGACCTGGTGGTTCGACCATCATCAGAGCGCCTTTTTGCAGCCGGAGGATGAGGAACATTTCCGGCGTGACACCAGCGGCCGGAAGATGTTCGATCCGAGCTTCCACTCCTGCACGAATTACATCGCCACCGTCGCCCGCGAGAAGTTTGGCTATGAGGCGCCAGACCTTGCCGAACTGGTGCGCTGGGCCGAGATCATCGACGGCGCAATGTATCCCGACGCCCGCACCGCTGTGGAGCTGGGCGCGTCCGCCATGAAGCTCACGCTGGTGGTGGAGAACGTCAAGACGCCGGGGTTCGTGGAGAAAGTGATCCGTTGGATGCAGCGCCTCACCCTGGACCAGATCATGGAGCAGCCCGAGGTGCGGGAGGCTTACGCGCCCTTATACGAGCGACATCTGGCTTCCATTGAGATCATCCGCTCCCGCGCCACGATCCACGGCAACGTCGTCTACTTCGACGTAACGAATTGCGATCTGGACGGCTACAACAAATTCATACCGTATTACCTGTTCCCCGAGTCCACGTACACCGTCTCGGTCAGCAAGTCGAGCTTCCGGACCAAGATTTCCGTGGGCTCGAACCCGTGGGCCCCGAAACCCCTCACCCACAATCTGGCGACGATTTGTGAACGATACGGCGGAGGCGGTCACCCGCGTGTCGGCGCGATTAGCTTCCCCCTGGACGCGGTCGAGGAGGCTCGCAAAGTGGCCGCGGAGATCGTCGAAGAACTGCAAAAATAGCACAGGGAGGGATTCCTTGAGGCGTCCGGCCGCTTGGGTTGCGCTCGCCGTGTCCTTGTTGGGGCCCGCCGGTGCGGCGCCGGCGGCCGATCTACGCACCGAACGCCTGGCTGCATTGGGCAAGCTCTGGGCTGCGGCCAAATACTTTCACCCCGCGCTGGCCCGGCCGGAGATTGACTGGGACCAGGCGCTTTTGACCGCGCTCCCGCGCGCCGCCAGCGCCCGTTCGCCCGAAGAATACGCAGATGCAGTTTCGGCGATGCTGGCGGCTCTTCAGGATCCTGCCACGCGAGTCGCGCAGCCCAAACCAGGGCCCGCCTCATCGCACCGGCTGCGTGCGGAGTTGAACTCGGATGAGATCCTCGTCATAACGCTCCGTTCCTTTCCGGCTTCCTACAGCGACGGCGAATTCCTTGCTGAATTACGCCGTGCGGCGGGTCAGATTCCCAGCGCCCGCGGCGTCGTTTTCGACCTGAGGGAGCAACCGGCCTGCCTCGACTGGGATCCCAGCGCCGCCGCCCGCTGGTTCATCGCGGCAGGCTTCAACCAGCGCCTCACCAGCGGGCCTCTGAAGATCCCGGCGCAGCGCTCCCGGATTCATTCCGGCATGAGTTCGGCGCCCGAGGGAGGAAGCGCCTACTTTCACTCCGCGTACTATGTGCGCGACGGGGCAACCTACAACGGAAACGCCGCGCGGACGGCGCCCGCAGTCTTCTTGGTGGACCCCTCCTCCTGCCTCCCTCCCATCGCTCCGGCCTTGCAGCAGGCCGGCCGGGCGGCCATTGTAGCCGAGGGCGGCCTCAGCGATGCCTCCCTGGTGGAGCGCCACCGAATCGAGTTGCCCGGCGGCGTCACCGTTCTGCTGCGCGTCTCTGAGCTTCTCTACGAGGACGGCACGACCGGCTTGGTCCCGGACGTGCAGTTGCCGCCGCGCGCAAGAAACCAAATGCGCGATGCCGCCATGGATGCAGCGCTGGATCTACTCCGTAACGGATGGTCCTCGCGGCCGCGCGGAGTCCGCCCTCCCGCTCCCGCCTATGCCGTGCCTGTGCGGGAAAACTCTTACGCTGATGCGCCCTTGCCGGACTGGGGTCGCCGTTTGCTGGCCGCCTTCCGCATCTGGGCCGCTTTCGAGTATTTCTTCGCCTACCGGAGCCTGATGGAACGCGACTGGGACCGGGTGCTCGTTGAAACCATTCCGAAGCTGGAGCAGGCTGCTTCGGCTCGGGACTATGTGCTGGCCCTCGCCGAGATGGCAGCCCACAGCGGCGATTCGCACGTCACCATGGAAGGGGGTCCGGTCCGCGAAGCGTTCGGCGAAGCCCAGCCCCCGATCCGGACACGCATGATCGGAGGCCGTCCGGTGGTCACCGCGGTGCTGGACCCGCAGCTAGCGCCTTCGCTTTCTCGCGGCGACGTGATCCTGAGCGTGGACGGAGAAGACGCGGCTCGGCGGTTGAAACGACTCAGCCGGTATTTTGCGGCCTCCACGCCCCAATCTCTGGATCACATCCTCATGCAGCACTGGCTCGCTGGTCCGCCCGATTCCCGCGTCCAGCTCACGGTTCAAGGCGCGGCTGGACGGCCGCGCGAAGTGCACCTCACCCGCCGGCTCCTGCCGCCGACGCCCTGGCGCAATGGCGACGTGGTGCGCATCTTGCCCGGCAACGTTGGCTACGCCGACCTGGACCGGCTGGCGCCTCAGGAAGTAGACGCCATGTTTGAGAAGCTGAAAAACACTAAGGCCATCATCTTCGACATGCGCGGATATCCCCGCGGCACCGGCTGGCTGATCGCTCCCCGCCTCACGGACCGCCGCAAGGTTCCGGCCGCCCGGTTCCGCCGCCCCATTGCCATCGCTCCGCGCGGTTTAGCCGGCGACGTCGAAACTGTGAGCGCGGGTTGGGACTTCGTCCAGCATCTTCCGGAATCCGATCAATGGAAATACCGTGGCCGCACCGTTCTGCTGATTGACGAGCGCGCCATGAGCCAGGCCGAGCACCTGGGTCTGTTCCTGGAGGCGGCCAACGGCACGGTCTTCATCGGATCGCGCACTGCGGGCGCCGATGGCGACGTGGCCCGTTTCACTGTTCCCGGCGGCGTCACGATCAGCTTTTCCGGCCACGAGGTGCGCCACGCCGACGGCCGCCCGTTGCAGCGGGTCGGGCTCGTGCCGCACCTCGAAGTCAAGCCCACTCTGCGCGGCATCCGCAGCGGCAGAGACGAAGTTCTGGAGGCGGCTCTGGGGTGGCTCGGAGTCCGCGGCGTCAAGCTCTCGGGCGTCGGCGAGGCGCCCTGAAGAACTTTTGTCTCGCCGATCAGGCACGCGGCGCTGCCGGCCGCTTCCTGCGGGCTCACTCCCGGCCGGGCCCATCCTGGCATCAGTAGCCCAGCTCGCGCATGCGGTCCAGGGTGAGCGGCCCGGTTCCCCGTTGCCTGAGCAACCGCTCGACGTACTTGGCCAAGATGTCGCACTCCAGGTTCAGGCGGTCTCCCGGTTTGCGGCTCTTCAGGTTGGTGTTCTCGTAAGTGTGTGGAATGATCGCCACGCCCAGCCTCTCCTCCTCCAGCGAGGCGATCGTGAGGCTGATCCCATCGATCGCCACGGAACCTTTGGGGGCGAGGTACGGCTCGAGCTCGCGCGGCACGCGCGCCTCCAACCACCAGTTGCCCTCGCCCAGCAGCCGCAGCGAGGTCAACTCGCCGGTGTCATCCACATGTCCCTGCACAATGTGCCCGCTCAGCCGCCCGCTTGGCGAAAGCGGCCGCTCCAGATTGACCAGAGATCCGCGGCGCAGCGCGCCCAGATTGGTGCGGCTCAAAGTTTCAGGGGCGATGTCCGCTGTGAGCAGATCCGGCCGGGGCTCGACCGCCGTCAGGCACGCGCCGTTCACGGCGATGCTGGCCCCCTCGAAGACGTCTTCCAGGACTTTCCGGCAGCGGACGCGCAGCCGGGCGCCCGTGGCGCGCCTCTCGAGCGCCTCCACCACGCCTACTTCTTCGATGATGCCGGTGAACATCGCTCAACTCTCTTTCACCATCCAGGCTTCCACGGCGAACTCGTCTTCCGTGATCCGGTGCAGCCGAACGCCACGGAACTGAATCGCCTCGGAACGCCTCCGGCGCCCCACCCCGCCCACCACGGGCAGTGAGTGCAGGCCGCCCAGAATCTTCGGCGCATAGTAAAAGAAGATCTTGTCCACGATCCCCTGCTCCAGCGCCGCCCAGTTCACCTTGCTTCCGGCTTCAATCATCAGCGACTGATACTTGCCTTCCGCCAAATGTTGGACCAGCCTCCGGAGATCCGTGCGGCCGTCCGGACCGTCCAGGACCAGGATTTGAGCGCCCAGGTTCTCCAGCGCTCTCCTCCGCTCCGCCGATGCAGCCGATGTGGTCACCACCAGCAGATCCCCACGGCAGGAAGTCACCATTCGGCAGGCGGGCGGAATCCGCAACTGCGAATCGAGCACGATGCGCAACAGCGGCCGGCTGCGCGGCAGTCCGCTGCGGTCCGTCATCAAACAGTCGTCGGCCAGCACGGTGCCGATGCCGGTCACGATGGCGTCCGAGCGGTGGCGGAGCTGCTGCACATGAGCCCGGGCCCGCTCGCTCGTAATCCACCCCTGGTTGTCGTCCGGGGCGGAGATCTTGCCGTCCAGCGTCACCGCTGCTTTCAAGGTCACCAGCGGAAGCCCGCTCCGCATGAAGTGGGCGTAGGCTTCGTTCAGCCGCTCGGCTTCTTCGGCATAGCCCTCAGCCCATTCCACCTCCACCCCCGCCGCGCGCAGCCTCGCGATGCCCTTGCCCCGCACCAGCGGATTGGGATCTTCCATCGCCACGACCACTCGCGAGACGCCCGCGGCCAGGATCGCCTCCGTGCAAGGGCCCGTCCGCCCCTGATGCGCGCAGGGTTCCAAGGTCACATAGAGAGTGGCTCCACGCGCCTTCTCGCCCGCCTGCTCCAGAGCCAAGACTTCGGCGTGTTTGACGCCCTCCCAAGTGTGAAAGCCGCGCCCCACCACCACGCCGTCCCGCACCACGACCGCTCCCACGGCGGGATTCGGGCTTGTGCGGCCCATCCCCTGGCGCGCCAGCTCCAGCGCCTCGCGCATGTAATCTTGGCTCATCCTTCAAAAATCGACGCCGCGAACTTCTCGGGGTCAAACGGAAGCAGGTCTTCCAACTGTTCGCCCACGCCCACGAACCGGATGGGCAGGTTCAGCTCCCGCGCAATCGCAACTACGATTCCGCCCTTGGCCGTCCCATCCAGTTTGGTCAGTACGATCCCGGTGACGCCCGAAGATTCCGTAAACTTTCGCGCCTGCTCCAATCCATTCTGTCCGGTGGTGGCGTCCAGCACCAGCAGCACCTCGTGCGGGGCGCCGGCCGAGAGCCTCCCCGCGGTGCGCCGCATCTTCTCCAGTTCCGCCATCAAGTTCGACTTGGTGTGCAGCCTGCCTGCCGTGTCCACAATCACCGTGTCCACGCCGCGGGCCTTGGCCGCTTGCACGGCATCATAGAGGACCGCGCTCGGATCCGCCCCCGGGCGCTGGCGGATTACATCCGTCCCGGTCCGGCGGCCCCAGCCCTCCAGTTGCTCAATGGCCGCCGCGCGGAAGGTGTCCGCCGCGCACAACAGCACGCTGCGCCCTTCCTGCTTGAGCCGGTAGGCCAGCTTGCCGATGGTGGTGGTCTTTCCGCTGCCGTTGACGCCCACCACCAGGATCACCGCCGGGGGTTCGGTTACCGCGGCCGCCGGCCGGTCGGTGCTGCGCAGCACCTCCACCAAATGGCGGCGAATCAGCTCTCGCACCTCATCGGCGCCCGCTTTTTCCTTGCGGTTCAGGCGCTGTTGGACAAGCTCCAGGATCTCCGTGGCCGTTCGCACGCCCAGGTCGGCCCCGACCAGGGTGTACTCCAACTCTTCCAGTAGTTCCGCGTCGATGGCGCGGCCGCCTCCAAACACATCTTCCAGGCGCGAGGCCAGACCCGCGCGGGTCTTCTCCAGTCCGCGCTTGAGTTTTTCCAGAAAACCCGGCTCCGGCGGAGGCGGGCCAAACAGGGTTTGAATCATGAGGCGTCAGCAGTCATTGTAACCCGCGCGCTCCGAAGATGTCCGTGCGGCTCAACCCCTGCGATACAATGGCAGCGCGGGATGGAACAGATCGGCCGCTACCAGATTCAACGCGAACTCGGGCGCGGCGCCATGGGTGTGGTCTTCCTGGCCAAAGACCCTGCCATCGGCCGGCCCGTCGTCATCAAGACCATCCGCCTCCGCGAGGTCGCCGATCCGCAGGAGCGCCAGCGCCTCCGCGAACGGCTGCTCCAGGAAGCCCGCATGGCCGGCGCCCTCTCCCATCCCCACATCGTCACCGTCTACGACGCCGGCGAGCAAGGCGATCTGACCTACATCGCCATGGAGCATGTCAACGGCCCCACGCTCGAGCAGCTTCTGAGCCGCGAGACAGCCTTGGAGCCTGCCGAGGTGCTCCGCATCCTGCGGGAAACGGCTTCCGCCCTGGACTACGCCCACCAGAAAGGCATCGTGCACCGCGACGTCAAGCCCGCCAACATCATGATTCACGAAAACGGCGCGGTGAAGATCACCGACTTTGGCATCGCCAAGATTCAATCCTCCCCGCTGGCCACCCAGGCGGGCCTGGTGCTCGGCACGCCCAGCTACATGTCCCCGGAGCAGGCCCTGGGCCGGCCCGTCGACGGGCGCTCGGATCAATTCTCGCTGGCGGTCATCGCCTTCGAGATGCTCACCGGTGAAAAGCCGTTCTTTGCCGAAGAGATCCCCGCGCTGCTGTACCGCATCGCCCACGAGCCCCCTCCTTCCGCCCACGCGCTCAACCCCACGCTGGGCTGGCCTGTCGACGTCGTGCTCAAGAGGGCTCTTGAGAAAGGACCCGCCGCCCGTTATTCGACCTGTGCCGAGTTCGTGGCCGCCCTGGAGTCCGCCTGCCGCACTTCGAAAGACTGGCGTCCACTGCCCCGGGGGGCCAGTCAGACGCTCCCCACTGTGGCGGCGGCTGCCGTCTCTGCCGATCCGGCCGGGTTGCCTGCGGGAACGGCCGGCCGCATTGCCTCCCGGCGTGCCCGCGAAACCGAGGGCCGCCGCAAGGACATCGTCGTTACGCTCTTTTCGGCTCTGATCACCATCGGTTTGATCAGCCTGGCGGTCATCTGGTTCCTTGGGAGGGATCATCGTGAGACGACTCCCCCGGGCCCCGCGGTTTCCGAGGAAACTCAACCGGCGTTGCCTGCCCAGCGGCCTAGCCCAGTTGGACCACCTGTGGCCGCTCCCGAGGCCGCGGCACAAACCAGCGAACCGCCGGCCGTGCAGGCTACGAAGCCGGTTCAGGTCCCTAGTGCCCAGCCGGCTGAACCCAGCGCCGCTGGTCCTCCCGAGGCGGCCCCGGCCGTGCAGCCCGCGCAGCCTCCGCCCGCCAAGCCGGCCCAGCCTCCTGCCGCCAAGCCCGTGGCCTCTTCCGCCAGACCGGGGCCGCCGTCCGCCCCGCCTGCGGAGGACACTGTTGTTACCTTCACCTCGACGCCGGCGGGCGCAACGGTGGTGATCAACGGCGACTCCGCCCGCAAGTGCGTCACGCCCTGCGCCCTGACGCTGCCTGCGGGGAGTTACTCCGCCGCGGCCACGCTCTCCGGCTACCGCACCGCCCTCCGAACGTTTCGCATCCCCGAAGAACCGGACGTCACTCTCACTCTGGCCCGCCTTTCAGGTCAAATCCGCGTCTCCAGCGACCCGGCAGGCGCGGCCATTTTCATCAACGGCCAAAGATACCGCAGCCTCACGCCCGCCACGCTTGAACTGCCGATTGGGAAACACGTTATCGCCGTCGAGCGCGAAGGCTTCCCCCGCGCGCAACAAGAGATCGAAGTCAAGGACGGCGCCTTCGTGACTCTTATGTTCACGCTGGGCCGGTAGGGCCGCGCCTGCTATTGCCCGCCGCGTCCGTCCCGCTCGGTGAACCGCACCCCGCCCCGGCCCTCGCGCCGCGCTACGCCCGCGTTCCGGCCGATGTGGTCCTCCGGATAGGCCGGCCAGAGTCCCCTGCGCCGCCACGCCAGCCGGCCGAGCTCGCTGATCAAAACATAGACCACGCCCGCCTCCCAACCGCCCTCCGGTATTGACCGTCCAGATCCGTTTCGGCGTTGAGCCGGAACACGTAGTCCTGCCCGAATTATGACCCGCTTCTTGAAAGCGAATTGCATGCCCGGAGGCAGAATCACGCCCTGCGGCACGGCATGGTTTGGGATGCGGATTTCTTGCCAGCAGGAAGGATCCGCCGCGTTGCTCCAGAACTCGGCGGGCTTAGTAGGCCAGAAGCCGCTGGGCTTCGCGCGCCAAATCCTCCACCTGCGGCAAAATGGCGTCTTCGAGCTCCGGATGATAGGCCACCCAGGTGTCCTTGGCGGCCACGCGCCGGACTGGCGCGTCCAGACAGTCAAACAGCTCATCGGCGATCCGCGCCGCGATCTCGGCCCCGTAGCCCCACGAGAGGCAGTCTTCGTGCGCCACCATCACCCGGCTGGTTTTCACGACCGATGCCCGGATCGCCTCCCAGTCGTACGGGGATAGCGAGCGCAGATCGATGACCTCCACGCTGCACTCGGGGTTTTCCTTTTCCACCTGCGCCGCCGCCAGCAGCGCCTTCTGCACTACGGCGCCGTAGGTGATAATCGTCAGATCGCGGCCCGCCTTCGCCACCCGCGCTTTGCCAAACGGAATCATGTAATCCTTACCGGGATGCGGAGAGCGGTTGTACGGCTCCCGGTAGAGCCGCTTGTGCTCCAAGAACAGAACCGGATCGTCGCATCGGATTGCGGTGCGCAGCAGACCGCAGGCATCCAGCGCCGTCGAGGGCATCACCACCCGCAGCCCCGGGATGTGCGTAAACAGGACCTCCCCAGATTGGCTGTGATACACTGCGCCGCCGCCCAAGTAGCCGCCGATCGCCACGCGGATCACCAAGGGGCAACAGTAGGCGTTGTTGGAGCGCCAGCGAATCGTCGCCAGCTCGTCCCGGATCTGCATCATCGCCGGCCAGATGTAGTCGAAGAACTGGATCTCGGCCACCGGCTTCAGCCCCCGCGTCGCCATGCCGATCGCCCGCCCTACGATTGCCGCTTCCGCCAGCGGCGTATCGAAACACCGGTCGCTGCCGAACTCGCGCTGTAGCCCTGCCGTCGCCTTGAAAACGCCGCCCTTACCCTTCACCTCGCTCAGGTACTCCGGCCGGCCGCAGTCCGCCACGTCTTCGCCGAAGACCAGGATGCGTTCATCCCGCCGCATCTCCTCGGCCAGCGTCAGGTTGATTTCGTCCACCATCGTCCGCGGTTCGCCCTCAAACACCGGTTGAGTCGAGAACGCCTCCGAGGTAGGGTCCACCTTGTCTGAGTACAGGTACAGGCAAACCGATTCGCGCGGCGCCGGACTGGCCTCCAGCGCCCTCTCGGTCGCCTGCTGGATCTCCAGCTCCACCTCGTGCGCGATCCGCTCCAGCGTCCGCACGTCCGCCACGCCTTCCGAAACCAGCCATTTCGGATACGTATGCACCGGATCGCGGCTGGCCTCGCGCTGCCGCTCCGCCTCCGGACGGTACAGCCGCTCGTCGTCGGAGAGGGAATGCGAATACGGCCGGATCACCTTCGCGTGCACCAGCGCCGGGCCCTGCCGCGCGCGGCACCACTCCACGGCCTTCTGCATCGCCCGGTGGCTGGCGATCAGATCCGTCCCATCCGTCTCCACCCGCAGCAGACCGGGGAAGCCCGCCAGCAGCTTCGAGATGTTGCCTCCCGCCGTCTGCCGTTCGATCGGCACCGAAATCGCGTACTCGTTATCCTCCACCAGGAACAGCACCGGCAACCGCTCCAGGCAGGCCGCGTTCATCGCCTCCCAGAACTCGCCTTCGCTTGTGGCCCCGTCACCGGTCGCCACCAGCGTCACCTCATCACTGTCCGGCCTGAGCCTCCGGCCCGCCTCAGCGCAGCCGACCGCTTGCAAAAACTGAGTCCCGGTGGGCGAGGAGCAAGTGACAATGTTCAGCTCTTTGGCGCACCAGTGCGACGGCATCTGCCGTCCGCCGGAGGCCGGATCCTCGCCGGCGCCCACCGCCGCCAGCAGCATCGCCTCCGCTGTCACCCCCAGCGTCAGGCACAGCGCCCGGTCGCGGTAGTAAGGGTAGAACCAGTCGTAGCCAGGCTTCAGCACGAAACCCGCCGCGATCTGGATCATTTCATGGCCGGCCCCGCTGATCTGGAAATAGATCCGGTTCTGCCGTTTCAGCAGGATCTCGCGGTCGTCCAACCCCCGCGAGAGCATCAACAACCGAAACGCTCTGAGTAGTTCCGCCTCCTCCAGCCCGTTATGCCGGAGGGCAGCCTCTAATTGGATTTGTGGATCGCTTGGCGCCGCCGACACGGTTGTGTCCCCCACCCCAAGTTTAAACCGGACTTAATCCTGCGCCAATGGCGCCCCTTCCCGGTCCCACCAAGGCACAGTATAAGGGAAATCTGAGCACCACAGATTCGTGGGGCCCCGAGTCTTAGTTCGAGGCCACCACCGAGGTGCAATAGGCACACCGCTTGGCTGCCAGCGGAATGGTGCTTAAACACTCTGGGCACTGTTTGGAGGTCGGGTCCGGCGGCGCCTCGGCCTTACGTAAGCGCGCCATGAGCGCGTTCATGGGAGCCACCACGAAGAAATACACGGCGAGCGCGATCAGCAAAAACGAAACCAGCGCATTGAAGAAATCGCCGATCAGGAACTTGCTGTTGTTGATCTCAAACGAGATGGCCGAGAAATCCGGCTTGCCCGCGATGGCCGCGATGAGCGGGGTCAGCAGGTCTTTGACCAGTGCGTTGACCACGGTCCCAAAGGCCGCTCCCATCACTACCGCCACCGCCAGATCCACGGCATTGCCCCGCATAATGAACTGCTTGAAACCCTTCAGCATGGTCGTCTCCTTGGCCGTCATACAGCCGGTTCCGCATGATGCTACCACAGGCCGCGAGCGGGTAGCGCGCCCGCGCACCGGCTATTTCACGGCGTGGTGCAGAACCACAATCCCACCCGTTAACCGCTCGTACCGCACCGTCCGGAATCCCTCCTGGCGCATCGCCTGCGCCAGCGCTTCCGGCCCTGGGAAGCGCTGTACCGATTCGGGCAGATACCGGTAGGCTTCCCGAGAGCCAGAAATCAGCCCTCCCACCAAGGGCAGGATCCGGCGGGAGTAGAAGCCGTACAGGGCAGCCAGCAGCGGGTTGGCCGGTTGGGAGAACTCCAGGATCGCCGCCACGCCGCCGGGCTTGAGCACCCGCAGGATCTCTTGAAGACCCCGCCGGTAGTCGGCCAGATTTCGGAAACCGAAGGCCGCCGTCACCAGGTCCAGCGAGGAGTCCGCCACGGGGAGCTGCAACACGTCGGCTTCGAAGAACGCCGTTTGCGCCCGCTGCCGCGCCGCCTTGTGCTGCGCCCGCCGCAGCATCTCGTGGCTGAAGTCGCATCCCAGGACCACGGCCGCACAGCGCCTCTGCATCGCCAGCGCCAGGTCGCCCGTGCCGCAGCACAAATCCACCACCCGCGCTCCCGGCCGCGCCAGAATCTCCCCAACCCGCCGCACGGTCTTCCACCGCCACCAGCGATCCACGTTCAGGGAAAGCAGGTGGTTGAGCAGGTCGTAGCGTCCTGCGACCGAGCTGAACATGCGGCGAACCCAGCGCGCCGCTTCGCTCCCAGTGGCGCCTCCGGGCGCTCGCGCTCCCGCTTGCGGCTCATTCATCCCAGCGCCGCCCGGGCCGCCTCCACCACAAGCGCCTCGTCCAGCCCAGCCACGACTTCCACCTCGCCGATCCGCACTGGCAGAACGAAATGGACTTTGCCTTGAACCGCCTTCTTGTCGTGCACCAGCCGCGCCACAAGATTCTGCGCTTGAACGCCTTCGAGCGGCAGGATGGGGCCATAAGCCCGGACCGTCTCGACGATGCGGCGGCAATCCGTCTCCGCCAGAAGGCCCGCCAGCCGCGCCAATTGCGCCGCCGCGCACATTCCGTAGGCCACCGCCTCTCCGTGCAGGAACCGCGCGTAGCCGGTCTCTGCTTCCAGAGCATGGCCCAGCGTGTGGCCGAAGTTCAGGATCCGCCGCAGTCCGCTTTCCCGTTCGTCGGCGGACACGACCTCGGCTTTGATCCGCACCGATTCGGCGATCATGAACTCCACCACGTCAGGTTCCCGGGCCAGCACCGCCTCGCGTCTCCGTTCCATGAGCTCGAACAATTCCGGACTCCGGATCACGCCGCACTTGATGACCTCATAGATTCCGGCCCGGTATTCGCGTTCGGGCAGCGTGGCGAGCACGTCCGGATCGGTCAGCACCGCCAGCGGTTGGTGGAACGAGCCGATCAGGTTCTTTCCGGTCTCGAGGTTCACGCCTGTCTTTCCGCCCACACCCGCGTCCACCTGCGCCAGCAGCGTCGTGGGCGCCTGAATCACCGGGATCCCGCGCATAAAGATCGCCGCCAGAAAACCGCCCAAGTCGTTGACGACACCCCCGCCGAAGGCGATTACCAGGCTGGAGCGGTCCCCCCCGCGCCGCACCATTTCCTCGGCCAGAGCTTCGACTTCGGCCAGCCGCTTGCGTTCCTCCCCGCCGGGGAAAAACAGCGTCTCAAATTCTCTTCCCAGGCCCTCTCGAAGCGCGCGCCCGTGCAGTTCCCACACGTCGCGCGTGGTGACGACAAACAACTTCCCGTGCCTCGCCGGCAGGTATTGGCCCGCGCGCCTTAAAAGCCCTCGCTCGACTACCGCCTGATAGTTCCGCTGGGGCGTGCTGACAACAAAACACGGCATACCTGATTTGTACCACGCGCGCCGCGCGAGCCGCCGCCGGCCACGGGGGCGGGCAGAACCGCATGATATATTGAAGGTTTCCATGCAAATTGAGAAGGTCTACGAGCCCCGGCGATTCGAGCCGCAATGGGCGGAAAAGTGGGCGAATTCCGGCATTTTCCGGCCTCCGGACGACTCTACCGCGCCGGTCTTCTCCCTGGTGATCCCGCCGCCCAATGTCACCGGATCGCTCCATATGGGGCACATGCTGGAGCACACCGAGATCGACGCCACCGTTCGCTGGCACCGGATGCGCGGCTTCCGCACGCTGTGGCTCCCGGGAACGGACCACGCCGGGATCGCCACCCAGATGGTGGTGGAGCAGAGCCTCGCCAAACAGGGACTGGACCGCCGCACCTTGGGCCGCGAAGAGTTCGTCCGGCGCGTTTGGGAGTGGAAGGAGCTCTACGGCGGGACGATTAAGCGCCAGATGATCCAGCTCGGCGCGAGCTGCGACTGGAGCCGGGAGCGGTTCACCCTCGATCCGGGGTTGAGCCGCGCCGTGCGCGAGGTCTTTGTCCGGCTGTATGAAAAAGGCCTGATCTACCGCGGCGAGTACATGGTGAACTGGTGCCCGCGGTGCCACACGGCTCTTTCGGATCTCGAAGTGGTGCGGGACGAAATCGAGGGCAACTTGTGGCATCTCCGCTACCCGGTGGTGGGAGGCGGTGGCTATGTCGTGGTGGCCACTACCCGTCCGGAAACCATGCTCGGGGACACAGCGGTGGCGGTGAATCCGGCCGACGAGCGCTATCGCAGCTTGCACGGCCGCAGCGTGCTGCTGCCGCTGATGGATCGTGAGATCCCGGTCATCTGCGACGAGCTGGCCGACCCCAAATTTGGCACGGGCGTGGTCAAGGTGACGACGGCGCACGATCCCAACGATTTCGAAGCGGGCAAGCGCCACAACCTGCCCAAGATCCAGGTCATCGGCGAGGATGGCAAGATGACCGCCGAGGCCGGCGCCTTCGCCGGGCTGGACCGTTTCGAGGCCCGCCGCCTGGTGGTGGCCCGGCTGGAGGATCTGGGCCTGGTCGAGAAGATCGAACCGTATCCGCTGGCTCTGGGCAAGTGCCAGCGATGTAAAACCGTGGTGGAGCCGCTGGTTTCCACCCAATGGTTCGTGCGGACCAAGCCCCTGGCCGAGCCGGCCATCCGGGCGGTCGAAGAGGGCCTCACCCGCATCATCCCGGACAACTACACCAAGGTCTACTTCGAATGGATGCACAACATCCGCGACTGGTGCATATCGCGCCAGCTCTGGTGGGGCCACCGCATCCCCGCCTGGCATTGCGCGGATTGCGGGCAACCCACCGTCAGCCGGGAAGACCCCCAGGCGTGCGCGCACTGCGGCTCGAACCGAATTGAGCAGGACAGCGACGTTCTAGATACGTGGTTCAGCTCCGCGCTGTGGCCGTTTTCAACGTTGGGGTGGCCGGACGAGACCGACGATCTCAAGACCTACTACCCGACGACGCTCCTGATTACCGGCTTCGACATCCTGTTTTTCTGGGTGGCCCGCATGATGATGATGGGGCTGGAGTTCATGGGCGACGTCCCGTTCCGTGAAGTCTATATCCACGCCTTGGTGCGGGACGCCGAGCGCCAGAAGATGTCGAAAACCAAGGGCAACGTGATCGATCCGCTCGAAGTCACCGAGAAGTACGGGACCGACGCGGTCCGGATGGCGCTTCTGTCCGGGGCGGCGCCGGGCACGGATATCGCCCTGTCCGATGAGCGGATGATCAGCGCCCGGGCCTTCGCCAACAAGATCTGGAACGCAGCGCGGTTCCTGTTTCTGCACATGGAGCGCTGCGGCGTGGAGCCTCAAAGGCCGGAGCGGGGCGCGGCCGAGACTCTGGAAGACCGCTGGATGCTGAGCCGCCTCAACGCCTGCACTGTGACGGTCAACCGGGCGCTGGCGCAATACCGCTATCACGAGGCGGCCCAGGCGCTGTGGCAGTTCTTCTGGCACGAGTTTTGCGACTGGTACATCGAGATCAAGAAGCTCCGGTTCCGCGAAGGCTCCGGGTTGACCAACGACTGGCGAAACGTTCTCTTCGTCTTCGAGACTTCGCTGCGGCTCCTGCACCCGCTAATGCCGTTCCTTACCGAGGAGTTATGGCAGCGCTTAGGCGGACAGGCGTCCAGTCCGGTGTCGGTGGCCCTGGCCCCTTATCCGGAGCCGGAAGCGTCGCTGGAAGACCCCGCCGCCGAGCGCGAGATGGAGACCGTCCAGAACATCATTACGGCCGCTCGGAACCTGCGTGCCGAGATGAAGGCCGATCCGCGGCAGAGGCTGGACGCGGTCCTGTTCTCGGGCGGCCCCGCGCTGGACACGGCCGCCGCTCAGCTTGAGGTGATCGAAAAGCTGGCCGGGGTGAAGCTGGAGCTGAAGTCGGGCCCCGCGCCCAAGGCAAGCGGGATCCTCTATTCGGCACCGGACTTCGACCTGGTCCTGCGGGTTCCGGCGGCGCAAGCCGGGGCGCAGCGCCAGAAGCTGGAGAAGCAAATCGAACAACTGGAGAAGGTGATCGAGAACTCCCGGCGGCAGCTCGCCGACGAGAAGTTCCTGGAACGTGCGCCGGCGGCGGTGGTGCAGTCGTTGAAGGAGAAACTGGCGGATTATGAAGTCCAGTTGGAAAAGAGCCGCGCCGCTCTCGAGGCGCTCCCCCAGCCATGACCTTTGACGTCAACCACCCCGACATCCACGAAGCGGTGTGGCGGGCTCTGGAGGAAGACATCGGCCCCGGCGACATCACTTCCGAGGCCTGTGTTCCAGCCGACCGCATGGCCGAGGGAGTCTTTCAGGCTCGGGAGGCTCTTGTGGTCGCCGGCGTCGAGCTCCTGCCCGTGATTTATCACATGCGGGGCGGGGTGGACGAGATCCGCCTCACCGCCACCAGCGGCGTGCAGGTGGCGGCGGGCGAGCAGATCGCCTGGGTGCGGGGGAGAGCCAGGACGCTGCTGGAATGCGAGCGGGTGGCCCTCAATTTTCTCCAGCGGCTGAGCGGCATCGCAACGACCGCACGGCGCTATGCCGAGGCGGTGGCCGGCACGCGGTGCCAAGTCTTGGATACGCGCAAGACGACGCCGGGGCTGAGGCGGCTGGAGAAGATGGCGGCGGCTGCGGGTGGGGTGACGAACCACCGCATGGGGCTGTACGATGCGGTGCTCATCAAGAACAACCACATCGCCGCTGCCGGCGGGGTCCGGGCAGCCTTGGAGCGAGCCTTTAAAACGGGCCTCCCGGTGGAGATCGAGGCCCACAGCCACGCCGAGTTGGAAGAGGCTCTGAATTGCGGCGCTAAGATGATCCTGTTGGACAACTTTAGTCCGGAGGAGGCTGCCGAGCACATCCGGTTTATAGGAAACCGGGCCAAGGTGGAGCTCTCGGGCGGCATCACGCTGGAGAATATCCGTGAGTACGCCGCTACAGGCGCGGACTACATCTCTTGCGGCGCAATCACTCACTCGGCCCGCGCCGTGGATATCAATTTCCGGCTGCGGCTGATCTGACCATGCGACTGGACCTCGAGCAGTTGCGCGCCAGGCTGCCGGGCCGGACGGTGATCTGGTTCGAGAGCATCCCCTCGACCATGCCGGAAGCGGCCCGGCTGGCATCCGAAGGCGCACCCGCTGGAACGGTGGTGGTGGCCGAGGAACAAACCGCGGGCCAGGGCCGCCTCGGCCGCTCCTGGTACTCGGAGAAAGAATCCGGCTTGTATGTTTCGTTTGTCTTGCGGCCGGCCGCGCCGGAGGGCGCCTTGCAACTCGTCACCGTCGCGGCGGGGCTGGCGGCGCAGGAGGCAGTGGAGCGGGTAAGCGGGGTCCGGTGCCGCATCAAGTGGCCGAATGATCTGCTGGCCGACGGGAAAAAGTGCGGCGGCATCCTGTGCCAGACGGCAGAGGAAGCGGTCATCGCCGGCATTGGCATCAACGTGAATCACGCCGGCTTTCCGCCGGAGCTGGCCGGGACGGCGACCTCGCTGCGCTTGCTAACCGGGCGGATTACGGCTCGGGAAGATTTGTTGGTGGAGCTGGCGGAACGGATGGATCATTATTGCGGCATTCTGGAAGGGGATGGCGGCGAGGCGGTCCTGCGGCTGTTTGCAGAGCGGGCAGGAAAGTGAACGCAGGGCCGGCACCAGGAAGGAGAACTATGCTGCTGGCGCTCGATGCAGGCAACAGCAATGTGACCATCGGAGCGTTCGACGGGAACCGGTTGGCCGGCCGGTGGCGGCTGCGCACGGTGCTGGCCCAAACTTCCGACGAATGGGGGATCCTGCTGCGCAATCTGTTCAGCCTTTCCGGGTTGGATTTGAGCCGGGTCAAAGGGATCATCGTTTCCAGCGTCGTGCCCCCGCTCGATCCCGCCCTGGCGCAGATGGGGCGTGTCTATTTCCAAACGGAACCTTTGTTCGTAACCCCGGAAACGGATACAGGGCTGGAGATCGGCTACGACAATCCAGCCGAGGTGGGCGCGGACCGGATCGTCAACAGCGTGGCTGCCTACCGGAAGTACGGCGGACCGTGCGTGGTCGTTGATTTGGGCACGGCGATCACCTTCGACGCGGTGTCGGCGGAAGGCCGCTATCTGGGCGGGCTGATCTGCGCGGGGATCGACATCGCCGTTGAGGCGCTTTTCGCGAAGACCGCGCGGCTGCCCATGGTCGAGTTCCGCAAGCCGTCCAAACTGATCGGGACCAACACGGTAGGCAGCATTCAGGCCGGTCTTTACTACGGCGCGCTGGGCATGATCGACGGCATTCTGGAGCGCCTGACGGCGGTCTTGGGGCCGGAGACGAAAATGGTGGCGACCGGCGGGCAGGCTGGTTTGGTCGGCGGCGAGTCGAAGTACTTGAAGACGATCGACGAGGACCTTACACTCGAAGGGCTGTGTCTGATTTGGGAACGAAACCGGGGGCGGTGAACGAGCCGGAAGAAAACTGGCCGCTCAACTATTTCAACTACTTCACGGAAGTGGAGGAACACTTCCAGCGGGCGCGGGGCACCGGGCTGTTCTTGCTGTCTCCGGTGGACTGGGCGTTGATCGAGACCTGGAAGGATTCGGGGGTTCCGTTGGAGGCGGTCCTGCGGGGCATCGACGAGGCGTTTGAGAAGTGGCGCAGCCGCAAATCGAAGTTCCGGCAGATCAATTCCCTGGCTTACTGCACCCAGGCCGTTCTGGAGCAGGCGCAGCGGATGGCCGGGCTGGATACGGGATCGAAAAGAACCGAATCTTCGCCTCCTTTCGAAAGCGGGGAGCTGGAGGCGTTCCTCCGCCGTTGCGCCGCCGAGTTGCGCGCAAAACAAGATGAGGCATTCGCGAACATCGCCAATACGCTGGAAGCTTTGGCGGAGGAGGCGCAAACGCACCTCGCCGACCTGGAGGAGCTGGAACGGAAGCTGACCGCGCTCGAAGAGAAAATGATCGCGATTCTCCGCAGCCGCCAGAGCGAAGAGGAGGCATTGGCCGCCCGGCGCGAGATGGATTCAGAACTGCGGCCGTACCGGTCCAAGATGCCGGCGGCTCAACTGGCGATGCTGGAACAGCAGTATCTGGAGCGGCGGTTGCTGGAGAAGGCCGGCCTGCCCCGGCTCAGCCTTTTCTACCTGCGCTAAAATAAGTCTTCGAGATCCCCCGGAAGTAAGGAGAAATAAGCTTTGGCAGAGGACAAAACCTGGTCTGCGGTCAACCTCGGTTCCGGAACGTTCCGGATCAGCAAGCCGAAACGAAATCCGCGCAAGGCCCGCCAATCCAAGCTGAAGAACCCGCAGCGGGGCGCCCGCAAGTAATCCCTGGTCACATCGGATCGTTTGCCGCCTGTGGCCGGCGGCGGGGCCTCCCGAGCGCCGCCACACGGCCACAAGCCGCAAACAGGTGCGCGAGGGGTTCGGCGGAATGAAGTACGCTCCTGATGGGAGCGGGAAGGATCGTATGGAAGGTCGCCAGGTCTGCTAAGGCAGGTTGGTTGGCTGGACCGAACTCCCTCTTCCGCTTTCAAGATAGCCGGCGGCCCAAAAGAAATACGGCAGGCGTTTCTCTATCTAATTGAAAAATAGGGAAATAAACGTCCAGGTTCGTTGTGACCGGCTGGGAGGCTAGAAGATGAAGCTCACGCCGCCGCGAATGCTGCGGGGGCTGTGGAGCAGCAAGACCCGGCGGCCGTCGAGGGTGACAAACGGCAAGTAGCCTTGGGCCAGCAAGTTCCTCAAGTCGACGGTGGCCTCGAACCGCCCGCGGAAACCGGGCATGGCCGGGACTGGCTGCCGGACGTACACGTTCCAGCCGATATCAGGGCGTACCGACTGGGTCAGATAAAAGTGCCCCGCCGTGAGCGCCCGCCGGTCGGCCCATTGATAGCTGGCCGTGTAACGTGTTCCGGTGGCGGGAATCCTACCGTTGGCGACCAAAGCCGCCCAGCGGCGCTGGCCGTGATGCAGCATCTTGCGAAGCCCGTCCGGATGATCGCTGTCGAGAGTGTGACCGCCGGGCAGGAGAGCATTCCCGCTTCCCGCAGCCAGAGTTATGTTCAGCTCGTCCAGCAAGGACTGCGTGAAGGAGAACATGTAACCCATGGCGCGGTAATCGCCGGCGTTGAACACGGCGCTGTGGGCCAGCAGGTCCGGCAGCAACTCGGAAGGGGGCACTGCCCCATCTGGGGCGACCATGGTGATGGCCAAATTGTTCACCGCCTCCTGGTAAGCTGCGGCCGTGAACATGCGAGAGCCAAAGGTTCTCCGATAGGCGATTTCAAAGCTGGTCGTGCGCTGCACCTTCGCTTGGCCGTTCCGCAAGGAAACCCGCGGAAACAGGGACAGGGCCGCCAAGTCGCGCTGCAAGGAAGCATTGGGTCCTTCGAAGGGGACCAAGTCTGGCGGAGGGGCGCCGGAACTGAAGGCGACATCCACGGACTCCCCTTCTTCGATTTCATAGGTAAGGCGGCCGAAGGGGCTGGCGTAGTTGAGGGTGTTCAAAAAAGACACCGACTCGATGGAGAAGCCGTACTCCAGCCTGAGGTTGTCGGACAAGTCCCTGCGGTTGGAGAAGCCCGCCTCCATGGTCCGCAACGAAGGCGCCGCGCCTTGCTGCCCAGTAATCAAGCCCACGCCGGCCCGCGCTGGGAGGAAGAGCTGGCGCATGGTGAGATTGAAGTGCGCGTTGGGTTCGGAGCCAGGCGCGCCCCGGCTGTAGCTGGTGCGGAAACCGGCCGCAGGGGTTCCAGTCGCTGCGGAATAGCCCACGTTGCCGCTGAGCTGAAGCTGGTTGGCGCCATACAGCGACGTGGCTAGAGCGAAAGCGGTGCCGAGATCCGGCTCGTTGCCGTAAGGAGTAATGCGCCCCTCTTCGCCGCCGGAAACCCGGACAATGGCTCGCGTGTCAGAGAAAGCGGGTGCGCCAGGTTCCCCCGGCAGCGGGGACAAGGGAAGATCGATTGCCGGGCGGAGACGGAGAACAGGGCGAGTGGAAAGGGCGCTGCGCAAAGCCCACTTCCACTGGTCGCTCATTAAGGGGGTGGGCGAGGAGCTGGAATAAACCAGCTCAATCGTACTCAGGGCGCCAGCCAGGTTCACGCTGAGCAGACTCCGCATCCCGGGCTGCACCAGGATGTTTCTCTTGACCGCAGGCAGGAAGCTGGCAAGCGTCACCTTGAGCGAATACACCCCCGGAGCCACGGACGGAAAAAGAAAAGCGCCCGATTCATCGGTGAGCGCACGGGTAACGACGCGGTCCACCTGATCCAAGAGCAGGACCGTGGCGCCCATCTGGGGTATGCCGGAGGCGTTGACGACCTGGCCCGCAATACCCCCAGTGAACGGGCTGGGCTGGGAGGTTTGCGCCAAGGCGCCGATGGACAAACAGGCGGCGGCCACGGCGATTACGGCTCCGGCGGATCTGCCGATCATCCCAAATGCGCCTTTCGCGGCTGAGCTGCTTGCGCCGCTACTTCCTTAAAGTACCGTAAAGTTGCCGGTCGTGGTGACCGTCTGGTTGCGGATGCGGTCCCGGACGGTCATCTTCAAGGTATACTTCCCCGGCTCCATGTTTTGCAACGGGAGGAGCTTCTCCACGGTGACCTGATTGGCGGAAGCTCCCTCAATCGAACTCACCTCTTCGCTGAACTCCAGCACCTTCCGGTTGGTGCCTTGTTCTATGATTTCGTACTCGATGACGCCGTTCGGCTTCTGTGTGCTCTCATCCGCGGCGAAGTTGTAAAACTGAGCGTAGATGCCCATCTTCTCTCCGCGGCGGAAGGTCTCCCCGACCCGCGGGCGGACCTTGGAGGCGCCGATCACAAACTGGCCCGTGCCGATGCTGCGGGTGGGGACCTTCTCCAGCACGTCGGCGAGGATAAGCGTGCTAGCGCCCAAAGACTCCTCGTCGTAGCGGGGCACATGCAGCGCGGTCTCATAGTTAACCATGTTGCCGCCCACGACATCCTTGGCCACGATATTCAGCCGGTACATGCCCGGCGGCAGCGGAATGGTCTTGTTGTAGACCGAGACGCCCTTGATCATTTCCGGCAGCGCCTCGGGCAAGCACTCAATGCTCACCGTGTCCTCGAACCACTGGATTGGCCGGCGGGCCATGTTGGTGATGCGGCCATAGATGTTCACCGTGGCCTTCTGCATTCCGTCCTTGAGCTGGAATTGCAAATCCTTGCGCTCAAACTGGAGGGTGAAGGAGGCCAAAATCGAGGAGTCCGTCAGGCGGATGTAGTCCACCCGGGTCAGCATCGGCAGGATGTTGTAAGTGATGCGCGAATTGACCGCCGCTTCCAGATCCCGAAACTTGACGGCCGGGGGCTTCTGGAGCTTGACGTACTGTTCGAGCCGGTTGAACTGGTTCAGACGCGCCGACAAAGGCTGGTCGCCGATGCCGAGCCGGGTGCCATCCGTGCGGCTGAAGCGGTCTTCTTTGGAGGCAAGCCCCATCTCCTCGATGAGGGTCAAGCCCGCGTTGGGCACCATCAGCAAGGCATCCTTCTCGCTGGGGTCCATGGTCATCCGATACTCGCCGCTCATGGATTTGTCCACAAACTCGATCAGGATATCCGTGCCGATGCCCTCAATCCAGCGGTAGCGCCAAATCTCGAACGGGTAGGTGGAGGTGACCCCGCCACCCTCGTCGAAGGGGCGCTGATAGGTGCCGCCGGAGGGATGGGATTCGATCTCGTCCGGCGGGCCGAAGGTGATGTAGATCCGGCCGCGGTCGGTCTTCCAGCCTGGAATGCCGCTGGCGAAGCGATCATTGGCGTAGGCGATGCGCCGGTAGTGCTCTTCCTTGAACTCGTTCTCTACGGTGTCCGGGGTGGGATCCCGGCGAAGCCAGAACTGCTCGATGAAGTTCTCGCGTTCCTCATCCGTGGACAGCCGCTTAAAGGCGGCCCGTTCTTCCTCGGTGATGATATAGGCGACGTCCTCATCGAGCCAGCGCCGGTAGGGGCTTTCGAGCTCCCGGCGCAGACGCTCGTCCCGAGCGCGCTTCTCGCGGGCGCTCAAAGGCTTGGAGACCGTTTCCCGCTGCTGCGAGGCCGCAGGTTGGGGCTTATCAGCGGCTTGCAACAGCACCAGGGCGGCCGGGAGGACGCCCAGGAACAAACCATAAGCTAACGCTCGGCTGGTCTTCATACGCTTCACCTTCCCAGCGCAAACTGGAACGCTCCACAAGTTCGCCTACCTCAATTCTAGGCCCCCCCGGAGGGGCCGTCAAGTAAATCCGGAGCCTCAAAAGCCCAAATCCGTCCTCACCAAAAGGGCCACAGCCTGGGGACGTCCAGCCCTGGGACCCCGTTTCGTTCCCGGGCGAAAGCTGCCGCCTGCCGGGCCCTCCGGCGTCCATCGGCCTTGGCCGGGCATCGAACCGCCGAGGGAGCGGTGATCGCGACCGGTGTGTTTCCACTTCTGGTAACGAATGTCTCCCAAAATCCAAATCTTTGTTCCGAAATGGAGCTTAGGGAGGCAGCGAATTCCTGTATTCTATGAGGTGGGAGTAGCGCTTCGCGACTGGCAAGCGGCGTGCTAGCAATTCCTGGACGGGGGATAGGTGTCCGAGGACGGGCGGAGGCAGCCGATGAAGGAACTGAAGGCCCAGTTCACCACGGCCCTGCTGCTGGTGCTCACCGCCGCCGCGGTCATTGCAGCGGCGATTAACCTACAGCAGCAGAACCGCTTCCGTCTGCCCGACGATGGGGTGACCTGGATGGAGCGGGGCGGCCGCGTCGAGGCGCTGCACGTTGCCCCCGGAAGTCCAGCGGCCAAGGCAGGCATCCGGGCCGGGGACCGTTTGAAGCTGATCAACGGCGCTCCCGTCCAGGAAGCCGCCGAAGTGGCCCGCATCCTGGTCCGGCTGGGGAGCTGGAGCACCGCCCGGTATAAGCTCGAACGGGGTGGGGTTGATTTCGAAACCAAGGTTTATATCGCCGAGGAGAGCCGCGATCCTTCTCTCTTCTACCAGTACCTGGTTGGGTTCGCGTACCTTGGCATCGGGTTGTTCGTCTTATTCCGGAGGGGCAACGCCGAGCGGGCGCGGCATTTCTTCGTGCTGTGTTTGGCCTCGTTCGTTTTGTCGACCTTCCACTACACGGGCAAGCTGAACAATTTCGACAAGGTGATGTATTGGGGCAACGTGGCGGCGGGCCTATTTGCCCCGACGATCTTCCTGCACTTCTGCCTGGCGTTTCCGGAGAGGCGGCTGGGCGCCAAGCGGGCCTGGCAGAGGGCGGCGATTTACCTGCCGGCGGCGCTGCTCCTGGCGGTTTACCTGGGTGCGGCTTCGGGCACGCTGCGGGTAGCGATCCCGGTAGTCGAGCTGCGCTGGCTTCTGGACCGGGTCTGGCTGGTCTTCTTGGGAGGCATGTACCTGGCAGGTTGCGCCGTACTGAGCCTGCGCTATCGCAAGTGCGAGGAGCCGGTGGCCCGCCAGCAGCTCAAGTGGCTGCGCAACGGCGCGGTCTTCGGGGTGCTGCCCTTTGTCTTGTTCTACGTCGTGCCGTATTCGCTGGGGGTGATTCCCGGGCCTTACATGAAGATGGCCGTGCTGACGCTGGCGCTTTTGCCGTTGAGCTGGGCCTACGCCGTGCTCCGCTACCGCCTGATGGACGTGGACGTCATCTTCCAGCAGGGCTACGCCTACACGCTGGCGACGCTATGCGTGCTCGGGCTGGTCTACGGGGTGATCTTCTCGCTGGGGCGCTTCGAGGAGTTAAGCCTGACGCAGGCGTTCCTGCTGATTCTCATTGCGGCTTTTGTATTCCAGCCGCTTCGGGCCTGGATCCAGGAACAACTCGACAAGTACTACTTTTACAAAGGCCGCTACGACTACCGCCGGACGCTGATTGAGTTCGCCCGGGAACTGAGTTCCGAGACGGACCTGGAGGCGGCCCTGGACCTGGTCGCCGAGAGGCTGACCCGGAATCTCTCGGTGCCGCGAGTGGCGTTTTTCCTGGCGGACGAAGCCGGACATGGCTTTTACCTGAAGTCGGCGCACGGCTCCGGAGGCCGGGGTCCGTGGCCGCCGGAGGGAGCCGGGCAACTGGACCTGAGTTTTTTGAGCTCCAAGCCGGGGACCCCCTACTTGTTTTTCGAGCGGACCCGGCACATGCTGGATGTTTCCAGCTTGAGCTGGCCGCCGGAGGTGCGCAGGGCCATCGCTGAACTGGACTTGACCTACTACGTTCCGTGCACGGTGCGCGGCCGGACGATCGCCTACATGGGGGTGAGCCGCACCGACAAGGGCGACTTCCTGCCGAGCGAGGACGTGGAGCTGCTGGTGACGCTGGCGGGCTACGTGGGGATTGCCATCGAAAACGCACGGCTGTACCGGTCGCTGCAACGGAAGGTGGAGGAGAACGAGCGGCTCCGGGAGTTCAATGAGAACATCGTGGAATCCATCAACATGGGGATTCTGGCGGCCGACCTGGAGGACCGGGTCGAGAGCTGGAACACCCAGATGGAAAAGTTGTTTGGCATTCCACGCGAAAAGGCGATGGGCAAGCCGCTGGCCGCCGTGCTGCCGTCCGAGCTGATCGACCACCTGGACCGGCTGCGGGAGGAAAGCGGAATCCACCACATCTATAAATTCGTTCTGCGGCAAGGCGCCACGCCTGTGGGTTCGGGCAACGGCGCCAACGGGAGGGGCTTGATCGAGATGCCCGTGGCCCAGCGGGAAGCGCCGCCGGAGCCGCAGGAGACGGTGCTGAACATCGCCATTGCGCCCTTGATCTCCCGCGACGAGCGCCGAATCGGGCGGTTGATCATCTTCGACGACGTCACCAGCCGGGAAGAGCTGGAGCGGCGGTTGGTGCAGGCCGATAAGCTGAGTTCCATCGGGCTGCTGGCGGCGGGCGTGGCTCACGAGGTCAATACGCCTCTGGCGGTGATCTCGACCTACGCGCAGATGCTGGCCAAGCAGGTGGAAGGCGATCAAAAGCAGGCGGCGCTGTTGGACAAGATCGCCAAGCAGACCTTCCGGGCCAGCGAAATCGTCAACTCGCTGTTGAGCTTCTCGCGCACCTCCCCCCGCCACTTCGGAGAGGTGGACCTGGCCAGGGTGATCCGCGAAACGCTGACCGTGATCGAGCACCAGTTGACCCAGTCGGGCATCCAGGTGCGGCTGGAGCTGGAGGAGCCCCTGCCGCTGATCCGCGGCAATATGGGCCAGCTTCAGCAGGTGTTCTTGAACCTCTTCCTGAACGCCCGGGATGCGATGGAGAACGGCGGCACGCTTACCGTGCGCGCCTGGAGCGGGAACCGAGGCGTCGAGGTGGAGGTGGCCGACACCGGACACGGCATCGCGCCCGAGCATCTGCCCAAGATCTACGACCCGTTCTTCACCACCAAGGCGGCTCGCAAGGGCACGGGACTGGGCCTGTCGATCACCTACGGCATTGTGCGGGATCACGGCGGCGTCATCGACGTCGACAGCCGGCCCGGCCAGGGGGCGCGGTTTCATCTCGAGTTTCCTGCGTTGAGGAAGGCCGTGAATGCCTGAGACGGCCCCGGTTGAAGTTCCCCCTATTTCCGCCCGGCGCGCCCGGATTCTGGTCATCGACGACGAAGCCGACATCCGGGAGAGCCTGGAGTATCTGTTGACCTCCGAAGGCTACGAGGTCGATACGGCGGGCGGGGGCAACGAGGGGCTGCGGAAGCTCGAGAAGGAGGACTACGACCTGGTCCTGCTGGACCTGATGATGCCCGACCGGCCGGGCATGGAGGTGCTGAGGGAGTTCCGGCAGAAGGACGCCGTCACGCCGGTCTTCGTGATCACCGCCTACGGGTCGGTCCCTGCCGCGGTCGAGGCGCTGAAGGCGGGCGCCAACGACTTCTTCGAGAAACCCTGGAAGAACGAAAAGCTCCTCATCGAGATCGAGCGGATGATCTCCAAGCGCCGGCTGGAGAACGAAAACCTCCAGTTGCGGCGGGCACTGAAGAGCCGCTACAGCTTCCGCAATATCATCGGCAAGGGCGAGCGGATGGTGCGCATCCTGGACTTGGTGAGTCAGGTCGCGCCGAGCCGCTCGACCGTGCTGATTACCGGCGAGACCGGGACCGGCAAAGAGCTGATCGCCAAGGCGATTCACGCGCACTCGCCGCGAGCCGAGCACATGTTCGTCCCGGTCAACAGCGGATCGCTGCCGCCGGACCTGTTGGAGTCGACCTTGTTCGGCCACGTCAAGGGCGCCTTTACGGGGGCCATCACCGCCCGCAAGGGCTATTTCGAAATCGCCGACAAGGGGACGATCTTCTTCGACGAGATCGGCACGATCAGTCCCGAGATCCAGGCCAAGCTGCTGCGCGTCATCCAGGAACGGGAGTTCATGCCGCTGGGTTCCAGCGAGACGGTGCGAGTGGATGTGCGGATCATCGCCGCCACCAACGCCGATCTCAAGAAGCTCGTGGAGGAAGGGAAATTCCGCGAAGACCTCTATTACAGGCTAAACGTAATCAACATCGAGCTGCCTCCGCTCCGCGAGCGCAAAGAGGACATCCCGGCGCTGGTCGAACACTTCTTTGACAAGTACTCCAGGGAGAACGAGAAGTTCTTGGGACCGGATGGGCGTTCGATCCTGCGTTTTGAACCGGAAGCGATGCAGGTTCTGATGGAACATAGCTGGCCTGGCAACGTGCGGGAGCTGGAGAACGTCGTGGAGCGGGCAGTGGTGCTGGCGACCGGGCCGGAAGTGCCGGTATCCGTGCTCCCCGATTATCTCCTTCAGGGAGCGGGCCTGGGGATCCGCCGGGACACCGGCGGCGGCCTGCCCCCCGACGCCTCGCTGTTCGAAATCGTGGCCGACTACGAGCGCCGCGTCATCCTCGAGCACCTGGAAAAGGCAGGCTGGAGCCAGACCGAGGCGGCGCAGAGCCTGCGGGTGCCGCTTTCCACCCTGAACCAGAAGATTAAGCGGCTCAACATCGAGATCCGCAAGAAGAGCGAAGCGGCGCGCGCCGACAAGAGCTGAGGGCGCGGCCGGAGGGCTCAGGCCGAGCTGCGGCGGCGCAAGAGATCAACGGACCGCTCCGGACATCGCCCGAGAGGCCCATGCCACGACGGGCGGGCGCCAGACCGCAGCCGGTAGAATCAAGAGGATCATGAGCCAAACCTACAATCCGATCATCGTTGCCCTGGACCTGGACTCCGCCGGGGAGGCCCGCAACCTGGTGGAGCGCGTCGGAGATGCCGTCGATTTCTACAAGGTTGGCCTGGAACTGTACGCCGCGGCCGGGATGGAGTTCGTCCGGGAGCTGATCGCCGCCGGCAAGAAGGTCTTTTTGGACCTGAAATGCTACGACATCGGCGAAACGGTCAAGCGGGCCACGGCGCAAGTGGCCAAAAGCGGCGTGAGCTTCCTGACGGTGCACGGCAGCGGCGCGGTGATGCGGGCGGCCGTGGAGGGACGCGGAACGGGCGGGCTGAAGTTGCTCGGGGTGACGGTGCTGACGAGTTTCGACCAGGCCGATCTGGCGGATCTGGGCTACCCTTGCAGCGTGCGCGAGCTGGTCGCGCTACGCGCGCGCAAGGCGATGGAAGCCGGACTGGACGGTTTGGTGTGCTCGCCGCAGGAAGTGGCCGAGGTCCGGAAGATCACCGGGCCGCAGGCCATCCTGGTGACTCCGGGCGTGCGTTCGGCTGGAGCATCGAAGGGCGATCAGAAGCGGGTGGCGACGCCGGCGGAGGCGCTCCAGAACGGGGCCGACTACCTGGTCATCGGCCGGCAGGTGACGCGCGCGGCGGATCCGCGGAGCGAGGTTCTCCGCATCTGCGATGAGATCCGCGGGCATGTCAAAATGAAGCTGTGACTGGTCACGAAACCCGCCGGAAATTCCTGGACTTTTTCGCCGCACGGGGGCACCGGGTGGTGCCTAGCTCCTCGCTGGTTCCAGCCAACGACCCCACGCTGTTGTTCACCAACGCCGGGATGAACCAGTTCAAGGACGTGTTCCTGGGGCTGGAGAAGCGGGACTACACGCGGGCGGCCTCCTCGCAGAAATGCGTGCGCGCGGGGGGCAAGCACAATGACCTGGACAACGTCGGCTACACCCGCCGCCACCACACCTTCTTTGAGATGCTGGGCAACTTCTCCTTTGGCGATTACTTTAAGGCGGACGCCATCGCTTTCGCCTGGGAGCTGATCACCAAAGAGTTCGGCTTGCCCAAAGACCGGCTGTACTTCACCGTGTTCCGGGAGGACGACGAGGCGGAGCTGTTGTGGCAGAAAGTGACCGGCGTTTCCAAGAGCCGGATCTTCCGCCTGGATGAGAAGGATAACTTCTGGCAGATGGGCGAGACCGGTCCCTGCGGCCCTTGTTCCGAGATCCACTACGATCTGGGACCGGAGGCGAGCGAGCCGGGCCATGAGAACGAGGAGTTTCCGAGCGACTGCGGCGGGCGCTACATCGAGATCTGGAACCTGGTCTTCATGCAGTTCAACCGGGACCTGAACGGCTTTCTGACGCCCTTGCCCCGTCCCTCCATTGACACCGGAATGGGACTGGAACGGATCGCGGCAGTGCTGCAAGGCAAGCTGTCCAATTTCGACTGCGACCTTCTGGCGCCGATCATCCGGCGCGCCGCGGAGATCTTCGGAACGGCCTACGGAGAAGACCCGCGCATGGACGTCGCGCCGCGCATCGTGGCCGATCACAGCCGGGCGGCGGCCTTCCTGATCCACGACGGCGTGACCCCTTCCAATGAGGGACGCGGATACGTTCTGCGAAAAATCATGCGGAGGGCGCTTCGGCATGCGCGCATGCGCGGCGTGCAGGAGCCGTTTCTGTACCAGTTGACGGGTTTCGTCGCCGAGCTGATGCAGCCCGCCTATCCCGAGCTCATGGAGAGCGTACCGCGGGTGGCGCGGGTGGTCAAGGACGAAGAGCACCGCTACCAGTCCACCTATCAAGTGGCCGAGAAGGTCTTCCACGACGAGGCCCGCGCCGCCACGGGTGGTGTCCTGCCCGGCGCGGCGGCGTTCAAGCTGTACGACACCTTCGGCCTGGCGCTGGACGAGCAAGAAGAGATGGCGCGGGAGTACGGGCTCCTCATCGACCGGCCAGGCTTCGAGCGCGAAATGGAGCGCCAGCGGGAGCGCGCGCGAGCGAGTTGGAAAGGCGCTCAGGCGGGCCAAATTATTCCGGTGTACCAGGATCTGGCCGAGAAGCGGCGCACCAAATTCGTCGGCTACGAAATGCTGGAAGACCCCTCCTGCCGCGTGGTGGCTCTCGTAGCGGACCAAAAGCTGATCGACGCCGTCGAGCCGGGCCAGCGGGCGGAGCTGATCCTGGATGAGACGCCTTTCTACGCCGAAGCGGGAGGGCAGGTCGGAGACAAGGGCAACCTTTACTCGGCCGAGACCGGGCGCCTTGTGGCCCGGGTGGAGAACACCTACCCGGCCATCGCCGCTTTGACGGCCCACCGGATTCTGGCCGTGGAAAGGATCCGAACGGGAGAGGTGGTGCGCGCGGAAGTGGACCGCGCCGCGCGGCTGGCTACGATGCGGAACCACACGGCGACGCACCTGTTGCACGCCTCGCTGCGGATGGTGCTGGGGCCGCACGTCAAGCAGGCAGGCAGCGTCGTGGAGCCGTCGCGGCTCCGGTTCGACTTCACGCATTACGCGGCGATGGATCCCTCCGAACTGGAAGAGGTGGAGCGGCTGATCAACGAGCAGATCCTGCGCAACGCCGAGGTCCAAACCGAGCTGATGGAGCTGGAACAGGCCGTGAGCGGCGGCGCCATGGCCCTGTTCGGCGAAAAGTACGGTGATGTGGTGCGCGTGGTCAGCGTGCCGGGCTTCAGCAAGGAGCTGTGCGGCGGCACCCACGTGCGCCGCACCGGCGACATCGGCCTCTGCAAAATCGCCGCCGAGGGAAGCATCTCAGCCGGCGTGCGGCGGATCGAGGCCGTCACCGGCGAAAACGCTCTGCGGCGGTTCCAGCAGGCGGTTCAGACGCTGGGGCGGATGTCCCAGTTGCTGAAGACGCCGGAGGCCGAGCTGGCGGACCATCTGGAGAAGCTGCTGGCCGAGCAGAGGGCCCTCGAGCGCCAGATCGAAGTGCTTAAGGCCAAGGCTGCGCAGGCGCAGTTGATCGAGCTGGAACCTCGGGCGCGCACGCTGAAGGGCGTGAAGGTGCTGGCGGGGCGGGTGGACGGCCTGGACCGCCAGCAGATGCGTTCGCTCGCCGACGCTCTCCGGAACAAGTGGAAGACCGCGGTGGTGGTGCTGGCCTCGGCGCAGGACAGCTCCGTGGCGATCGTCTCCGCCGTGACCAAAGATCTTACCGCGAAAGTGCACGCCGGAAAGCTGGCCGGATGGCTGGCCCAAAACCTGGGGGGCAAGGGCGGAGGCCGGTCCGATCTGGCCGAGGCCGGCGCGAAGGATGCCGCCCGGCTGGACAGCGCGCTCGAAAGCGTCTACGCCCAGGTCGAGGAGATGCTGTGAGCGGATACGACGTTGTGGTGGTGGGCGCCGGGCCGACCGGTTTGGCTTGCGCGATCGAGTTGAAGCGCCGCGGCCTGCAAGCCGTGGTGATCGACAAAGGCTGCATCGTCAACTCGATTTATAACTACCCCACCAACATGGTTTTTCTTCACCACGCCCGAGCTGCTCGAGATCGGCGAGATTCCCATGACCTCGCTGGGCGAGAAGCCCACCCGGCTGGAAGCCTTGAAGTACTACCGGCGCGTGGCCGGCTACTACGGTTTGGAGATCCGCCAGTATGAGCTGGTCGAAAAGATCACCGGCGAAGACGGCTCGTTTGTGACTCACACGGCGGCCGCCAGCGGCCAGCCGCGGCAGTACGCGTCGCGGAAGGTCGTTCTCGCGATGGGTTACTACGATGTGCCGAACTTACTAAATGTCCCCGGCGAAGACCTGCCCAAAGTAACGCACTATTACAAGGAAGCCCATCCTTACTACGATCAGGACGTGGCGGTGATCGGCGGAGAAAACTCGGCGGCGATCGCGGCGCTGGAGCTGCACTGGGCCGGGGCGCGGGTGACGCTGGTGCATCACGGGCCCGGCGTCGGCGAACACGTTAAGTATTGGATCAAGCCCAACCTGGAGAACCGCATCGCCAGCGGCGAGATCCGGGCGTTTTTCCGCTCGCGGGTCACGGAAATCGGGCCGGATTGGATCCGGCTTTCGACCCCCGAAGGCGAGCTCCGCTTGAAGAACGACTTCGTGCTCGCCATGACCGGCTACCGGCCCGATACCCGGTTTCTGGAAGCGCACGGGATCCGGTTGGACGAACAGGGACGTCCGCGGCTGGACCCTGAGACCCTGGAAAGCGAGCGCAAGGGCATCCATCTGGCGGGGGTTCTGGTGGCGGGGATGCACACCAACGAGATCTTCATCGAAAACGGCCGGTTCCATGGGCGGCAGATCGCGGAGGCTCTGAAGCGCAGCCTGGGGGCTGGCCGCGGAGGCGCGCAGGGCGCCCAAAATCCCTAATCTTCCGGCGCTCGCTTGAGTGGTGATATCCGCAGCCGCAGGCGCCGGGAGTCACAAGGGGACGCCGAGCAGGCGGCAGTCGGACTCCACCATCTCCCGCACCAGCTCTTCAAATGGAATGCGGTAGTCCCAGCCTAGCTTGGCCTTGGCCTTGGAGCAGTCCCCCAGCAGCGCATTGACCTCGGCCGGGCGGTGCAAAGCGGGATCGGGGACGACGTAATCCCGGTAGTCCAGGCCGGCGATGGAAAAAGCCAGCTCCGCAAACTCCCGGACGGAATGGTTCTCGCCGGTCGCGATGACATAGTCGTCCGGCTCGGGCTGCTGGAGCATCATCCACATGGCTTTGACGTACTCGCGGGCATGGCCCCAGTCGCGCCGGGCCTCCAGATTGCCGAGGCGCAGCTCGCGGGCCCGTCCGGCGCGGATGCGGGCGACGCCGGAGGAGATCTTGCGAGTGACGAACTCAAAGCCCCGGCGCGGCGATTCATGGTTGAAGAGGATCCCGCTTGAGGCGTGCAGGCCATATGCTTCGCGGTAGTTGCGGGTCAGCTCATAGCCGGCGACCTTGCTGATGCCGTAGCTCGAGCGAGGGTGAAAACGGGTCAGCTCGTTCTGGGGCACCTGCTCGGCGCGGCCAAACATCTCGCTCGATCCAGCGAAATAAAAGCGGCAGGCGGGCGCCAGGTTCTTAATGGCGGCCAGCAGGTAGTGCGTGCCGTTGATGTTGACGTTCAGCGTGGAGAACTCATCGTCGAACGAGTAACTGACGAAACTTTGAGCCGCTAAGTGGTAGCACTCATCCGGCCGCACCTTCTCCACCACCTGATGCAGGCTGGCGTAGCTTTCCAGCGAGGCGGCGTGCAGCACGATGCGGTCCAGAACCGCGGTCAGCCGCGAGAGGCGGTGCTCCGGGTCTTCCAGGGCCACGCGGCGGACAACGCCGTGAACCTCGTAGCCCTTCTCTAAGAGAAACTCAGCCAGATAGGAGCCGTCCTGGCCGGTGATGCCGGTGATCAGCGCGCGTTTTGCGGCCATAGACCCAAAATGGTAGCACGCGGCCTATTGAAGGATCACTTTGTCGCCCGGCTTCAAGCCGGCCACCAGCTCGGTCTTGACCCCGTCGGAGATGCCGAGTTTCACCGGAACCTTGCGGCGTCCCTTCTCAGCGGTTGGATCCGGGATCTCAACGGAGGGATTGCGCTGGCGGTCATAAATCACAGCGCCTTCGGGGATCAGCAGCACGTTCTGCTTCTCCTCGAGAATGATCTCCGCGTTAGCGCTCATGTTGGCCTTGAGCTCGCCGGTGGGGTTCTTGATGGAGACGCGGACCTCGAACGTCGTGACGTTATCCTTCTCGACGCCAAGCGGGGCGATCTTGGTCACCTGGCCTTCAAACTTCTTGTCTTTGAACGATTCGACCACGATGCGGGCGTGCTGCCCCAAGTACACCTTGCCGATGTCGGCCTGGTCGACCTTGCCGAGCACGTAAACGTCGCCGATGTCGCCCAGCGTCATCACCAGCGTGGCCTGAGAACCCAGCACGAGGATGGAGCTGACCGCATCGCCGACCTCCACATTGCGGGACAACACCAGCCCGTCCATTGGGCTGACGATGGTGGCGTTGCGCAGATCCTCCTCGGCTCTCTCCAGGGCGGCCTTGGCCTGGGCCACCTGAGCCTTTGCGCGGGCGATTTCCGCGCGGGTGACGGCGACGCTGCGCAGGGCCGAGGCTTGCTTGTTTAGCGCCAGTTGGTAGGCTTTCTCCGCATCTTCGAGTACGGCCCGGGCAATGAGCCCCTCGCCGTGGAGCTTGCGGGCGCGCTCCATGTTGGCGCGCAGGAACGGCAGATCCGGCCCTTCCGCGTCGACTTTGTTCCGTTCGTGAGCGGCCAGGGCGGACTCCTCCGCGGCTTGAGCCGCCGCTAGCGCGGCGCTCGCTTCCCGAACCCGGGCTCGGAGTTCTTCCTTGTCCAGTTCCACGAGAACCTGTCCTTGCTTGACCCAGTCCCCGTAATCCACCAGGATGCGCTCGACGATGCCGCTGGCCTTGGACTTAACCTCCACCTTAGACCGCGGCTGGATCTTGCCCGTGGCGACCACGGAACGCGCGATGTTGCCCTGGGTGACCTCAGCGAGTTTGGAAGGGTCAATGGCGTTGTTCGGGCGCAGGCTGGCGCGCAGGGCGAAGAAGGCCCCTACGAGTACCACCGCGGCGCCCGCCGTCCAGAAAACCCGGCGGCGCCGGCGCCCGTTCTTGCTGTTTCTCCCATTACTGGCCATAAGTTGATCGCCTTTCCAATGAGGGATCCGGGACGACGCTCCCAAGCCAGATATACGCAGCAGCCCGGGAAAGGTTCCAAAAGCAGGGCAGAGCGGGCAGGCGGCCGTTCGAGCGGGATCGCGGAAGTGGATTGCGGATGTGACATTTCCGCAAAAACCCTAAAGCGTGCCGGGGAAGTTTCCGATGGAAGGAGTGCGGCTCGGGATTGCAGTCAAACGCCAAGACGAGCCGCAGAGAATCCCGGCGGAGAAGGCCGGCAGGAAGCCGGAGACGTTCGGGGTGTCGGACCAGCGGCGTGAGGGCGGTTGGGACTCACAGAGCGCGAGCTATGTCCGAAGGATGGCGATGGAGGCCGGACGGGAATTGACAGGAGCCGGAAGGGCATGTTAGAAGTACAGACACCAACGCACGCGCAATCTCGTTTTAGGAGACGGTTTTCATGGATCGTCTGGCGCTTGCGTTGTGTCTTCTTTTTGCCCTCTGTTTCCCCGTTCTGGCGGCCGAACCGGTTGGTGTATTGCAAGGGGTAGGGGTGTTCCAGTTGGACGGCAATCCGGTCGCGGGACATGCCACCTTGTTGGACGGCAGCCGGGTGGAAAGCAGCGATTCGGGCGCGGAGCTGCGCTTGAACTCCGGGAGCCGGCTGTGGCTGTATACGAATTCCGCTGGCCGGGCTTACGCCCGGCGGCTGATTCTGGAACGCGGCGCGGGCCAGTGGGAAAGCCCGGAAGGGTTCGTACTCGAGGCTGGAGGCCTGCGCATCCTGGCCGAAGGCGGCCGGGCGGCGGGCCGGATCGCGCTTGTGGGAGGGGGGCGGATTCAGGCAGTGGCCGACTCGGGCGTGCTGCGGGTGACGAACTTCGCCGGAATCACCGTAGCCCGCATGCGCACGGGCATGGCGCTGGAGTTTGAGCCGCAACAGAAGCCGGTCGTGGAACCGCCTTTCGAGATTACCGGGTGTTTGGAACGGCGTCCGGGAGGATATGTGCTTGCCGATCCGGTGACAGGCGTTGTGGAGGAGGTTCGAGGCGAGCGGCTGGACCAAGAGGTCGGGAATGTGGTGGAGATCACCGCTCGCCTGCTGCCCGGCGTGAAGCCCATCGAAGGGGCCATGGAAGTGATTCAGGTGCTGCGCCTGCGGCGGGTGTCCCGGGGTTGTCCGGTAGCTGCGGCGCCGGCGGCGCCTCCAGCCAAGCCGGGCGCTGCGTCGGCCCCGGCGCCCACGCCCACGCCTATGCCCGCGCCCCCGGCCGGCATGTCCGGCGCCAAAAAAGCGGTGATTGCCGGAGTGGTGGTCGGCGGGGCAGGTGCGGGGGCCGCTGTCTTTTTGTTGCAAAAAAAGGAGAAACAGCAGGGCACCATCAGCCCATAGAGGTTTCGACCCCGCGTCCCTTAGGAGGATCGCTTGACTTCTGCGCTGAGATCTCGTATACATCACTTAAGCCCTCAGCCTTCCGGCGTCAAAGCGCGTGCGTGGACGCCCGTGGAAGGCCGCCTCCCCCAATTCGACCTGGAAGGTGGTGGGGTGTCCCTCCGCCTGCAAGGCAGTTCTATGGCAGTCCTGATCCGCGACTCTTTGGGAGGGGCCCGTGCTTGAGCCAAACGAGATTCTTCCGCAGTGGTTTGCTCTAACGGTGAAGCCCAACCACGAGCGCGCGGCGGTTCAGGCATTGGAATGGAAAGGATGGGAGACCTTCCTGCCTCTGTACCGCTGCCGGCGGCGGTGGTCCGACCGGATCAAAGAACTAGAGCTGCCGCTGTTTGCGGGCTACGTGTTTTGCCGCTTCCCGGTTCGGGACAAGGGCCGGATCCTATCCACACCCTCAGTGGTTTCCGTCGTCGGCTTTGCGGGCAAACCGGTCGCGGTGGCCGATGAGGAGATCGAGGCGGTACGGAAGATGACCACTTCGGGTCTCCGGGTGGGCCCGTGGCCTTATTTGCAGGTAGGTCAAAGGGTCCGGATTGAAGCGGGACCGCTTTGCGGTTTGGAAGGCATCCTGCTTCAGTTGAAAGACGCTTGGCGCGTGGTGGTGAGCGTGGAGCTGTTGCAGCGCTCGGTCGCGGCCGAGGTGGACCGCGATGTGGTGTCGCCCCTGCTTGCCCCGGCAAACAGGAGGCCTTTGGCCGGCCAGGGGGTTCGGGTTTGGGTATAGCCGATCGGGGCGGCGCAGAGGAGGTGCGTGCAATGTCCGGCAAAGGAGTTTTCTCTCGAAGTCTCATGCGGCGTTTCTCGGCGCTGTCGCTGGCGGCGGCGTTGACCGTTGCGGCTTACGCACAGCGTCCCGCCGGAAGCACAGGCGAAATCGCCGGCGCCAATTTGCCGGCGCAACGGATCGGTCCGAATGACTTGATCGCGGTTTCGGTTTACGGCGCGCCGGAATTCACCCGGACGGTTCGGGTGGGCGCGGACGGCCTGATCCGTCTTCCCATGCTCAAGCAGCGGATCCGGGCCGAGTCGCTGTTGCCGGCGGAACTGGAAACCGCCATCGCCGCAGCCCTTCAGAACGAACAACTTCTGGTCGACCCTGTGGTGACGGTGACCGTGGCTGAGTACCACAGCCGCCCGATCAGTGTGGCGGGGGCGGTGCGGAACCCGGTGACCTTCCAGGCCGCCGGCCCGGTCACCTTGCTGGAGGCTTTAACCCGCGCCGGCGGGCTAAGCCCCGACGCCGGCCCGGAGATCCTGGTGACCCGCACGGAGCTGGACAGAGAAGGTAACCCTTCGCCGGTCGTGCAGCGGATTCCGGTTAAGGCGCTGATCGATTCGGCGAACCCGGAGGTGAACTTAAGGTTGAGCGGAGGCGAAGAGATCCGGGTCCCGGAGGTGGGCCGGATCTATGTGGTGGGCACCGTCCGCAAACCCGGCGCGTACCCGGTTCCGAACGAAACCGAGGCTACCGTGCTCCAGTTGCTGGCCTTGGCCGAGGGGCTGGCGCCCTTTGCCTCCAAGCAGGCCTACATTTACCGTCCGGATCCGGTCACCGGCGAACGGCACGAGATGCAGATCGAATTGAAGCGGATCATGGCCCGCAAGGCCGCGGACGTGCCCTTGCAGCCTAGCGACATCCTCTACATTCCGGACAGCAGCGGCCGCCGCCTGACGGTGACGGCGCTGGAGCGGATTGCATCCTTCGGCACGGCGACCGCCAGCGGCGTTTTGATCTGGCGGCGTTAGCAACAAGAGCAGGTTTCCACAAGATGGCAGAGCAAAGACTGGACAGCAATCTTCCCGTGGCAAGCGGGTCTTATCCGGCGGCCTTCCCGGTCCCCTTCTCCTATCCTCCGGTGGAAGAGCCTGCCGACGCCGCGATTCCCCTGACCCATTACCTCTGGATCCTGAGGCGTCACCGCTGGCGGATTCTGGCCTTTGTCGCAGCGTGCGTGTTGGCCACGTTGGTGATTTCCAGCCGGTTGACGCCGGTCTACGAGTCGATCGCCACCGTGGACGTGGACCGCCAAACGCCCACCGGGGTCATCGGACAGGAGGCGATGCGCACCGCCACCAACGATGCGGATCAGTTTCTGGCGACCCAGATCAAACTGATTCAGTCGGATTCGGTGTTGCGCCCGGTGGTGGACAAGTACCGTCTGTGGGAAAAGCCTGGCGAGCTGGAAGCGGTCGATCCGCAAGACGCCCGCGGCCAGAATGCGCCCGTGGCGCTCAAGCGGTTGAAGGTGACGCGGCCTCCCAACACCTACCTGCTGCTGATCAGCTACCGCAATCAGGACCCGCAACTGGCCGCGGAGGTGGCCAATGCCATCGCCCAGTCGTATCTGGAGCACACGTATCACATCCGCTACAAGGCCTCGGCCAGCTTGTCGGCCTTCATGGAGAAGCAACTGGAGGAGCTTAAGGCGAAGATGGAGCGCTCCAGCGCGGCCCTGGCGCAGTTTGAGCGCGAGTTGAACGTGATCAATCCGGAAGAGAAGACGAGCATTCTTTCGGCGCGGCTGCTCCAGTTGAATACCGAGTTCACCAATGCTCAGGCGGACCGTGTCCGCAAGGAGGCGGCCTACCAGTCAGTGCGGGCCGGCAGTCTGGAGGCGGCGCAGGTCTCCAGCCAGGGCGAATCTTTGCGGGGCCTGACCGAGCGGTTAAACGCCGCCCAGGAGAGGTTCGCGGAGGTGAAGACCCACTTTGGGGCCAACCATCCGGAATACCGCCGGGCGCTGGCGCAGTTGAACGAGGTCCAGGCGCAGTTGGACAAGACCACCCAGAACATCCGCAACCGGGTGGAGATCGAATACCAGCAGGCGGTGCGCCGCGAAGCGATGCTGCAAAAAGCGGTGCAGGAAACCAAGGCCGAATTTGACGCGCTCAACGCGCGCTCCTTCGAATATCAGGCTTTGAAACGGGAAGCGGAAGCGGATAAGGCGTTATACGAAGAACTGGTCCGGAAAATCAAGGAAGCCGGCATCAACGCCAGCTTTCAGAACAGCTCCATCCGGATTGCGGACCCGGCGCGGCCGGCGGTCAAGCCGGTCTTTCCGAATTTGAAACTGAACCTGCTGCTGGCCTTCCTGCTTTCAAGCTTGCTGGCGGTGGGACTGGCGGTGTTGAGCGACATGTTGGACAACACGGTCCGCGACCCCGAGCAGGTCACGCGCATGGTGAAGGCGGAGGTGGTCGGCAGCCTGCCGGTGGTCAAGAACTGGAAGGGCCGTCTGGGCCCGGCGCCGGCGGTCACCGCCAGCCAGGCTTTGGTGCCGGCCGGCTCCAACGGCGACCACGCCGTGGCCAGCTACGACGAGGCGATCCGCACGCTGCGCAATTCCATCCTGCTGGCGGACTTTGACCGGAGGCTGCGCTCGCTGTTGGTGACCAGCGCCTCGCCCGGCGAGGGCAAATCTACGATCGCCGCGCATCTGGCCGTTTCCCACGCTTCGCAAGGCCACCGCACGCTGCTCATCGACGGAGACTTGCGGCGGCCGAGCGTTCACCGGCGCTTCGAGGTTCCTTCCACGGTGGGCTTGTCGACGGTGCTGGTTTCGGACCTGCCGTGGCAAGGCGCGGTGGCCAAATTGCCCCAGTTGCCTCTGTTGGACATCCTCCCGGCGGGGCCCACTTCACGGAGGGCGGCGGATCTGGTGGGCCGGGGTTTGCAGCAAGTTCTGGAGGAGGCCAGCGGAGAATACGATCTGGTGATTCTCGACGCTCCGCCGCTGCTGGGCTTCGCCGAACCGCTTCAAATGGCCACGCTGGTGGACGGCGTGGTGGTGGTGACACGAGCCGGGGAGACCAGCCGCAAGGCGGTGGCGTCGGTGATCGCCACCCTGCGGCGGCTGCGGGCCACGGTCGTAGGCGTGGTCTTGAACGAAGTCCACAAAGAACTGAGCGACAGCTACTATTACTACAGCCATTACGGAAAGTATTACCGGAGCGCCAAGGAAGGCTGACGCTTCAATTCTTTCTGCAATTCCCTCCTCGATCTAGTCAGGAACGCAGAAACCACGCGCGGGCCAAGCGCCCGGCGACTGTCTGGAGGAATCCACATGAAAAAGCGGTACTTGCGCCGATTCTGGCTCCCGGCCGGACTGTGCGCTCTCATGGCCGCCGGAGCCTTCCGTCTTCTCATCAGCGAACCGGGGCAGGCCGCCCCTCGGCCCACGGGAAGGCCGATGCCGTTGCCCCTATTCTTCATTCCCAACGGCGGGCAGGCCGCGCCGGGGGTTTGCTATCTGTTGCGGGCTCCGGGCTACCAGGCGGAGTTCCGCCAAGGCGAGGTGCGCTTTGTCTCGGGCGAGCGGCGATGGCGAATGCGGTTCGAGGGAGTCCACTCTGGGGCGCGGTGGGAAGCTGGCGAGCCGACACAGGCCACAGTGAACTACCTATTGGGTGAAGAGCCCAGCCAGTGGGTGAGCGGACTGCCCACCTACTCGGCGTTGGTCTACCGCGAGGTCTATCCGGGCATTGATTTGATTTACCGTCTGACCGGCGCTTCTTTGAAGGCCGAGTTTCACGTGCGCCCGGCAGCCGATCCCGCTCAGATCCGCTGGGGTTACGAAGGCGCCGAGGAAGTGAGGATCGCGCCGGACGGAGCGCTGATCGTCCGCAACGGTCCGGGGCAGATGCGCGAGGAAGCCCCGCAGATCTATCAATGGCGGGCGGGGGTACGGACTGCGGTTGAGGGCGGCTATCGAAGACTGGGCGAGAATCAGTTTGGTTTCTGGATTGCGGCCTATGATCCCAACGCAGAGTTGATCATCGATCCTGTCCTTTCCTACAGCACCCTGCTCGGTGGCAGCGGCATGGAGGTGGTGCGGGCTGCAGCGTTGGACGGCGCGGGCAACGTCTATGTGGCGGGCTACACGGACTCGGCGAACTTCCCGCTGTCCAATGCGGCGCAGCCGGCGCGGGGCGGCGGCGTCGAGGCCTTCGTTGCCAAGCTCAACGCGGCCGGAAACACCCTCGTGTACTGCACCTATCTGGGCGGAAGCGGCGACGACCGGGCCTTCGGCATTGCCGTGGACGGCGGCGGCAACGCTTATGTCACGGGCTGGACCTACTCAACGAACTTTCCCGTTACCAGCGGGGCTTGGCAGCGGAGCCTGCGGGGCGGCCGGGATGCGTTCGTGGCTAAGCTCAGTCCGGCGGGCAACGCGCTCGTCTACAGCACCTACTTGGGAGGCGCCAGCCATGACAGCGCCAACGCCATAGCGGTGGATAGCGGCGGCAACGCCGTGGTGGCGGGGGACACCTACTCATCGGACTTCCCCGCAGCATACGCGGTGCAAGGATCTTCCGGCGGCCGCCAGGACGGTTTTGTCGCGAAGCTGAACGCTTCCGGCTCGGCCTTGCTCTGGTCCACATATCTGGGCGGCGGCGGCGACGACCGGGCTAACGGCGTCTCGGTCGACCAAACCGGCGCGGTGTATGTCACCGGAGGAACATTTTCAACCAACTTCCCTGTGCAGCAGGCGCTTCGCGCCACAAACGCCGGAGGTCAGGACGCATTCGTGACCAAGATTTCCGCTGATGGCCGCAACTTGGTTTACAGCACCTATCTGGGCGGCAGCGGGGGCACGGCCACGGCCAATGAAGCGGGGATGGCGATTGGAGTGGACCTCAGAGGCAACGCCTACGTGGCGGGCGTGACCCCTTCGCTCAACTTTCCGGTCGCTAATGCCTTGCGCAGCGCCCCGGGAGGCGGCGGCATGGACGCCTTTGTGGCCAAGCTGAATTCGAGTGGGACGAGTCTGGCCTACAGCACATACTTGGGCGGATCAAGTCAGGACTACGCGCTGGCCGTGGCGGTTGCGCCGTCGGGCCTGGCGGCGGTCGCCGGTTACACCGCCTCCTCGGATTTTCCGGTGAGCCGGGCTCTACAACCCGCCAAGTCGGGCGGATACGACGCATTTGTAGCGCGCCTCCGGCCGGATGGCGGCGCATGGGAGGTCTCGACCTATTGGGGCGGCTCGGACAGCGACGCGGCCTACGCGGCCGCGATGGACCGCGCCGGGAACCTGTGGATCGCGGGGCAGACCCTGTCGGCCGATTATCCGTTGAAGGCGCCCATCCAGTCGTCGGACCCCGGCTCCGGCAGCGCCTTCGTGGCGCGAATCGTGGATTTCACGCCAGTGGCCGCGTTTCGCGGTTGGGACGGCAGCCCGCGGCTGACCATTTTCGGATCCACGCTGTTTCCCAACGCCGGTGGATATGTCGGCAGCGAAGTCGGCATCTGGCAAAACGGCGTGGGCGACATCTACGTCGTGGGCAGCAATGCCTCCACGTGCGTGTATCTGAATACCTACCGCCTTACCACCCATGCTTGGACGGGCTGGCTGCGCGTGGGCTGCGGCATGACCGGAAACCCTGCGGTCGCCGCCTCCGACGCAGGCGAGGCTTGGATCGTCGCCCGGGACACGGGCTTCAACTACTACTTGAGCCGGTACGTTCCCGGCACAGGTTTTACGGCTTGGACGATTCTCGGAGGGGGCTTCACGAGCGAGCCCTCGGCGGCTCTTTCCAATGACGGCTCCTTATACGTGGCGGGCCGCAGAAGCGACGGCCGGGTCTACGCCGGGCGCTGGTTGAACGGCAGTTTTCAGGGTTGGGCGGCCGCTTCCTCCGGGCCACTGGTCGACGGCAAGCCGGCCCTTGCCTGTGGAACCGACGGCGCAGCCTACGTGGCGGTGCGCGCCACCGACCGCAGCACTTGGTTGGCCCGATTTCAGGGCAGCAGTTGGGGCGCCTGGTACTCGGCCGGAGGTACAGCCTACGGAGGGCCGGACATCGCGGCCGCCGGGGGATTCCTGTACGTTACCGTGAGCGACATCAACGGACTGGTATACGTCCGGCCCTTCCGGGAAGGAACGGGCAACGGCTGGCAGGCCTGGATCAATTCCAACGGGAACTTGCGCAGGGCTTCCATTGCCGGGGCGAACGGCCGGTTCTATATTGCCGGCCGGGCGCTGGACAACAACCTATGGTGGTACGAGTCCAACGTCGGCTGGACGGCGTTGGGGAACGCCTCTTTGACGGGCGGGGAATTGAACGCCGGACCGCGGTAGCCGACGGAGCTCGCTTTGAGTGCTCTTGCCTATGGCCCACTTCCGCCAGAAGCTAACCTCTCTTCGTAACAGCCCTGCATTTCAGGCCGATCCGGCGGGGACGCTGCTGCGGCTGGCGGCGTGGCGCTGGCGGTGCGCAGTGGGGGCGGGGGCGGTGGTGCAACTCAGCGACGGAAGCCGTTTGGAACTTCCGGCCGAGTGGCGGGGCGTGGCCAAACTGCTCTACGCTTTCCGCTCGCATTACGAACGCGAGTTACCTTTCCTGATCGGAAGACTGCGGCCCGGAATGGTGTTCGCGGACGTGGGCGCTTCCTACGGAGTGTACACGGTGTTGGGGGCGAGGGCCGTGGGGCCAGAGGGGACGGTCCTGTCGTTTGAGCCGGGCCGGCGGGCGTTTGAAGTCCTGATGCGGAACGTCCGGCTCAACCAGTTGACCAACGTTCGGGCGTTCCGGGCGGCGCTCGGCGAGAGCGGCCGGAAAGGGCACCTCATCCACCATGCGGATCCGAGCCGCAATGCGCTCTGCGCAGGCCGCCGGCCGGCTTCGGAATCTGAGGAAGTTGAGGTGCTGACGTTGGACGGGCTACTGGAGCAGCAAGCGGTCACCCGCGTGGATGTGATGAAGGTGGACGTAGAGGGAGCGGAGGCGCTGGTGTTCAGCGGCGCTAAGCGTTTGATCGAGCGATGCCGGCCGGAGATTCTGTTTGAGATCAATGGGCCGGCGTGCGACGCGCTCGGCCTAGACCGGCGACAGGCGTGGGATCTGCTCGAGCAGATGGGCTACCGTTTCTGTTCCGTTGGACCCGATGGAGGGCTGCAACACCTGGATGCGCCTCGCGACGGCAACGTCCTGGCGCTGGCCCGGAGCGATCCGTGAGGGTACTGCTTTCGGCGTTTTCCTGCCAACCGGGAAGGGGCTCGGAGCCGGGTGTGGGCTGGGGCGTGGTCTCACAAGCAGCCTTGCGGCACCAGATTGTGGTCTTGACCGACGCACACAATCGTCCTGCCATAGAGCAGGAGCGGGCGCTAACCCCGCTGAGTCAGGCGAGCTTCGTGTACCTCGGGCTGCCTAGCGTGTACCGCTGGGCCGGTAAAAGCAAGTGTTCTGGGTACCTGTACTATTTTCTTTGGCAGCTCTGGGCACTTCGCGTGGCACGGAAGCTGCACCGGGAGCATCCGTTCGACCTCGTTCATCACGTCACGTTTGTGAATTCCTGGGCGCCGAGTTTTCTGGGCCGCCTTGGCATTCCGTTTGTGTGGTTTGCCGGCGCCAAAGAACATACTCCGATCCGCTTTTACCGAGTTCTTTCGTGGCGGGCCAGAATTACCGAGGCTCTCCGTAGCTTGGCGGTCGCAGGCATGGGTTGGTTGAATCTGCGCTGGACGGCAGTCCGCGCGAGCGTGGTGGTTACTAGCTCCCCCGAGCGGGTGTGGCCAGCACGGCTGACGGTAGAGCGGCAGCCAGTGGGGGCACTCGGCGAGGAGGAGATGGTGGCTTTGGGTGGGCTTCCGATTCGAAAAGGAGGGCCCTTCCGGATGGCTTCTATCGGGCAGCTCAATGGGGGCAAGGGGTTGGTTATGGGCATGAGAGCGTTTGTCCGCCTGCTGGAGACGCATCCGGAAAGTGAGTATTGGATTGTGGGCGACGGGCCGGAGCGAAAGAGGCTGGAGCGCTTGGCTCATGAGCTACGGTGCGCTCACAGGGTGCAGTTCCTCGGCTGGGTGCCGCGGTCGGAGATTCCAGCGCTGCTGGCGCAAGTGGATGTGTTGGTGCACCCCAGTCTGCACGAACAGTTCGGCTATGTGGTGCTGGAGGCCATGGCCGCGGGCCGGGTGGTCCTCGTTACAGATGTTGGCGGTTGCGGGCCGTTGGCGAAGTCCGGATGCGGAGTGGTCATACCCCTTGAGTCTCCCGAGCAGGTAACGGCAGAACTTCACAAAGCCCTATTGAGGTTGGTGTGGGATGGGGGGCATAGGCTCCGGGCAGCCCAAGCGGCCAGGAAGGCTGCGGAGGAGCTGTGGAGTTGGGCGGCAGCGGGCTCACGGCTAGAACAGATTTACCAGCAAGCGGCAGGACTCCCTCCCCGCAACCCGTGCGGTTGGCGCGAACAGCGGCTGCCTCGAAGAGTTGAGCGCCAGAATGCCCGTTGAAGTTGAACAGCGCAAGCAACCCCGCGAGGCTGGCCGGTGGGTTCAGCTCTGGCCGTTGGCGGACCAGGGCGCCGTCGGCGCCGGGGCGTTCCTGACGAACGTGATTCTGGCGCGGACCCTGGCTCCCGCCGACTACGGCGTCTACG
>Ga0308411_10000015_pt1 | contig 82015 bp, 57 predicted proteins | sample HotsprottomLayer_2_FD_203530 | JGI IMG/M metagenome (GOLD analysis project Ga0308411, IMG submission 203530) | Hot spring phototrophic mat microbial communities from Octopus Spring, Yellowstone National Park, Wyoming, United States -... | ecosystem: Environmental > Aquatic > Thermal springs >... | reverse complement strand
GTGGGAGTGCTGAGGGGGAAAGGGGAAGCCCCCTTCCCCCAGACCCCCATCCCCCAAGGGGACATTTCTATCGAGGTAAGAATGGGGACATTTCTAAAGAGGTTTGACACCAGCAACCAGCCCAAAAAAGGAGCAGAAAAAGCAGCCAAGAAGGCCCAATCCAGCATCAAACCCAACCAAGAATTCCCACCAACCCGCAGAGGTGAAACCCGCTCCGCATCCAGACTCTGCCGCCAGAGGCTGATCACTCCATGCTCGCGCCCGCACTATACTCGTGTAGCCCCCTGATTGGCGCGATCCTGTCGGCCAGAGCCAGTGCTACGCCTGAATCCCCGCCGCCGTGGCTCCGTCTCCGGTCGCAAAGTGCGGCTGGGGTCGAGCTGCGCCATCGCGGGCGCATGCCCACCAACGCCCCTCGGGGAAGCTTCAACCGCCAGCGGCGGTTGCCGGTCAGTGAGCCTGGACCAGCGGTCCCATCGAAGCCGTCTCCCGCGCTGCCGACTCTTGCAGCAGCTCCAGGAAACACTGCATCGCCCGGCTGAGTTTCTTCTTCCGGCGGTGAATGATGCCCAGCGGCCGCACTAGGTTTACCCCCTCCAGTGGGATCGCCACCAACCGCCCCTGCTCGATGTCCATCCGCAGCATCCGCACCGGCAAAATGCTCACCCCCGTTCCCAGCGCCACCGCCTCCTTCATCGTCTGGATGTTGTCGAAGTGCATCACCACATTGACCTCGACCCCCTGCTCCTTCAAGAACCGCTTCACCTCGCGCCCCACCCGGAGATCGTCGTCGAACGCCACGAAATCCTGCCCCTCCAGCTCCTGCGGGCGAAGCGATTTGCGGCGCGCCAGCTCATGCTTCGGCGCCGCCGCCACCATCATCGGCTCCAGCCGCCAGGGAATCGCCTTCACCTCTTTGCTCGGCTCCGGATAGCTCAGCAATCCCAGGTCCGCCTGGTCGTTGACCACCGCCTCGTACACTTTCTCCGGACGCAGGTACTCCACCTGCAACTCCGCCGAAGGCATCCTCCGCGCGAACTCCTCTTCCAGCCCGGCCATGTCCGAAATCCCCACCGAGTAGATCGCCGCCACCCGCACCGTCCCCTCGGCCCGCCCCTTCACCTTCTCCAGCGCCACGTCCAGCTCTTCCTTCCGCCGCAGCACATCCCGGCAGAATTCGTAGTACAACCGCCCCGCCTCGGTCGGCGTGATCGGCCTGGTGCTCCGGTCCAGCAGTTGCGTGCCGAACATCCTCTCCAGCTCATGCAAATGCTGGCTCGCCGCCGACTGGCTGATGTCATTCAGCGCTGCCCCCCGGCTCACGCTGCGGCTTTGCACAATGTCCCGGAACAGCTTCAAGTGTTCAAACATTCCTTCTCCACTATATCATAAGAACGCCTTATTTTTGTTGCCTTAAATTTCCACTTGACTTATATTGAGGGGCTGCTATAATGGTCTCAACCTCCCTGTAGAGGGCTCCCTTATGAGCGAACATGCCCTTAGTCTAGGTCTACCTCCACAGCAGGGGCTTTACGACCCGTCGCTGGAGCGCGACGCTTGCGGCATCGGCTTCGTCGCCAACATCACGGGCAAGAAGTCCCACGACATCATTATCAAAGGCATTGAGATCCTGGTCAATCTGACCCACCGCGGCGCCTGCGGCTGCGACCCCGACACCGGCGACGGCGCCGGCGTGCTCATCCAAATCCCCCACGAGTTCTTCGACCGCGAGTGCTCCTCGCTCGGCATCCGCCTGCCCGAACCGGGCGAGTACGGCGTGGGGATGGTCTTCCTGCCGGTGGAGCGCCACGACCGGCTGCACGTCGAAGGCATCCTCGAGCGCATTATCCGCGAAGAGGGCCTCACCGTGCTCGGGTGGCGCGACACGCCGGTCGAAGCCGACGCCATCGGCCGCCTGGCCCGCGCCTCCCAGCCTTACATCCAGCAGATCTTCATCGGCCGCCCCCTCGGGATGACGCGCGAGGAGCTGGACCGCAAGCTCTACGTCGTGCGGAAGCGCGCCGAGGCCGAAGTGGCCGCCTCCGACCTCAAGCAAAAGGGATTCTTCTATGTGCCCTCCATGTCCACGCGGACCATCGTCTACAAAGGGTTGCTGCTGGCCCCGCAGATCGCGCGCTTCTATAAAGATCTTTCCGATCCCGAGGCCGTGAGCGCCCTCTGCCTGGTGCACCAGCGTTTCTCCACCAACACCTTTCCCACCTGGCAGCTCGCTCACCCGTTCCGCTACCTCTGCCACAACGGCGAGATCAACACCCTGCGCGGCAACATCAACTGGATGGCGGCCCGCGAGAAGGTTCTGGCGAGCCCGCTGTTCGGCGAGGACATTCAGAAACTATTCCCCATCATTACGCCGGGCGGCAGCGATTCGGCCATGCTCGACAACGCGGCCGAGCTGCTCTATATGGCGGGCCGCAGCCTGCCGCACGTCATGGCGATGCTCATCCCCGAAGCCTGGGACGGCGACCCTTCCATGCGCCAGGAGAAGCGCGCCTTCTACGAGTACCACGCCTCGCTGATGGAGCCCTGGGACGGGCCCGCGGCCATCGCCTTCACCGACGGACGGGTCATCGGCGCCACGCTGGACCGCAACGGCCTGCGCCCCGCCCGCTGGCTGGTCACCAACGGCGGCCTGCTCATCATGGCCTCTGAAACCGGCGTGCTGCCGGTAGCTCCGGAAGAGATCCAGGCCAAAGGTCGCCTCCAGCCTGGCAAGATGCTGCTGGCGGATCTGGAAGAAGGCCGCATCATCCCCGACGAGGAGCTGAAAGAACGGCTGTGGAGCCGCCAGCCTTACGGAGAGTGGATCCGCGAAAACCAAGTCACCATCGAAAAGCTTCCCGCTCCGCCTCGCTGGCACCCCACCAATTTCGACACCATCCTTCAGCGCCAGCGCGCCTTCGGCTACACCGCTGAGGACCTGAAGTTCATCCTCGCCCCCATGGCCACCCAAGGCGAGGAACCCGTCGGCTCGATGGGAACCGACACGCCGCCGGCCTGCCTGAGCGACCGGCCGCAGTCCTTGTTTAATTACTTCCGGCAGTTGTTCGCACAGGTCACCAATCCCCCGATTGATCCCATCCGGGAAGAGATGGTGATGTCGCTCACCAGCTACATCGGCACCGAGCGCAACATCCTCGAGGAGACGCCCCAGCACTGCCACACGCTCAAACTCCCGCACCCCATCCTCACCAACTACGATCTGGAGAAACTCCGCCGCGTCTCTTGGGGCGACTTTCTCGCCACCACGCTGCCCATGGTCTACCGCGTCGAGGGCGGCGAGCAGGAATTGGAACGCGCCATTGAGGGCCTCTGCCGCCGCGCTTCGCTTGCGATCCGCGACGGCTACACCCTGCTGATTCTCTCCGACCGCGGCATCGAGCCGGAATACGCCGCTATTCCCAGCCTGCTCGCTCTATCGGCGGTCCACCACCACCTCATCCGGGAGGGCACGCGCACCCAGGTGGCGCTCATCGTCGAAAGCGGCGAGCCGCGCGAGGTCATGCACTTCTGCCTGTTGATCGGCTACGGCGCCAGCGCCATCAATCCCTACCTGGCCATCGAAACCATCGAGAACATGTGCCGCACCGGCCAGCTCGAACTGCCCTTTGAGACCGCCCTCAAGAACTACAAGAAAGCCGTGAACAAAGGCCTGCTCAAGGTCTTCTCCAAGATGGGCATCTCCACCTTGCAGAGCTACCGGGGCGCGCAGGTCTTCGAGGCGATCGGCCTCAACCGCCAGCTCGTGGACAAGTACTTCACCGGCACGGCGTCGCGCATCGAAGGGGTCGGTCTGGACGTGTTGGCCGAAGAAGCCCGCGCTAAGCACGAGTCCGCGTTCCGCCCGGTCAGCGAATCCGAGCTCGAGTTGCCCGGCGGCGGAGTCTACCACTACCGCGCCGGCGGCGAACGCCACATCGTCAACCCGTTGACGATCAGCAAGCTCCAGCACGCCGTCCGCCAGCAGAACTACCAGACCTTCAAGGAATTTGCCGACGCCATCGACAATCAGAACCGCGAGCTGTACACTCTGCGCGGGCTGCTTGAGTTCAAGCCCGCCGCGGCGCCCGTCCCGCTGGATGAAGTCGAGCCCGCCTCCGAGATCGTCAAGCGCTTCGCCACCGGCGCCATGTCGTTCGGCTCCATCAGCAAAGAAGCGCACGAGACGCTGGCCCGGGCCATGAACCGCATCGGGGCCCGCTCCAACACCGGCGAAGGCGGCGAAGACGAAGAGCGGTTCCGGGACGACCGCCGCAGCTCCGTCAAACAGGTCGCCTCAGGCCGCTTCGGCGTCACCATCAACTATCTGGTCAACGCCGACGAGTTGCAGATCAAGATCGCCCAGGGCGCCAAGCCCGGCGAAGGCGGCCAGCTTCCCGGCCACAAGGTGGACGAGGTCATCGCCCGGGTGCGCCACTCCACGCCCGGCGTCCAACTGATCTCGCCGCCTCCGCATCACGATATCTATTCGATCGAGGATCTGGCGCAGCTCATCTTCGACCTCAAGAACGCCAATCCTAAGGCCCGGATCTCGGTGAAGCTGGTCGCTGAGGTCGGCGTGGGCATTGTGGCTGCCGGTGTGGCCAAAGCGCACGCGGACGTGATCCTGATCAGCGGCGACTCGGGCGGCACCGGCGCCAGCCCACTCACCTCCATTAAGCACGCAGGCATCCCCTGGGAGCTGGGGTTGGCCGAGACGCAGCAAGTGCTGGTGATGAACGACCTGCGCAGCCGCGTCCGGCTCCAGACCGACGGCAAACTGGCCACTGGGCGCGACGTGGCCATCGCCGCCCTGCTCGGCGCTGAAGAATTCGGTTTTTCCACCATGCCGCTTATCAGCCTGGGCTGCATCATGATGCGCAAGTGCCACCTCAACACCTGTCCGGTCGGAATCGCCACGCAGGATCCGGACCTGCGCAAGAAATTCACCGGCCAGCCCGAGCACGTCATCCGCTACTTTTTCTTCGTCGCCGAGCAGCTCCGGGAGCTGATGGCTCAGCTGGGCTTCCGGACCGTGGACGAAATGGTGGGCCGCGTGGACCGTCTCGACATGCGCCGCGCCATCGATCACTGGAAAGCCCGGGGACTGGATTTCTCCTCCATCCTTCATAATCCCGAGACCCCGGCCCGTGTCGGGCGCCGCTGCATGATCGCGCAAGACCACGGGCTGGAGAGCGCGCTGGATCATGAGCTGATCGCGCAATGCCGCCCGGCGCTGGAGCATGGCACGCCCGTCGAGTTGAAGATGCCGGTGCGCAACGTCCACCGCGCCGTGGGCACGATGCTCAGCGGCGAGATCGCCCGCCGTTACGGCTCAGCCGGACTTCCCGACGACACCATCCGCCTGCACTTCACCGGCTCAGCCGGCCAGAGCTTCGGCGCGTTCCTGGCCAAAGGCGTCACGCTCATCCTGGAGGGCGACGCCAACGATTACACGGGCAAGGGCCTGAGCGGCGGCAAGCTGATTGTCTATCCGCCTCGTGAGTCGGCTTTCCGCCCCGAGGAGAACATCCTCATTGGCAACACGGTGCTGTACGGCGCCACCGGCGGAGAGGCCTACTTCAACGGCATGGCCGGCGAGCGCTTCGCGGTACGCAACTCCGGCGCGATGGCCGTGGTCGAGGGTGTCGGAGATCACGGCTGCGAGTACATGACCAAGGGCGTGGTGGTGGTTCTGGGCCAGACGGGGCGCAACTTCGCGGCCGGCATGACCGGCGGCATCGCCTACGTGCTCGACGAAACCGGGCAGTTTTCTTCGGTGCTTTGCAACCAGGCCTCGGTGGATCTGGAGCCGGTGGAAGCCGAAACGGACGTCGGCGTTTTGCGCGATCTGGTCGAGCGGCACCTGGCGGCCACCGGCAGCCCGAGGGCCCGCTGGGTGCTGGAACACTGGCAACAACTGCTGGGGAAGTTCGTGAAGGTGTTCCCGCACGAACTCAAGCGGGTGATGGGCGTGCCGCGCAAGGCCGCCCGCCCCGCCGCCGCCGAGACCGTTCCCTCGGTTGTGCCTGCCGCGCAGGCGGAAAGGCCGGTGCTCCATGGGTAAGGTTACAGGGTTCAAAGAATACGCGCGAGAGACTCCGCCGCGAAGGCCCGTGGCGGAGCGCATCAACGACTGGTTTGAAGTCTACGCGGAGTTTCCTGAAGAGAAGGTCCGCATCCAGGGCGCGCGCTGCATGGACTGCGGCGTGCCCTTCTGCCACACGGGCTGTCCGCTCACCAACATCATTCCCGACTTCAACGACCTCGCCTACCGGGACCGCTGGCGGGAGGCGATCCGCGTGCTGCATTCGACCAACAACTTCCCGGAGTTCACCGGGCGCGTCTGCCCGGCCCCTTGCGAGGCGGCTTGCGTGCTGGGGATCAACGAGCCGCCCGTGTCCATCAAGGCGATTGAGAAGGCCATCATCGAGCATGCCTTCGCCGAAGGCTGGGTGCGGCCGGAGCCGCCCGCCGTGCGCACCGGCAAGCGGGTCGCCATCGTCGGCTCGGGGCCTGCCGGCTTGGCTGCGGCGCAGCAGTTGAACCGCGCGGGCCACTGGGTCACCGTCTTCGAGAAGGCCGACCGGCCCGGCGGCCTGCTCCGCTACGGGATCCCCGACTTCAAGCTCGAGAAGCGCTACGTCGACCGGCGGCTGGGCCAGATGATGGAGGAAGGCGTGCGCTTCGAAACCCGGTCCTTCGTGGGCCGCAACGTGCCCGTCGAGGATCTGCGCGAGGAGTTCGACGCGCTGTTGTTGGCCGGCGGCGCCGAGCAGCCCCGGGACTTGAACGTTCCGGGCCGCCATCTCAAAGGGATTCACTTCGCCATGGACTTCCTGGCTCAGCAGAACAAGCGGGTCAGCGGGGACCGGGATCTGGCTGCGGATCCGACGCGGCTGGGCGAGGAGATTCTCGCCACCGGCAAGCGCGTGGTGATCATCGGCGGCGGCGACACGGGCGCCGATTGCCTGGGCACCTGCCACCGCCAGAAGGCGCGGTCAGTCCTTCAGTTCGAGATCCTGCCCAAACCGCCGAATGAGCGCAGCGAACGGACTCCCTGGCCGTTGTGGCCTCTCCAGTTACGCGTCGAAAGCTCACACGAAGAAGGCGGCATCCGCGAGTGGTCGGTGGCCACGACCGAGTTCGTCGGCGATGAGTCCGGCCACGTGCGCCAACTTAAGGCGGTGCGCGTGGGGCCCCCGCCCAAGTTTGAGCCGATTCCGGGAACGGAGTTCACCATCGACGTTGACTTGGTGTTGCTGGCGATGGGCTTCACCGGTCCGGTCCGCGGCGGTTTGATCGAGACTCTCGGCTTAGAGCTCAACGAGCGCGGCAATGTGAAGACCGGCGACGATTACATGTCCAGCGTGCCGGGCGTATTTGCCGCAGGCGACATGCGCCGCGGCCAGTCGCTGGTGGTCTGGGCGATCACTGAGGGCCGTCAGGCCGCGCGCCACATCGACACCTGGCTGATGGGCCGGTCGTTTCTTCCTTGAACTTTGCCGCTCGCCGAAGGGGCTCCACCCCTCGGCCGGCAAGCCCGCGGGAAGGCGTGTTGCGCTAGGAGACCGTCACCAGATCGTCGGCCAGCCGGGCTTTTCGGTTTTCGAACATGGCGATGTTGGCCAGATGTGGACCGGCGACAGCGCGCTGCGCGGTCTCCACCGTGCAATTCGGTTCTTGGCGGCTCTTGATGCAGTCCAGGAAGTTCTGGATGTGGGACTCCACAGGCACAGGTGATTTTTCCTCTAGGGCCGGCTTGGCGGCAGGCTTCCATGGCTCCTCATAGATTTTGAAGCCGGCCTCGTCCATAATCAGAGTGCCCTTGTCGCCCATGAACGTGATCGACCACCCGTTCTGGTAGGAATTGCAGTAGTCAAGCGTCCAGGTCACCAAGAAACCATCCATTTCAAAGACGGCCGAAAAGACCTCCGGATGCTCGGCGCCTTCTGCTTTGGCCACAAAGCCCTGCGCCACTGCCGTCTTGGGCGGCTTGGAATTGGTGAACCACTGCACGACGTCCATGAGGTGGGTGCCCTGGTCGGTCATGTTGCCGCCGGCGTAGTCGAAGAAATAGCGCCAGTGGCGGAAGCGCATCGGCTCGAGCGGACGTCTGGGAGCGGGACCGAGAAACCCCTCCCAGTCGATCTTGCCGGGCAGCGGCGCGTTGTTGAGGGGTCGCGAGGTATTCCAGTGCCACTGAGGCTTGACCAGGGTAATGCGTCCCAAGATGCCCTCGTCCACCAGCTTCTTGGCCTTAAGGATGGACTCAGCGCTGCGGCGTTGCATGCCGATCTGCACAATCTGTTTGGACTTACGAACAGCCGCCACCATCCGGGCGCCTTCTTCCAGCGTGCGGGCCAAGGGCTTTTCCGCGTAAACGTCCTTTCCGGCTTCGAGCGCCGCCAGCAACATCGGGCAGTGATGATGGTCCGGCGTGGCCACGATCACCGCGTCGAGATCCTTGCGCTCCAGCAAGTCCTGATAGTTGGAGTATGGCGCAGCGTTGGGCGACTGTTTCAAGGCTAATTCAAGGTTGGGTTCGTAGACGTCGCAGACGGCGGCGCAGCGGCAGCCGAGCTTCTGAAACAAATCGTTCAAATAACGTCCGCGCCCGCCTGTGCCGATGACGCCATAGACAATGCGGTCGCCTGCGCCCCAGACGGCGCGCGGTATGAACAGCGGGGCTGAGGCAGCCGCGGCGGAGGTCAGAAAACGCCGGCGATTCGAATGCATCGTTTCAACTCCTGATGGAGTTCAACCTATCATAAGTTCCGGCTGCTCATCGCGCGGACGCCACCGGCGTGGGAGGCCTCAGCCGACGCACATCAACCAAAATTGCTTTTTCACTTCCGGGCAAGAGTCATGCACATACCCCGCTGCGTCGAGCCGGATTGTTCTCATCCGGCGGTTCCGGACCGTTTCCGCGTGGGCGAGTCTGCCCGCAGGGTTTCCCCGGCCGGCGTTTTTCTATTCTCCTTTGCGAGCGCCTGCTCACGAGCTGCCGTTGGCGATTCCCACGGCAAGCTCTGGTCAGGACGCGGCGCGGGCCAGGCTGTTTTCCAGCTCTTGCGCGTCCACCACGGCGATGGCCGCCATGTTCACGATCTCGTTCACCTCGGAGCCTCGCTGGAGAACGTGAACCGGCTTTGAGAGGCCCATCAAGATGGGACCGATCGCCTCACAGCCGCCGATGCGCATCAACAGCTTGTAGGCGATGTTGCCCGCCTCCAGATTGGGGAAGATCAGGACATTGGCCCCTCCCTTGAGGAAGCTGAACGAGTAAGTCTGCTCGATGATTTCGGGCACCACGGCGGTGTCGGCCTGCATCTCGCCGTCGATCATCAGGCCCGGCATGCGCTTGCGGACCAGCTCGGTGGCCTGGCGGACTTTTTCCGCCAGCGGATGCCGCGTGCTGCCGAAGTTGGAGAACGAAAGCATGGCCACGCGGGGCTCGACGTCGAACCGCCGCGCCATTTCGGCCGTGGTCATGGCGATCTCGGCCAAGTCCTCGGCGGTGGGTTCGATGTTCACGGTGGTGTCGGCCAGGAAGTAGAGATCGCCGCGCTGGGAGATGAGCAGATACAGTCCGCTGACGCGCCGCAAGCCGGGACGCACGGCCAAGACCTGGAGCGCGGGCCGGAGCGTGTCGGGATAGTGCTCGGTCAGCCCGCTGATGAGCGCGTCGGCGTCGCCCATGCGGACCATGAGCGACCCGAACAGATTGCGGTTATAAATCAGCTCCTCGGCCTCGCGGCGGGTGACGCCTTTGCGGTGGCGCAGCCGGAACAACTCTTCGATGTAAGCCTCCCGCTTCGGCCAGTTCGCCGGGTCGACGATGGTCACGTCCTTGAGATGCAAGCGCAGATCTGCGATCTTGGTCCGGATGCGCTGCTCGTCGCCGAGCAGAATGGGCCGCGCGATTTTCTCCTCCTGAAGGATCTGGCAAGCGCGCAGGATGCGGCTGGCGTCGCCCTCGGGAAAGACCACCCTCTTGGGGTTGCGCTGAGCCTTGTTGATCATGATCCGCATGACCTCGTAGGCCTTGCCCAAGCGGCGCTGCAACTGTTCGCGGTACTCATCCAGATCGACGGGCTGCTGGGCGACGCCCGACTGCATGGCGGCCTCGGCGACGGCGGAAGCCACCCACACCAGCACGCGCGGGTCGAAGGGCTTCGGAATGATGTAATCCTTGCCGAAGCTCATCTGTTCGACGCCGTATGCCCGGCGCACCGAATCCGGCACGTCCTCTTTGGCGAGGGCCGCCAGCGCCCGGGTCGCGGCCAGCTTCATTGCCTCGTTGATGGTTGTGGCCCGCACATCGAGCGCGCCCCGGAAGATGAAGGGGAAGCCGAGGACGTTGTTGACCTGGTTGGGATAATCCGAGCGTCCGGTGGCCAGGATGGCGTCGGGACGGGCGGCGGCGGCCACGTCGTAAGGGATCTCGGGATCCGGGTTGGCCAGCGCGAAGATGATCGGGTTCGGCGCCATCTTCTGAATCATCTCGGCGGTGACGATGTTGCCGGCTGAGAGTCCGATGAACACGTCGGCGCCTTCGAGCGCCTCGGCCAGAGTGCGCACGCCGGAGGTGGTGGCGAAACGCTCCATGTACGGGTTCATCCCCTCGACGCGTCCGCGGTAGACCACGCCGTAGATGTCGCTCATGATGATGTTGCGCTGGCGGGCGCCGAGCTGGACGTAGTGGGCGGCGCAGGAAAGAGCCGCCGCGCCGGCCCCGCTGAAGACAATGCGGACCTCGTCGATGCGTTTTCCGGCCAGCTCCAAAGCGTTCAGCAGCGCCGCGCCGGAGATGATGGCCGTGCCGTGCTGATCGTCATGGAAGACCGGGATCTTCATGGTGCGGCGCAGCTCGGCCTCGATGGCGAAGCACTCGGGCGCTTTAATGTCCTCCAGGTTGATTCCGCCGAAAGTGGGCTCCAGAAGCTGGCAGGTGCGGATGACCTCGCGGGGATCTTCGGTGGCCAGCTCGATATCGAACACGTCGATGTCGGCGAATCGTTTGAACAGGACCGCCTTGCCTTCCATCACGGGCTTGCTGGCGGCGGCGCCGATGTTGCCCAAGCCCAGCACGGCGGTGCCGTTGGTGACCACGGCCACCAGGTTCCCGCGCCCCGTGTACTTATAGACGGCGGACGGGTCGTCCTTGATCTCCAGGCAAGGGACGGCGACGCCCGGCGTGTAGGCCAGGCTCAGCTCCATCTGCGTGCGGCAGGGCTTGGTGGGCACGACGGAAAGTTTGCCCGGCGCCGGCTTGGCGTGATAATCGAGAGCGTCTTCTTTACGAATGGCCATGAAAGGATTCCCGTTCCCAATCTTAGTACTCTGACCGCAGCCGCGGTGGCCCGGCGGGACCGCCGCTGGGCGGGTAACAGGTGGCGGGTTCGGAATCGTCTGAGCTAATATGAGGCAGCATTATGTCTGAGCCGGTCAACTGGAACATCGAAGATTTGGGGGACCGGCACTTCGCCTTCTTTCCGGCCATCGCCAATATCCCGCACAACGAATGGGTGCTGCGCGAGTCGAAGTGGTCCGAGGTGCTGGTGGCGAACTGCCGGACGGGGGAGGAGATTTGGATTCCGCGGCGCTACATCGGCGAGGTGGCCGCGGTGGAGGATCCCATCACGATCGTGGGGCTGACCAAACCCCTGGAGTACAAAGCCGGGGCGGTGTGGCCGCATGAGCGTCGCGTGTTGAAGATGCCTCAGGGCGCGGCGCCCAGCCGTCCCGCCGCGGCGGGGCAGGGAGCGGAGGTCCGTCCGCCGACCTTTCTGGAGCGGCTGAAATCCGAGCCCGAGATGAAGGTGGGCCGCCTGGTGGCGCTGGTGGTCGCCGGAGGGCTGCTGGTGATGCTGGTGATGGTGGGCATCACGCTGCGGCCGGTGAAGTTCAAAGGGATCGAGCAGTATGACCTGGCGCTGACCGGGGAGGACGATTACTATGCCGTGGTGCGCCGGCTGGGGCCTCCGACCGAAGACCGCTGGCGGGAATCGGCGGGCGAGATGCAGTACCGGCTGATGCATTACAAGGACAAAGGCATCACCGTGATCCTGATGGGAACGGACCGCGAGACCGCGCGCTACATCGGCGCTCTGAACGAGCAGGGCAAGCCGGTCCATTCGGTGCGGCTTCCCACGGGGGGCGACACGCTGCCGCTGCTGCGGCGGCTGCCGAAGCTGTAGATCGCTGACGCCCTGCTCGCGCCGCAAAGACGGCCGCAGTATTCCTCAACCGTTTTCGCCCGCCGCGCGGGCGATCTGCAACAGGCAGAAGCGCAATTGGTCCTGCTGGCGCGGGGGCAGGGCCTGCTCCTCCATGCGGACGAGCCGCTCGGCCTCCTTGACCGCGCGGATGACGCTGGTGGGAAGCTCGACCGAGCCGCGGGGCAGCGTGGAGAGGTATTCGAGCGCGGCCACCAAGAATTGCTGAAGCGAATCTTCGGAAGCGCCGCGAAGCAGCGGGGCGACTTGACGCAGCGCGTTCGGGCGCGGGCCGGTTTGAAGCTCTCCGCCGGGGGTCCGCTGGGCCACCGAGTACAGAGCCGTGGCCAGCTCGACGAACATGGAGACGCGGGAGAAGACAGGCTCATAGAGCAGCTCCCAGGCTCGCGCGCGCCAGGCGCGGATCTGCTCCGGAAGGCGGAGGAGGCGGGTTACTTCGGCCCGCCACTCGGGGCTGGAGGCGCCTCCGGCCAGCTCGAGCAGCTTTTCCGCGCTGGTGTTGAACAAGTCCGGCTGGAGAAGCACGGCCAGGTCCGGACGCAGGGCGGACAACAGGCGGGGCACGAAGCGGTCGCCTTCAAAGAACGCGTCCACTTGAAGCCCGTGGCGGCGCACCAGCTCCTTTTGGAACAGCGGCACGGCGAGGCTCAACGAATCCACATCCTCGCGCAAGGCGGTGAAGGCGGAATTGCCGGCCGGGAAGGCCCGCTCCAGCTTCCAGAGCCACTCCAGACCCACATCCTGATACAGCCGCAGCGATTGCAGAATCTCGTAAGCGGGCAATTGGGGCAGGACCCGCGCGGCCAGCACGCTCTCCGCATCGCCGCCTCCGCCATGCATCCGGGCCAACGACTTCAGCGCGCGGAACAGGCCCGTGGTGAGCTGGTTGACGCCGAGCAGCATGGTCTGGGCCTGGTTGTGGGCGATGGCGCGCAGCGAGCTGCCGTGGCGCGCGAAGGGAATAGTGGCGGCGATGCGCTCCAGGATCATCTGCCCCCGGGCGGCAGCCGGACCCGGCGCCGGGCGCACGGTGGGACGGTCGCGCAGCGGAGGCAAGGTGCGCGCGATGAAGTAAGAGATCGCGTAGATGCCCGCCACGTCCTCTTCCCGCCCGTAAAGAATCCAGCGGAAATTCTCGGTGGCCAGCCGGACGAACTCGTCGAAGAGCTCGTCCTGAAAGCCTACCGTCAGGCGCTTGAGGTCCTGCAATCCACGCTGGGTGAACTGGAGCCGGGTTTCGGTGAGCGGTTCGGCGGCCCGCCGCAGTTCGCGCAAATGGAAGGCCTGCGCTTCTGAGACGTGGTAAAGCAGACGGGCCAGCTCCGGCGCGCCCATGGCCCGCAGCCGTTCGGAGAGATTGCTTTGGAAAGTGACCAGGTCGCCGCCGGCCAAAAGTCCCATCAGCGGCGTGGCGGCATAGCGCGCGCTGCGCTGGGCGGCGGGATCTAGACAGCGTTCCAGGATCTTCTCGCCGGCGGGCGTGAGCTGGAAGGCGGGCAGGCCCGAGACCGGACTATAGTAGCCGCCTTGCCGTTGCATGGGTTCGCCGTTGCCCATCTTGATGCGCACCTGGCCCACCAGGCCGCGCTCGGCCAGCCAGCGGATGATCTCGTACTTGGCCTTGCGGAACTCGGCCCGGCCCGCGGTCTGTCCAATCTGCTGGCTGAGGTCGGAACCCGCGATGAAGATTTCGCAGATCATCTCGGAGAGCCGTTGTTCGGGACTCTGGCTCAGGGTGCGGCTCTGGATGGCGTACTCCCAGATCTTGTCCAGGTAGGCGCGGATGTTGCGCACCACCTCCACGTCTTCAAACAGCGGCACGGTGGAGACGATCGGGAGCTCGGCCGGGGCGGACCGCAGAACGGCCTCGCGGCGCGCGCGCAGCTTTCGGTCCAGCGAAATCAGGGCCTCGGCTTCCGTGGACATGCTGACCTGCAAGGCCAGCACGAGGCCCGGAGCGCCGCAGCGCCCGCCGAGCTCGTTCAGCTCCAGAATGTTGTGCACGGTGGTGTCCACGGCGAACGGGTCGGGCGAGGTGACCATGTTCTGGTGGATGCGCGGCGTCAGGACGAAGCGGCGCAGCAGGTCGCGGAATCCGGCGGCGGCCATGGCGATGGAGCGCTCGCGGCTGAGGCGGCGGAACGCGGGCAGATTCTCGCGCAGGCATTGCCGCAGCGACTGGTTCAGTTCGAAGTAGTACAGCAGAGTCTCGCGGCGCTTGCGGCGCAGCTCGAGCATGCGCCGCTCCAACCGGTCGTTGTGTTCATACAGCCGCACGACCGGGTCCCGGGCCAGATGCAGCTTCATGCCCAGGCGCCGCAGCGGTCCGGCTTCGACGGCAAAGGGCAACAGGCCCCGGTAGCGCCGCTCGAGCTGGTGCGTGAGCGAATTGATCTCGTCGAGCAGTTCGCGGAAGCGGCGATTGTTCGCCGGAAGGCGGCGCACCTCTTCCATCAGGCGCGGCTCGGCGCGCAAGCGTTCGCCGGAGCCCGCCAACTGGGAGAGCAGACGCCCCATGCGCGCCACGTTTTCCATCAGCACCGTGGCCACGAGGTGGTGCCCCTGGCCCGAGGGGCGGTTGCTGCCGTCCCAGTCGCCCCAGTAAGAAAGGAAGGTCTGCCAAGGCCGGTTGGAAGCGAAGCGGAAGACGTCTTCGGCGGCGATCAGCGCCGCCAGGTCCAGCAGCAGCTCGTTGCCTTCGGCCCGCGAGTCGATGGCGACGTTGAGCCCTAGGAATTCGCGCGCCAGCTCGCGCCCCAGAGGCTCCAGCCAAGGCTCCAGCGAATGGCCGGCGGAGAGCGCGCCGATGGCCTGTTCCCAGATCTTTTCCGCCTGAATGGAGTACATCTGGGTGGGGTGGACGGTGCGGTCGTAGAGGCGGCCGCGGAACATCTCCTGGCGGCGCCGGAGGCTGTCCGGAGCGAACTCGGTTTCCAGAAGCGCCTCCAGCCGCGCGCCGCCGTCCGCCTCCGCCAGCGCGAGCCGGGCCGCGTTGAGTTCCAGGCGCTCTTGGCAGCGTGTCTCGAAGACCGCCAGCCGCTCTGCCAGAAACTGTTCCAGCGCGCCGTCTGGGACGCGCCAGGACGGAGCGGAGTTCAGCTTCCGCAGCTCGGCGGCCGTTTGACGGCGGCACTCCTCAGCGGCCCGCTGCGCGAAGGCGCGCCACTGCCGCAGCGCCTCGGCCAGGGCAGGGGAAATGCGGGGGACGTGCGAGGCAAGCCGCAGAGTATGACGGTTGTAACGCGCTTCCTCCTCGGCGATGATTCGGTTCAAATCAATCAACACCCGCCGCGTCTTGGTGAGCAGCCGCGCGGCGTCGTCGGCGCCGCCCAGCGTCAACCGGAAGGAACGCCGGCCCGCTTCCACGCCTTCCTCGGTGTGCGCGAAGGTCGACAGCGGCACCAGTCCGATGCCTTGCACCGCCAGGCCCGAAGCGATCCAGTCCAGCGAGATGCCGGCCGGCAGCCGGCTCAAGGTCAGCCGGGGATACATGCTCCCGGCGGGGCGGACGACGGTGATGCCGAAGGGATTGCGTTCGGGCGGCAGATTGGCGACGGCGCGTTCGATCGCCGACATGCGCTCGTCCATTAGGAGATTGCGCAGCCGCCAGTAGGAGTTGGTTTGCTGCGCGCTGGCGCGGTAGAAAAGATAGCCTGCCAGCAGGGCGCCCACGTTGGGGACGAGCGTGTCATTGACCTGCCGGAAGCGCTGCCGCAAGGCGGCGTCGCGGATTTCGGCCACGGCCAGCCGCGCGCCGGCCAGGCAGTCGGTCTTCGACAGGGAGTGAACCGTGATCACCCGCTCCGTCTGTTCCTGGGAGAGGTAACCCAGGCGGTTCAGCTCCGCCGCGAGTTGGCGCAGGGTCTTGGGCCCGCGAAGATCCGGAGCCGGAGCGACGTTCTGATAGGAGAGATCGTCGATGACATAGACGCCCAGCTCCAGCGCGCCCTGCAACAGCCGGCGCAGGGACTCTTCCTCGAAAACCTGGCCGGTGGCGTTGTGCGGGTTATTGATCACGACCGCGCCGCGGCGGCGCCAGTCCGGATCTTGCCGGACGCGGTCTTCGACCGCCTTGAGGATGGCGGTTACATCGAGTTGGAATTCGGAGGTAAGGGGGATGGAGGTCACCCGGGGAAAACAATGCTCGTAGGTCCAGCTCAAGTCCGGGATCACCACCTCTTCGATGCCGCAGTGGAACCCGAGCAGGCTGAGCGCGGTGCGCGCCGATCCGCTGACCACTACGGCGGCCTCGGGCGCGTACTCCGGATGATGGCGCAGGAAGGAGGTCTTGAAGGCTTCCAGCAGCGCCGGGGCGCACTCGGGCAGCGCATCGAGGATTTCTTCGAAGCGGAGCCCCTCGAGCGGATCCATCTGGGCGAGAGTCGGCGCGGCCGCGGGCTCGGTCAACCGTTGCAGGCTTGAGGCGGCGCGCTCCACGGCGGCGTTCACGAGCCGCTCGGCCTGAGCCAACCGGACCGCAGCCAAGCGGTCCAGCCGCTTGCCCACCCGGGCGGCGGCATCCGATGCCAAAGCCACCACGGGAGGCAGAACCGGTTCGGGCTCGGCATAGAGCGGGCCTTGCTCGTTCCGCTCTCCGGCGGGTTCCGCCGAGGGTCGTTTCAACAGGTAGGTCAACAGCTCGACCTCGGCCGCCGACGGGGTCCCCTTGAGCTGGAAGTGCGCGGTCTCGATGATGGCCGTGAACTCGTGGTAGCCCGCGATGAAAACCAGCGGCAGCCCGGCCAGCCGCGGCGAAAAGATGGCCGGCGTCAGGAAGCGCAGGGTGCGGTTCATCATGCGCGCCTCGCGGGCCAGCGAGGCGTGGTTGGGCGCGTTGTTGACCTCGATCAGAAACAGGGCGAAGTCCCGGCTCAGGCGCCGCAGCGTGCGCCGCGTTTCCTCGGAAAGGATCCGGCCCAGCAGCAGAAAACACGGGCGCTCGGTGTTGTTTCGGAGGAACCGCTCCAGCTCGGCCAAGGCTGGTCCTTCCTGAGATGGCAGCGTTTCGAAAATCAGCGACCGGAAGCGGTGCAGGTGCGGGGCGGCGGGGAATTCATGGCTGAAAACCACCGCGGGCGCATGCAGCAAGCGGCCGTTGAGCGCATGGAAGAACACGCGCAGCGATTCGGTGATTCCGCCCGTGGCCAGAATCACTTCCCGGAACCCGGTGGTCTCGCCCAAATCGTAGCTGAGAGGCTCAGGTTGGTTCGTCAGCCACTCCTGGAAGCGCCGGATCAGCTCAGGCGGCTTGTGCTTGAGAAAACCGCCCCGGGGCAGGTACGGCGCGCTCTTGTAGATCAAATCGAGAAGGAACTCGATTTTCGGCCGGTCCTCGCCGGAAACGCCCAGCTCCTCGCACAAGGCGGAGGCCAGATCCTTTCCTGAGCTCCGGCGCGAGGCGTCCAGCCGCAACGCAATGCGCGCGTACAACTCCAGCAGGCGCGGATCCTGAACCGGGTTGCCGATATGAAAGTTGACCCGCTCTTCGGGGGGAACCGGCGAGGCTGCCGTGGCCTCGCTGATTTCCGAGACGGCCGCGCCGCGCACCGGCCGCAGCGCGAACAGGCCGGCCGGCGGCTGCTCCGCCGCGGCGGCTCCGTCTACGTTCGCATGGGATAGGGTCGGGGTTTCACGCATCGCGAAAGCTCACGCGGGCCCGCGGCCTCCGGTCAGGCGCCATCGCCTTGCCCGTCGGCTTTGATTTGTTTGCGTCCGGCTTCCAGCGCCAGATCCAGAAACCTTTGGAACATTCGGGCCAGCGAGGATCCGAGCTCGGCATCGGAAGGCCACAGCGAGACGATGGTGCGGGCATTCTTGAGGCCCTGACTTGCCTCGGCCAGCCGGGCGGCCTGCGGGCTGAGCAGCAACAGCTCGGGGTTGCTCTTGAGCAGGGCCATCTCCTCTTGCTCGTAGGCCAGCCGCATGCGGCTGCGCTTCAACTCATCCTCGGTGCGCTTCTGGGCCAGCGCCGCCTCGCGCGCCAGTTCTTCTTCCTTAAGTTGCAGCTTGCGCAACTCCAGTTCATGTTCGGATTGGGCGATCTGCTGCTCGGCCTCCAGGCGGGCCCGGGCGGCCGCCACACGGGCCTTCTGTTGGAGGAGCTCGGTCTGCTCCAGGATGCGGGCCGATTCGCGCTGGCGCAAGGCCTCGGCAATCGAAGGATCGGCTGCGTCGATCGACTGAACCGCCAGCGTCACTACTTCCAGGCCGAACTTGGGCGCGGCGGGCCCGAGTTTCTCCATCAGATGCGAAGTCAGGGACTCCGAAGAGAGCTCCTCAATCGCGCGGCTCTCGGTATACTCTTTGACGGCGGCCTGGATCACCGTTTCGAACTCCTTGGCCGCCTTGACCACGGCATCCGTCCGCCATCCTCCGACGCGCACCAAAGCGGCCAGATGATCCCGGCTGGGAGCCACGGCCGCCACCAGGCTGGTCTTGATTTGAAGGCCGCCCTTGGCGATGCCGTCGAGCGATAGCTCAATCGGATAGGTCGAGCTCGGGATGGCCAGGCTGAAGTGGCGCGGATAGAAGGCGCCCGCGCGCAGGTGAATGGCGCCGGCGCGTTCATAAAGGACGAGCTGGTCGGGCTTGCGCAGCCGGTACTCGTAGAAGACTAGCGCAAGTACAGCAATGGCGATGATGGCGGCAATCCACATGTCTCAGATCTCCTGCCGGGACGTGTATGTGAGGCGGAGTCCCGGCCCCCGTGGTGAAGCAGCCCGCCGGAATGCCCCGCGACACCCCGGGCGGCTGCATAACACCTCCGATTGGATTTCAGTATAGCCGACTTTCGGGCGCGCATTGTTTGCGCTTCTGGAGTCCCAGGCGTGCAAGCCGTGCGGGGCAGAGGATCTTCCGGCATTGCTAATGGATTGGAAACACAGGATCAAGGCGGTTGGATCGGGGCTTGCAATCCAGAAGGCAGGAGGATCGAAGCACTATGAAATTCAAACTCTTGGGATTGGGCTTGCTGCTGGCGGCGGCCGCCGGGCTGGCGGCGCAGACCGCCGACCCGAATCAGCCATTGTTGGGCCGGGGCCGGGGCGGAGCGCCCTACGCCTGGAACGACAAGGACAAAGACGGCATCTGCGACATCACGGGAAAGCCGGTCGGACAGGGCTGGCGGGCCGCATGGCGCGATCAAAACGCCGAAGGTTCCGCGACGCCGCTGTTCGGCCGGGGCCGGGGCGGAGCGCCCTACGCCTGGAACGATAAGGACAAAGACGGCATCTGCGACATCACCGGAAGGCCGGTTGGACTGGGCTTTGGCGGCGGCCGGGGCCGGGGGCGCGGATGGCGGGCCGCCAACGCGGCTCAGTCCGGCGCGGCGGCAGCTCCGGCACAGAAGTAAGCTCCACTTGCCCGGGCTTCGTTCCGGTGGCCTTCCTTGATTTTGGGGCCGCAAGGCGTTGCGGCCCCGTTTCTTCCTTTTCCCTCCGGTTGGCGCTCGAAGACCCCCACTCGCCGTTTGTTTGCAGGTTCTGTGTGCCGCGCCGCGCGCGGCTTGCCGCGCTTGCCGCTTGGCCGAACATTTCCCGCTTCGTCTGTTTTTGCGTCCCCTTCAAAGGGTTGCTAACCTGAGAGGTTCCATGGACAACGCCAAGTTGCAAGTGATTCCGCTCGGGGGACTGGGCGAGTTCGGGATGAACTGTCTGGCTCTGCGCTATGGCGATGACATCGTGGTCATCGACGCGGGCATGATGTTTCCCGAAGAGGAGCTGCCCGGCGTCGATACCGTCATCCCGGATTTCTCGTACCTGGAAGAGAACCGGGAGCACGTGCGGGCTCTGATTCTGACGCACGGCCACGAGGACCATATTGGCGCGACGCCCTTTTTGCTCTCGGAGTTGGACATCCCGGTTTACGGAACGGAGTTCACGCTGGCTCTGGCCGGGCGGCGGCTGGAAGAACACGAGCTGAAAGACACAGCCAGGCTGAACGTGGTGCGGCCCGGGGAGACCATCGAGCTGGGACCGTTCCGCGTCCGCTTCATCCATGTCACCCATTCCATCGTGAGCGCCGTGGCCTTGGCCATCCAAACTCCGCTTGGAACGGTGGTCCATACCGGCGACTTCAAAGTCGATCCCACCCCCACCGACAACCTCTTATTCGATCTTCACTCTCTGGCCGAGTTCGGGCAGAAGGGGGTGCTGCTGCTGCTTTCGGATTCGACCAACGTGGACCGCCCGGGCTACACCGAGAGCGAAAGGGCCGTGCGCCCGCGCCTGGAGGATATTCTCAACCGGGCTTCGGCGCGCGTGGTCGTCTCCTGCTTCAGCTCCTCGGTGCACCGGCTCCAGCAGCTCATCGACCTGGCCGAAGAATTCGGACGCAAGGTATGTTTCCTGGGCCGCAGCATGATCAGCGTCACCGAGATCGCGCATTCGCTGGGGCTGCTGCGGATCCCGGACCGGATCCTGCTCCGCCCCCAGGATGTCATGAGCATGCCGCGCGACAAGGTCCTGGTGTTGATCTCAGGCACGCAGGGCGAGCCGATGTCGGCGCTGTCGCGGGTGGCGGTGGACGATCACAAGCACCTCTCGATTGAACCCGGCGACACCGTGGTGCTGAGTTCCCGCATCATCCCCGGCAACGAGCGCGCCATCTACCGCATGATCAACCATCTGGCGCGGCGCGGAGCGGAGGTGATCTACGGCAGCATGAACCCGCCGGTTCACGTCTCCGGGCACGCCAGCGCCGAAGAGCTGAAGCTGGTGCTGAACTTGATCCGGCCCCGCTACTTCGTTCCGATTCACGGCGAGTACCGGCAGTTGGCCAAACATGCCGCTTTGGCCGAACACCTGCGGAGCGCGGGACTGGAGGAGACCTTTGTGCTTGAAACCGGCGAGACTCTGGAGATCGACGCCCGCGGCGCGCGCAAAGGCGAGCGGGTGACCGTCGGCCGCCAGTGCATCGACAGCGGATCGCTGGACGAGGTGGTGGAGGACCTGGTGATTCGGGACCGCCGGCACTTGGCCGAAGATGGCTTCGTGCTGCCGATTCTGGCCATCAACAAGCACACCGGCGTCAGCGAGGGAGAGCCGCAGATCGTCAGCCGCGGCTTCTTGCCCGCCGAGGAGAGCGCCGAGCTGCTGGAAGAAGCCGCCCGGGTGGTGAAGCGCACGGTGGAGAACTCCAGCCCCGAGGAGCGGGCCGACTGGGGCGTCATCAAGGACAAGATCCGCGCCGATCTGCGCCGTTTTTTGCACCGGCACACTTCGCGCCGCCCTTTGATCGTGCCGGTGATCCTGGAAGTTTGAGGCGCTGGACGGGGAGTTTACCGGAACCGGACCGAAAGCTTGCCGGCCGGGCCGCGGTATTGCAGTTCCAGATCCTTAACCTTGTGCTTGCCCTCCAGCATGAAATACAGAAGTCCGGAGGAGGCTTGCCGGATCTCGCTCTCGGGCAGTTCCTTTTCCGTCAAGGTGTTCAGCACACCGGCGTCTCCACCGGAGCGCGAGGTCGCCGCTTCGACGCTGCCTTCGCCAGCCGTGTTGCCGATGGTGGGACCCTGCGTGCCCATGCGGACCGGCGGCCCGCCCATGGGCGGGCCCCAGATGGTTCCGCGGTTTTCGGAGCGGATCGCTCCGCCGCGCTTGGTCGAGACCACCATCACCGAGCCGCCGGCGATTTGGCTGGGATGAAAGGCGCCCGAGCGCTGCCCGTCTTTATCGGAACGGAGCACGAAATCCTCGCGGCTGACCGGCAGGGGGTCGGCGCGCTTGGGGGTGAGCCGGACCTCTACGACCGTGAAATATCCCTGGAGGTCATTTCCCAAAAGACGTTGTATGTCCGCCTTCTCTGCATAGAGCCGGGCGTAAATTTCGAGCGCCGCGTTGGATGCGCGGCCTTCGGGGAGTTTCTTTTCCGCGCCCAGCGAACATAGGGCGGCCGCGAGGGCCAGAACCAAACTGTATCGCACCCCGCACCTCCTGCCTCGATTATACGCTCGGCGGGCGCCTCCGGCTGTCAAGATTTGGTCACCCGCGCCAGCGTTTGGTCAGCCCAGCAGGCTCGGCCGGGCGCAACTCCGTCTTTTTCAACGCGCGGTGGTTGGTCCCTGGCGTGCGATGGGCCGCTCGGGAGGCAGGAATGTCTGCATCAGAGACCGTATTCCGGCGGCTTCCCGCGGCGGCAACCGCGGCAGGCCGGGCGCGAACGCGCACCCGGAGGGGGTTGGATTTCGGATTCCTCTTCGGGTTGGCGGTTGCTGCGGCAGCCGCGGCCGCGGCCGCGGCCTGGTCGGAGGCCGGGGCCGCTTATTTCTTGCAGCCGCGCGGGGCCGTGATGGTGTTGGGAGGGACGCTGGGGGTCGCCATCCTGACTACGCCGTGGCGAAGGTTGTGGCGCTCGATCGGCCGCCTGTTGGGCTTGCTGGTGGCCGAGAAGCGGAATCCTCAGGCGCTGATGGAGGAGATCCTGCGATACGCCCGTGTGGCCCGGTTTAAGGGCTTGGCGGGGATCGAGGACGCCATTCCCTCGGCCAGCCATCCTTTTCTGCGGGAGGCGCTGGCGCTGGCGCTGGAGGTCGAAAACCGCCAGCAGCTCGCCCAGGTCTTGGAGACGCGCATCCGGGTGCGGGAGCAGGAGGGGGAAGCCGATGCGCGGACCCTGGAAGTCGCCGGCAGCTTTGCGCCGACCCTCGGGATCCTGGGCACAGTGATGGGCCTGATGGATGTGCTCAAGAACTTTTCGGATCTATCCTCGGTGGGGGCCGGCATCGCCATGGCATTCGTCTCCACGATGTACGGCCTGGGGCTGGCCAACCTGGTGCTGTTGCCGGCGGCCCACCGGATCCGGGCCCGGGTGGCGGAGGAGTTTGATTCCGACGCGTTCATCCTGGAAGGCGTGCTGTGTCTTTATGACCAGAGCCACCCGGCGCTGGCGCGGCAACGTTTAGAGGCGTATTTGCGCGGGCCGGGGCGCAAGACCCGGCGGGCCGCGTTGAAGGGCGACGATGCTGCGGAAGCCGATCTCGCGTGAGCCGGAGCTGGGCGGCCGCTGGACGGTCAGCTACGTCGATGTTTTGACGCTGCTGCTGGTGCTGTTCATGGCCATCTCGGCGCAGGCGGTGCGGTTGCAGTTGAACCGCGCGCAGCCGGCGCCCGAACCCGCCGCGCCGGCCGAATCGCCCAAGACGCCCCCCGCGCGGCAGGCGCTGTTGGAGGCGCAGGCCAAGCTGGAGGAGTTCGGCCTGCATCCGACGTTGGAAACCCGGGGTTTGGTCATCAGCCTGCCGCAGGCGGTGTTGTTTCCGCCTGGATCCGACGAGGTCGCCGCCAGCGCCTATCCGGTGGTCGAGCAGATCGCGCAGGTATTGCTCTCCATCCCCAATCCGGTCTGCCTGGTGGGTCACGCCGATGCGGTGCCCATTCACAACCGCCGTTTCCGGAACAACTGGGAGCTTTCGGCCGCCCGCAGCCTGAGATTACTCGAACTGCTGGTGAACCGCTACGGGGTCCCGGAATGGCGCCTCTCGACGGCGGGTTACGGCTCCCAACGTCCGAGAGATACAAATGAGACCGCCCAGGGCAGGGCCGCCAACCGCCGGGTGGAGATCGTCATCCTCGATGCCGAGGAACAGGCCGCGGCGGGCGAGCCTGAACCGGAGGAGCTTACTACGGATTCTGGGCCGTAAGTTGATCCAGCAGCAGCCGGGCCGCCTGCTGTCCGGCGGTCTTCTTGGAATGGTCTTCGGCTTGGGCGCTCCAGAGGTCCCCCACGCGGACCTCGACGGTGAAACTCTTGGCGTGCTCCGGTCCCCGTTCCTGGACGAGCACATAGCGAGGCGTGGGCAGCCCGCGCGCTTGCGCAAACTCCTGCAAGGCGCTCTTGTAATCCACCAGCGGGAGCATCGCCTCCAGATCCACGGCCACATGGCGCCGGACAAACTCGCGCGCAGCTTCGATGCCGCCGTCCAGATAGATCGCTGCAATCAGCGCCTCCACCGCATCAGCCAGCAGAGCGGGCTTCTCCCGGCCTCCGCTCATCTGTTCCCCCTTGCCCAAGAGCAAGAACCGGCCCAGTTCCAGGCGCAGGGCGACGGAATGAAGGTGAGCGGCGCTCACCAGGCGGGCCTTGAGTTTGGAGAGCCTGCCTTCGGCGAGGTTGGGGTGGCGCTCGATGAGAAACTCGCTGATGAGAAACCCCAGGATCGAGTCGCCAAGGAACTCGAGCTGTTCGTTGTCTTCGGAGGGCGCGTTCTCCGCGGCGGGCTTTTCGTGCGCGTGAGACTTATGGGTCAGAGCGCGGCGCAGAAGCTCCGGATTGCGGAACTCGTATCCGAGGGCGGCTTCCAGGAGCTCCCGCTCCACGCTCATGGACGTTGCATCTGGGACCGGTTATTTTGCGTTCTTGGCCTGAATGGCCCTGGCGCGCTCGGCCTGGGCGATCTGCTTCACTTGCTGCGGCGCGTTCGGGTCGCTCATGACCTTCTCGAAAGTGCTCACGGCTTCGTCGAACTTGCCGGCCCTGGCCAACGCATTGCCCAGGCGCACCATCGTAGCCGGATCGCCCGGCGGCGGGGCTACCTCGAGGGCCTTGCGGAAATTCTCCACCGCAAGATCGGTCTTGTTGCGGACCATGGCGATCATGGCGTACGCTTCGTAGGCCTGCGCCAGAAGCTCCTTCTTTGCCTCGGCCCACTGTTCGTCGGTCACGCTCGGGTTGGGCCGCGGGGCAGTCTTTAAAGCCTCGACGGCTCGCGTGGCGTAGTTTTCGGCCGTGGTGAGCTTTTCTTCCTTATCGAGGTCGTTTTCCCGGGTGCGGGAAGCGATTAGGCGGCTCAACAGCAACAAGGTTTGAATGTTTTCCGGATCTTCCTTGAGCGTCTGCTCGCCGTAGGCAATCGTCTGTTCGTAGTCTCCCTTTTCCTGCAACGAAAGGGTGATAAAGAACAGCGCCAGGGCCTTGAATTCGGTGTTGGGGAACTTGCTCAGAAGCTCCTTGGCCGCCTTGATCCGCACATCCGGGTCCGGCTGCTGGGTCGATTGCAGCATTGCCATCACCAGGTTGGCCTCTTCCTGGTTCTTGACCGCCGGCTGCTTGGCGACAGGGGTGCTCGGCTGCGCCGGAGCGGCGCCGGGCTGGGCAGGGGGTTGCGGAGGAGGGGCCTGAGCCGCCAGGGAAACCATTAAAAGTCCCGCGGTCAAGGCCGCCGCAGCCGCCAATTTGGTCAACTTAATTGTGTCCATTCATTGCTCCTTCCATGAAGCTCACCCTCGGTGAGTCTTGTCGAAATCCTGTGTCTGGATCTCTTCTTCCTTACTCCTTTTTGAATCCTTTTCGCAAGCCCTCCTCGGCGGCTTGGCGCGCGCCGTTGGGAGCGCCGGACAATCCGAGCACCGCTTTGTAGTGAGCGGTTGCCTGATCCCTTTCCCCGGCTAGGTCCGCCAACCTGCCTAAGTAGACGTGGGCCCAGGCCGCGGTGGATACATCCGGCGAAGATTTCAATGCCTGTTGGAAAAGCGTTTCGGCCAGTTCGGGCTGCTTTTCTAAGGCGGCGATCCGGCCCAGGCCATAGTAGGCGCGCGCCCGCAGCGGCCCTTCCTGCGTCTCTTGGATGACGCGCAGATAATACTGCCGGGCGCGAGTGTAGTCCTTGGCTGCGTAGAGGTCTTCGGCTTGTTGGAGACTCTTCTCGGCGGCGGACGGCTCGGGCTTGGGCTTGGGGGGCGCGGGCTTGGCCTTGCGGAGGGGCCGCTCCTGTGCGAATTCGACCGGCTCCAGCCGCCTCTCTTCCTTGCGCAGATCGATCGAGGCAATGAGATTGGGGTAATAGAGCCGCAGCGACTGATCTTGCTTTTCGTACAAGGCCAGTTGCTCGGCGAAGTGCGGCGTCAAAATGAAGCCCTGCGAGAGCGCCGTCTGAACCAGCTCCTGTTTTTTCTGCGCGCCTGTAGCGAGCCGGCTTTCCACCGCTTTGATCAGGCACTCGCCGGCGAGCAGCAGGAAGTCCTCCTTATACATGTCCTCCAGGAAGGGCGCGCCCAGGGCGTAGTCGCCCAAGGCCTTGCGCTTGAGGATCTCATCGGCGTGCCGGGTCGCCAGCGGATCGAGCATGTAATGCAGGTAGGCGTGCCGGATGTCGTCCACGCGGAGTTCGGCCGACGGGGTCACCACCACGAAGTAATCGCGCCCGTAGCTTCGGGTGTGCACCTGGTTGGGCGGGGCCAGGGGCTCCACATAGATCTGAAAACGGAATCCCTCCAGGCCGCTGGTCTGAGCGCGCAAGTAGCCGCTGACCTGAAGGACGGCTTGCGTGACCGGCAAATGGTACCGCTCGATCCAGGAGTCGATCTCCGGCTGGGCCTTCCGCCACAGCTCTTCAATGCCGGCCTCTTTGTAGAAGCGCGCCAGGAGAGTTTCCAGGCCGGCCAGCGCCACTACGTCCGGCGGAAGTTCGTTCTGCCGGAGCCGGTAGCTGAACTTGGGGGGACCGTCGACGAGCAGGCCAAAGGAGATGTATTGGGAAAGCTCGGCGAGTGGGTCGTCTTTCCGGTGATCCCGGACGAAGCGCTTCAATTCGTCCAGGCAGGGAATGTTCCGAGCGGCCAACTGGTTGCGGACCTCGGCGCGGAGCGGGCTATTGGACGGGGAGTCCAGCTCGGCGTCATAGCCGGCGGCATGAATCGCGGCCATCACCGTAAACAGGGACAAGCTGGCATCCAATTGGCCTTGCGGTGCGGCAGCAGGCGCGGCCAGGCCCAGCGCCAGGATAGCAGTAAGGAGGAACGGGGAACGCAAACGCTTCAACAAACTCCCGCTCTCAGTGTAGCAGCCCGGCGGCCGCCGCGAAACGGCAACAGTTCCGCGCCGGGCGCCGCCGGGCGAACGGCTAAGCTCGGCTGGACGCCGTCCCGCCGTTTCCGGCCGCGCCTGAGCGGCGCCGTGGTAGACTGCAAAGTTCGCGGGCCCAATCGCCCGCTCCGGTATAAAGCATTTCGACCCCATGCCGCGCCGCCATTACGGCTTCATCCTCACCAGTTTGGTGATGCGGGACTTCCGGATCCGCTACCGGAACATGTCGCTGGGGGTGTTTTGGTCGCTGCTGAATCCGCTGGTGATGATGGGGGTGTTGACCTTCATCTTCACCTACATCTTTCCAAACCCCGGGATCCGCAACTTTCACGTCTTCGTGTTGTGCGGCATCGTGCCTTACCAGTTTTTCTCTCTGGCGCTGGTGGCCGGCACGCTGTCGATCTACAACAACGCGGCCCTGGTGAAAAAAGTGGTGCTGCCCAGGGAAGTCCTGCCGGTTTCCACTGTTCTGGCCATTTCTCTGCACCTCTGTATCCAAATCGGACTGCTGTTGGCCCTCGCGCTGGCGGCGGGATACCGCCCCAATGCTTATTGGACGCGCCTGCCGCTGATCTTTGGGCTGGAGGTGGTCTTCGTGTGCGGTCTGGCGCTGATCACCTCGGCGCTGGACGTCTATTTTCGGGACGTCCGCTACCTGGTGGAGTCGGGCAACATGCTGTTGTTCTGGCTGGTGCCGGTCTTCTACTCCTTCGACTCGATCCCGGAGCGGTTCCGCGCCCTGTATCAATACAACCCGATTGCCGCGGTGGTGCTGGCTTGCCGCCACATTTTGCTGGAAGGCATCGAGCCGCCTGCGGGGCTGATGGTCAAACTGGCGCTGGTTTCGAGCCTTTTCCTGCTGCTCGGTTTTGCCGTTTTCGGACGCCTGAAGGGCAACTTCTCGGACTATTTGTAGGGCTATGATCGCCGTTCGGCTGGAGTCCGTCACCAAGAGCTATTCGCGGCGGCCGGTGCGCCAGTTTCTGCGCAGCTTTCTGTGGAGCCGGCTCAAGCAGGCTCCGCAAGAGCCTTTCTACGCGTTGCATGAGGTTTCGCTGGCGGTCCACGAAGGGGAATCCCTGGGGGTGGTGGGCGTCAACGGGGCCGGCAAGAGCACGCTGCTCAGCGTGATCGCGGGTCTGTGCCTGCCGGACCGGGGGCAGGTGGAGGTGCAGGGCAAGCTGGCCGCCCTGTTGGAGCTGGGATCGGGGTTCCATCCGGACCTGACCGGGGCTGAGAATGCGCGTCTGAACGCGGCCCTGCTGGGGCTTTCGCGCCGGGAAGCCCGCGAGAAGTTTGACCAGATCGTGGAATTCTCGGGCATCGGCGAGTTCATCCACGAACCGCTGCGGAAATACTCTGCGGGAATGACTTTGCGCCTCGCTTTCGCGGTGGCCATGGCCGTGGAGCCGGACGTCCTGCTCATCGATGAGGTGCTGGCGGTGGGCGACCGGGCCTTTCAGGCCAAGTGCGTGGACCGGATTCTGCGGCTCAAACAGAGAGGGCGGATCCTGATCTGCGCCTCTCACGATATGGACGTGCTGCGCAAGCTGGCCACGCGGGCGATCTGGCTGGAACACGGCCGCATCGTGCAGGAAGGGCCTGCCGAAGCGGTCATTTCGGCCTACGAAACGGCGCTCAACCACAGGTCTTAGGGGCGGACCTGGGTTATCTCGTATGCAACTGCTTCTCTGCCGGGACGCTGGGCATTCTGTGCGAGATGTGATCGATGATCGATTTGCGCTGATATCAGAGATTTCTATTGACGGCTCAGGGATGTGGGATTAAAATTGACCAAGCAGCTTGGTAGGATGGGTTGAGTCGTTTCGGGTGAGGATCCCAGGTGGTCTCGCAAAGCGAAACCGTTTCCCGTTTTCCGAGCTACGTGTGCGTAAAAAGAGAGGAGAGATTGAATGCCAAAAACCAGAATGGTGGTTATGTGCGCCATTTTGGCGTTTGTGTTCTGCCAGGGAGCGATGGCTCAGGCAGACCGCGCCAACATTGTGGGCACGGTGACCGATCCGAGCGGGGCGGCGATGCCCTCGGCCACCGTCAAAGCGGTGGAGCGCAGCACCAACATCGAACGCACCACCCAGACAACCGGGACCGGCGAGTACAGCCTGCCGCAACTGCCGGTGGGCGAGTACCGCGTTGAGATCAGCGCCCCCGGCTTCCGGACCTTTGTCCGGCCGGATCTGATTCTCACCGCCGGCTCCACCGTACGTGTGGACGCCAAGCTGAGCGTGGGCCAAGTGACCGAGTCGGTGACGGTCACCGGCGAGATCCAGGCTCTTCAGACCGACACCGCTAAGATCTCCACGGCGATCACCAACCGCTTCCTGGAGGATCTGCCGCTGGTTGTCGGGGGCGCGATGCGAAGCCCCTTCGACCTGGCGGCGATTGCTCCGGAGGTGAAGTCTTCGTACAACTTTCGGGTTGCTGGAGGACAGGAAGGCGGGTGGGATCTGACCGTGGACGGCATCTCGGCCACTCCGGGCGCCCCGTTTGACCAGAGGCTCTGGACGGCGATCAACACGCCGTCTGTGGACGCGATTACGGAGTTCGCCATCGACAGCGGCGGCTTCAAGGCTGAGAGCGGCCGGGCCGGCGGCGGAATCTTGAGCTTCGTGACCAAGTCCGGCACCAACGAATTTCACGGCAGCGCCTATGAGTTTCTGCGGAATGACAAGTTCGACTCCAACGACTGGTTCGGGAATGCCTTGAACCGGGCGCGGCCCATCCTGAAGCAGAACGATTTTGGATTCACGGCGGGCGGTCCCTGGCGGATCCCCAAGATTTACGACGGGCGCAACCGGACGTTCTTCTTCGTGTCTTACGAGGGCTTCCGCAACCGGCGCGGCTCGTCCACTTCCATCCAGACCATCCCACTGCCGGAGATGTACGAGGGAGATTTCTCCAATTGGAAGGATTCCAAGGGCGTGCTGATGCCCATCTACGACCCGCTGACCCTGCGCCAGGACGCCAGCGGCAAATGGATCCGGGATCAGTTCCCCAATCAGAGAATCCCCAAGGACCGCTTCAGCAACCTGTCGAAGGAAGTCATCAAGTACGCGACCATGAAACCCAACCTGCCGGATCCTTCTGGGATTCTCAATCCCAACCCGCGCAACAACTATCTGGTTGTGGCCGGCGGCGCGGTTGAGCCTTGGGACAAGTTTGACGTCAAGGCCGACCAGCAATTCGGCGCGAGCCACCGGGTGGGCTTCCTGTTCCACTGGGGGCAGAACCTCCTGAATTATCTTGGCGACGCTCCCCCGGGCTTGCCGGTTCCTCTAAACGATTTCCGCGAGGAGGACACCAACACGCGGGTCTACCGGTGGACCTGGGACTACACGATTTCCCCGCGCATGTTGAACAGCGTCCGGGTGGGGATCAACGACTGGTGGCAGATGAAAGCCTCCATCAACTATGACAAGGGCTGGGGTACGAAGATCGGGATCAAGAACGTCCCCGACCCGAACAAGAACTTTCCCGGAATCGGCATGGACGGTTACACCGGCTGGGGGCGCAACGAGTGGGGCGGTTCGCTCAACAAGGCGTGGGCCTTCTCGGACTCCCTGACTTACATCCGCGGTTCGCACAGCTTCAAGTTCGGCTTCCATTACCAGCGCGATCACTACAACGGCTACGGGCAGCACACCGGCGCCGGCGGCTTCAGCTTCGGGCGCACCGGAACCAGCGTGCCCGAAGACCAGACCAACACCAGCGGAAACGGCTTTGCCACCTTCCTTCTCGGCTACGTGACCTCCGCTTCCATTCAGACCCTGCGGTTTGTCTCCGACCAGTGGCACTATTACGCTGGCTACGCGCAGGACGACTGGCGCGTGAACCGCAAGCTGACCATCAACTACGGCATCCGCTACGAGTACACGCCGCCCACCACGGAGGGCCACTTCCCGGACGGGTACAACAACTTTGATCCGAACTTGCCCAATCCCGGTGCGGGAGGGAGGCCTGGCGCCTTGGTGTTTGCGGGATTTGGCCCTGGCCGCACGGGAACCCGAACCCTTTATCCGCCCTGGCGGGGCGGCATCGGTCCCCGGTTGGGTTTCGCCTATAGCGTGGATGACAAGACCGTGATCCGGGCGGCGGGCGCGCGCAGCTTCGGCGCGGTGAAGAATACCGGCGGCAGCTCGCACTGGCAGGGCTTCATCGGCGAGTTTAGCTGGTCCAGCCCGGACGCCAATAAGAGCCCGGCCTTCTACTGGGACAACGGCGTGCCGTCCTGGCCCAAGCCGCCGTTCCTGGTGCCCGACTTTCTCAACCGGGACGGCGTCTTCACCAACAGCCCACCATACTGGCAGCCTTATGACGCGGGGCGGTTGCCCGAGTATCTGAGCTGGAACCTGAGCATTCAGCGCCAGTTGCCCTCCAGCATGGTGGCCGAAGTTGCTTACAACGCCACCATGGGCCACCATCTGACCACCAACATGGTGCAGATCAATCAAGTGGATCCGAAGATCTTCTACAGTTACGTGGATAAGCTCGGCTTCGACGCGGCCTACTCGCTGATGAACTTGCGGGTCAATTCGCCGCAAGCAGTGGCCGCCGGTGTTCCCATCCCGTACCCGGGATACAACACGACCATGACGGTGGGCCAGGCGCTGAAGCCCTTCCCGCAGTACAACACCATCAATACCGGAAGCGACGGCGGGGATCGCAGCGGAAACTCCACCTACCATGCGCTGATCCTCAAGCTGGACAAGCGCTATTCCAATGGCCTCCAGTTGCTGGGCTCTTACGTGCTTTCCAAGATGTTCTCGGACGCCGAGGCGGCCAACGCCTCTTCCGGATCCGCCATGACCCAATACAACCGGCGGCTGGAAAAAGACCTCTCCTCGAGCGATCAGACCCATGTGATCAAGCTGAACTACAGCTACGAGCTGCCGTTCGGCAAGGGACGCAAGTGGGTCAACACCGGCCTGGCCAGCCGGATCGTGGGCGGCTGGCGCGTGGCCGGAGTGCAGGTGTACCAATCCGGCACGCCGCGCTCGATCAGCCCCGGCTACAGCCTGCGCGTTCCCGGCGCCGGCAACCGCATCTCGGTCACCAGCTACGAAGGGTGGCGAGCCAAGCCGAAGGGTGAGAAGTTCGACCCCTTCGTAGACCTGTGGTGGAACGTGAGCGCCATGGACAAGAACCCGGCGATGGCGCCGCCGTCCGGGGCCGTGGTCTGGGTGGCCAAGACCGTTTTCGGTAACGCCACCCGCCGCAACCCCAAGGAGCGCTCTCCCTGGAACTTCAACGAGAATGTCTCCGTGGCCCGCACCTTCCAGATCAAGGAGAACTTCCGGGCGGACCTCCGCTGGGAAGCTTTCAACTTGCTGAACCGCCACGTCTGGGGCGGTCCCGATTCCACCCTAACCAGCACGAACTTCGGCCTGGTGCGCTCCGCCAGCGGCGTGCGCCAGATGCAGCTCGGTTTGAAGCTCTACTGGTAGGCCGCACGGCAACCTGACAGAGTCCGCCGGGCCTAGGCTTCGGCTTAGGCCCGGCTTTTTCGTTCTTGCGGCCATCGGCGCTGAAAGCGGGGCGCGCTGCGGCGAGCGTTGCTGCATTCCTCTCCCAACGAGAATTCCCGGCCTGAGATAATGAATGGTTCCGTTATGCGTCATCCCGATCGTTATTTCAGCCCCGATCCCGGAGTCCGCGCCCTGGCGCGGCAGCTTTATGAAAGCGTCCGCCACTTGCCGCTGATTTGTCCCCATGGACACGTGGACCCGCGCATCTTGGCTGAGGACAGCCCATTTCCCGACCCGGCGGCCTTGTTTATTGTTCCCGACCACTACATCTTCCGGATGCTCTACTCACAGGGGGTGCCGATGGAGAGCCTGGGAGTGCCACGCCGGGATGGCGGTCCGGTGGAGAAGGATCCGCGCCGCATCTGGCAGACCTTCGCGGACTACTTCTACCTGTTCCGGGGCACGCCCTCGGGCTGCTGGTTTCAGGACGAGCTGGCCGAGGTCTTCGGCATCGAGGAGCAATTCGGGCCCGCCAGCGCGATGCGCATCTACGATGAGATCCAGGAGAAATTGAGCCGGCCGGAATACCGCCCGCGCGCCCTGTTTGAGCGGTTCCGCATCGAAGTCCTGTGCACCACCGACTCGGCGACCGACTCGCTGAAGCACCACCGTCACATCAGCGAATCCGGCTGGAAGGGCCGCGTGCTGCCGACCTTCCGTCCGGACTCCGCCGCCGACATCCTGGCGCCCGGCTGGCTGGAGGAGGTGCAACAGTTAGGCCGGCTGACGGGCCTGGACACCGGCACGTTCAAAGGATTCATTGCCGCGCTGGAGAAACGGCGGGCCGTGTTCCGCGCCTGGGGCGCGGTGGCCACCGACCACGCGGTTCTGGAGCCTTACACCGAAGAACTCACGGCGGCGGAGGCCGAAGCTATTTTTGCCCGCGCGCGCAAAGGCCAGGCGAGCCCGGAGGATGCCCGGCGCTTTACGGCCCACATGCTGATGGAGTTCGCCCGCATGAGCGCCGAAGACGGGCTGGTGATGCAGCTTCACGCCGGCTCGTACCGGAATCATAACCAGTGGGTTTACGAGCGCTTCGGGCCGGACAAGGGCTGCGACATTCCGGTGGCCACCGAGTTCACGCGGAATTTGCGGGCCTTGCTCAATAAGTTCGGCAACGATTCGCGCTTCCGTCTGATCTTGTTCACGTTGGATGAGTCGACCTACTCGCGGGAGCTGGCGCCGCTGGCCGGGCACTATCCTGCCGTGCGTCTAGGGCCGCCCTGGTGGTTCCATGACAGCATCGAAGGCATGCTGCGCTACCGCCGCCGCGTGACCGAGACTGCGGGCATCTACAACACCGCCGGCTTCAACGACGACACCCGGGCCTTTCTCTCCATTCCGGTCCGGCACGATTTGTGCCGCCGGGTCGACGCGTCTTTCCTGGCGGACCTTGCGGCGCGGCACATTGTTACGGAAGAGGAAGCCTTCGAGATGGCCGCGGATCTGGCTTACCGCCTGGCTCGCTCCACCTACCGGCTGGACGGTTGAACCAGCGGCTGCGCGGCGGGGCTATCGGCCGGATAAGAATTTTCGATTGGACGCGCGTGTTAGAGAGCCGTAGCCTGAAATTGAATGGCTACGGATTCAGCGAGGCCGCCAGGCGCCTCCACGGAGTTGCTTCATCGGATCAGCGCCATTGTGAGTTCGGACCGGAGCCTGGATGAAATCCTCCAGGAGCTGGTGAGCCTGGCCGTATTAGGCGCCGAATCGGACGCGTGTCTGGTCTACTTGTTGGACCAGGAGTCCGGCGAGGTTGTCCTGCGGGCTTCCCAACTGCCTCACCCCAAGGAGCTGGGCGAAGTGCGGCTCAAGTTGGGCGAAGGGGTTACGGGCTGGGTGGCGGCGCACAGCAGCGTAGTGTCGTTGCCGGCCCGGGCTTGGGAGGATCCGCGCTTCAAGGCGCTCGCGGCGCTGGAGGAGGATACGTTTGAGGCGTTGCTTTCGGCGCCGCTTGTAGCCGAAGGAAGAGTGGTTGGCGTGATCAACGTCCATCACCGGCAGCCGCGCCGGCACACGGGAGAAGAGATCGCTTTCGTTACCTTTCTAGGCCAGCAAATCGGCGGCGCTTTGGAAAGGGCCCGGCTGCGCGAGCAGAATGCGCGGCTTCGAGAGGAGGCGCGGTTGATCCAGCAACAGCTGGAGACGCGCAAGCTGGTCGAGCGCGCAAAAGGCATCCTGCAAAAGCGGCTCAAGCTCAGCGAAGAGGACGCGTACCTGCGGCTGCGGAATGAAAGCCGCCGCCAGCGCCGGTCCATGCGCGAACTGGCCGAGATCATCATTGCCGAGGAGATGCGGCTGCGGGGGCAGATCTTGGATTAGGCCCGGAGCGAGACGCTCGGTGAGTGACGCACGGGCGCGGGCCGGGAGGTCTAAGCTAGTGGCTGGGGCGGACACGCCGGTCCGCCCCTACACAGGACACGATTGGGTGGATGGGAAGGCTGCCGGTGGGGGGCGCCAAGGCCGGCACGAATGCAGGAATGCCTGCGCCAGAGACGTAACGAATGGTTTCAGGCTTGCGCTATGTGGGCGCAGTGTGAAGGAGTGGCAAGCACAGGCCAGGAGACCACGCTGCTGGCTCGCCTGGGATGGGCTTTGTTGAGAGATTCCTGGCGGCGAAAGCTGTGCGGCCGGGCTGCTACGAGCGAAACTGGTAGCCGAGCTTTTGCAGATACTGCTTGCTTGCGGTGGCCGCCTCGAGCGAATTCATGGGCGCGTTGCGCCCCGGCGGCTCCAGCTCCACCATGGCGTATTCCAGGTCCTTGGATTGGCTCTCCAGAATGTCGAGAATCGTGGGGAAGTCGATCTTGCCCTGACCCACCGGGCAATAGCCGGCATAGTGCTCCCAACCTTTGTAGTCCTTCAGGTGGACGCTGCGGATGATGGAGGCGAAATCCCTGACCACCTGAACGGGATCGCTGCCGGCCTTGGCGAGCTGGCCCACGTCGGGTCCGAATCCCATGTAGCGAGTATCGACCGCGTTCAGCACGGAGTAAACCTGATCCCGCGTGTCGATGCAGGTGTCGGTGTGCTGGTGGATGGTGGCTTTTAGTCCCAGGTCCGCCGCCGCCATGCCGATTTCGTTGAGCGCCGCCAGAATCGCCGGCCGCGCGGCGTTGAAGTCGTACTCGCCGCGGCGCACGGGGTTGGGACCGATCACCATCCACAGGCCGCCGTACTTGCGCAGCAACTTCCCCCAGCGCACAATCTTGGCGACCTCGTCCTTGCGCACGTCCGGGTTGGTCAGATTGGCGTTGAAGTAGCTGGAGACCAGCCGGATCCCATACTTGTCCAGCAGTTGGCCCAGCCCCCCTTGTTCCTCGAAAACTTCCAGGACGTTGTCAAAGGATTCGTAGCCGTGATAACCGAGCGCGGCCGAGTCGCGAATGCCCGGCTCGGCGGCCTTCGGGCCAAATCCCCAGGTGATGCTGGTGTATCCGATCTTCAGGCGGCGGCCGGCGGCGCTGAGACGGATATCTGTTCCCGCGCACAGAGCTCCGGCTGCCAGGCCTGCGGTTTTCAAAAGGCTGCGGCGATCGATTTGCCTGCTCATGGTTTTCCCCTTTTCGTTGATGTCTACAAAGGCTGCCCTCAGTTTCACCGGACGGCCTTGCGGCGTGCCCCCGCATGGTGGCAGCCGGCGCCGCCGGCGATAGTTCACTTGCCAACCCAACCGCCATCGACAAAGATGGACTGCCCGGTCACATAGCTGGCTTCCTCGGAGGCGAGGAAAGCCACCACCGTTCCGATCTCCCGAGGCTCTCCAGGCCGCCCCAGCGAGATCTGCGCCAGGATGCCCGGCAGCAGATCGGGCCGCTTCATCACCCAAGCGGTCATGTCTGTGTCGATCAACCCCGGATGCACGCAGTTGACCCGGATGCCGAGAGGCGTCATTTCCGCCGACATGTTGCGGGTCAAGGCCTCCAGCGCCAGCTTGGACGGAGCGTAGTGCGTGCGGCCCGGCAGCACCTTGCCTGCCTGCACCGAGCCGATGTGCACGATCGCCGCCTTGCGCCCCGCGGCCACCACCCGCCGGCAGAACACCTGCGAACACAGCCAGGGACCCCGCAGGTTCACATCTACCAGGCGGGTCCATTGCTCGTCGGTCAACTCCAAGAAGGGAACGATGGTCTCGATGCCCGCATTGTTCACCAGAATGTCGATCGGGCCGAGCTCGTTCCAAACGCTCTCGAACATGGCCTCGACTTGATCCCGCTTGGAGACGTCGGCCATGAAGGTCGTTGCGCGGCGCCCCTTGCTGCGCACGTAGTCCGCCACAGCTTGCGCCTTTTCCGGCGCAGCAATATCGTTAATCGCTACGTCAGCGCCTTCGTCAGCGAAGATTTCGGCGATGCCCCGTCCGATGCCGCGGGCGGCACCGGTAATAAGAGCCACTTTGCCAAGAAGTTTCATGTTCTCCTCTCGAATGGATCAGCTCCAACTCTCCATCATTATGCGCTACGCTGAATCCCGATGAAGATCTTTCGGGTGACCTTGTCGAGCCCGATAATCTTTTATCGATTTCAGTATATAATGCTACCTGTGGTAGCGGGAGGAGAATCATGAGGCCAGAAGTGGCGAGGCCTATTGGACGGCGGCTGCTCCGGGATGAGATCCGGGAGCGGTTGATGGAGGACATTCTACGCGGGCGGCTGAAGCCCGGAACGCCATTGGCGGAGACGCATGTGGCGCGCGAGTTTGGCGTGAGCCAGGCGCCCGTGCGGGAGGCGTTTCGCGATTTGGAACTACTTGGGTTCCTGGAGAAGTCTGCGTTCCGTGGCGCGCGCGTGCGGCACATTTCGCGCAACGAGGTGGCCGAGATTTACCCGGTGCGGGCCGGGTTGGAGGGAGTGGCGGCGCGAGCCGCCGCGGTGCGGATCGATGAGGCCGCTTTGCAGCGTCTGGAAGAGCTCCTGGAGGTGATGCGCGAAGCGGCGGCTCAGGGCGATGAACAGCAGCAGGTGGAGGCCGACATTGCTTTTCACGAAACCATCATTGAGGCCTCGGGCAATGGCCTGCTGATGCAGCTTTGGCAGGCGATGCGGCTGGCGACGACCACGTTCTTGACGATTTCGCTGGCGCACCGGCCGCTGGCGGAACTGGCTGAACGCCACGTGCCGCTGCTCGAGGCGCTGCGGGCTAAAGACCCGGACGCCGCGGAGGCGGCCATGCGGCGGCACATCGAACAGCCGGGAGAGTGGATCCGCAGCGAAATGCAGAAGGAGAGCGCTGAAGAGGGATCTTCCTCCGATCCGGATTCGATAAGCCGCTCGGCGGCGAGATCCAATTGAGGCTCATGGAAGACAGGTTTAAACTCGCGGGCAAATCAGCGCTGGTCAGCGGCGGCTGCGGAGGGATCGGCTCGGCGGTCTGCCGGACCCTGGCTGGGCTGGGCGCCAACGTAGCGGTGGGGGATATGGACTCCCGGGGCGCCGAAGCACTAGCCGGGGAGCTGAGCGGCATGGGGGTGAAAGCCGCTGCCGTGGTCTTCAATGCCACGTCGGTCAAAGACACGGCCAGGGCGGTGGAGGAAAGCGCGCGGCGCCTGGACGGGCTGGACATTTTGGTCAACTGCGTCGGCGCGCATCGCGAGCAGAAGGCGGAAGAGGTGACCGAAGAGGCCTTTGACCTTGTCTACCAGGTCAATCTGAAGAGCGCGATGTTTCAGGCGCAGGCGGCTGCCCGCCAAATGATGCGCCAGGGCCGCGGCGGCAAGCAGGTGCACATCGGCTCGGTGCGCACGCTGCTGGGGCTGCGGGGGCGCGGGTACGCGGCTTACTGCGCCACCAAGGGAGGGCTCGGAACGCTTTGCAAGCAGCTGGCCGCCGAGTGGGCCCCGCACAAGATCAACGTCAACATGGTCGCGCCGACCTTCGTGCGCACCCCGCTGGTGGCGGATATGCTCGCTGACGAGTCCTTTTACGGCGCGCTCGTTTCCAGAATTCCGCTGGGCCGGATCGCCGAGCCGGAGGACGTCGCCCTGGCGGTGGCATTCTTATGCTCGCCGGCCAGCGATTTCATCACGGGGCAGATCCTCTTTGTGGATGGGGGTGTGACGGCGACCCAGTAGCGGCAGGGAATTTCCGAGGAGAGGTTCTAACGGCGTCATGGCACGCAAGTTCATCGACCTGAGCATGCCGGTCCACAACGGCATGGTGAGCTTTCCCCGAGTGGTGCCGCCCACTTTGGAGATGTATGAGACCTGGCAGGAGTTCGCGGAGAGAATCGGCGCCGCCGAATACGGCGTCAACTGGCTGACGGCGCATTGCAAGGTGATGCTGGGGGACCACATCGGAACCCACGTGGATTCGCTCCGGCATATGCGCGCCGATGCGCCCGGCCCCGAGGGCATTCCGCTGGAGTACTGCTACGGAGATGGGGTTTGCCTGGACTTCCGCCATCTGCCGGTAGGCTCAGGCATCAGCGTCGAGGATGTCCAGGAAGCGCTGGACAAGATCGGTTACCAGATTAAGCCGCTGGACATCGTGCTCATCCACACCGGGGCCGGCAAGTTGCAAGAGACCGAGGCCTACCTGACCGAGCACGTCGGCATGACCGCGGAAGCCACGATCTGGCTCATTGATCAGGGCGTCAAGATGATGGGCATCGACGCGGTGACCTTTGATCCGCCCGTGCGGGCGATGTTTGAACGAAAGAAATTTTGGGAAGCGCACCGGGTGATGCTCGAGCGCGAGTATTATCATCTGGAGAACATGACCAACCTGGATCAGTTGCCGCCCTTCGGATTCAAGATCAGCGTGTTTCCCGTGAAGTGGGTGAACACGACGGCCGCGCCAGTGCGCGCGGTGGCCATTGTGGAAGATTAGATGCCGTCTAAGTGCGCCGCCGGCCTGGCCAGCTCAGAAACGGAGCGCAGCCTGCGGCGCGAGGCGGCACGGAGAGGTATGGATGTCAACTTCAGTCCCGCCCGTTGTGAAGGAACGCTATTTTTGCGAAGACAGCAACTTCGAAGCCGACCCCATTAGCGGAGAACGCCCGCTGAAGCTTAAGTACTTGGCCGGCGGCCGGTGGCGCGAATCCAAGACAGCGCATTACTTTCCCTGCTACAACCCATCGACCGGCGCGGTAATCGCCTGGGCGCCGGAATGCACGCCGGAGGAGGTCGACGAGGCCGTGGCGTCGGCCGTGCAGGCGTTTCCGGCCTGGGCCTCCACGCCGGTGATCCGGCGCGTGCAGGTCTTGTACCGGATGAAGGCCCTGGTGGAAGCCCATCTGGAGGAACTCACCTTTCTTCTGGCCAAAGAGATGGGCAAGAAGTGGGACGAGGCCATGGGCGACGTCATGAAGGTGGTGGAGGTGCTGGAGTTCGCCTGTGGCGCTCCCCACATCCTGAAGGGCGAAGCTCTGATGAACGTCTCGCCGGGCTACGACACGACCCGCTACAACGTCCCGGTAGGCGTCTTCGCCGGCATCGTGCCCTGGAACTTCCCGGCCATGATCCCGCACGGATGGATGGCGCCGATCTGCCTGGCGGCGGGCAATTGCATGGTGCTCAAGGCCGCGGACTTCGTCCCCCAGTCGGCGCTGCGGCTGGCGGAGCTGTGGCTGGAGGCCGGGCTCCCGCCGGGAGTTCTGAACGTCGTCACCACCAGCCCGGCCCAGGCCGAGAGGCTGGTGCGGCACCCGGACATCAAGGGCGTGAGCTTTGTTGGGTCGACCAAGACCGGCCGTCACGTTTACGCCACGGCGGCGGCGGAAGGCAAACGCGTACAGGCGCTCTGCGAAGCCAAGAATCACGCCCTGGTGTTGCGGGACTGCCATCTGGAGCGGACCGCGCAGGGGATCATCAACGGCTTCTGCGGGTGCGCCGGCCAGCGCTGCATGGCGCTGCCGGTCATCGTCGTCGAGAACGCGATCGCCGATAGGCTGGTTCCGCGCCTGGTGGAGCTGGCGCGCCAGGTGCGGCTGGGGCCGGCCTACGAGAAGCCCACCGGGATGGGGCCGGTGGTGACCCGTGAGCATATGGAGTTCGTGCTGAACTGGATCGAAACCGGCATCCGCGAGGGAGCACAATTGCTGTTGGACGGAAGGCGCCCGCAGGTCCCTCCCGGCTGCGAGAAGGGGTTCTTCATCGGCCCGACGATTTTTGACCATGTGACCGAGGAAATGTCCGTAGGCCGCGAGGAGGTGTTCGGGCCAGTGCTGTTCATTAAGCGGGTCGACAGCTTCGAGGAGGGCATGCGGGTGATGAACGCCAGCCGTTTTGGCAACGGCTCGGTGATCTACACCCAGAGCGGATACTATGCCCGGCGGTTCGTGAACGAGACGCAGGCGGGCATGGTGGGCATAAACGTCGGCATCCCGGTGCCGGTTGGGATCTTCGGTTTCACGGGCCACAAGCAGTCCTTCTTCGGGGACTTGCATGTGATGGGGCGCGACGGCTTTATCTTTTTCACCGAGAGCCGCAACGTGACCCAAACCTGGTTTGATCCCGCTGAAGAAGGCGCGGGGTGCGGAAAGGTGGACACCTGGGACGGGACGATGACCCAGCGGTCCAAGTAAGGATGGAAAGAAGGATTCTGGCGCAGCCAAGGAGAGCACGAAATGGCGTCGAACCGGCGTGAGTTTGTCAAGGAAACCATGCGGGCCGCGGTTGCTTGTGCGGCCCCGATGATCATTCCCTCCAGAGTCTTAGGGGCCGGCGGCGCCGTGCCGCCGAGCGAGCGGATTCAGATGGGTTTTATCGGCGTCGGCTCGATGGGCAGCGGGCACGTGCGCGGGTTCTTGCAGCAGCCCGACGTGCGCATCGTCGCCATCTGCGACGTGAGCGAGGAGGCGCGCAACCGCAGCCGGGACGTGGTCAACAACGCTTACGGGAACAAAGATTGCCAAACCTATAACGACTTCCGGGAGCTGCTGGCGCGCAAGGACATCGACGCGGTGTTGATCGCTACGCCGGATTTCTGGCACGCGCTCATCGGCATCGAGGCGGCGCGCCAGGGCAAGAGCATGTATCTGGAGAAGCCTATCGCGCTCAGCATTACGGAAGCCAAGGCGCTGCGGGAAGCAGTGCGCCGTTACGGAGTCGTGTTCCAGGAAGGCTGCCAGCAGCGTTCCGACCAGCGCTACCGCCACACCTGCGAGCTGATCTGGAACGGCCGCATCGGCAAGCTCGAAACGGTGATGATTGCCTCGGCGGGCTCTGGCGACACCAATCCGATGCCGGAGCCCAAGCCTCAGCCGGTGCCGCCAGGCTTCGATTGGGACCTGTGGTTGGGGCCGGCTCCTAACGTGCCGTACACCGGGATTCCGTTCATGCGGACTACGACGGGCCTCTGGAACTTCATTCACGATTACGGCTTGGGGAGCTTAGGCGGCGCTTGGGGAATCCACGATGTCGACATCGCGCAATGGGTCAGCGGCAACGACCACACCACCCCGATCGAGACCGAAGGCGAAGCCGTGTTCTTCCAGGACGTCCGCAATGTGCCGCACACTTGGACGGTGGAACATAAGTACGCCAACGGCGTGACGGTCATTCACATGGATTTGGCCACGGCCCGCAAGCGGTCGGATCATTTCAAGACGGGCAGTATGGCTAGCGTGATGATCGGCTCCGAAGGCTGGATCTACGTGAGCCGGCAGGAAATGCGGACCCATCCGGAATCCCTGATGCGGGAGGTGATCGGGCCCAACGAGAAGAAGGTGATCTTCAGCAACGACCACCGGCGGAACTTCTTGGATGCGGTGAAGAAGCGGACCATTCCCATCGCCAACATCGAATCGGCGGTGCATGGCGAGATGATGAATCAACAGGCGGACATCGCGCTGCGGCTGGGGCGGAAGGTGCGCTGGGATCCGGTGAAGGAGGAGTTCATCGGCGACTCGCAGGCCACGCGCATGATGACCAGGCCGATGCGCAGTCCGTGGCGGCTGTAGGCGAGGTGGGAGGCAATGAGAAGCGCAGCGAAACTTTTGGTTTTAGCCGTAGGTTTGGCGGCGGGGCAGGCGGCGGCGCAGCAAGGTGCCGCGCCGGCGATGCCGTTTGAGGAAGCGCTGGCTAAGACGGCCGCCTACGAGGTGGGCGAGGACCGGGCGCCGCTTTATGCGCTCGAGAAGCATGTGCTGGCGGCGACGCAGAATCCCGCCGAGAGCAAGCGGATCGAGCAGGCTTTGATCCGGGCGCTGGAAGGGAAGTCCACGCTCATGGGCAAGGATCAGATTTGCCGCCGGTTGTCGCTGATCGGCACGGCGGCGTCGGTTCCGGCGCTGGCGCGCTTGCTAGCCTCCGCCGAGACAGCCGACATGGCGCGCTACGCGCTGGAGCGAATCCCCGGCCCCGAGGTGGACGCGGCGCTGAGGAACATGCTGCCCAAGACCTCCGGCAAGGTGAAGATCGGCATCGTGAACACGCTGGGGCGGCGCGGCAGCGCCTCTTCGGTGGCGGCGCTGCGGGCGCTGATCCCGGGCAGCGATGAGCAGGTGGCCATGGCCGCGGCGGCGGCGCTGGGCTGGATCGGCGACCGCACGGCGGCGCAGGCTCTGTCTTCGGCGCGCGCGGCCACGAAAGGCGCTCTACGCACGGAGGTGGAACGCGCCTGGCTTCGCTGCGGGGAACAGATGGTGGCGCGCAAGGAAAACCAGGCGGCGTTTGCCGTCTTCAAGGAACTGAGCGGATCCGGCGAGAATCTGGTGCGCATCGGAGCGCTGCGGGGCCTGGCGATGTCCGGAGGCGAGCAAGCCATCCCGCTGCTGGTTGCGGCCATCCAGGATCCGGATGCGGCGGTCGAGGCGCAGGCGATCCGTCAGTTGAGCGCCGTCGAGGGGCCGAAGGCTACCGGGGCTTTGGTGCAAGCCTTGCCCAAGCTCCAGCCTTTAGGAAAGATCCGCGTGCTGGCGGCGCTGGCGGATCGGGGTGACCGCGCCGCCCTGCCCGCCGTAGTCAGCGCGGTGAGCGAGGAAGCGATCTCGGTGCGCATCGCCGCTTTGCAGGCTCTGGAGAAGTTGGGCGACGAGTCCGTCGTGATGCTGCTGGCGCAAACTGCCGCGCGCACCGGCGGCGAGGGAGGAACGGCAACGGACGCTCCCGCCACAGGCGGCCTGCCGAATGAGCGCGGAATGCGGCCTGTGCTGGCCACCGAGACTTCGGCGGCGCGCACCAGCCTGTATCGAATGCGCGGTTCGGCGGTGGATCAAGCCATTCTGGCGAACCTTCCTAAGGCGGAACCCGGCGTGAAGGTGGAATTGATTCTGGCCGCATCCGAGCGGGCCATTCCAGGCGCAGCCGATGTGCTGATCCCGCTCGCCTCAGATCCCAACGCAGTGGTGCGGCGCACAGCGATTCAGGCTTTGCGGGCCGCCGCCGGCCCGGCGCACGTAGACCGCCTGGTGCAACTGTTGTCCAAGAGCGCGGGCGCGGAGCGGCGCGAGCTGGCTCGCGCTCTGGCGGCCGCGCTGGGGCGCTCCGACAAAGCGCCGCTGGCGGCCGTGACGTCGGCCTACCAGTCCGCTTCGGATCTCGATCTAAAGGCATCGCTGCTTTCGGTCATGGCCCAGACGGGACGTCCGGAGGCTCTTGGGGAGCTGCGGACCGCACTGAAGGACTCCAACGCGGATCTGCGGCGCAGCGCGGTGCTGGCGCTGGCCGAATGGCCGAACCCGGAGCCCATGCCGGACCTGATCGCTGTGGCGCGCAACGATTCCAGCTCTGCCGTGCAGATCCTGGCCTTGCAGAGCTACCTGCGTCTGATGGCGCTGCCCAGCAGCCGCACGCCTGCCGAGACGGTGGCCTTGCTGGCGGAAGCGATGAAGCTGGCGCGGAGGGCGGATGAGAAGCGCGCGATCCTGTCCCAGGCCGCGCGCATCAATCACCCGGACGCGCTGGCGCTGGTGGAGTCGGCCATGCAGGACCCGGAAGTGGGCGCGGAGGCCCGGGTTGCGGCGGATCAAATCCGCCAAAAGCTGACCCCCGCGCGGAGGCAGTGACACCCGCCGCGGGATTCACGCAACCGTGAGAGCCGATGCCGGCGCAAGACCGGATCTGAAGCCTCGCACGCGGCCGCTCACGAATCCGGCACGCTACGCAACCGTTCGGCGGCCGTCTCCGGCGTGATGTCGCGTTGCGGCATGGCCAGCATCTCATAGCCGACCATAAATTTCCGCACCGTGGCCGAGCGCAGCAGCGGCGGATAAAAGTGCGCGTGCAGCCGCCATTCGGGATGGTCTTGCCCGTCGGATGGACGCTGATGGAAGCCCATGGAATACGGGAAGGGGACCGCGAACAAGTTGTCGTAGCGGCGGGTGAGACGGCCCAGAATGTCCGCCAGATCGTTCCTGCCGCCGTCGTCCAGTTGTTCCAGGCTGGTCACCGGCCGCCGCGCCAGCACCAAAGTCTCAAACGGCCACACGGCCCAGAAAGGGACCAGCGCCGTGAAGGAATCGTTCTCGCAGACCAGCCGCTCTCCGGCTTCCCGTTCCAATTCCAGGTATTGGTCTAGAAGGCAAGCGCCGTTCTGCTCGAAGAATCTCCGTTGCGCCGCCTGCTCCTTGACGATCTCGTTAGGTAAGGTGCGGTTGGCCCAGACCTGACAGTGCGGGTGGGGGTTGCTGCACCCCATCATCTCTCCGCGGTTTTCGAAGATCTGTACGTATTGGATGCCAGGGTGCGAGCCGAGCTCCTGATATTGCTCGGCCCAGGTGTCCACCACCAGGCGCATTTCGGCCAGGCTCATCCGGCTCACGGTGAGATCGTGGCGCGGCGAGAAGCACACCACGCGGCAGGTTCCGGGCTCGGCTTGGGCGACGAGCAAGCCGCGGAGGTTGAATTCGCCGGGCGGGGTGTCCAGCTTGAGCGCCGCAAAATCGTTTTCGAAGACGAACGTCGAAGTGTAGTGCGGGTTGCGCGCGCCTCCGGCGCGTTCGTTGCCGGGGCACAGGTAGCAGTTAGGATCGTAGGCAGGCTGGGCCGCCGCCGGCAGCTTTTCGACTTGCCCCTGCCAGGGCCGCTCGGTGCGGTGGGGCGAGACCAGCACCCACTCGCCGGTCAGCGGATTGAATCTCCGGTGAGGATGCTCTTTCAGATGGAACATGCCGGCCGCAGCTCAGATCTCGAACACCGCGCCCGTATCTGCGCTGGTGACGAATTGCAAGTACCGGGCCAGCCAGCCGCGTTTCACTTTGGGTTCGAAGGGAGGCAGTGCGGCCAAACGGCGCTGAATTTCGCGTTCCTCGACCTTGAGTTCAATGACGCGCGTGCGGGCATTGATGTAGATGCGGTCGCCGGGCTGGACGGCGGCGATGGGGCCTCGCGCGGCCGCCTCCGGCGCGATATGTCCGACGCACAGGCCGCGGGTGCCGCCCGAGAAACGTCCGTCGGTGATGAGCGCCGCTTTGACGCCGCTGCCGGTGAGCGCCGAGGTGGGCGAAAGCATCTCCTGCATGCCTGGTCCGCCCCGCGGGCCCTCGTAGCGGATGACCACGACGTCTCCATCCTTTACTTCACCGGCGAGAATCCCTTCGAGCGCGGCCTCTTGCGATTCGTAGATGCGCGCTGGGCCCTCAAACTCCATCATGGCGGGATCCACGCCGGCGACCTTCACCACTGATCCTTTCGGAGCGAGGTTGCCGAACAGTACGGCCAGCCCGCCGGTCTGGGAGAAGGCTTTCTCTCCAGCGCGAATGACGTCGCCGTCGGCGTCAGGGGAATTCCGCACGTAATCCCCCAGCGTTCCGGCTACAGTTTTGGCGTTCAAATCCAGGGGCGCCGTGCCGGAAGCCAGGACCGCTTTGAGGATCGCGCCGATGCCGCCGGCGCGGTGAACGTCCTCGACGTGGACCTCGGGACGGCTGGGGGCGACTTTGCAGACGTTCGGGGTGCAGTCGGAAAGCTCGTTCAGCCGGTTGAGGTTGTAGCCGATGCCGGCCGAATGAGCCAGCGCCAGCCCGTGCAGCACGGTGTTGGTCGATCCGCCCATGGCCATGTCCAGAATGAACCCGTTGTCCATGGCGGCGGGCGTAAGGATGTCGAGGGGGCGGACGTTTTCTTCCATGCAGCGCTTCAGCGCGCGCGCCGCGCGGCGCATCAGCTCCAGGCGGTCCGGGTTCAACTCGGTTCTGGTCTTCGCCGCGTCGGCCCAGCGCTCAGCCGGAATAGTGCCGTTGCCGGGCAAGGCCAGCCCCAGCGCTTCCGCCATGCAGTTCATCGAGTTGGCCGTAAACATGCCGGAGCAGCTTCCGCAGCCCGGGCAGGAGTTTTCCGCCAGGGCGCGCAGCTCGGCCTCCGTGATCTTGCCCGCGCTGAACTTGCCCACGCCTTCGAAGACGGTAATCAAATCCGTGCCGCCCGCGCCGGCCAGCATCGGACCGCCGCTGACATAGACCGAAGGAATGTTCAGCCGCGCCATGGCGTTGAGCATCGCCGGAACGATCTTGTCGCAGTTGCCGATTCCGATCCAGCCGTCGCAGGGGTGCGCCCCTACGATGGTCTCGATCTGGTCCGTGATCAGCTCGCGCGAGGGCAGGGAATACTTCATGCCGAAGTGCCCCATCGCGATGCCGTCGTCGACAGCGGCGCCGATGTTCGTATACCATACGTTGAATCCGAGAGCGAGCAGCTCCTCCCACAGCACCTTGCCCAGTTTGTCCAGGTGCGCGTGGCCGGGGATCTGCGTCGTGTAGGAATTGACGATCGTCACGAAAGGCTTGGACAGATCGTCCAGCGAGCGGATAAACCCGGCGGCCTTCATCAGCGACGCGGCCGGAAGCATCTTGGCGCCGTCTTTTAGGATCTGGCTGCCTCTTTTGCGGACATCTTCGATTCCTGGATTCATGGGACCATTTTCGCAAATGATGCGCCCGGCTGCGCTGAGCCCGCACGCCCCCTTTAGGGAACGTTTTGCCCGCGGCTGCGTAATTACATAGTGTGCGTCCCGCTCAACCGAGCTAAAGGACGCCAGGAGGAATACGACATGAAGAGGATTGCCCTTGCTTTGCTGGCCTGCTCGATCGCTTTCGCAGGCTCCAAGACGTACACCCTGAACGTGTGGCAGCCGGCTGTGCTGGCGGGCACGGAACTTAAGACCGGCCAGTACCGCATGGAAGTGGACGGGGACAAAGTGATCTTGAAGGCTGGCCGCCAAACGGTGGAAGCCAATGTGAAGGTGGAGAGCACTAGTACGAAACACCGCTCGACCACCCTGGTCATGGAAGAGCGGAACGGCAAGATGCACATCCGAGAGATTCTCCTCGGCGGCACGGACACCAAGCTGGTGGTCAACTGAGTCGCTCCTTGTGGGGCGAAGTGGGATACAATGCACTTCGCCCCATGCTTGTTTCCCGATTTCCCCGACGCAAGTTTCTGAAGACGGCGGCCGCCGCGGCCGCAGCGGGTATGGCCTGCGGGCAGAGCCGCGGCGAATTCCGTCCCCTGTTCAACGGGAAGAACTTAGATGGCTGGCGCGCCATCCCGCGCGTTCCCGTGCCGGCCTATCCCGGCGCGCCGGCTCCGGATCCCAATAGCCCGGGCTACCGCAAGGCGCTCACTTCGCGTGGGCGCTGGGTGGTTCAGAACGGCGTCATCGTTGCCGGTCAGGATCCGCCGGACTCAGGCCTCGGCGCGTATCTGATCACCGAGGAGAAGTTCGGCGACTTCGAGCTGGAGCTGGAAGTGAATCCGGACTGGGCCGTCGACAGCGGCGTCATGATCCGGGCCACGGAATTGGGCGGGCAGGGATTCCAAGTGCATCTGGATTACCGCATGCTCGGCTCGGTGGGGACGTTCTTCGGCAACGGGATCGGCAACTGGCGCGCCCGGCACTATGCGTTCAACCCCAAGCTGGACCGGGATGGGAAGCTCGTACGCCTCATCCGTGAGCCGGCCCCGGAGGAGGAGATCCGCCGGCTGGCTTGGCATTCCGATCCGGCGGAGTTCTTCCACGTCTGGCGGGTGAATGCCTGGAACACGCTGCGGATCCGCTGCGCCGGCCGCTATCCGCGCATCACAACTTGGGTGAACGGCGCGCGGATCGCGGAGCTGGACGCCGCCGCTCTGGAGGCCCCGAACTATGACCGGGAAGCGGTGGCGCAACTGCTCGGCCCGCGGGGACACATTGCGCTCGAGGTGCACGACAGCGGCCCGGACCTGTGGATGGGAAAAGACCGCTGGCTGCCGTTCCACGTCTGCCGCTGGCGGAACATCCGCATCCGGGACTTGGATTTCGAGTCCCCCAAAGCGCCCTAGGCGGTGCGCCGTTTCAAACGCCGGCGCCGCAGGACCGGGGCCAGCGCACTCAGTGCTTCATTCACCGAGGCGCTGTCAGGGAAAACGTCCAGCAAGCCCGGGTCAATCACCACGACATTGGCGCCCTGTGCATAGCGGGCGGCTGTGACGCCGCGGCGGGCTTTGGTAAAGTCGTACTCAGCCCGCATCGTATCGCGGTCCGGCTGCCGCCTCCGGGAACTAGGTTTCTTCTTCTTCTTCATAACGTTTGCGCTCGCCAGGGGTTGCTTTCCGCGCCGAGATCAACCGGGTGCGCGGCCCCCGCTCGGCGAATGCCACCACCAACAGCCGCTGCCGGACGGACCGCCCAAGCAGCAAGTACCTCTCTTCCTCATCGGAATGGTCCGGATCGCGCATGAGCAAAGCAAGCGGGTCTCCGAAAACCGTGCACGCTTCCTCAAAAGGGACGCCGTGCTTGCGGGCGTTCGACGCTGCCTTCACGGGATCCCACTCGAATATATACCCCACGGCTGCCTGTCTACAACGTTACCGCATGCCGCTTATCCCGCGCAGAAGGTCTGCCGCTCGCGGAACCTGCGGATCCGGGAGTTGCCGTGATGCGCTCGGCGGCGCGAAGCGACGTGCTCTCCGCGCCGCCAAGATGAGGCGGGATCAAGCCTAGTAGAATGGTCGTGGACCCATCCATGCGAAATTCAAGCGTAATTATCGCGGCGGCTCTGTGCCTTGCAGCGTCGATGGCGCCGGGCTGCCGGCGTCCGGAAGCGGAGAAGAAAGTGGCGGAACCCACCATCCAGGAGCGGCTGGCCAAGTACGCGCAGGTGCGGCTGCAAATCGACCCCAGGCCTCTGACCGACAAAGAACGCCGGATGATCCCCATCCTGATCGAGGCCGCGAAGATCATGGATGAGCTGTTCTGGAAGCAGGCGTACGGGGACAAAGATTCGCTGCTGGCCAGGGTCAAAGATCCCGATGCGCGGCGTTTTGTGGAGATCAATTACGGCCCCTGGGACCGGCTGGACGGGAACCGGCCCTTTCTGCCGGGCTTCGGCCCCAAGCCGCCCGGCGCGAACTTCTACCCGAGCGACATCACCAAGGAGCAATTCGAATCCGCCGCTTCGGTGTCGCCCGAAGCAGCCAGGCAATTGCGCAGCCAGTACACCATGGTGGTGCGGCCGGAAGGCGGCGGGCTGGAGCCCGTGCCCTATCACGTGATGTTTGCGCCGCAGCTCAAGCAGGCCGCGGCCAAGCTGCGCGAGGCGGCCAAACTGGCCGACGATCCGGGACTCCGCAAGTACCTGCTGCTCCGCGCGGAAGCCTTGTTGACCGACGATTACAAGGCCAGCGACATCGCCTGGCTCGACATGAAGAATAACACCGTGGACGTGGTCATCGGGCCGATCGAGACCTATGAGGACCGCCTCTTCGGCTACAAAGCCGCCTACGAAGCGTACGTCCTGGTGAAGGACAAGGAATGGAGCCGGAGGCTGAGCCGGTACGCCCGCCTGCTGCCCGCTTTGCAACAAGGACTGCCCGTGCCCGAGCCGTACAAGCGCGAGAAGCCGGGCACGGATTCCGATCTCAACGCCTACGATGTGGTCTATTACGCGGGCGACTGCAACGCGGGCTCCAAGACGATCGCCATCAACCTGCCCAACGACGAGGAAATACAGCTCAAGAAGGGCACGCGGCGGCTTCAATTGAAAAACGCCATGCGGGCCAAGTTTGACCGCATCCTGCTGCCCGTCGCCAACGTGTTGATTGCCGAGGACCAGAGGGCGCATGTGAACTTCGACGCCTTCTTCGCCAACACGATGTTCCACGAGGTGGCCCACGGCCTTGGCATCAAGAACACGCTCAACGGGAAGGGGACGGTGCGCGAGGCGCTCAAAGATCAGGCGTCGGCGCTCGAGGAAGGCAAAGCGGATGTGCTCGGGCTCTATATGGTGACCCGGTTGATCGAAAGCGGAGAGTACCACGACAGCGAACTCATGGACAACTACGTGACGTTCCTGGCGGGCATCTTCCGCTCCATTCGTTTTGGCGCAGCCAGCGCGCACGGCGTGGCGAATCTGGTGCGGTTCAACTACTTCGCTCAAGCGGGGGCTTTTCGGCGGGATGCGGCCACGGGGACCTACCGGGTCGAGCCGCAAGCCATGCGCAAGGCCGTGGAGTCGCTCGCGGAAAAGATCCTGCGGCTGCAAGGCGACGGCGACTATGAGGGCGCGGTCCGCTTCGTCCAGCAGATGGGCGCGATGGGCCCGGAACTGAAGGCGGATTTGGACCGGCTCAGCCGGGAGCGAATTCCGGTTGATATTGTCTTCGATCAGGGCCGGCCGTTTTAGAGCGGCGCAGCCGTTAGAGCGCCTGCTCGGCCGCGCCGAGCTTCACCGGGACTTTGATGGTCCGCCCGTCGCGGTAGACCGTGAGCGCCACCGTGTCGCCAGGGCGTTTGGAGCGCAGGGCCCGCTCCAGCTCCGCCGTCGAGCCCACTGGCTTGCCATCCACGGCCATGATCAAATCGCCGCCTATGGGGATGATGTACCCGTAAGCCGAAACGCGCTGGCGCGCTCCGCGGATTCCCGCCGCCGCGGCGGGCGAACCAGCCGGGACGGAAACCACCAGCAAGCCGCCCTCGGAGGGCAGGTCCAGCGCCTCCGCCAGCGGCCCGGAGATGGCCAGCACGCGCACGCCCAGCGTCGGACGGCCGTAGCGGGTGATCCGCTGGTAATCGTCCAGCAATACCTTGACCCGGTTGATGGGGAGGGCGAATCCGATGCCTGCGTTGCGCGCCCCCACGATCATGGTGTTGACGCCGATGACGTTGCCCTGACTGTCCAATAAAGGCCCGCCGCTGTTGCCCGGGTTGATGGCGGCATCGGTTTGGATCATGTCCTCCATGGGCCGCCCGCGCTCATCCGGAACGGTGCGGTGCAGCGCGCTGATGACGCCCGTGGTCAGGGTGCCATCCAGGCCGAAGGGGTTGCCGATCGCCAGCACCTTCTGGCCCACCTGCAAATTGTCGGAATCCCCCAGCCGCAGATAGGGCAGCTTCTTTTTCGGTTCGATTTTCAGTAAGGCCAAGTCATTGTCGGGTTCGCGGTACAGGATGGCGGCGTCATAACGGCTGCGGTCGGCCAGAATCACGCTGATGCGCGCCTGAGGTCCGGCCACGACGTGGTAGTTGGTCAGAATCCGCCCGTCGGCATCGATCAGAAATCCGGAGCCGGCGCCTTCGACGGGAACGTAGCGGAAAAACCAGTCTTCCTGATACTGCACCGTGCTGATGTTGACGGTGGCCTGGTTGGCGGTCTTGTAGATTTCGATGTTGTTGAGCTCATCGGCGCTCAATCCCGCCGAGCGCGCCTTGTCCGGGGCTGACCACATCGGGCCGCTGCCGGGATCATCCAGCGCCGCGTGCCGCGGGCCCCAGCGCATCACGCTCGTGAGGTAAACCGCGCCCGCCACAAGCAGGCCGGCCAATAGAACTGAACGGATTCTCATGAAATCCTCCGCAACGCTTCGTAGACTTCCCGTACCTGTTGGAGCGTCTGCTCCCGGGTCCCGCCAGTGTCGATGACGAAATCGGCGAGTTTGATCTTTTCCTCCAGCGGGATTTGACGGCGGATCCGGGCCAGCGCTTCCTCGCGTGTCATCCCACCCCGCTGCACCGCCCGCTCAATCTGCTGCTCCTGGCTGCATGCGGCCACGATCAGCCGGTCAAAGCGCTTGTGCGTCCCGGCTTCGATCATCACCGCCGCCTCCACCACGGCAATCGCTCGCGGGTCTTCCTCCGCTAGGCGCTCCAACCAATCATTTTCCCGCCGGATGACCCAGGGATGCACCAGGCGGTTCAAGGCCGCCAGCCGCTCGGGATCCTCGAAGACGATCCCGGCCAGCCGCTTGCGGTCAATCGAACCATCCGGCGCCAGGATCTCCGGACCGAACTCCTTGAGAATCTCCGCGAAGGCCTCTCCGCCCGGCTCCATCACCTGGCGGCCGATTTCATCGGCCTGGAGCACTCGGCAGCCTAGCTCCTCGAGCGCTTGGCCGACGAAGGTCTTGCCGCTGGCCAGTCCGCCCGTCAGTCCGACCTTTAACACAAACCAAGTCTCCGCTCGGCGATCTCGATGGTGTTGACCATCAGCATGGCGATGGTCAGGGGCCCCACGCCGCCCGGGACGGGAGTGTAAGCGCCGGCGCGCTCGGCTACTTCCAGCGGGTGCACGTCGCCTACCAGCAGGCCGCCTTTCTTGTCGAACTCCGCCAGCTTCTCCGGCGCGCGGGCGAAGATGCGCTCCGCCACGCTGCGGTCGCTGATGCGGTTGGTGCCGACGTCGATTACCGTGGCCCCGGGTTTGATGTAGTCCGCGGTGATGAGCGCCGGGCGGCCCATGGCGGCCACCAGAATGTCGGCCTCGCGGCAGACGCCGGCAAGGTCCACGGTCTTCGAATGGCAGATGGTCACCGTGGCGTGCTCGTGCAACAGCAGAAAAGCCATCGGCTTGCCGACCAGATCGCTGCGGCCCACCACGACGGCGCGGCGGCCGGCGATGGGGATCTGGCAGCGCTTGAGAATCTGTATGATCCCCGAAGGCGTGCAGGGCCGTGGGCCGGGCCGGTTGGTCACCAGGTTGCCCGCATTGAGGGGATGGAGGCCGTCGACGTCCTTTTCCGGCGAGATCGCCAGCAGCACGCGCTTGGAGTCGATCTGCGAGGGCAGCGGCATCTGAACCAGAATGCCGTCGACGTCTTCGTCCGCGTTGAGCTGCTCCACCAGGGCCACCAGCTCGCCGGTGGAGATGTCCGCGGGGGGCGTCAGCCGCTGGCTGCGGATGCCGATCTCTTCGCAGGCCTTGATCTTATTGCGGACGTAGATGTGAGAGGCGGGATCATCGCCCACCAGGATCACGGTTAGGCCGGGCGGCCGCCGCGCCGCGGCCAGCTTCGCCACGCGCTCTTTACACTCTTCCAATATCTGGTTGCGAATACGGATGCCATCCAGGATCTGAGCCATTTACTCGCAGGATACCAGCAGAACGCCCCTTAGCGGCGGGTGCGGAAGTGATAAACCGCCGCCCCAACGGCCACCGTGATGGCTGCGGCCAGGGAGACCTTCGGCTGCAACAGGAAACCGTAGACGGTCATCCACAGGCCTACCAGGATAAACAGCACCGGCAGCAAAGGCCAGGCAAAGCTCACCACGCGTAGCCTTTGCCACTCCGGCCTGCGGCGGAAGCGGAACAGGGAACTCACCGCCATCACCGCGAAGAAGTTCAGGGTGAAGCCGATGTAGATCACAAGCTGCGGGAACGGCGTCAGGGTCATCAGCATGGCGCAGAGGCCTTGCAGAACGATCGCCGCCACCGGGGTATGCCAGCGCGGATCCACTTTCGCCGCCACCGGCAGAAAGGCGCCGTTTTTGGCCATGGCGTAGTAGACGCGCGGACCGATGGTCACCATGGCGTTCACCGTCGACATCAGGGAAACCGCCATCAGGGCGCTGAAGATCCCCGCCACGTTCGAGCCGAACAGCTTGGAAGCCGCCAGCGCGCCCACCGCCACCACGCCTTTCATCTCGCCTAACGGCACGGCGTAGATGAAGAGCACATTCAACGCCAAGTACAGCGCCGCGACTAACCCCGCGCCCAAGGCCAGCGCCACCGGCAAGGTCCGCTCCGGCCGTTTCAGCTCTTCGGCGATGTAGGTGGCTGCATTCCAGCCGCTGTAAGCCACATAGATCCAGAACAAGCTGATGATGAACTGGGCAGGCAGAGAGGCGCTGGAGGTCCGCTCGGTGGTCATCGAGAAATGGTCCCAACTTCCTGTGCCCACGCTGAAGCCCAGCCACAGGAAAGCCACCAGCACCAGGACCTTCATCGAGGTGAGCACGTTCTGGATTCTCGCAATGCGCCGCACCCCGAAGAAATTGAGCACGGTAAAAAGCCCGATCAAAGCCGAGGCCAGAAGCTGCGCCCCGCCGACCTTGAACGACCATGCGCCGGAGCCTATCGTAATCTGCGCGTTCTCCTGCTTGAAGGCCGGGAAGAAGTATCCCACATAATCCGAGAACGCCAGGGCCGCGGCGGCGATCGGCGCCGAAAAGCCGGCGAAGAAAGAAACCCAGCCGGTCATGAATCCCCAGGTGGGACCGTAGGCGCGCGTGAGGTAGACATACTCGCCTCCGCTGCTGGGGAAATTGATGCCCAGCTCGGAATAACAGAAGGCGCCTACCAGCGCGAATAACGCGCCCACAACCCAGATGATCAGAACCAGCGACGGGGCGCCAAGGTCGCCCGCCAGAAACCCGCTGGTGGCGAAGATGCCCGTGCCCACCATGTTGGAGACCACCAACGCCGTAGCGCTTACAACTCCCAACTGGCGCAGCAGAGTGACGGAGCTTTCCGATGCAGTCTGACCGAGGACAGGATTCTTGGGGTTCACCTGGACATTGTACGCCAACCGGCATAACATCGAAGCATGAGCGCGGCGATCTTTGCAATGCCGTTCGCCCTCCTGCTATGGACCGCTGACCCGTACGAGCGGCCGCGGGAGCGCATGGTAGCCGAGCAGATCGAAGCCCGCGGCATCCGTCACCCGGGAGTGCTGAAGGCGATGCGGAGCGTGCCCCGCCACCTGTTTGTACCGGAATCGCTCCGCTCGATGGCCTACCAAGACACGCCGCTGCCCATCGGCCACGGCCAGACGATTTCGCAGCCCTACATCGTCGCCTTTATGACCGAATTGCTGGATCCGCGCCCGGAGCACAAGGTTTTGGAGATCGGAACCGGAAGCGGCTATCAGGCGGCGGTGCTTTCGGCGCTGGTGAAGCAGGTCTTCACCATCGAGATCGTTCCGGAGCTGGCGCAACAAAGCACGGAGCTGCTCAAGCGGCTCGGCTACGCCAACGTCACTGTCCGCCAGGGAGACGGGTACCTGGGCTGGCCGGAACAAGCGCCCTTCGACCGCATCATGCTGACGGCGGCGCCGGCCGACGTGCCCAAGGCGCTGATCGATCAGTTGAAACCGGGCGGAAAGCTGGTGGCGCCGGTCGGCAGGAGCGCTTGGGACCAGGAGTTGGTGCTGTTGGAGAAAAGCGCCGACGGCAAGATCCGGCGGCGCGCGGTGCTGCCGGTCCGGTTCGTGCCCATGGTCCCGGGAAAATCAACCGAAAAGCGCTGATTTCGGCGAGCCGAGCCGCGGCGACGTCGCTACGGACGCCTGGAACCCGCCCCGTGCCGCGTCACCGCCCCACGATCTTCCAGGAGAAACAAGAGCCGTCCTTGCGGTCCGGAGAGGGCCCCGGGTGGTTAGCGCCGGCGGGGCCGGGATTCTTCGGCGCAACGATGTAGCGATGGGTCGCCAAAGAGAGCAATAAAGTGTCGCCGCGGTGCAGGTCAACCCACTGGAAAGTTTCCGCGTCGCCGGGCTTGACGGATTTCAGAGTAACCTCGCCAGGCTTGCCCTCGCCCCCGACCGACACGAATTTTCCATCCCGTGTCTGAAGGGAGATGCGCCCGCGGCCCCGGTCCACCACGCGGAAGGGCGTAGCCTCAGCGGCGCTGCTTACCGAGTGAAGGCTGCCGTTCACTACGCTCAGGGCGTGGCCCGTTCCGAGGTCTGCGAGCGTGATGAACTGCGAGAGAGGAATGGGCCGGGTCAAACCGCGCGGGCGAGGCTCATTGACGTTGAAGAAGTTGAAGTCCGCAGCCCCGCCCGGCGCTCCGCCGGTGTTGTAGTGAAACAGCGCGTAGCGGACGCCTTGAAACGTCCTTAGCTGGAATACCATGATGAATTCCGGGCCGAGGGGCTTGAAATCCTTCCCATTGAAGCTGTAGCTGAAGCGGGCGATCTCGGTGTCGAAGTTGCAGTGAACTCGGAGCCAGAGGCGGGGACTTGGGGCCGCCTCCTGGACTGTTTTGCCGGTAATGTGGTCGTACTGCGCGAGGCGATAGCCGCCGGCCTCGCGGATCAGCCCGATCCAGGCGTACGGCCAGTTCAACAGCGCCAGCCCCGCGACGTCGCCTTTTTTCATGCCGCTGCCGTCCAACTCCGTCGTCACCGTGGATTCCGGACCGATGGCGCGCTGGGTCAGCGTATTACGGGCCCACCAGAAATCCGAAGCGGGCAGGGGGTGCAGGCGCAGGTAACCCGGCCGCTCCGACAACGACCACTTGGAATCGTCCGGGACGTGATTCCATTGCCAGACCGGCTGGAGGCGCGGGCCGGAAAAGTCGTCGCTGCGGTCATAGGGAGAGGTCACCGGGCCGGTGTAGCCGGTGTTTGGCTTCACCCAAGTGGCCGGCGTCCGTCCGAGGTTCCCCGGGAGGCCGAAATAGGGCCAACCGTCCACCCAAGTCACCGGCGATAGAGAGGTGAGGCGGCCGACGGAGTTGTGGTCCTGCATCGAGTAGCCCCACCATTCCCCGGTAGGCGTGTCGATGATGCCCCCTTGATGCAAGGTGAGGCTCAGGCGCTCGCTGGGATCGGGCGGGATCAGTTCAAACGGCGGTTGCTGGCGGCGGCTGTCCTTTAATCGATACCCCTGGCCGATGCCCAGGCTCTCCCCTTCACTGATCGTGCGCACTTCCCAGGGGCCGGCGAGCGAATCGGCGCGGGCGCACTTCATGGGCACATGCGCGCCCGGGATGGCGCTCACGATGTAGTACTTGCCGTTGATCTTGTAGAAATGCGAGCCTTCGCCGAGCCCCAGGCTGCGGTCGATCAACAGCCGGTCGGTCCCGGGGATGACATCGGTGAGCTCCGGGTTCAGCTCAACGATGCGGATGTTATTCGCTCCGTACACGGCGTAGATCTTGCCGTCGTCGTCAAACAAGACCGAGATGTCGTGCAGCCCTTGCTCGATACGGTTGTGCTTCCACGGGCCGCGCGGGTTGGCGGCGCGGAACACCTGGAGACCGAAGCGGTTCACGTTGGCGAAGATGTAATAGGTTCCGTTGTGATAGCGGAAGCAAGGGGCCCAAATCCCCTGGCCGTAAATCTGGCGGCCATTTTCCAAGCGGAAATCCGGCCCCAGGTCCAGCCGTTCGAAGGCATAGCCGATGATGCGCCAGTTGACCAGGTCCCGGGAGTGCAGAATGGGCAGGCCCGGCATGGCGTGCATGGTGGTCCCGGTCAGGTAGTAGTCCGAGCCCACGCGGATCATGTCCGGGTCGGAGAACTCGTCGTAGAAGAGCGGATTGGAATAGGTCCCGTTGCCATTGTCGGCGGCCCAGGAGCGCCTCCGGCTCTGCGCACCGGCGCCTTCGGGGCCGGTCGAGAGCAGCGCAAAGAGCAGCAGCGGAACTGCGGCGATCGCCGCGCGGAAACTGGCACGCATACGGCTCATTCTAGATCGGGAGCAGTGAGCAGCGGGACAAGCCGCGGCTCCGCCCGCGCCCGGAATGGAGTCCCCCCGCAAAATCTGATGAGGCGGCGGCGCCTTGAGGCGGCGCCCGCAGTCCTGAGTGCCACGCCGCCAGTCTTGGCGGCGGTAGGCGGTTGGGACTCCCGTACAGCTTGGGTGTGGGTTGCTCTGCCGGCGCGACCGCCGGCATGGCAAGCCTGGCGGCTTGCTCCACGGGAACTGCCGGCGCGGCAAGCCTGGGGGCCTGCTGCGCGTGCCGCAGATCCGTTACGGCGGTGGATCCTGCCTCAGTCCACTACCCGAAGGCTTTCGCCGACGCCCAGCTCTGCCAAAAGCAGCCGGATTTCCTCAGCGGTTCGTCCGGCCTCCCGCCCTGGAAAATTGGCGCTGAATTCAACCTTTATTGAGATGTCTGAACCCGGCCTTAGCTTCGGCAGAATCTTCGTTCCCAGCCGGTTCCAAAGCTCTAGGGGGATGCTCCCGGCTACACGCACCGTCCGGCTGGCTTGATCCGGGGACAGCGGCTCTGCCTGTGGAGGCGAAGTTCCCACAGGCTCCTGCGATTCACCATGCTGCGCAACCGCCGCCAAAGGCGGCTCTGCCGGGACAACCGCCGGCTTCGCGCTCGCCGAAGCCGCGCGCAACTCTTCCGCCTTTGCGCGCGTCAACAGGAACACATCCGATTCAAAAACGATCTCTTCGGGAGCGGCCGTTTCCCGAAACCAGATCCTTTGATAGCGGCCATCTGGCTGTTGGCCCGAGGCCAGCCCGAAGTCACCCTTCTGAACAAACCCCCAGATCTTCTCCCGAAGTACGCGGTCCGGATCCAGCAACCTCGTGAGGGACCCATCCAGAAAGCTCTGGCGCAGGCTCGAAAGCGGCCACGCCCCAACTTCCTTGAACGCCGGCGGCCAATTCCTTTCCAGGTAACCCGCGCCAACGGAATCGTTCAACAGCGCCTCGGCCTTCAACGCGGTGATGACCCGGCCGCTCAGCGACTCGCCGGAACTGGAATGTCCTGCCCCTAAATCGATGACCTTCAGACCGTCCGGTTCCTGGCGGTCCCAAAGGACCGCAAACCGGTAACCTGCCCATACTTCATCTCTGGCGGCTGCCTCGGCGCCGGCCACTGCCGCACTGAGCTCCGCCAGATCCCGCTGTTCATATTCGCCGCCCAAGGTTCCATCCGCCGCCTCCTGCGCCACCCGTTTCCAGGCGAGCCAGGCCTCCACCTTCTCCCGGAAATCCCTGCCCGGTTTTCGCAAGCACCAGATCAGCGCCGCCGGGTAGAGCCGCGGCGAACTCCCCCGTTGTCTTGTCCACTCCCCAAGGCGCTCCCGTAGTGAAGCCCCGCCGGGCCATTCCTCGTCCGGATCCGCCACCACCAGGGTCAACCTCGGCGTGTCCTGAATCCCGGAACTGTCCTGGGGAAAGAACACGATGGGCATGCTTGCTTTCCGGCGGAACTCCTCTTCAACCAGCTTCCGCATGGCGGGCTTGATCTCGGTCTCCTCGTCCAGTGACGCCCGGCGGTCGTTGACGACCTTCTTCAAAGTCGGCCGGTGGGTCACACGGAAGCCATCCGGTCCGGCCCGCCGGATGTAGTAGGACTTGTCCTCCAGCGCAAACGCCGCGTTGTCGATGGAAGTCGTATCCAGCGCCGGCTCCCCGAGCGCGAAACGCAGCTCCGGCAGGTGGGCCACCTTATCGGCCTGGCCGCCCGAAGATTCAAACAGAATCGCCGTGCCCACACGGCGGTGGATGTCCCGCAGCGGCCCCTTGGTGTCCGCGTCCAGAGCCTTCGCATGGCACTGGTCCCCTGCAATATCGGAGTCGATCGCGGCCTGGAGCCTGGCTTCCCCCAACTGCCCCAGAATGACGCTGCGAAATCCGGGATCAAACAGCGGCGCCGAACCGAGCGTGATCAACGGTTCCGTCCGCGCTTTCCGGAAGCTCTCCCGCGACGCAATCGCGATCCACTGGGCCATCATGGCCAGGGTTCCCCGGGTCTGCTGGTATTGCGGGAGCGCCTGCCACTTCCGCTGAAACACCGACAGCGTGGCCGGATGGAAGGGATAGCAGCTTTCGAAGCGGCGCCGCAGGAATTCGCGGGCTTTGGCTTCCGTGGTGGCCGTGTCCACCGCGGTCCATTGCGGCGGCAATTGCGCCCGGCGTTCGAAACACCAGTCGGCGAACGCCGAGGCCACGTTCCGCCGGGCGCGTTCATTCCCAAGGTCCTCAAACAACCGCCGCCGGACGACCTCGCTGATCTCCGTCTCGTCGTTGGCGATCAGGTCCTTGGCCACGCGCCGGACGACTTTGGCGATCCGTTCCTGCCACTGAAGATCCCAATCGGTCATCTCGACCTGGCTGCGTGGAAGACTGATAACTGCGGCCCCATGCGTCGTGCCGGTCATGGCTACTGTCAGGTTTTGGATAAACGCATGGAACGACTCCGCCATACTGCGATGGCGGTTCAAGAAATTCAAAACCTCGTCCAATAGGAGCAGGACTGGCGCTCCGGCAGCCTGAAAAACGCGCGCGATCGCCTCGGTGCCCGGAGGAACCGTGCGCGCGGATGGACCCAACGCCTGAACTCCCGCGTCCCCCGCAAGCTGCCGGGCGATGTCGATCCACGGGGTCTCCCGCCCTTCCTGCGGATCCCAGGCGTTGCCGACGAAGACGGCCACCCTGGTTTTCGGGATGGCCGCCAGCCCGGCGCTCCGCAGCAGTTCCGGCACCCCGGCATAGCCCGGCGCCGCCCCGCCGCTTGAGGCCAAATGATACAGCGCGGTCAGCGTGTGCGTTTTGCCGCCGCCGAACTGGGTGATGAGCGTCAGCACCGGCGCCGTGTTCTCCGTGATGCCCGCCAGTCGCCGCAACACCATGCCGGCATGCTCGCACAGCGCGCGCGTAAAGACGGTGCGGGCGAAGAACTGCGCCGGGTCCCGGTAATCCTCGGGGGCCGTTCCCGACACCACTTGTTCGAGAGCAATCGCAAATTCGTCCGGGTTGAACGAACGTCCTTCCCGGACCTCCTTGCGAGGCGTCGCGACTTTGTACCACGGTTCCATCAACGTTTCCTCCAGCGTAGAGCCTCTTTCGGCAGCAGCGAGCGGACATGCTTGCGCACGCGCCGGGCGGCAGACACGGCCCGCCGGGTTTCGGACAACGGGATGACGCCAAATCCGGGATAGCGCGCCGCTGTGGCGTAGTCGGTCAGGGTGTTTTGCTCGCTCTCGGAAAGCGGAATCTGGTGATGCGGGCCAAGCAACTGGACCAGCGTTCGGATATTGTGCGTTTTGGGAGACTCGGTTTGGAGAGTTGCCAGCAATGCTTTCAGGTATTTTTCGACCGCCTGCTGCGCGTGAAAACAAACTGCGTCCGTTGGGCAATCTTTCTCTCTCAGCAGAGCCGCTTCCGAGGCCACAGCCAGTTGCTCAGGAGTTGACATATAAGACTATTCCTTCCTTGACGGCGGGGTATTCGATGGTGCCGACGACCTTCTCGCGCCAAGCGAAATCTTCGGGACTGGTCACAATGATGTCGACGGGCAAACGCGTATCTTGTAGCGCCATCCGGATTTCGACCTGTTTGTGGTGTTTCAATCCCCGGAACGGCATCACGACCAGCAGATCCACGTCGCTGTCCGGGCCGGCTTCCCCGCGGGCGTGCGAGCCGAACAGGATCACGCGCTCGGGGTGGAACTGGCGCACGATCCGGTCCACCATTCTCCGGATCTCGCGCTGAACCGCTGGAGTCCTCTTTCGCATATGCTTCACCTCGGCATTGCCAGCAGCCTCGCGTCAACAAGACGCTTCTCTTCGCTGCCCTTTGGATACAGCGCGGAAAGCGCATTGGCCAGGCGCAGGAAATGCGGTCCGCGCTCCTGTTCGGCTTTGAGCAACGCCCGCAGCGCGTTGGTCTGCCCGCTCGCTTGCAACAGCATCGCGGCGTGGACCCGGTCGAGCGCCGTCGCCTCCGGCTGAGCGGCGGGAGCATCCGCGGACAGCACCATTCCGGCTCTCGGCCGCGCCTTCTTTGTTTTCGGGGCGGTTAGGCTTTGCGGATCCGGGAACAGGTCGAGTTGACCGCCTCCCGCGGGTGGATCCGTTTCAAGGAACGCGGCGGAGGCCTCCGGCCCTTCCTTTCCGAAAAGCTGCCGGGTTCTTTCCCTCACGGCCAGCAACCGCACCACGCCTTTCCTGGTCTCAATGATCCGCCCTTCCCATTTGGGCAGGTTGATCCCGAGCGGCTGGGCGAAGCGGCGGACGACGTCGAAAACCAGGCTGTAGCCTTTCGGCGTTCGGGGCGCAGCCTCTTCGTCTTCCTCTTCTTCATCCTCCGCAGCGTCTTCGGCTTCCGCTTCTTCGCCTGAGGCGGACGCCCCGTTGGTGCTTTGCAGGGTCCACAGAAACAGGGCCGTCAGCCGCGCGTCTTCCTCCACCGCGCCGGCAGCGCCGTTCCGGGCCTTGGCTTCGGCGGCGCCAAGCACCTGCTCGAGCGCCGTACGGCCGACCACCTCCCACACCTTCTCAAGGTACTCGGCGAGGCTGACTTCGCGGCCATCGGCAGTTTCAACTCGGGCGTAGCGGCTGAAGATTTCGAGCGCCGGCCCGATGCAGGCGAAGACGAGGTCCGCACCGCGGATGCCCTCGCCCTGGAGCCGTTCCATCCAGTCGCCGACGCGCCTGGGCAGCTCGCGAAGCACTTCGGCCCAGTCGCCGACTGGGGCGTCTTCGGGGCGCGGGCGGCAGACGAGGTGGACGCTGGTGGCAAGCGCGGCGGATTCGCGGGCGCGTAGTCTGGTGGCCATTTCGGTGGCGATGGGCCAAGATGCGGTAATGGTCCAGCCGCCGCGGATCAGTCCAGACAGCAGCGCCTCCCACCCTTCGGTGGTCTTGTGGGCGAAAACGACAGAGCCGATGCCATCCTCGCGCAGCACGCGGCGGCCTTCGGCGAAGGCGCGGGCCATTTTCTCCTCGAACCAGGACCGGTCCTTTGGGCGGCCGTCATCCTGCTTGGTCTCGTCCAGCACCGCCTCGCGCGTCTTGGGGGTGAGTGGATTCGCCGGATCGAAAGGATCGCGCAGTAGCGGATGCCCCGGCAGCGTCCGCTTGAGCCAGACGAAGAAGAAGTCTGAGAGGTCGGCGTAGGGGACGGCGTCGTAGTACGGCGGGTCGGTGAACCAAAGGTGAGCCGTTTGGTCGGGCAGCGCATGTTTGGTGGCATCGGTGGGCTGAACCTGCGCGGCGTGCGAGCCGGGCCAGCTTTTGGCCACCATAACGCCCCATTGAACCGCCCCGTCGTAGTTGCCGCTACTGTCGGAGGTCGGGTAAGCTTCGCAATAATCCCAGATCATCGGCAAGGCCTGACGGCCATACGTGTGATTGACCTTTTCTCCCGTCAAGTGCCACGAGCAGAGCGCTGACCAGTAATCCGCGCAGCGGTTCACCACCACCGCCATCGCTGCTCGCACCGCGTCGCCGCCCAAGCCCTGGCGCTCGCGGGCGAGGCGCGCCAGCGTCACCAGCCCCACCTTCTGCCGCGCCGTGAACAGGTCGCCCCACTGGAGCATGCCGTACCGCTGCACGCGAAATCCTAACGTGCCGATAGGCGGCAACGGCTCATCCGGCACCGGGCACAGCCCTTTCCGCCCGCCGCACTCCCACTCGTCGAGAATCTCCTTCAGCCGCCGCTGGGCCTTCCATACCGCCTGGTAGTCGGCCTCTGTCGGCAGCCGGTAGTGCCGGCCCTGCTCGCCCGGCTTGAGCGTCACCACGGCCAGCAGCCGCGCACCGCCAATCCTGCGGCCCTTTTCGTCGAACACCACGTCGGCGCCGCCGCGCTGGGCGGCAAGCTGCGCCCGCACGCGCTCCGGCGGCAGCACAATGTTGCAGGCAGGGCAGGCCGCCTTGGCCCGCGTCACCGTGCCCGGCGGGACTTCCTTTTCCGAGGCCGGCTCGAAGACCTCGAACTCGACAGTGGCACAGGCATCTTGCCTGTGGCTATGGGGATAGAGGTACGGGTAGGCATCCGGAGAGTCGGCCAAACCTTTCTTTACCGGATTCTGCCGGATGTACTGAAACTTCTCTTCCCATTCCGCCCCATCACGCACGATGTGATCGAAGTTCTCGTCAAGCCAGAAGGCTCCGCTTCTCCCGAGCAGTGCGTTGATCTTGTTCGCCGAGAAGCTCTTGATGCTGTGCAGCAGTTGGCCGAGCCTGGAACCGTCCAAGATCCTGAACATGAGGTGTGCGTGATCGGGCATGACGACAGCAGCATCCAGCGCTATCCGCGAGCCGTCCCAGTGCCGAATCGCAGACAACGCGATTGCCATTGCTTCCGGAGGCATTCTCAGCTCTCCGCGACAGCGGAAGGTGACGAAATAGGTTGCTCCGGCTGTCTCCAGATGCGGCAGGTTCCTTCTCGACGCGGAAAGATCGTCGGCCCGCCACGGGTTCACAGGCTGGAAGCCTGTGCCACTTGACCTTACAACCCGATACCGCAGCGCCCGCTTGCGATTCGCCTTCTTGCACAGCCAGAAGGAACGGACCAGCGGAATCTCCGCGCCGCAGCCGGGCGATTCGCAGCGCACCGTCCTCGCCCAGAGGTAAGCGATGGGAGTGGCGCCGTCGGGATCGCGTGGGTAAAACTCCGCCAGCTCCTTTTCGGCTTCGCGCTTGATTTCGGCGCCCACGCGCCGCAGCTCGTCCGCGAGCTTCGGCCCGTGGCGGGGGATGTCCTCGAGCATCACTTTGAGGATGAGGCAGGCGACAGGGTTGAGGTCGCTGGCGAAGGCGTCGCAGCCGGTGCGGAGGGCTTCGAGGGGAATTGATCCGCCGCCCGCGAAGGGATCGACCACCAGCGGGGCCTCCTCCGGATACGCCGCCCTCACCAGCGCGCGGCTAACCTCCAGATACTTGGGATGTGCCGACAGGTCCCAGTTGGCGAAGTCCGCGATGAATTTGAGCAGCGCCTTTCGCAGGTCCTCATCTGTAGGACCGGACGCGCCCTGCACGGAAGGAAGGATCTCTCGCGCCTTGCGCTTGAACTCCGCCGGGCAACACGGATCGCACGGGTCGGGCCAGAGCAGGGCCAGCAGCATCGCCCGGCAAGCCGCCAGCGGCCGCCGCGCCCACCACAGGTGGAGCGTGGAGGGATGCCCATGCCGGATCGACTTCTCCCGAGCCGAATGCCGCGAGACTTCAGCAATGGGAAAATCCACCTCGGCCAGGCGCTTGCATTCCCTTGGGATCATGATCAACCTTTGGATTCCACTAGCCGTTCGAAGCGCGCCTTGATGCCTTTCTTCTTGCTCTGCTCCTCGATGTAGAACTCGGCGGCCGCGCCATCCATTAGGTCCGCAGGAATCTTGCTTGGATTGGTTATGACGGCGCGGCGATCATCCCCCTCGAATTGGGCAAACCAGCCCTTCTCTTTGCTGCCGTGAAGGACACCCGTTCGAGTCTGTCCCTTGTCCACCGGTTTTACCGCCCGCTTTGCTGGGGGAATTGGCGCTGGAGGCTCCGGAGCTTCAGTCAGTGCTTCCGCGGGCTTGCCCGACTGTGGCGTGACTCCCTTCCAGCCTGGCTCCGTCTTGCCCACCACTTTGTGAGGGCTCGGGAGAACAGGTCTTTCGCGAAATTCGTTGCCCCCTTCAATTTGCATGTATCTAGTGTCATTGACGGATGGCCGTTGGCGCCACTCAAGCAAGAGAAAGAGTGCGTCCAGACGAGCAATCCGCCGAAGGCCTTGGTTACCAGTGATCATCGTTTCACCAGCCTGTTGGGCGTGCAGCAGCATTTTCTCGACGAAGGCGCCGCGGAACCGTGTGCCGTCGTCGTTTATTGCTCCCGTCTCGCTCCAGCCCGTGTACCGTCGGCTCCGATCAATGAGATGCAGTCGTGCTGTAATCTGCACGCTGCCAAGTCCCAATGGCTTACCCATCCCCAGGCGATGCGCGCAGCCTTCAGGAAGCTGGAGCGCGGAAAGTAGCGCGCCGAGCTCGAGATCCGTCAGATTCTCGAATCGGATGCGGCCCTTGAAAGTCACGCCAGCTTTGACCGGACGGATGAGAGTGTGCTGCGAATCCCGTGGATTCTGGCTGGAGAGATCCTGCAAAAGCTGATTGTGTTGCTGGGGCTCCTTTACCTGCGCCAAACCCTGATTGCTGTCCCAGCGGTGCCAGTAGAGCTTGTGGCCACGAATCGTGGTCTGATCACCGGTAAGATAGGTCGTAAGATCGTCCTTCCCCTTGGTCCCGTCCTGCGTGAGATAGTGCTGAAATGTTGTGACCTTTGGAGAGGAGAGAACGCGCGGAACAATCACTTCTACCAGCCCCTGCGGACCACCATCGCTAGCCACCGCATCCTCGAAGAACACGCGTCCCTTGATCGCCTTCTTGTCCTTGCCGACGCGCCCAAACATCGCCTCAGCAAGATCGAGTCCTGCATTGCGGATTGGATCCGGCACAAGCTCCGCGGGACTGAGGTCGTAGGGAAACCGGAACATTTGCGCACGGCCGAGGAAAACCAAGCCATCTGGATTGTCTTCGGTCTTTTGGGAGTCATCCTGGAGAAAGAAGACCAGCTCACCGTCGCAGAGGCCGCCGGCAATCCGCCTGCAACCGGTCGCGGGTTTATTGGCCGGAAAAGCCCGCTCCTGCCATTGCGTGATCTGGTCGTCGTCGTGGAAGCGTTCCCAGATCTCCGCTGGAATTCTGATTCGGGAAGAGGCTGGATCCTCGTCGAGAAAGACGAACTCCCGCGTTTTCTTGGGGGCGTTCCCTGTCAGAACCAGCCTGCCCCGGATCCAGCCGTCCCTTTTTAGGTTGTCAAACTTAATCTCTTCGACTTCGTCAGACTCCGAAGACTTCCGCACCCAGCAGTCTTTGTGCTGATAACGCCAATCGGGGGTGTAGTTCGGTCCGCCAGAGAACTGCACCCCTGCTCTTGAAAGCACCTCGCGCGAAACGCGTGCCACTCTACAAGGAGCGATGCTCCAACGGTCTCCGTCACGGTGCAACACACCGCCTCTCGGTGTTTGACCTCCGCGAAGCATGCGGGCCCGGTACTCCTTGCCGATCCGGTCGTCCGAGACGGTGCGGAAGAAGGGCTTCTGATCATTGACAGGCTGGATTTTCGCGAACGACAGGATCTCGACCAGCGTTCGCACCATGCCCCGAAGGCTTGATCCCGGAATAGCAGGTGTTCCATCGGCCGTCAAAAACGGCTCGGGCCTCACGCGCGTATCCCGGCTGTCCCAGCGGTCACGGTCATCGCAGGTTACTGCCCCTCGGATGAACAAAGGAGTTAGCGTGCGGATCTCGATGTCAATCCAGCCATGGTTGGCGCCCGGTATGAACACGTCGTGGCGCTCCCATGGTTTGACCTTCTCACCACCGACCTCAATACCTTCTTCAACGCAATACACCTTCTCCGGCAACGGGACGAAGTTGTAAGGCGCAATCGCCGTCCGCGTAGCCTTGGTAGGATTCCGATGACGGGGAATCATGAACGCTTCACCTCCAGCTTTACAAGGCGGGTGGCTGCGATTCGCACCGCGCCCGTCTCTTCGTCAAGTTCAAGGTAGTGGCGCACGTGAATCCGCAGCGGCCATGGCGACTTCCGAAAAACCTCGTCGGAGATTTCGACCGGCACAACTTGTTCCGCGCCCGTAGGGCTTCCCACGCGGCTGAATCCGCCTTTCGGAGTTTCAAGCAGGCGGTCACCCAGGAGGATTCGGCTCTCATCCATAGGACGAAGATGTTCTTCACTGCAAGGCTTGTCGCTAAGCCTCCGGCCGCGGAAGCCGCGTTCCTCACGCCAAATCAAGATCTCGAGTGCCCTTCCGAACAGGCGCAATTCCAGAAGATTCTGCTCGACCGGCATCGGTGCGCGCGCGGCGAACGCGATGCAGGCCAAACGCCACTGAGATGTGTCGTGATCCAGTCGGCCCCAGGTGACTCCGTCATAACAATGAGCCAACAGCAGATCCACGCCATCCGTGATCTGCGCTCCCCGGCTTCCGGTGATCCAAGCCAGTGTGGCCCGGCACACGGAACTGTCGAGTGGCTCGATAAGGCAACCCGCGACCTCAGCCATGTTTCACCTCCTGACCGCGACTTCGTGATGGTGCTTCGTAAAAGGATCCGATCTCTCGGTCCAGTCGCTTCAAGATCGGTTCGGGCAAACCTCGATCCGGCTCAATGTCCGCTTCGAAGCCGTCTGAAAGTCGGAGCTTGGCCCGACCGGCGAGTATCCCACGCCCCACAGATGCTGTGCCTCCCACGGGCAGGTCCCCAGTAAGAAGATCTTTGACCAGAAGCAGAAAGAAACCAATTTCCCCTTCCTGGGGATTTCGCAATTCCATGCGAATGCAGGTCTCACCTCCGAACCACGGCTGCTCATCAAACAATGCTCCCGGAACGATTCCTTGCGTAAAGCGATCAATGCGCACTCGGCTGGGACGAAGCGGCTTGCCGTTTTGGAGTGTCGACTCGGAGATGCGAATTCTTGAGCTCCACATTGATGTCTCCGTCCGATCCTCTTCCTTCGTGCGCGGGCCGAACAGCTCCTCCACCCAGTGTTCAGAATCGCAGTGGCGCGCGCGGACGAGGCGAGCAATGCGGAGAGCCCGGGTCCGGAGTGCACCTGCCAGACTAGTTCCGGGGAGCACCGGCCGACCGCCGGAAGTCACATGCGCTACATCTGGCGCATCTGGCGTCAAACCAGGACTGCGAACCAGTATGCCGCCGCTCTGCCGCAAAACCAGATCGAAAACGAGGCGCTTCCGTTGATCGTTGAAGCGTTGCCACTGCCCGTTTGGCCAAACGCGACGCAATGCCGAGTCCAAGTCTTCTTGCGGAGCGTTGCTGGCCGGAATTGGATTCTCATGCGGGGATAGCAACCATTCCAGCCAGCCGTGGGAGGAGCTCAAGTCGTAACGATAAGCCTGCCAGTTTCGAGCTGAGAACCGGCCCAGACCTCGGGACCGTCGCATGCCGATCGTCAACTCGCCGGCTTCCAACGCTTGCAGGCATGCCGCCATCAGTCCAACCAACGGACTCTCCTGCGCAGTCTTCTCCACCGCAAGCTCCAGTCGTAGAGGGAATACAGTGCCTGGAGGGAGCACCTCGAAATCGAACTTCTTGTGCTCCTCGGCAGTTCCGGTGCTTGGATCGATGGCAACGCCATCGCGAATTTCGCTACTTAGGTCCGGTGGATACTGTCCAAGGCTGTCGAAAACGATAAGCGGACTCTGCGATCCCATGTCGTCGCCCCGCAAGCCTCCGAAAAGCCGAGCTACTTCCGCAGGCTCAGGGGAACCATACCCGGCCAGGTAGTCGGCCAGACAACTTCGCAAGGCCCCGGCCAACGAAGTCCCAGGCAGCAGCGGCAAGCGGTCCCGGGCGTCGCGAATCAATGGCATGTCAGTAAGTTCGTCTCCCTGCCCTCCAAAATTCGCAGCTGATTCGAGAACGGCCTCGGCGGTAATCACCCAACGGGCTACCAAGGGCCGGAGACCCCCTGGACCGGCAAGGCGATCGATGCTTGTGTTGCAACTGTTGGTTTCGCTCATGTTGCGCTGGCCTCCTTTCTGCCCCTCTGCTTGGCTAGAGCAGCAAGCGTGGCGTCGATCATTCGAACAGCGATTTCATCAGTCATCCGCCGAATCTGCTGAAGGGCGCCGGTCTCCGAAACCACGTGATTCCGTTGGGCCAACGCCTCAAGACGCAAGCACTTCCTCAGTAGAACCCAGCGGCCGTCACCAACAAGGTCGCTCAGCCAGTTCACGAGACTCGAAGGGCCTGACCCGTGGTCGATCCGGCAGCGCCTGAGTTGATCCTGTGCAGGGCGTCGCAAGGCGCGATCGCCGGAGCCCAACCATTCAGTGAGTGTTTGCAAAGCTCTGGCAGGTTGCATGCGCAACGGGACCCGGAGCCGGCTCAACAAACTCGGCGAAGGGATTCGGAAAGCGCGCCCGGCAACTGTCAGGGCTAGCTGCTCTATCTCACGGCTGACGGCGGATTGCAGAAGACGACATTCAAGGAATTCAACTAACTCGGGGGCCCTTATGGACGGTTTTTGGACTTGAGCTCTCGCCGGGTGCCGAATCTGCAACTCCTGTACCGGGGCTTCCAGGAATGTGAACCGCCCGAATCCTTCTGTTCGCCGCTCCCCGATGCCTTCATGTTCAATTGCCAGCAGGTAATCGATCGGGATTTTCTCCTCAGCCCGGAAAAGCATGACAGACCCAGCCGCGACGGTCTTGGCCTGTGGGAGTTCCGTGCGCCACTTCCGGTTGAAGCCTCCCACGAGATCGAAGCCCCACCGGACGCGGCGCAGGGTCACGCGGCCTCCGAATCGGGATAGAAACAACTCAGGCAACGAGGCAGGATCAATCTGGCCTGTCCGGGGATGACGCACGATGCAGTCTGAGGTGAGAAGTAGCCGAAACAGTTCGCCGGCGCGGAGGTCTGTCAAGATCACACCCTCGCCAGAAGCCTCCCGCTTCTGAACCGAACCCCACTTGATTTCAGCCTCCCCACCGTAACCGGCTCGTCTTGATCGGCCGAGCTGAATCGGACCTTTGAGTATTTCTCGGATTCGGTTCATGCGTTGCTCGCACTCCGATTCGTCGGCTCCAAACACTTGGATCAGGCCTCCGAACGTTTGACCTGGCTCCAAGTACTCGTAAGTGAAAATCGCCCCGTGCTGGAACTCACGGCCGTCCCGCTTTTCTGTCCATGCTCTCCCCCGCTGCCTGTCTCGCTGATGATGAGTGCGACTGCCGATTTCCGTGTTGATGCAGACCGGCTGCGCTGAAGTGAGTGAAACGTATTGCCATGGAAAGGTTGAGAGCAACTCCTCGGGCCAGGTTGCTTGATCTTGTCCTTCAAAGCCCGCCAGGTCGAAGTGCTTATCCGCCTCTCTAGCTCTAGGAGATCGAAGAGAGATGGGGGACGGCAAGGTACGCCGATTCCCATCATCTAGTGGGTAGGCGTGGAGGAAACGCACACTTCCATCCAGCACGAAGGTCTGAAACTGTGAGCGGAGTCCTGTGTGAGAGTCCGGATCGCCTAGTCGTGCAGCCAACGCACCCCTGATAGCCCCACCGGGGATGAACGTGAGGGTGGCGGCACTGTTCGGATCACCTCCGAGGATCTTAAGAACAGTGGGCGCGGAGAGCGTCAAGGTAAACGGAAGGTAACGTATCGTCATGGACGTCCTCCGTTTGCAAGCGACTTCGTCAAATCGCGATCGCCGTCAAGAAGAAGCCGCACGAACCCGAGTCCACGGTTTCGGCCGAGCCCGGCATGCCGGGTTCCCACTACGCTAACAGCAAGGCATTGAAGGTCTGCCTCCATCGGCTCGGCAATCCACGTAATCGGCGCTGAGAATTTCAAGCCGCGCAGTGCCACCCGCACGGAACGCAAAGTAGATTCCGCCGGAGCGCCCCTTGGCCGCTCCTCGGAGGTTTGGCAGCGTACGTCGGTGAGAGCTTCCAAGACCGACTGCGGCGAGAGCGGGTTTTGAGTCCTTTTCTCCGCCCAAGTGAGCCACTCGCGGACTGAGGCATCGAGGTGAGCGTCTCCAAAGCGGACTATGGACGTTTCGTCCAAATCGCCGACCGGGCCCCAAACACGCAACCCTGCCTCATGAAGTTTCTCAAAGGAGCACGCCATGGTAAGCCACGTATCCCGAATTAGGCCACGCAGCGTCTTTCCGCTCAAATAAGGAAGTCCAAGCTCATCGTGCTCGATTTCCACATCCACTGCGCCGGGCGTGCCCTCACCCCGGCTGAAACATGTATCAGAAAGCATTTCGACCGTGATGTGCGTCGGAGTTGTCATGATTCGCCTCTCAAAGACAGATGCACGTCGACGAGCTCAATCGCGTCCAGAAGAGGGGTCCGGTCGCCATTGAAGCCCGAAGCATCAAGACCAGTCGGCAGTACAAGCTGCCGGTCCACAGTCTGCCAAGCGTGTAGAGCCGTCCGAACGGCACTTGGCCCCTCCCGGAGCAATGACGCCAAAGCTTTGACCTTGTTCCGCCGCCGACCCCAGCCTGGACCCCGCAGCCCAGATCCGCTCGTTCCAAGTAGCGCTCCGGAAAGCCAGAACCATGTGCCGCTGTCATTCATGCCGCTTCCCAGGCGGTATGGTCGGCATGTCAATTGAAGGCCATTAGCCCGATACAACCGATCCCGAAGATCCTGGACCGGCTCCGTCGGACGGACAACGCCGATATGCCAATCCAGCCAGCAGCTCCCATCCTGCTGTTGATGTCGTACGGACTTCGCGTGCTGGCAGAGTCTTTCTGCAAGTTCGTATGCTCTTGCAAACGGATAATGTGACCGCACAATCGCCACGCCTGCGCATGCACTCATCTTGCCCAAATGCGGGCAGTCACCGTTCGCGATCTCACGCAGCGCCGTGGCTGCGAGGTCCAGCGCGATCCGGCCATCGCAAAGAAATGTGAGGTCATCTCCGCCGAGCAGGACAGGCCGGAGGGGCAGTTTGCCGGCTCGCAGTTCAAAGTTCAGCGTTGGAATGGAACCTTGAAGCCAACCATCGTGAATCGATGCCAAAATGCGTTCGAGGAGGCTTCGCCAGACCCGACGAAACCGCGCGTCAATCCATTGCGACCATTCCCGGTACTGATCGCGCACGGCCGTCTTCTCAAGGCGCTCGTCCACGCAGCGCGAGAGCCAGTTGCGGATCTTCTCTCCGACGTCATTCGCATCTACGTGGACGACCGCCAAAAGACTGGTGTCCCCGTGAGTGCGGCCCAGTTCATCGATTTCCACGGGGAACTGCCAACCCGATGTAGACTCAAGATCCTTCTCCCACCGCCCTTCAGCCCCCCTGCGGATATCATCACGACGCCACATCTCAACCTGCTTCGACACAGGGGTTGCATCCGGACGGTCGATCGCGGTTGCGGGCAATCCCGTCACCCCACATGCGGCCGTGACGGCCAGCCCGAGCGTGTCGGCATTCGGCCTGCGTTCAAGCTTCTTGCGAGCCAGAACGACTAGTAAGTTTCGTAAAGATTCAGCAAGTCCATTCTGGGTGGGATAGTGCGCGACAACAAGGTCCAATCCAGGCGCAGTCTCAAGCACTTTTCGCGAGTAGACGCCTGCAAAGTGCCTTGCTTCGTTGATCGAATCAAATGCCAGAAAGGCTGATCCACCTCCGGCGTGGAGTACCTGACGCCGCCAGTCCTGAAGCGCCCCATCACAGGAAGTCGCCCATTGAACAAGCCATGAAGCAGAGATCACGTCGCGAAGACGATTTGACGTAAACACGTATTTCTGGATACCTAGTAGATCGATGCCAGTCAAGACGTTCATGAAGATGCTCCAAATTAGTTCTATGAGTTCAACCAGCGCGTTAGCGTGTCAAAGTTTGGTGAACCTGTAGCCCCTGTCCATTCACGGAGGTCTGCAAGGCCGAAAGCCTGGGGTGTGTTCGGAGCTTCCCAAACACTTTTGACATCGTCCCTGAGCTGGTCGATGTACTTGCCTTTGTCATCCTGCCCATCAATTAAACAGACGAGAGCCGAGCGCGCCAAGTCTCCCCCAAGCTGCCGGGCCCGCATCGCGACCTCGAATAGCTTGGATTTGCACAGACTAAGTGTGTTGTCCGTCGTGCAAGAAATCACGTAAAGGCGGTGACCGCGAACCAGGGCGACGTCAATCTCAAACCGCCGCCCCTTAAGCCTCCAATAAATCCCTTGAGAAGGGGTCAAGCCCGTCGCCTGCCTCGTCCAGGCGGAAACCGCGACTTCGAGCCATCCGCCGCCCAAAAAGCGCCACCATGCCTTGAATCGGTTGCCATCCCAATCTTGTTCTGGAACCTGTATCGCCGAGAGTTTTAGCCCGACGTCCTGTGGGCGCCAAGGCTGTTCGAGTGCCTTGGTAGGCTTCCCTTGTTCTTTAAACCGCTGCGCCGTGTCGCACAGCCACTTTGCAAGCGTGGCGTCCCCAGCCACTTTGGCTGCAATGACATCTGCATCCTCTTCGGTTGGCCCGCCGGTAGCACGGCCTGAGTCCGGGAGCATCTCGCACCCATGGATTTGCCCGATCAAATCGAGCGTTAGCCCTAAATTCAGATTCTCTAGGGTGACGAGCTGGCCGTCATCGAAGAACAGACACCGCTCTCCATCATTCAAGTACGACGCGTTCTGGTCCTGACCCCCGTTCTCCCGAAAAGCCATGCGCGCATGGGCCGCCATGATTTTTGTGCCGCCTGTATAGTTGAGATGAACTCTTTCGGGGCTACTGTCGCTCGTGATCCGCCTGATGGTTTCAGCGATCTCTCGGGGGTCCGAGGCTTTCGCAAGTCCTCGCATCTCGATTTCCACTTGGGTGCCGAGAACAGAATTAAGCCGTTCCGCGGGTGCACGGGTCTCCGCGGTATGGACCAAGACCACTTTGTTAGGCTGCAAGACCTTAGCTGTGAGGTAATTAGGGAGCGGATTGGACCCAACTAGCAGTATCAACGTCCCGCATTTTCCTTTTTTCGTCTCTTGGCTCATAGTGTGCCCTCCGGTCATTGCAGTCGGCCTTTGATTTCCTCAACCGACAGATAATAATGCGCCACCTTAGTCACCTCATTCCACTCAAACCGGGCCGGGTCCCTCACCGGCGGCTGCAAGACCGGCGCCGTGTCGTAATGAGTCACCACGTGCAGCCAGTAGCAATCGCGGCGGTCTTCGGCCAAGCGCTTGCATTCCTTAGGGATCATGGCTGCGCCGCTCCAATCACTTGTTTGTCAACCTCAAGGAGGTCGGCCACGGCGGCGCGGACTACCTGCCAGCAGATGCGGCAGGTATCTCCATCGGGGCTGTCCTTTGAAAGCCTCTGAGCGTAAGGATGGACGTAGTTGCGCGACTCTCGCAGCGCGTGGCTAAACCGCTTGACGTCCCCCTGAAGCCAGCCCAGTTCGTGGGCTGCGTCGATCAACGCAGACAGGCTCCATTCTTGTATCGGCTTGGTCGCACCTGTTTTGTCCCTTGGGGCTGCCTTCGCCTGCTTGGCGAGACCGTGGTTCTGTTCCACCTTATAAAGCAGCACGCCCTCCAAAATGCTGCCCATCATGATGATAGACGACAGATAAGCCTCCGCCTTGAAGCATCTCTGGGCTTCAGCCCACCGGAAGGTAAGGATTCCCGCAAGAGAAGACTCCGAGACCAGGCGCACGAAATCCGGCGGAGCATCCATAGGTGTGTCTTTGGGCTTTGGGACGCTTGCCGCCGCTCTGCGCTCGCGAATGTGCGGTTCTATGCCCACAATTGCGAGCTCAAGGCCTTCGACTTGCAGTATCTGGTTCAGGTGGTCGATCACCTCCTGCGTTGCTGTTGCATCACCTCGGTACTCCTTGGGCGAAGCGAGGCGCTTCAGGATGCTTTCAAGAGAGGGTGTCCCATTGATTGCCTGGAGCGATTCCAACACAAACCACTTCCGAGTGGAGGACGTGCCCTGTGGAGTTACGCCAGCACGTCGGAAGAAGTCGCATATCTGCGTCTTCGTGCGATAAGGACCTGGTGCACTGTATCCACCGCCGGCGCCCTCGCCTGCCCCGCAGATAGTCTCGGCTATAGCCTCAAGCGTGCTGTCATCGAGCTGTTTCATGGTGTGCTGTCCCTGTCTTACGGCGTTCCGTCTTTGTGTGCCGCATCGCCCCCCTCATGGCCTTGGCTTCATGCCAATGGTGTTCCATTTTGGTGACCTCGGGCAACTCCAATCGGGTGGAGGCTTGCGGCTCTTCGATCCGGGGCTCCGTTTCGTGTGCTCGTGTGTGCCCTGCGGCAGGTCGCTGCTGCGCCGCCTGCCGCGACACCTCGGCAATCGGAAAGTCCACTTCGGACAAGCGCTTGCAGCCTTTGGGGGTCATGTGCGGCACCTCGGTTTGGATGTTTTGGACTTGGTTATGGACTTATCCATATCTGGTTTGGACTCGTCCATATTTATGGACGGGAGTCCATAAAACGCCCCTCGCTTGGCGCCATGGCGGACCAACTTGCGGCGCTTCACCAATCTGGCAAGCAGATCCCTGGCTTGAAGGGGCGAGAGCTGGCAAAGGTCCGCCGCCTCGCGTCGTGTGATTCGCCCGTGTTTTTCCACAAACTGCAACACCATCTGTTCCTGCTGTAGCGGTTCGAACCCCCGTTGGCGGATGTAGGCGGCCTTTTGGCCTAAGCGCCGGTAGGCGGCCGCAGAGAGGTGCCAGAGCCGTCCCTTGCGCTCCCCTCGCGGCTCCACGAGGCCGGACTCGACCAGACGCTGGAGCCGGCTACGTGCCTCTGCTTCGGGCTTCTGAATCAGTCTTGCGGCGTCCGCGGTCATGAGCTGGCGTTCGAACCACAGATGGTTGAGGATGAGCAAATCGTCGAGAGAGAGAATGCGGCCGGCTTGATTTTCCTCCACCACGAGCCGAACGAAATCCAGATTTGCCTTGCCGCCGGGCAGAATGAGCACCACACCGCTTTCGTTACTGCGGTCATAGCTTGGCGCTGGCCGCCCGTTGCGGAGCTGCTCGAAGAAAATCGTGTCGATGCCGCGGGCGGTGCGCTCGACGACCCCTGCCCGCTTGAAGGCATCGGCGAGAAGCGGATTCCGTGGCCGAGGTGGGGTCACCAGCAGGTTGTCCAGCCGTACGCCCTCGGGGAAACCGCCGGGGTTGGAGATTTCGATTCGGTCGTCATGCCACTGGACGTGGACCGCACCGAGCCGCGTGTAGTCGCGGTGGATCAGCGCGTTGGCCACGCCCTCACGGAAGGCAGCCGGGGGATAATCGGGTACACCGACCCGGAGCAGACCAACCATGAGTTCCTCCTCGCGGTTGCGGGCGCGGAAGCGCGCGAGCAGTTCTTCCATGATGCGCAGCAGCGGCCAGCGGAAAAAGTCGTTCACTTCTACACGCTGACCCGCCAACACCTGGAAGGCGGCCTCATGGGTGGGCAACAGGCGGCGCAGCGCCTCTTCGCGCCCAAAGAGAAGAAGCCCTAGCACGCGGACCGCCGAGACCTCGTGATTCGCCTGCACAGCCCCGAGCGCCTTGGCGAGTTCGACGTCCGGCAGATCCACCAGCGAGGCATCGCCCCGGCCGTGACCTTCCCGGATGAACCGGCGAAAGCGCTCGAACTCGAGCGGGTCGAGATCGTCCCATCGCGCCTCAGGGACGACCAGGGCCGAGTAATCGAGCAGCCCCCGGTCGGCTTGAAGGGCCTGCATTTCGTGAAAATGCATGGGCAGACAGGCGGGCTTGCCGTCCCCGCCGATCGCGCGGCGCAGGTACTTGCCGTCCGCCGTTCCCGCGGGCGCTTTGAGAGCCGGGACCTCGATGGCGATGACGTCTTTGCCCTCGACGGAGATCACTTCCACCCGCACCGGCACAGTAGGCCGGGTCCGGTTCGCGATCAGCGCCTGCACGCGCAGCGGATCAGTCCTGTCGTGATGGCGTGGGCGGGCGCCGGTAATACGACCGTCGTCCTCGATCCCGAGCAGCAGCCATCCAGGGCGGTCCGAAGGACGGTTGGCCAGGCAGACCACGGCCTCGACCAGATCACTGTCCGAGACAGAGCGCGCGCTTTCTCCCTTGAACTCTACGTCCAGGGATTCACCCGCTTGAATCAACTCCAGGAGTCTTTCGGGCGTCACGCGTTCGGCCCTCCCTGAGGCGAGTGTGCTTCGGGCATCTGCCCCGGTCTGGTGAGAGCATCCACGGACAGGTAGTAGTGGGCAACCTTGGTGACCTCATTCCACTCGTAGCGGGCCGGGTCCTTTACCGGCGGCTGCAAGACCGGCGAGGTGTCGCAATGGGTCACCACATAAAGCCAGTAGCAATCCCGGCGGTCCTCGGCCACGCGCCGCTCGTTCGGGGTGAGCAGCACGGTCCCGGTTGGGCCGCCGATGCCTTTCACCTCGATCAGCCGCAACTCGCCGGAGTTGAGATCCAGGCTCGTGATATCGTAGCCCAGGTTCTTTTCATGCACGTCATAAGCCTGCCGGCCCTGGGACCGCTCGTACTCCAGGACGACGCGCATAGCGGTCTCTTCGGTTTGCAGGTTCGCTTTCAGGCGCAGCACATCGGGCGATCCGCGCTCGGGGTGGGGAAGAACCAGGATGCTCGCAAAGCGTTCGACCCCCTGAAGAGACAGGGACCGCTGCTGCTCCAGTTCCTTCCTGCGGCGTTCGCGGCGCGCCATGAGTTCGGCGTGCCGGGCTTCGGCTTGGGCCAGGCGGCCCTCGGCGCCAGCAACCTTCTGCTCAACTTCGGCGGCCGCTTTGCCGATCTCCTCGTCCGCCCGTTGGAGCAGCTCGGTCAGCGACAACTCCACGTGCCTTTCGATCCGTTCGATCTCGGCGATGCGTTCCTTGCGGGTTTCTTCCAGGAAGTCCGCGAGCGCGTGCGCGTTTAGCCAAGCCTCGGAGCCGGAGATCTGGGTGGCTTCGGGCAAGCAGGAGAGCGGGCCGGCGGGGACCAGATCGCCCAGGATGCCGGGCTCCCTCAGCCGCGGCGGCGAGCCTTCCGACAGCTCGACGGCAAACAGCCGCTCGTGGATCACCTGGCCGAGGCCGTCGACCACGCGCGCTTTGTAAAAATCGATGCGGGCGGGTTGATCGTGCTGGAGCGAATAGAAGGCAGCCCCCTGGCCAAAATGTTCCAGTGCCCGGTGATAGATGTGGCGGCGGACCGACTCGAACAAGGGGTGGCCGGGCGTCACCCACTCCAGGCTGAACTGTTCGGCGGTCTCACGATCGGTCGAACAGCGCGGGTAGCGCGCGGCCAGAGGCGGCAGGTGCCAGTCAGGGTCCTTTTCATAATTCTTGAGCAGGGAGGGGATTCTGCCCGGCTCGAAGGTGTGGGGAAGATTCGGGAGGAACTTTAGGTTGAGGGGGACGAATTCGGCGGACTCGCGGAGAAACCTTGCGATCGTCTCCGGAACCACCCGCCGTTCCTGAGCCCGGGCGCGCCGCTCGATCAACATCTCCAGGTTGAGCTTTTTCGACGCTAAGCCCTCCAGGGCGTTTTGGCAAATCGCCCGAAACTGGCGTTCGTCTACGTTTTTGAGCAGACGTTCTTCAAGATCCGCGTCTCCGAGGCGGCCCGCGTAGTAGTCGCGCAGGACCCGCTCAACGTGGGCGGCGGGGAGGATCTCGCCAACCACATTGAATACCGCGTCGTCGTCGAGCGCGTTGCGGATCTCCTGGAGTTTTTCGAGCAGGCGCTGCAACACGCGCCCCTCGATGGTGTTGGTTGCAACAAAGTTGAAGATGAGGCAGTTCTGGCGCTGGCCGTAGCGGTGGATCCGTCCCATGCGCTGCTCCAAACGGTTGGGGTTCCAGGGGATGTCATAGTTGAACAAAATGTTGCAGACCTGAAGGTTGATCCCCTCGCCCGCGGCCTCGGTTGCGACCAGAATCTGAATCTCCCCTTCCCGGAACTGCTGTTCGGCATAGAGACGAGTGCCGGGCTCATCGCGGAAGCCGGGCCTCATGCCGCCGTGGATGCATCCCACGCGGAAGCCCCAGTCGCGCAAGCGCTGCTGAAGGTAGTCGAGCGTGTCTTTGAACTCGGTGAAGATGAGCAGGCGCTTCTCCGGCTGGTCGAAGAAACCTTCCTGATGGAGGAGGTCCTTGAGCTTCGACAGTTTTGCTTCCGAGCCCGACTCTTCAACCTCCCGGGCGCGCGCGGCCAGCGCTTGAAGCTCGTTGATTTCCTCTCTCACCTGCTGGGCGTTGCCGGCCAGGGTGACGGCCTCCAGCATCACCTCGAGCCGTTCACGTTCGCTCTCCTCCATTTCTTCGAGTTCTTCTGGGTCGGGGAGATCCGGCGGCGCCATCAGGGCCAGGTCCTGCGCGCGTTTCAAGGCGCCTTCGAGCCGCCTGGCGCGGTTCTCGAGGGAATGCCGCATGGCATAGGTGCTGGAAGCCAGCCGCCGCTGATAGAGCGACATCAAGAAGCCGACCGCCCGGGCGCGCGGATCCTCGCCTTGAGCCGCAGCCTTGGCGCTCTGCTGTTTGACGAAGCGGGTGATTTCCCGGTAAAGGTCGAACTCGGCGCCGTCAATCTGGAAGTCGGCGGTCTTTGGGATCCTCTTTTTAAAGATCTTCTCGGCAACCCATGTTCCGTCCGGCCGCCGCTCGGGGAAGTAGACCATGGCCTCCTTGGTGCGGCGCAGATAAAATGGGGCGCGCCGGCGCTCCATCGCTTCCCGGATGGACTTGACGTCCGCGTAGGCGTCGGGGTCCAGTAATTGCAGGAAAAGGCTGAAGTTCAGCGGGTCGCCTTTGTGCGGGGTGGCCGTCAGCAGGAGGATGTGATCGGAGGTGTCGCGCAAGAGTTCTCCCAGCTTGTAGCGGAGGCTCTTGTGCGTCTCATCCGCGGCGGACATGCGGTGCGCCTCGTCCACGATGACGAGATCCCAATGGACCTGCCGCAAGCCCGGCAGAATGTCTTTGCGCTTGGCCAAGTCGAGAGAGGTGATGATGCGATTCTGCTCGAGCCACTGGTTGACTCCGAATTGATCCCGGATGTCGGATCCGCGAAAGACCCGGAACTTCTCGCCGAACTTTTCTTCCAGCTCACGCCGCCACTGGAAGGCGAGGTTGGCGGGACAGACGATCAGGATGCGTTCCACCAGCCCGCGAAGTTCCAGTTCCCGGATCAGCAAACCGGCCATGATCGTCTTGCCCGCGCCCGCGTCGTCCGCCAGAAGGAAGCGCACTCGGGCAAGCTTCAGCAGATAATCGTACACGGCCTCGAGTTGATGGGGGAGGGGGTCGACGCGGGAGATGGAGAGTCCAAAGTACGGATCGAACTCGTAAGCGAGTCCCAGAGAGTAAGCCTGGATGCCAAGGCGAAGAAGCTGGGCATTACCCGCGAACGTGTATTTGGAGTCTACGATTGCAAGCGTTTGTAATTCCTGGGATGTCAAGGTGACTTTCCGGTAGCGTTCGGACCGGATGCCGACCAACCCAACGGTCCAGCTATCGGAACCGTTTGCGCGGACGGTTTCCACCCGCATGGGCTCGTTGAACAGCGGGCCACTGAGGATTTGTCCCTCTTGGATGGGGGCCTCCGCGCTCACCGGACCTTCCTTCGGCCCTCGCTGTGCGGGCGGGGGGCCAAATCATACCTAAGGTTCTGCGGCTGCTGGAGTCGACCTCGAAGGGGGGCGCAGGCGCCGTACTTGCGGTAATTCATTGCGCCCAAGATTCCGCCGCCGCAGGCGGGTTGCGGTTGGGTGGGGCGCAGCTGTTTGCAGAAATCGCGCGCGAGGATGTTAGCTCTTGAGCAGTGCCCTCGGCCGGAGCGTCTCTGGTCGCGCATAGAAACCTCACAGTATTCTACATCGGCGATCTATTTCACGTGCCGGTTAGGTAGCGAGCTGCGCGCCCATAAGGACCTCGATTGGAACGCTCTTGTGCAGTTCTGCCGATAGAGGGCGATGGAAACCTCACCGGGAAGGCTTCAACACGGAGATCCACAAGGCACGGTGATCGGAACAGGGAGAGGGGGGCGCCGGACGAGGGTGAAAGAGGACCACGCAGCCTCAAAGTAGAGCAAGCAGTCTTGCTTGCCACACCGGCCTTGAGGTGGAGCACGCAGTCTTGCGTGCCACGCCGCCAGTCTTGGCGGCGGATGGCATTCCTGTCCTGCTTTGCCACAGGCTGCTCTTGTGGGGCAGACATTCTTGTCTGCGGCCGGCATTCCTGCCGGCCTTGGTGCCCTTAACCCACTGCCCTCCATGCAACCGAACCATGCCGAGTGTAGGGGCGGACCAGCGTGTCCGCCCCCATGGCCGCACCCCGCGCTGTAGGGTCACCCCGCGCCACCGCCGGCATCGCAATCCTG
>Ga0308411_10000014_pt1 | contig 84328 bp, 74 predicted proteins | sample HotsprottomLayer_2_FD_203530 | JGI IMG/M metagenome (GOLD analysis project Ga0308411, IMG submission 203530) | Hot spring phototrophic mat microbial communities from Octopus Spring, Yellowstone National Park, Wyoming, United States -... | ecosystem: Environmental > Aquatic > Thermal springs >... | reverse complement strand
TTATATCGTATCATAAATGCAAGATTTTTTTAACAAATATACAAATTTCATTGCATTTTAAGGCAAAAAATACGATATAAGTTATTAACAATCAAATTGTTAATAATTTTTCAGCAAAGCCTAAATAGTCGTCCCTTAAAAAGTTATTTTTTTAATTAACAACAGAATTCACTGAGTTACACAGAGAAAAAAACTCTGTGCCTCTCTGTGTTCTCTGTGGTGAAAAAAACTTCTCCTTACTACAAATCAATTTTCACAAAAAACTTAATTTGTTATTTATCTAGTCATAATTTTTTTAAATTTAAAATCATCTTGCATAATCCCCATTTAAAAAAACACAATAACTTAACATTTTCTTAACATCTATTTATGCAATAATTTTGAATTTTGTCAAAAATACTAAATTTAACAATATATGGGCATCAATAGTTTTTTTCAGTTATTAGTTCCAAAAGATAAAAAATTTTATCCTTATTTTATACAAGTCTCTGAAAATTTACTTGTTGGTTCTGAATTATTAGTAGAACTAATGAAATGCGAAGACTGGGAAAAAAGAAAAGAAATTATTCATAAAATAAAGGAAATTGAAAAGATAGGCGACGATTTAACTCACAATATTTTCGATTTGCTTAATTCATCATTTATAACACCTTTCGATAGAGAAGATATTCATAACTTAACCACTGCTATTGACGATATATTAGATTTTATAAATGGAACGGCTCAACGCTTTATTTTATACAAGCCGCAAGAGATACCTGTAGAATTTTTAAAACTTGCCGATTTAATTTATGATGGCTCTAAATCATTAAAAGTAGCAATAAGCCTTTTAAATAATTTAAAAAGTTCTGAGAAAATTAAAAAAGAATGTATTTATATTAACGAAATAGAAAATGTAGCTGATGATGTATATCATATTGGAATATCTCAGTTGTTCGAAAAAGAAACTAATACCGTTGAACTAATTAAAAAGAAAGAAATATATCAAACACTCGAAAAAGCAACGGACAAATTGGAAGATGCTTCTGATGTGATTAAATCAATTATTATCAAACAATCGTAAGTATGACAACTTTAATAATAGTTATTATAGCAATAGCACTAATTTATGATTTTTTGAACGGAATGAATGATGCTGCAAACTCTATTGCAACTATTGTTGCTACACGTGTACTTTCGCCATTTGCAGCAGTGTTGTGGGCAGCATTTTTTAATTTTGCAGCTTATTTTGTTTTTGGTTTACATGTTGCAAACACTATGGGAAAAGGAATAGTTCAACCTAATATTGTTGAACCATGGTTTATTTTTTCTGCTTTAGTAGGAGCTGCTTTGTGGGTGTATATTTGTACACACTACGGATTGCCAATTAGCGTTTCGCATGCACTTATTGGTGGAATGGTTGGACCAGCTTTTTTTGTTCACGGAACCGATGCTGTTGTTGCATCAGGAATTATTAAAGTGGCTTTGTTTATTGTGGTATCGCCTTTATTGGGTTTTGTTTTAGGTTATTTTATGATGATATTAACAAAGTTACTTCTAAAATACAAAAATCCTAATAAAATAGATTCATGGTTTAGGGTGTTGCAATTGGCATCTTCTGCATTTTTTAGTTTAGGACACGGTAGTAACGATGCACAAAAAACGATGGGTATTATTGCTGTATTGCTGTTTAGTACCGGACAACTTGGACCAGAGTTTTATGTTCCTGAATGGGTTGTAATTTCTTGTTATGTTATGATTGCATTTGGAACTCTTGCCGGAGGATGGAAAGTAATTAAAACTATGGGAGTGCATTTAACAGACTTAAAACCTCTACACGGATTTTGTGCAGAAACATCAGGAGCTTTAACTTTAGCTATGTCGGCATTTATGGGAATACCTGTTAGTACAACACATACAATATCGGGTGCTATTATGGGAGTTGGGGTAACAAAAAGAGTTTCGGCAGTTAGATGGAAAATTGCTCAAGGTATTATAGGAGCTTGGATACTTACTATTCCTATGACAATGGTTGTTTCAGGATTGTTATATTTATTTGTAAGAGCAATAGTTTTTTAATTTTTTTATAAACATAGCTTTTTGTATTTTTGAAAAAAATTCATGAAAAAATATGTAGTTATCTTACTTTTATATTCACCTTTAATTTTACTAGCACAAAAAAATATTGACCAGAAAATATCTTTCCCAATGATTTCGGCAGCATATATGGTTCAAATACCAAGTGGCCACATTTCTAAAAATTTTGGCGTTAATTCTAATATAGGTTTTTCGTTTTCGTGGAAATTAAAAAATAATCTATTGCTGGAATTAAATCCTAATTTTATTTTTGGCAATAAATTAAAAGGTGATGCTGCACGTATTTTCGATAGCATTAAAACTTCAAATGGAATGATAATAAATATGCATGGCGAATACGCTAAGGTTAGAACTTTTGAACGTGGTTATTTTGTTGGTGCTAGATTGGGCTATATATATTCTTTTAATAAACCTAATCCAAACAGTGGAATATTGTTCTCAATAGGTGGTGGAATTTTACAACACAAAATTAGAATTGAAAACGACGGGAATAATGCTCCTCAAATAATTAACGAATATAAGCTGGGATACGATAAAATGCGATATGGTTTTTGCTTAACTCAATTTGTAGGTTATGTGTATTTTAGCAAATCGCAAATATTAAATTTTTATACAGGCTTAGAATTTTATCAGGCTTGGACAAAAAGTGGTAGAAGTTGGGATTTTAATTTAATGGGAAAAGACAATAATTCGTATTTAGATATGCTTTATTCTTTTAAGTTTGGCTGGATTATTCCTATTTATTCAAAAGAACCTCAAAAATTTTACTTTTACTAAACTTTATGAAAGTTGTATATACGATAATTATCTATTTATATAAATTTATCATATGGGTTGCAAGTTTTTTTAATAAAAAAGCTAAATTATGGATTAACGGAAGGAAAAATATTTGGAAAAAAATAAAAACATTAAATATTCCGGAAAATAAAAAGGTAGTTTGGATACATGTTTCATCGTTAGGTGAGTTTGAACAAGGACGACCTTTAATAGAAGAAATTAAAAAAAATTTTACCAGCACTTTTGTTGTTTTAACTTTTTTTTCACCTTCCGGATACGAAATACGAAAAAATTACCAAATGGCAGATGCTGTTTTATATTTACCACTCGATACAAAAAATAATGCTAAAAAATTTTACGAATTTATAAAGCCTAATATTGTTTTCTTTGTTAAATACGATTTTTGGTATTATTATATTTCAGAAGCACATAAGAGAAATGTACCAATTTTTTTAATTTCAGCAGTATTTAAAGAACAAAATATTTTCTTTAAGTGGTATGGTAGTTTTTTTCTTAACATATTAAAATTATTTACTAAAATTTACACACAAGACGAATATTCTAAGTACTTATTAGAAAAAAATAAAATTCAAGCCGAAGTTGCTGGCGATACAAGATGCGACAGAGTTATAGAAATATCTGAAACTGCAAGTGTACCATCAGATGTGCAAGCTATAGTTGATAAAAAAACTGTTGTTGTTGCAGGTAGTGTTTGGTTAGAAGATGTAAAAAAACTAACAGCTGTCATTAAACAAAATAAGCAGGTATTTTGGATAATAGCACCACATTGTGTAGAAAGTTCTAATGTAAATAGAATAATTGATTTAATAAGAATGCCTGTTATTAAGTATAGCGAATTGAAGAATAATAAAAATATTGCAATACATACAAATATTTTAATTATAGACAACATAGGAATGCTTTCATCATTATACAAAGTTGCTCATATTGCATACATAGGCGGTGGTTTTGGTAAAGGTATTCACAACATACTTGAACCTGCTGTTTATGCTATACCTGTAATTTTCGGACCTAAATTCCATAAATTTAACGAAGCTGTTGAAATGATTAAATTAAATTCAGCATTTTTCATAAAAAATGAAGAAGATGCTATTAAAATTTTTAGCGAATTTTTACAAAAAGAAGAATACAGAAAAATTGCAGGTATAAAAGCAAAAAACTATGTAAAATCGAAATCGGGTGCAACAAAATATATTATCAACGACATTAAAACTAATTTTATTTAGTCTTTTGGCAAAAAAGCGTCCCATCCTTTCGAGCTTAAATCTACTTCGTTACCTTCGCTTAAAACAAGTTTAATACCTTCTTCGGGTTCTGTTATTTTACCAATTATACTAATATCGGGAATAGCAAGCAATTTATTTAAATTTTCTAACGAAGTAGTGAAAAGCAATTCATAATCTTCGCCACCGTGAAGTGCTGCTGTTTCGGGTGCCATATTAAATTCCTCGGCTGTTATTGAGCTGACGGGATCTATTGGAATTTTATGTGAATAAATTTTAGCTCCTTTATTCGATTGCTTACAGATGTGATTTATTTCGGAACTTAAACCGTCTGAAATATCAATCATTGCATTGGGAATAATTTGAGCTTCTTTTAATATTTTAACAATATCTAACCTTGGTTCGGGCTTTAATTGTCTTTCGAGCAAATATTCTTTTGTACTAAAATCGGGTTGAAAGTCGGGAATTTCGCTAAATAAACGTTTTTCTCTTTCTAAAAGTTGAAGACCTAAATAAGAAGCACCCAAATTTCCGGAAACGCATATTAAATCGTTTACTTTAGCACCGTTTCTGAAACAAATTTCGTGTGGCAAAACTTCGCCAATTGCTGTAATAGATATAATTAACCCTGTTAAACTGCTCGAAGTGTCGCCACCTATAAGTTCAACCTTATATTTTTCACATGCGGCATAAATACCACTATATAAAGCATCTATTGATTCGACCGAAAACTTTGCAGAAAAAGCTATTGAAACAGTTATGTATTTTGGAATACCATTCATTGCCGCAATATCCGATAAGTTTACAGCAACAGATTTGTATCCTAAGTGTTTTAAAGGCGTATAAATTAAATTGAAGTGAATGCCTTCAACTAACATATCGGTTGTAACTAATGTGTATTTTTCGGGATTAAGTTTCAATACTGCTGTATCGTCGCCAATACCGTATATTGTTTCTTTATGAAATTTTGGAAAATTTGAAGTTATTCTTTCAATTAACTTAAATTCGCCTAATTCAGATACTGGTGTAATATTTTTTTCCATAACTTCAATTTTTTAAAAAGAAGCAATTAGTTTTAAATTTAAACGCCTCGACGATAAATAATTAGGTACAGCATATTCATGTCCTCGAATATCGCTTACCCATTGATATGAAACAGTATTGTTTACATCTAAAAGGTTAAAAATTTCGATGCCAATCCATAATTTTTCAAAATGCTTTAATATTCCTTCCTCAACTGTTTTTTCGGGCGATTTTATAATTTTTGCAAAACCTATATCAACTCTTCTGTATGGTGGCATCCTGAATACTGCCTGATAACGTTCCGATTTTGGCGGACCAAAAGGTAATCCGCTGCCAAATAATAAACTTAATTGCATAGTATATGTCGGATCCATTGGTAAATAGTCTTGGAAAAATAATCCTACATTAACTAATTGATCTGTTGGACGTGGAATGTATCCAGGTTCAACTTTTATTATTTTACCATTTTCATTACGGTAATAAAAATCGTCAATTATATCTTCTTGAGTTTTTAAAATTGATAAACTTGCCCACGATTGTACACCTTGTACAAACTCACCGTGAATTTTCATATCAATACCTATAGCATAACCATTTGCATTATTTTTTCCCAAATAATAAATTCTAATGTTATCAATTTGATATGGAATTAAATTTTTGTATTGTTTGTAATAAAGTTCTGTAATGTAACGAAACGGACGTCCCCACGCAGTAAAAGTGTAATCACCGCCTAAAACAAAATGAACAGATTTTTGTGAAATTATTTGTGTTGATATTTTACCACTTGGTGTTCTAATTTCTTTATAAGAAGGTGGTTGATAATAATAGCCGGTAGCAAATTTGTAGATTTTCTGATTTTTTTCGTTAAATGGTTTATAAAATAACGATATACGAGGGCTAATAAGCATTTGCTTTAAAAATGTAGTGTATGTATTTCTTAATCCTATTACGTAAGAAAGTTCGTTTTTATCTAATTGAAGTATATTTGCGTATTGTATGTAAAAGCTTCCTCGTTGTTGTTCAAAATAATTTTTTCCGTATATTAAAGAGTAAATACCAACAACCGAATCATTATAAGGTAAGGAATAACCTGCCGAATCGAGCATTACCCATTCGTGTAAATTATCAACAGTTTTTTCGTGGTTAACATTTATGCCCCATTCTATTTTCGATTTTTCGTTTAAATTGTGTTTGCCAATGTGTTGAACAGAAATAACTGAAGATTGAAGATAATTACGGGCATGATTAAGAAAAGTTCCTATTCCAATGTTCATAAGGCTATCGCCAAGAGAATTAGAGCCAAGTTGTTTATCTAATTCATTTAAAAAATACTGTCCTAAAATATCAAATTTTTCGCTTTCTTGCGTGTAATAGGCAGATAATGTATAATTTAATTTTGTTTTATCAGATATCTTTTGTTTTAATGATATAGCCCCCATCGAAGTGGTATATTTATCTTTTTCTTGTCCGTCGAAGTAAATTTTAAGTTTTAGCGCCTCGTCAATTGTTCCAAACGATGTTTCTCTTGTTTCTGGTATAAAGCGATAATTATTTTGAGCAATATTACCTAAAAAACTAATTTCCGATTTTTCTGTAATATCGAAAGTAATATATGTTTGATAGTCAAAGAATCGAGGTTTGTAATCTCCTTTTGTGTCGAGCGAATTCAATAAATATTGCGATGTTTTGTAACGAAAACCACTAATATGTGTTAAACGATAATTTTTGCTACAATTTTCGATAGTAATATTTGTACCTAATAAACTTGCCATCAAATGTGCTCCATTTTTTTGTGGTCGTTTGTATTCAACATCAAGCACAGACGACATTTTATCGCCGTAATTTGCACTAAAACCTCCAGCCGAAAAATAAATATTTGATACCATATCGGTATTAACAAAACTCAATCCTTCTTGTTGCCCACTTCTAACTAATGTAGGTCTGTATATTTCGATATTATTAACATAAACAAGGTTTTCGTCGTAATTGCCGCCTCTTACTGAATATTGTGTAGTTAATTCGTTTGTTTTAGAAACGCCTGGCATTGATTTTAGTGTTGCTTCTATTCCGCCAAAAGCATCTGGTATAATATTTACTAACTTAGGATCGAGTTTTTCAATGTTTTCTTTTTTTTCTGTTTTTTCTGTAATAGTAATTGTTGGAATTTCTTTTATTTTTTTGTTTAAATATATTTCTACTAATCTTGTTGAATGTAAATCAACTAATATAGTAGTATCGGAATATTCTACGTGTGATACGTATAGATTAATTACAGACAAATCTTTTATCTTTAGTTCAAATTCTCCATTACTATTTGTTGTTGTTCCAAAGTTTTTTATTTCTTTTACTAAAATATTAGCAAATTCTATTGGTTCTTTTTTTGTGTTATATACTATTCCTTTTAAGTTGTAGTTTTGTGAGTTTGTAATGTAACTGATAAATAAACAAATTAGTATAAGTAGCAATTTCATTATGAAGTATTTATATGCAGAAACGAAGATGCGATTTTTTTATTATAATCCTACTACTTGTTTTCCTTGCTCGAAAACAATATCACGTGGAATACCTGCGTGCGAAATTTTGCTTAAACTTTTTTGAATTAAAGGATTTAATACAGCTAAGTTTGCTATAATTTCTTTTGCTTTTGTATAATCACCGTTTCCTTGAATTATAAGTATCTCACGACCTAAATCTGAAACTGCTTTTCGCATGTTTTCGAGATTAACAGTATATTTTCCTGTTTGTTCGTTATAAATAAATGCTTGTTTATTTAAAAGATAATTGAATTCTATCATATTAGCTTTTCCGTGTGCACTTGCTGCACCAAAACGTATGGAACGGAATATGCTTGCTAAAAAAGTTACGTAATTGTCAAGTATATCTTCTTTTTGCAAATATTTATTATCGTATAGCCATGTTGCAATGTACAAACCTAAAATATCTGCTTTGGCTTCTTCTATAGTGGTATTAGCATCTTTTAGCATTTCAGTAACTAATTTTCCGTTTGTTATCGTCTTACTTATTCCTAAACCGTGAGCTACTTCATGAAACATAACATTTTCGAAAAAAGCATCAAAACTTATGTTTTTCAATTGGCTATCGTCAATAACTTCTTTTGCTATTGGAACAAGAATGTTATCGAATTTCGCTTTCATAGAGTTTTTAAGTTGAAGTTTTCTACTTCCTTTTAGTTCGTTTACCTTTTTATCGTTTGGTAGGTTAATAGCAATTGATTTACTACCTGCATTACAATCTCCTGCGTAATAAACTGCCTGATATACTGCAAGTTCATTTCCTTTGGCTGGTTTTTCTTTTTTATATTGCTCTTCGACAGGCAGATTTTTTTGAATTTGAGGCAATAATTCTGCATAACGATTTAGCTTATTGCTCCAGTCAATGTCTTTTAAAAGGATAAACGACTCGAATGCAGTTTTATAACCTAAAAATTCATCTGTATAACTTTCAATAGGACCAACAACAAAATCTATGTTATTGTTTTTCAGATCCATCCATGCCATGTCGCTTTCAAAATAATTGTTTGTTTGAAATGCTTTGGCACGTTCTATTAAATACTTTTTTAATGAAGGATTTTCTGCATAATTAGCAGCTTCGTTTAATAATTGAGCGGCTTTTGATAATTTTTCTTTATAAAATTCGCTGTATGGAATAGCAATTAATTCTCCCTTTTCGTTTCTTCTAATTATTGTGTACCAACTGCTTTTTTGCGGTTCGTTCCATTTCTCAAACTCTTCTAATGTCATGTCGTGTGGATAAAATGTTACTTTTGGATTAAAAGGAGGAACACCTGGTATAAATGGCTTATTATTTTTTAATTGTTCGTAAGGACCGTAATTTATAAAGAAAAACTTTTTTGCATTTTCGTCGGTAATTGTTGCAAGCAGGCTATCTTTGTTTGGGCATACTTGTTCCCAGAAAAGCTCATCCATGATATTTGCTACATCAAACAGTATTGAAAGTAATTTTTTTTCTTTTTCCGATAAATGAAAGATATCTGCGGTTAATTTCACTTCTGCGAATTCATCTACTTTCTTTTTTAATAACGTTGAATAAGTTATAAAATCTATTGATTCGTCTATGTATTTATTTAAAATTAACTTGTTTTTGTCTTTTATTATTTCTATGTAAAAAATATGTTCTGGTATTGTTATTTTATTTTCTTTAATTGAGTATTTGCCGTTATAAATAACAGAATCTTGTTCTTTAATAATAATGGTATCTTTAAAAAGTTCAATTGTCATTTCATGCTCTATCATCTTATTGTCTGCTGTAAGCTTAAAATAACTGCCGTAATATTTTTGGTACATGTTTTCAATATTTTCTTTTTGTTTACATGAAACAATTGCAATGATTAAAATAACTGCTAGAATATTTTTCATATTTGTAAAATTTTAAATTATAAATTAGTTTAATCCAAGAACTTCTTTACCTTGTGTGAATTTTATGTCAATAGGAATTCCTTCTTTGCTAATTTTTTTAATATCGTTTTGTAGATCAACAGACATATTTCCATATATTTCAATCCAAGATTTTGCTGTATGATAATCTCCTTCTAGCATTACATTTAAAATATCTTTTGTAAGTTTTTGTATAACTTCCTTCATTTTCTCGTAATTAACTTTATATGTACCGGTATTTTCATTACGATCGAAAGCTTTTAATTTTTGTAACATGTTAAAAGCAATAAGATTTGATGAACCTTGTGCAAATGCAGCGCCAAATCGTACTGAACGTATTACGTTACTTATGAAAATTACGTAATTGTCCATTAAACTAACATCTGTAATAAGTTTATGTTCATGCAATTTGGTTATTATGTACATATTTAATATATCTGCTTTTAATGAATTTATTGTTGGAAAATAATCTTTCAATGCGTCTTTAACAGGTCCTTTGCCATTAATAGTTGTTTTCACCATCACTGCATCTGCTATTTCGTATGTGGTGTTATTAATTAGAAAACCTTCAAAACGAATATTTTTTCTTTCTGACGAATCGATTAAAATATTTGCTATAGGTTTTAAAATGTTATCGAATTTGGCTTTCATTGTGTTTTTGAAAATAAGTTTACGACTTCCTTTCTCCATTATTATTCTACCATCTTTGGGATAATTTATAGAAATTTGTTTTGGTCCGGCATTTCCCCATCCTGCATAATAAATTGCATCGAATATTCCTATTTTAGGGGCACCTAATACAATTTGGTCTTTGTAGTTATCCGGTAAAGGAAGTGATTCTTTAATTTTAGGTAAATATTTAGAAAAATATTCAAATTTTTTACTCCAATTTTTATCCGTAATTAATAAATATGCTGAAAATGCAGCTTTTGTGTTGATAAATTTATCTTCTTCATAGTCGGAAGGTCCTATTACTATGTCATATTTAGAATTTACATTATCTATCCAGTAAATATCAGAGGTATAATAATCGTCGGTTAAAAGGCTTTTTGCACGTAATTTTAAGAACGTAGCAAAATTTTTGTCAGGACACAAAGTTGAGGCTTTTTCTAATTTTTCGGCAGCTTTATTCAGATAATTATAATAAGCTTTGTGATAAGGTTCCGTATAAAGACTTCCGTCTTCTGCTCTTTTTATAACTGTGTACATACTGAGTTTATCTTCAAACTTCATATCAATAAATGGAAAATATTTTATATCGTGAGGGTAAAAGCCTGCGCCAATTGGTTTTTTGCCAACGCCTTCTAAAAAAGGTTCATTATCTTCAATTCTATCCCAAGGACCGTAGTTTATATTACAATATTTTTTTTCTTCTTCAGTTTTTGTTAAAACAAATGTACTATCTTTAGGTTTTCCTGTTGACTGTAGCCAAAAAATATCATCTATTTCTTGACAAGCATCTATCAGCAAACTAAGCATTTTCTTTTCTTGCTCATCGAATGATGACAAATCTGTAGTTAGCTGAAAATCTACATATTGCTTAAGCCTTTCTTGAATAGTTAATTTTGCTGTATTTACGGCATCGGCTTCAATCGTATTATTTTTTTGTTCTTTCGGTGATTCGCACGATAAGAACATACTTGTTAAAATAATCAATCCAAAATAAATTTTCTTTATCATATTAAATACTTGTATCGTTTTTATAAAATTGAAATCCCATTCGTTTGGCATTTTGCGATTTTGATTTGTTTATCATTGATTTAAGTTGTTCAATATTAATAATACTTACATCTTCATAAGGAGGAACTAACATTTCGAAATCGAGACAATACAAAATAGCTGATTGTGTAATTTTTTTTAAGTCTTCTTTACTAATAATGTTTGAAGAAAAATCGTTATATAAAAAACCTAATTGTCTTTTACCTTCAACAAAATAATGTTGTTCTTGATTAATAAAAATTCTTGCTATTAAATAACCTAAGTCTTCGTTTTCGTTGTTTTTGTATGATGATTTTAAGAAATTATATACATGAATTATACCAACAAAAGAATTAAGAGGATTGTCTTGAATGTATGAATGCGACCATATTGAGTGACTTTTATCTATTTCGTATATATTTTTTTGAAAATTAAATACAATTACATCTGTTCCAAAAAAAAGCTCTATGTGCGAGTTCCCAAAGTAGTATTCTATTAAAAAATTATTTCCTTGTCCTTTAAGCTCGGAGTTTAATTCGGCTATTAATTCTTGTATTGCAATTTTAAATGTATCAAACGTTAATTGAATGGCATTAAAAACTTTTTGTTTAACAAGATTTTTTTCTTGCAAAGTGTTGATAATCAACAGTTTTGTTTTGGTTTCATTAGATGCCATCCTAATCTAGAAACTTATTTTAAAATCAGCCATAAAGATAATAAATTTTTTTTAATATGCTTTTGCTATAATTACTCTTTTTTTTGTAATAGTTCCTGTTGCTATACATTTACCTGTTTTATCGTCTTGTTCAAATGGAATACAGCGAATAGTAGCTTTTGTTTTTTCGTTTATTTGTTTTTCGTGTTCTTTTGTTCCTTCCCAGAATGCAATAAAAAAACCACCCTTGTCAATTTTTTCAATTAGTTCGTGCATATCATTTATTTCGTATGTGTTATTTTTTCTAAAAGTTAATGCTTTTTGGTATATATTTTTTTGTATGTCTGTTAATAATTGTTTTACTTTAGTAATTAATTCATTTCTTGGAACAAAAGATTTTTCTAATGTATCTCTTCTTGCTATTTCTACTTGATTTTTTTCAATATCTTTTGGTCCAACAGCAATTCTTATAGGTACTCCTTTTAGTTCGTATTCTGCAAATTTCCATCCTGGTTTATGTGTGTCGCGATCATCAAATTTTACGGTTATATCGTATTGATTTATTTCTTGTAAAATATTGTTACAGTATTCTATAACTTTTGATCTTTCATCGTCAGACTTATAAATAGGAACAATAACAATTTGCAAAGGAGCTATTTTTGGGGGTAGTATTAGTCCATTATTATCACTATGAGTCATAATTACTGCACCTATTAATCTTGTAGAAACTCCCCAAGATGTAGCCCATACATATTCGAGTTCTCCTTTTTGGTTTAAAAATTTTACATCGAATGCTTTTGCAAAATTTTGTCCGAGAAAATGAGAAGTACCAGCTTGAAGTGCTTTTCCGTCTTGCATCATTGCTTCAATTGTGTATGTTTCTAAGGCTCCTGCAAATCTTTCGTTTTCAGTTTTTGCACCTTTTATTACTGGTATAGCTAATGTTTCTTCGGCAAAAGTGGCATATACATTTATCATTTTCATAGCTTCTTCAAGTGCTTCTTCTTTTGTAGCGTGAGCAGTGTGCCCTTCTTGCCATAAAAATTCGGCTGTCCTTAAAAATAAGCGAGTTCGCATTTCCCAACGTACCACGTTTGCCCACTGATTTATTAATAATGGAAGATCGCGATACGATTGAATCCAATTTCGGTATGTGTTCCATATTATTGTTTCTGATGTTGGACGAACAACTAATTCTTCTTCGAGCTTTGCATTTTCATCAATTACTATTCCTTTACCATCTGGCGAATTTTTTAAACGATAATGAGTTATTACAGCACATTCTTTTGCAAATCCTTCTACGTGACTGGCTTCTTTACTAAAAAAAGATTTAGGAATAAATAACGGAAAATATGCATTAACGTGCCCAGTGTCTTTAAACATTTTATCTAATGTTTGTTGAATTTTTTCCCAAATAGCATAACCATAAGGTTTTATAACCATACAGCCCCGAACAGATGAATTTTCGGCCATATCTGCTTTCAAAACCAAATCGTTATACCATTGGGAGTAATCTTCTTCTTTAGGTGTTAAAACTTTTGCCATAAATAAACTTTTTGGTATAGTATTTGTTATTTTTTTTTGAAATGCAAAATTAGTATTTTTATATAACAATAATAGGAGGTTTTGCCATGAAAACAACAATTATTCTCTCAGTAGCCATTTACTTAGTAATGATGAGTTGTTCATCGTCTAAGCATTTATCGGCTAATTATAGCGAAGATGTTTATTATAAAACGGCTATTTCAAAAAGTAATAATCAAGAAAATACTACCAATTACTATTACAGCGAAACAAAGAGTACAGAAAACGAATCTAGTGGCGAAAATTTTCAATATCAGGAAAAATCTGTTAATACAGATAAAAATGGAAATACTTATGTAACTAACAATTATTATAACTACGATCCGGACAATTATTACGATTATGAATATTCTTCACGTCTAAGACGTTTTCATCGTACTTATATAGGGTGTGGTTATTACGATTCTTATTACACAAATTTATATTGGTACACTTACAATCCTTTCGATTGGGGTATTAGTATATATTTTGGTTTTAGATGGTGGCCATATTATTACTATTATTATTATCCAGCATATTATGCAGTAGGTTTTTATTATCCATGGTATTATAATCCTTGGTGGGGTTGGCATCCATATTATTATTATTCTGGTTATTATGGATATGGTTACTGGCATGGCTACTGGCATGGATATCATCACGGCTATTGGGATGGTTATTGGCATGGATATTATAACAGCAATTATGCTTACAATTATTATTACAATAGTTACGATGGAGTATTTTATGGTCATCGTGGCGATGGCTCTCATTCTGGCTCTCGTGTAAATGGTAATTATAATTCTTTTGTACAAAACTATCAATCAATAAAACCAAATAACGAAGTATTAAGTCGTCCTGTATTTACTGCATCATCATCAGTTAGTTCTTCGAGACCTGATATAAATAAGAAACCCATTTCTGTTCAAGATGAAAAACGACCAGTAAGTTCTGGAAATTTGAATATTATTGAAAGGCCAGATAACTCTCGTCCTGTTGGAATAAATAATGAAGCAAGCAGACCGCCTCAATTAAATGAAAGACCGCAAATAAATAATGATAATCGCAGACCAGAACAGCCAAATATAAATACTCAACCTTATGAAAACAGACCAGAAATAATTAACCAAAATAATAACCAACAAAACAGGCCTGTTTTACCTAAACCAGAAATTAATGAACAAAGACCGTCTAACCAGCCAAACATTAACCCTTCGGATAGAAATGATTTCAATCGTCCAACAAATCCGTCGTATCAGGAGAATAATCGTCCTTCATACAATCAACCACAACGTCAGCAAAATAATCCATCAATAGAATATAGAAAACCCGAGCAAAATAATTATAACAGAGAAGTAGCACCTCAACCTTCGCGTTCTAACGAAAATCATCGTCCACTGCAAAATTATTCTCCTTCACAATCGAGGCCTTCAACTCCATCTCATAGTCCTTCTTATTCTTCTGGTGGTTCAGGAAGTTCTCGTGGAAGTTATTCTGGCTCATCAGGAACTTCAAGTTCTTCTGGAAGTGATAGAAATCGTCGTTAATAAAAATTTTTAAAATATGTTATATATGAAAAAATTAGTTTTTTTATCTTTAGTTTTAATTCCATCCGGAATTTTTTCTCAAAATGAAACAGATGCCTTACGTTATTCTCAGAATTATTTTGGAGGAACTACACGTTTTATTTCTACAGGAAGTGCTTTTAGTAGCATAACAGCCGATATGTCGGCTATTAGTATTAATCCAGCTGCACTTGGCAAATATAAAGGTTCGGAATTAACCATTTCACCAGCTTTTAAATATAATAAAAGTACGGCATCTTTTAGAGATGGAATAATGGACGATTTTAAATTTCGATTTCAAATGAATAACATCGGACTTGTTGTTACTCATAGTAAAGGAGATGATGTTGACTGGAAATCAGTATCATTTGCTTTTACTTATAACAGAATAAATGATTTTAATCGTAGCATAAATATAGATGGTTATAATGACGAATCTTCTATGACTGATTATTTTGCTGCGTTGGCAAATGGCAAAAAAGTTGAACAATTTAATGGTTTTATAGAAGGACTTGCTTGGGAAGCATATTTGATAGATCCAGATTCAACTGCTGGAACTAATCGTTATAGAACAACATTGCCTAAATATGGAGCAAGGCAGGTGAAAAATATTGATACAAGAGGAGGTATGGGCGAATATGTTTTTGCTATTGCTGGAAATTATAAAAATGTCTTGCAATTAGGAATGAGTCTTGGAATACAATCGGTGCGTTATAAAGAAATATCACAATATTCTGAAATTGACGAAAAAGATTCCATTCCATCTTTTAATTTTTTTGAATACAACAAAGAATTAAAAACGACAGGTTCTGGTTTTAATTTTAAATTTGGAATGATTTATTCACCAATACCGTGGTTTAAATTTGGTTTAGGGTTGCATACTCCTACGTTTTTCAATCTAAGCGATAGTTATAGTAGTTCTATTAAATCTTCATTTAGTGATACATTACACGGCAATGGTAAGCTTATAAAATCGAAACTTGGTTATTACGACTACGAACTTACTACTCCGTTTAGAGCAATTGCCAGCACAGGTTTTGTTTTATTTTCTGCTGATGAAAATGGAACAAATGTACCATTAGCAAGTTTATCAATTGAATACGAGTATGTTGATTATTCTATTGCAAGATTAAGGGCAGAAGATTATACTTTTAGAGATGAAAATAAAATAATAGAGAGAGCTTATACAAGTGTTGGAAACATTAGAACAGGAATGGAATTTCGTTTAAGTTCAATTTTTTTGAGAGGTGGATTTGGATATTATCCAAGCCCATATAAGAAAGGACTTGCAAATGACAAATCGCATAGAATGTCTTATTCTTTTGGAGTTGGCATAAAAGGTGATAATACTTATTTGGACATTGGTTTTGTTTATGTTGATCAGAAAGAAAAATATTTCTTATACGATCCTGCTTTAGTTCCAAACACTCCAGCAGATATAAGATACAATAATTTTGGTGTATATACTACACTTGGTTTTAGGTTTTAATTATTTGATTTTATTTTGAATATTTGGTGCTTTGTAATATAATACGAAGCACCAAATTCTATTATGTCGGCTTTAGCAAAATGCGATTTTAACAACATATTTGCTTGCAAATGTGAATTAATTTTATATTTTAATCCAACACGACTATATATTTTACCGTCTAAGTTTAACTTATCGAAAAAATATCGTCCCGTTTGAAAGGTTATATTTAAGCGGTTTAAAATCCAATCGTGCGAAAGATGAATACCAGCTCTTAAATATGGTGTGTAAGGTTTTTCGTAAGAGAAGTTGTTCCTTTGAGGTATTGAGGGGTCATAAAAAAAATCTAAGCCTATGCCTATACTTCTTTTAGCACTGATGTGTTTTTCTATGTTTATTGCAAAAGTGTTTGCAAAATAATTATACGGGTCGGAAGTGGAATTTTGCCTGATGCCACCTGCTAATAAAAAATGAATTTCGTAAAAAGCTATGTGTGTTGGAATTTCTTTATTTTCTTTTTTAAACACTTGACGTTGATTAAAATATCCAATGCTTATTTTTGCAGACGGAATATTGAATCCTAAATTTGGTTTTGATATAGCTCCGTTGGAATAATGTGTATAAGCAATACCGGCATTTATACGTAAATGTTTGAAATAAAAGCAGTGTATTAGTCCAAAATCAACGTAAGCGTTAATTGGTGTGCTGATAACAAGGTTGTAATAATTGTGATTCTCGTCGTAATAATTTGTTAAATAAGCAAGACCTAAAGCAACTGAAAAATTAAAACTATAAACTTGCGATTGTAATAAAGGAAAATCTAAAAAGCCGTAAAAGGCAAAAGATTTACCTGTATATAAGGGATTTCCAAGGTCAGAATGGTAGAATCCAATACCTGCGTAAGGATACTTATATAATGAATGCCAACTTTTATAATTCATTTGTTTTGAAATACAAAGGTCAAAAGCAGGAATATGTTTTTTTACTAAATATGCAATAGACGGTCTGTGAGGGAAAATAAAACCATAACGCGTTGTAAAAGAAACATAATAGTTGTTGTTAAATTGATTTTGCGAAAATAAGGTTAATTTGTAGTATAGTAATAAAAATGCGATGAAAATTTTTTTTAAATGTTTAAACATCTTTACTTTTGTTTAACATAATTAAATCTATTTTAGTATTGGTGCTTTTTAATATTTTTATGGTAAATTCTGGTAAGTTAATAATTTCATTTGTTTTAGGGATACTGTGATGATGAAATAAAATATATCCGGCAATTGTTTCATATTCAGGCGATTCTGGGATATTTAGTTTATATTTTTCGTTGATATAATCTATTTCCAGGCGACCGGAAAATATGTATTCGTTTTCGTTAATTTGTTTTTCAATAAATTCGTTGGTATCGTGTTCGTCGTCAATTTCACCGAAAATTTCTTCAAGTATATCTTCTATTGTAACTATTCCTGCTGTGCCGCCGAATTCATCTACAACAAGAGCAATACTTTTTTTCTTTTGAATAAGCTCCGAAAGTAATTTGTTTGCTGGTAATGTTTCTGGTGCTATAATAATTTCGCGTAATATATTTTTTATATCTTTAGGTTCGTTAAAAATATCTCCTATATGAATATAACCAACAATATGATCAATATTATCTTCGTAAACAATAAGTTTTGAATAGCCTGTTTCTATAAAAACATCTTTTACTTTTTGAATATCAGTATTAATATCAACAGCAACAATTTCTGTTCTTGGAATAATACATTCTTTAAGTTTGACTTGATCGAAGCTTAGTGCATTTTGAAATATTTTTAGTTCGTATTCAACTTTGTTTTGTTCGTTTTGGCTTTCAATGTTTTGCTTAATAAGTTCTTGTATATCGGTTTTACTTATAATCATTTCACTTTTATGTGTGCTTCTTTCTTTAAAAATTATTTTAATAATAAGATTTGAAACCGAAAGAAACAAATATGTTATAGGATATAACGTGTAATAAATTATTAGTGTTGGTATAGAGAAAAAATAAAGCAAAGAATTTGCTTTTAACCTGAATAATGTTTTTGGAATGAATTCGCCAAAAAAAAGTATTATAATTGACGAAATAACTGTTTGCAAAACAAGTATAAGAAAAGTATTGTTTGTGTATTTATATAATGATGGTTCTAAAATGTTGGCGGCAAAAATACCATAAATTACAAGTGCAATATTATTTCCAATAATAAGACTGGCAATAAATTTTTTTGGTATTTTTGTAAAATGACTTATAATATTAGCATACCATTTTTTTTGCTTTTTGTCTATTTCAAGTCTTAGCTTATCGGATGTAACAAAAGCTATTTCGAGTCCTGAAAAAAGTGCCGATAGTAAAATAATAACTAATATACCGAAATAAATCATAGTTAGCTTTTATTTTGCCTAATGTTTTTTCTTAAAGCAAACATCATAGCAGATATACCGGAGATAATAAAAAGAGGGTAAGTTTCGCTAATGTGTTTATGATAAGTTTCGTATATTGCAATAAATAATACTATAATAGATATAAATAACCACATTTTTTCTAATATAATGCTGCGTTTATTCATCTTTTACGTTTACTGTTCCTTGTGTGTTAATAACTTTCCACTTTGTTAAACTTTCGTCGGCTTCAAAACCATTTTTTCCAATTAATAGTCCATCTTCGGTTATTATTTTACAAAACTTGTTGCTATATATAAGTTTTCTCTTTTCGTCCCAATATAGCAATTCGGTGTATAGAGTGTCGCCTTTATAGTTTCGTGCAATAACATTGTTTTTTACTTCCCATAGTCTTTTACTTTCATAATGTTTAGCATAATTAGCTGAAATTTTACTTTCAACTTGCGGATAATTGGTAAAAGTTTCTACTTCTATTCCATTTGGAAAAATTGTTAACGTATCGTTTTTATTTACAATGTGTTTTACAATAGGAGCTTTGGCAATAAGTATTATTTTTCCGGAGTCGGTACGTTGTATAAAAATATTTTTTGAATACAAAACAGGTATAGTATCGCTTGCAGTAATAGAGTTTATTGTCTCTAATTTGTTAGAGCAACCCTGAATAATTGAAATTAAAACTATAATAATATAAACAAGCTTGTTCAATGTTTTTTTTGCAAATCTAATGAATATAAATTAACCAAAAAAATTATGGAAAATTTAGGTTTAATGCTTTTGTTATAAGTTCAGGAGTTCTTAACTCATCGCTTTTAATGTCGCGAGAATAAATAATTCCTTTTACTAATTTAATTTTAGGTATAATAGATTGACTTGCATCGTAATTTATTTTTGTTGTAAATATCCACGAATTAAAGTCTAATAAATTTAAATCGCCAATAAACTGGCCATTTTCAATGTTGTAAAAGCTAAATTTTGAAAATGGATTAGTTATAATACAAAACTTAGAAGTAATATCTAATAATATATTTTTTGAATTATCGAAATTTATAGCTGTATTCCATATTTGTTCGTTATTATTTATGAGTTTTAAAGTGTTCTCGTTTAGAATTAAAATTCTTTCTTTTGTTAACAATTGAGCATATAAAGCATTTATAGCTATTTTTTGATTAGAATTTAGTGAAATAAGTTGTAAATTTGTTAGAACGAATTCGGAATTTGCATCGAGTAAAATTTCGTCTGTTTTTATAGGAATGGTTTTAATTTGTTTTAAATTATAATTTTCTTGAACCTGTAAAATATATATTTTGTTATCGTACGATTGAACAAAGAGATTTTTATTTACAGATATTATTTTTTTTATGTCGAAAGGTGCAACTAGAACAGAATTAATTTTTTTATCTTTTTGTAAATCGAATATTTCTATTTCACCATTATTAAATCCTATGTATAAAATTGAAAGATTAGCGTGAACAGAAGTTATATATTTGTTTTGATACGATAATTTATTAATTACTTGATTAGTAGAAGTGTTATAAATAGTTAATTCAGATTGTATATTAGTTTGAATAGGGTTATCAGCATCGGAGTTGAATTTTGGTTGATATGATATTATTAAATAATTGTTAGATGTGTCGCAAGCAAGAAGTTCTATTTTAGTTAATGAAGAATCTGGAACTAATTTTATTTCGCTTGTTTTAAGGTTGAAAATAAGTGTTTTGCTGTTGTTATATCCTACAAAAAGTTGTTTAGTTTTAGAATTATATGCTGTGGCTGTAATTTTATTATTTACAGTGGCGTAATAACCATATATGTGTCTGACGTTAGCTTGAAAGTCGAAAACTTTAAATTGTCCGTAATTGTTTAAAATATGTAGGCGGGTTATGTCTTTGTTAAATTCGCCAAAAACAACATTTCCAGTGTCTATGTCAATAGTAAAAATTTCGCTTCCGTTATTTCTATAAACTTTAACTTCGCTGTTTTCTGCTGAGCCAATTCCTATCATCTTATTGTTTTTTGCTGCAAAAACAGTAGCAGGTTTTATAGTGGTTTTAAAACTTGCTTCTTCTATTAGACGTAATGCATCCCAAATTCTTATCATATAATTTTCGGCAGAAGCAGTTATAATTTTTGAACTATCTGGAACATAATTCATACTTACCAAATCGTCTGTATAGGTGCTTAAATTAATTATAGTATCGTGTTTTGAATTATATATTTGTATATTTCCTTTATTAGTCAATTCGTTTGTGTTAAAGTTAGGTAGTTTTTTCATTCCCAAAAAATATATGTGTGGTTGGTTTGTACCAAGTATTTTAAAAACAAAGAATGGATTAGTAGATATAGATTTTATTTTTTTCATTTCTGGAAGTTGGTAAAAGTTCAGTTTTCCGTTGTCTTCACCTGTAATTAAAATATTTTCTCGTTCGTTAAGATATAACGAACTTACTATGCCTTCTGTTTTTATTTGGTTAATAATGTTTCCGTTGTATGTATCCCAAAATATTAAAGTTTTTGATTTGTCGGCTGAGAGAAATTTTGTATTTGAGGAATTTACCAGAATATTTGTTATTTCGTCTTGATGTCCGTAATATGTTCTTATGAATAATGCCCCGTTAAAGTACCACAATTTTATCGTTTTATCGTCGGAAACTGTATAAACATATCGTCTGTCTGATGTAAAAGCAAAATTAGTAATATAAGAGTTATGTTTTAAAGGAAATGCAAGTATTTCTTCTTGTGTAAATGACTTTGATGCAATCAATAAAAACAATGTAGCTATAAATAATTTCATAGTTTTCCGGAATATAAAATAAAAATAGTAGGTACTTTTTGAAAATTTATACAATTTTTTTGCCATTTTTCTATGGTTTGTGTTTTTATGAACTCGTTTGGTTGAGTTAGGTTAGAAGCAATGGTTAATAATGTATTGGGATTGCAAGTTTTTAACAAAGTTTGGAATAATGATTGATTTCTATAAGGTGTTTCCATAAAAATTTGTGTTAGATTTTCGTTTAAAGATTGTTTTTCAATTTTTTGTATGGCTTTGATTAGCTCATTAGTTTTAGCAGGTAAATAACCATTGAATTTGAAAGATTGTGCAGGCAATCCCGAGGCCATTATTGATAAAAAGATACTTGATGGTCCGATAAGTGGAATAACTTTTATGTTATGTTTGTGCGCTTCTAATATAATAGGATAACCAGGGTCTGCAATAGCCGGACAACCTGATTCGCTCATTATCGCAACATCGTATCCTTTTAAAAGTGGTGTTATATATTCTGTTAGGTTATTTGATTTTGTATGTTCGTTATACGTAAGAAAAGTACATTCGTTTAAAGGAAAATTATTTATTATTTTTTTTAGGAAACGGCGAGTTGTACGAATTTCTTCAACAATAAAAAATTTAATTTTATTTATAGTTTCTTTATAATAATTGTCAAAAAATATTGATTCTATTTGTTCTCCGATAGGGCTTGGAATTATATAAAGAAATCCTTGTTTGCTCATTAAAATGTAATGTTCTATTTTAATACGAAAAATATTTCTGTTACAAAGGTAAAAATAAAATGTGTTTTTAAAATGAAGTTATGTCTTTAGCTTTTTCTTTTTAGCAGCAGGGAATAAAACGTTATTTAAAATTAGTCTATATCCGGGTGAATTTTTATGTAATTCGAGTTTAGTAGGAGGGTCGTAAACGAAATGCTGGTAATCTTCTGGGTCGTGTCCGCCATAGAATACAAAAAAACCTTTACCGTGTATGCCGTATAGATACCTTACTTCGTTAAGTGCTTTGTTTTCTCCCATAATAAGTACATTAGGCTTAATATAATCTTTTTTAAAAGCTGTAGTTTGTCCCATAAATCCTTTAATAACATTTTCGTGATTTTGACAAAGCATAGTAGGAACAGGATCCCATTTTGCTGAAAATTCGAATAAAGTAAAATAGTCGTTTTCCTGACGAATTTTTCTTGTATGTGATACGTCAATATCCGAATGTTCGTATTCGTATGGATTTGTAATAATTTTAAAGTTTCTGAATGCTAGGCAATTGTCGTAATTAAGTTTTTGTTGTGCTTGTGGGTCGGCAGGGTCTCCGTCGAAAGGTGTTTCGCAAATATCTATACCTTCTGCAGCTAATGCAATATCGTAAGTGTCGGTTGCTGAACACATTGCAAAAAGGAATCCGCCGTTAAAAACGTATTGCTTAATAAGCTTTGCAATAGCAAGTTTTAACTGTGATACTTTTTGAAAACCAAATTTTTGTGCTGTTTCGGTTTGTCGCTCAACGTCTTCTTTATACCATTGTGTGTTCTGATAAGCAGACCAAAATTTTCCGAACTGTCCTGTAAAATCTTCATGATGAAGGTGTAGCCAATCGTATTTAGAAAGATTTCCGCGTAAAATATCTTCATCGTAAATGATATCGTAAGGTATTTCTGCATATCCAAGTGCAAGCATAACAGCGTCGTCCCAAGGAAGTTTGTTTGGTGGTGCATAAACAGCTATTTTCGGGGCTTTTTCGAGTTTAACTACGTCCATATTGATTTCTGGTTGAGAAATTTCACTAATAATGTTTGAAGCTTTCGCTGGTGCAATAATTTCATATGTTACACCACGTATATTGCATTCGTTTTGTATTTTAACATTGTGCTGAATTAAAAAGCTTCCACCCCTATAATTGAGTAACCACTGAACTTCGACTCCATTTTGCAAAACCCAATATGCTATTCCGTATGCTTTTAAATGATCTGTTTGATTTTCGTCCATTGGGATAAGAATATAATTTGCATTTGTATTAAGTAGTACAAAAAATAATAAAAGGGTAAAGTATAATTTTTTCATAAATTTAGTTGCTTTATTTTGCAAAGATAAAATAAAATTAGAAAATTTAAGTAATACTGTTGTTAAAAAGCTTAAAAAGGTGCATCATTGTCGAATGAAGTGTTTGGTAATAAATCATCGTCTTTGGAATTCATTTTCGATGGTAGCGTCATGCTGGTATTTGGGACGAAATCTGTTTGTTCAAAATCGTCCCATTCGGTAAATTTGGCGTAGGTTTCAATAAATTTAAGGTCTATATCGGTAACAGCACCATTACGATGTTTAGCAATAATAATTTCGGCAAGCCCTTTTTTTTGTGTTTCTAATCCGTATTTTTCTGGGCGGTGTATAAAAATAACTATATCTGCATCTTGTTCAATAGCTCCTGATTCTCGTAAGTCGCTAAGTTGAGGTCTTTTTGTTCCGGCACGTGTTTCTACCGACCTGTTTAGCTGCGAAAGAGCAATAATAGGTACATTGAGATCTTTAGCTAGTGCTTTTAAAGATCGTGAAATAGCAGAAACTTCTTGTTCTCGTGTGCCAGATGTTTTTTCGTTAAAATTGCCTGTCATAAGTTGTAAATAGTCTATGATAATAATTTTAACTCCATTTTGTGCAACTAATCTTCTTGCTTTTGCTCTTAAAGCCGATACTGAAATGGCAGGTGTGTCGTCAATGAATATTTTTGCTTTTTCGAGGTTTTTAATTTTATTTTCGAGTCTAATCCATTCATCTTGCGAAAGTTCTCCCGTGCGTATTTTTTCGGCTTTGATTTCTGTTTCTGCGGATATTAAACGATTTACAAGTTGAACGGATGACATTTCTAAACTGAAAAATGCTACAGGAATATTGTGTTCTACGGCCATGTTTCTGGTCATGCTGAGAACGAAAGCAGTTTTACCCATACTTGGTCGGGCAGCTACTATAATAAGGTCTGACTTTTGCCATCCTGAGGTAATTCTGTCGAGTGAGACGAAACCCGAAGGAACGCCACTCATTCTGTCAACTCTTTCTCCTGCAAGTTTAATTTGTTCGATTGCTTGATGTATAATATTTTCAATAGGTTGAGCTTCGCGTCGAACACTACCGTAAGAAAGATTGAAAAGTGCGTTTTGGCTTTCGTCGAGCAATACGTCAACATCTTCTTCGTCGTTAAAGGCTTTTCTTTGAATTTCGTTCGAAATTCTAATTAATTCGCGTTGAATGTATTTTTGTAAAACAATTCGGGCATGAAATTCGGCATGAGCTGATGATGCAATTTTTGATGTTAATTTTGTTAAATATACAGCTCCGCCAACTTCTGCTAGTTCTTTTCTTTTATAAAGTTCATCTTTTACCGTAAGCATGTCAATAGGTTGCATGTTACGATAAAGTTCTAATATAGCCTGATATATTTTTTTGTTCGCTTCGTTGTAAAAACATTCGGGCATTAGTATATCTATAACAATGTTACATGCATCTTTGTCTATCATCATTGCTCCGAGTATAGCTTCTTCGAGTTCTATTGATTGAGGAGGTAATTTTCCGGTTGTTTCGTCTATAATATTGTTTATTGATTTGTTGATATTCTGTTTTTTAGCCATATTTTAGTCTTTTGTCAAAAATACTTTAAACATCTTTAAAAATAATTTTTTTTGAAAAAAATATTTATCAACCGTTGTAAATAATTTTTGTTGAAACAATGTTGAGAAAATTTTATTTATTCATTTGAAAAATTGCTTTTTTATTTTACTGAAATTATTTTTGGCATTAAATTTTGTTTTTTATTATATGTTTAAAAATGTATTTAAGTTTTGTAATAATGTTGGATAATTATGTCGCGATTCTTTATTGATATTTCGTTTGATGGGACTAATTTTTCTGGGTGGCAAAAGCAGAAGAATGCAATAAGTATTCAACAAATGCTTGAGGAAAAAATAAGTATAAAACTTGCAAAACATGTAGAGCTTGTTGGTTGTGGCAGAACCGATGCCGGAGTTCATGCACGGCAGTTTATAGCTCATTTTGATTATGACATTGATGTAAATACACAAGAATTTATTTACAAAATGAATCGCTTTTTGCCGCCGTATGTTTGTATTAACGATATTTATAGAGTTGTTCCGTATGCTCATGCAAGATATTCTGCAATTAAAAGAACTTACAAGTATTATATATCTAGAAAGAAAAATCCATTTTTAATAAATTATTCGTTCGAATATTTGTCAAATCTTGATGTAGATGTTATGAATGAAGCTAGTAGATATTTACTTACAATAGAAGATTTTACGAGTTTTACTAAATTACACGGAGCTAGCCTTCATTCACGTTGTTTGTTGTATGAATGTGAATGGAGAGAAGAAAACAATATGCTTATTTTTACTATAACTGCCAATCGTTTTACGCGAAATATGGTTCGTTCTATTGTTGGCACAATGATAGAATTAGGTAAGGGAAAAATTACATTTAACGATTTTGTGAGTATAATTGATAAAAAAAATCGTTGTATGGCTGGAGAATCGGTGGAAGCAAAAGGATTATTCTTAGAAAAAGTTTGTTATCCTGATAATATACGTATTTAATTATTTATTTCGCTCGATAATGTAGTCAATTAAAAGCGAAAGAGAATTGTTTGCTTCGTTTTGCGGTAAATTTTTCAAAATATCTTTTCCTTTTTGTATATATTGTTTCATAATATTTTCGGTGTAATGAAATCCATTATTTTTTTTAATAATTTGATTTATTTCTAAAATACTTTTCTTGTTTTTTTCAAAATTTTTTAATAATTTTTTTAGTTCATTTTTTTCTTTATCGGAACATACTTTAAAAGTGTGTATAATTGGAAGTGTATATTTTTGTTCGCGTATATCGTTGCCAGTAGGTTTTCCAGAATTGTTGTTTATATTAAAATCGAACAAGTCGTCTTTTATTTGAAATGCTATACCAATATTTAATCCTAATTCTTTCATTAATAGGTTTTGTTCTTCCGGTATGTTAGCAGAAACACTTCCTGCTAATGTACAAGCAGCAATAAGTGCGGCTGTTTTTTTACGTATAATTTGAAAATAAAGGTCCTCGTTAATGTCGAGTTTTCTGGCTTTTTCTATTTGTAATAATTCTCCTTCGCTCATTTCTTTTACTGCTTCCGAAACAATTTGTAACAAACGATATTCGTTTTTTTCAACTGCTAAAAGTAATCCTTTCGCCAAAAAATAATCGCCAATTAAAACGGCTATTTTGTTTTTCCACAATGCATTTATAGAAAACATGCCTCTGCGTTCGTAAGAATTATCAACCACATCGTCGTGAATGAGTGTTGCAGTATGCATAAGCTCTATCAGAGTTGCTGCATGAAATGTTGCTGAATTGATGTTATTAAAAATTTTTGCAGAAAGAAAAACTAAAATTGGTCGTATTTGCTTACCTTTGGTTTTTAAAACGTACGAGCTAATGGCATTAAGCAATATGGTATTGCCTTTTAAATAAGATGCAAAGAAATGTTCGAACTCTTTAAGTTCTTTGTTTATAGGTTCTTTTATTTGTTCAAGTATATCCATGAAAATTTCATTCAAACGTAATTATTTTTTTAAAAACAAACAATAAAGAAAAATATTATTTAACTCTAATTTAGTAACTTTTCTGTTAATTATAGAGAGTTAAATTGCATAATTTATTTGTGTTAGTATAATTTGATTTTAATTATTTGGAAATTTTGACGTACATTTGCCTTAAAAAAAATGATTTTTGACGAAATTTTAAAAAATAAATCGTTTTTTTTAATAGCTGGTCCTTGTGTTGTTGAAAACGAAAAAATAACATACGAAATAGCCGAAAGTTTGAAAAAAATAACCGATAAATTGAATATACCATTTATTTTTAAGGCTTCGTATAAAAAGGCTAATAGAACCAGTATTAATTCTTTTAGTTCTATAGGTGAGGAGAAAGCATTAAAAATATTGCTTTCAGTTAAAGAACGTTTGAATATTTCTGTAATTACTGATATTCATAATCAACACGAGGCTTCATTAGCGGCTCAATTTGTTGATTGTTTACAAATTCCTGCTTTTTTATGTCGGCAAACAGAATTACTTGTAGCAGCTGGAAAAACAGGTTTACCAGTTAATATAAAAAAAGGACAATTTTTATCGCCTGAAAATATGAAATTTGCAGTAGAAAAGGTTCTATCTACAGGTAACAATCGTATTTTTTTAACCGAACGAGGTACAACTTTTGGTTATAACGATTTAATTGTAGATATGAGGTCTATTCCACTAATGAAAAAAATAGGCTTTCCTGTTATATTAGATTGTACGCATTCTTTACAGCAACCGAATCAGACATCAGGAGTAACAGGTGGTATTCCTGAAATGATACCTGTTATTGCTTCTGCAGGAGTCGCCGCCGGAGCAGATGGTATATTTTTAGAAACTCATCCAGAGCCATCTAAGGCATTATCGGATGGAGCTAATATGTTGCCAATTAATATGTTAGAAACTTTATTAGTTAGGTTAAAAAAAATACATCGAGCTATACACCAAGATTGATATATGCACGAAATAGTTAATAAAATTGAAAATATTTTAAAAAATGAATTTGGTAAAAAGCCAAAGAAAATAGAGCCTATATTACAAAGCGGTTCAAATAGAAGTTATTTAAGAGTTTTTTTAGATAATGATACTATAATTGCTACTTATAATACAGATAAGCTAGAAAATAAGTCATTTATATACCTGCAAAAATTTTTTTCATCATTAGGTTTGCCTGTACCAACAATATTAAAGTATTTTGAAGAGGAGTGTATATACTTTCAGCAAGACTTGGGGGATATTACTTTTTATTCGTATTTACAACATTTGAAACAAAATTCGAAATTTGATGAAATAGAGTTTTGGTATAGAAAAATTTTAAACGATTTAATTAATTTTCAGTTTTCGGCATCAAAAGGTTTAGATTTTTCGCAATGTTATCCTGTTGCAGAATTTAATAAGCAATCTATACTGTGGGATTTAAATTATTTTAAATATATGTTTTTACGACTTTCGTATGCATCGTTTCACGAACAAAAACTCGAAGAAGATTTTGAGTTATTAACACAAAAGTTATTGTCTGCCGATTCTCATTATTTTGTTTATCGCGATTTCCAGTCGAGAAACATTATGTTGTTTAACAATAAATTATATTATATTGATTTTCAGGGAGGAAGGAAAGGCTCTTTATTTTACGACGTTGCATCTCTCTTATACGATGCTAAAGCAGATCTTAGTTTTGATTTAAGAGAACGTTTGCTTAATTTTTACTTTGATTTACTTTCAGATAAGATTAATTTTGATAAAAATGAATATAAAAACCTTTTCAATTATTATGTTCTTTTTCGTATTTTACAAGCTTTAGGGGCTTATGGTTATCGTGGAATATACGAAAGGAAGGAACATTTTATCAGAAGTATTGAACCAGCATTAAAAAACATAGAGTATTTAAGAGAAAATACAGATTGCTTTAACGAACTAACTTATTTAGGTGAGGTTTTAACTTATCAGATGAAAAATTCTTTTTTAAAAACTTATTTTTCAAATAATAAAAGTTCGGAATTATTAGTAAATATTTTAAGTTTTACTTATAAAGATGGTTATCCGAAAGATGAAACAGAGCACGGAGGAGGATTTATATTTGATTGTAGAGCTTTACCCAATCCTGGTAAAGTAGAACATTTGAAATATTATACAGGTGAAGACGATATTGTAAGAACTTATATGGAACAATATTATGAAGTGAAATGTTTTTTAAAAAATGTTTTTGAGTTAGTTGACAGTAGCATAGAAAATTATATAGAAAGAGGTTTAAATTATTTATCAGTTTCTTTTGGTTGTACTGGCGGTCAGCATCGTTCAGTTTATTGTGCAAAAAAATTGGCAGAGCACATAAAACAAAAATATAGAGTTCGAGTTAAATTAACTCATTTGAATAAATATAACTGGAAAACTTGATAATATGGCTCAAGCAATGATTTTCGCAGCAGGGCTGGGAACAAGATTACGACCAATAACCAACAATATACCTAAAGCATTGGTAGAAGTTGGTGGACAAACATTGCTTGAACATGCTATAAAGCATTTAAAATATTACAATTTTGAAAATATAGTTGTTAATGTTTATCATTTTGCCGAAAAAGTTATTAGTAAATGCAAAGAGTTAGAGAAAAAATATAATGTTACAATTGAAATTTCAGATGAAACAGATTGTTTGCTTGAAACCGGTGGTGGTTTAAAAAAAGCACTTAAATATTTTACAAATGAATCTTATATAATTGCTTACAATGTTGATATCTTAAGTAATCTTAATCTTAAAAAACTTGTTGAATATCATAAAGAAAGAAATGCCATAGCTACTTTATCAGTACGAAGTCGCAAAACAAATCGTTATTTTTTGTTTAATGAGAAAATGGAATTATGTGGATGGAAAAACATGCAAAATAACGAAATACGTCTATCTTGTCAAAATATTATAAAGCTTAAACCATTTGCTTTTAGTGGAATTCAAGTGATTGATGCCGAAATGTTTAAATTACTTAAATTGTGGGAAGGCTCTTTTTCAATAACGGAAGTTTATATTAATTTGTGTGCTTATTATAGAATAATAGGTTTGTTTGAGGATAATTCTTTTTGGATGGATATTGGAACTTATGAAAAATTAGAAGAAGCAAAAAGTTTGATAAATAACTTGAAATTGTAGTTTTGTAAATGTTTATAATCGTTCGTAAATACAAAAATTTAAATTGCTTTTAATAGACTCTGCAAAAATTTTTCTTTCGAAAATAAGTTGAAAAAATTTTATTTTCTCGGTAGGAAAAAAAGCATCTGCATCGTTGCATTCTTTATCAATCCAAGTGATATATAGTTTTTTGCAGTAATCTATCATTTGTTTATATATACTTTCGCCACCAATAACAAAACAGGTTTTTTCTTGTTGTTTAACGAATTCTATACAATCTGCGATATTTATAAAAACTTTACAGCCTTCAATGCAATTGTTTTCGTACGATAAAATAATGTTTAATCTGTTTGGTAATGGTTTTTTTGGAAGCGAAAGCCAGGTGTTCCATCCCATAATAACAGGATGTCCGGTGGTTATTTGTTTAAAATATTTGAGATCTTCGGGGATATGCCATAATAATTCATTTTTACGGCCTATAGCACCATTTTTTGCAATAGCAACAATTATTGCTAAATTATTGATTATCATAAAATTATTTAGTAGATTTTTCTATCCATTTTTTAATGTCGTCATTATGTCCGAAAACAACTAATATATCATTTGCTTCAAACACATAGTTATGTGGGACAACACCTAGTATTTTGGTTTCGTAATAATTTTTGGTTAATATATGTCGTTCTATATCTTTTTTAATTGTTAAAATGTTGATAGAATAGTTTTTTCTAAGGTCAACTTCAGCGACAGTAAGCCCTATATATTGATGTGGTACTAATACTTCCATTACAGAATATTCGTCTGAAATATTAAGCGAGTCAATAACATTCTTAATGTTTACTTTTGTAACAAAGCGATCGGCAGAGTCTTCTTCGGGGTTTAATATTTCCATTACGCCTATTGCTTCAAGTATAGTTCTGTGAATAGGAGAAATAGAACGGCTTACAATACGTTTAACATTGTATTTTTTTAGCAAAGCTGTTATAAGTATAGAAGCACCAATGTCTTCGCCTATAGCTACTAAGACAATATCTGCTTCGTGTAACGGTAAAGTTTTAATTACGGTTGCGTCTGTACAGTCAACAGTAATAGCATAAGTTACTTTGTCTTTAATATTTTCTACACGTTGTTCAATTGAATCAACTCCGATAACTTCGTGACCTAATGCTGCTAATTTAATGGCAACTGCAGAGCCAAAGTTTCCTAAACCTATAACAATGATTTTCATAGTATCTTAATTTATTATAATTTCGTCGGTTGGATATTTATACTTTACAGTCTTAACTTTTCGTAAAAAAGCGACAAATAATGTTAATGTGCCTACTCTTCCTAAAAACATAGTAACAATAATAACCCATTTGCTGGCATCGGTTAATTGTGGTGTTATTCCCAAAGATAAACCTACTGTTCCGAATGCTGAAAAACATTCGAAAATTATTTTAAAAAAATCGAGTTCTGGATTAAAAGCAGAAACTAAAAATATTGATGTTCCTATTACAAGTAGAGATAATTGAATAATTGCAAATGCTTTTCTAACGCTTTGAGACGATATTTCACGTCGCCATACTTCGATACGATTTTTTCCTTTTGCAAAACTAAATATATTTAATATTGCAATAGCAAATGTTGAGGTTTTAATTCCGCCGCCAGTCCCAGAAGGCGAAGCTCCTATCCACATGAGTAGCATTGTAAGTAAAGCTGTGGATGGTAGTATTGCCGAATAATCAACTGTATTAAATCCTGCTGTGCGAGCAGTTGTAGAAGCAAAAAATGCATGAATAATTTTTTCACCAAAACTGTAATTTTTTAATGTGTTGTTATATTCAGATAGTAGGAAAAAAATAGTTCCAAATACAAGTAGTAGAATACTTGTAATGATAACAAGTCTGGAATTAACATTAATAATATGAGGTTTGTGCGAATATGATTTTCCTCTTAAAATACGCCCAAAGTTGAAAAATAAATGTTTAACCAGCTTGTAGTAATTAAGCAAAATTGGAAAACCTATTCCGCCTGCGATTATTAAGAATGCAATGGTTAATTGTAAAAGGTAGTTATTTTGAAATACTGAATCCATAAGTCCTGCCGATTTTGTGCTAAATCCGGCATTGCAAAATGCAGAAACAGCATGAAATGCAGCAAGTTTAATATTTTCGGTGTTTAAATTTAAATGAGGATCTAAAGAAAACCAAATAAATACAAATCCGATTGATTCTATAATAAAAGTAAATATAATAATTTTTACTAATGTTTTAAAAATTTCAGATAAAGTATCGGAATGAATCATGTCTTTAATAATCAATTGATCTTTGAAAGAACTGGAACCTGTAAAGAATAACCCAAAAAATGTAGTAAATGTCATTATACCTAAACCACCTGCTTGAATTAAGAACATTATAACTGTTTTGCCAAAAAAAGTAAAGGTTGAAGCTGTATCTACTACAATTAAGCCTGTTACGCAAACTGCCGATGTTGAAGTAAAAAATGCATCAGTAAATGAAATACCCTCATAAGTGGCAGCGGGAAGTAATAAAAGTAATGTCCCTAAAATAATTAGCAATATAAAGCTTGCCAAAAATAAAACCGAATGATTAAATCGTTTCAAAAAACTTAAACTACGTTTCGAAAACTCAACTAGGAAAATTATAATATTAAGGCTAATAACATAAATTGCTTCGATAAAGTTATACCAATTTTTTAACAATTTTTCAGTGTAATCTTTGAATAAAAAGTGCTCTATAGCAAATACCGATAAAAGTAAAATTAGAATAAATTCGCCAAGAACAATTCTAACTTTAATTTTTTGTTGTAATAAAATAAAAAACCTTATAATAAACGCAGTAAGAAGAACTAATTGTAAGTTAAAAATAAGGTCTTTGATAAAAACTTCGCGTATATCATTTAAAGGAAAGCCTGTTCTGTAAATGGTAAGTAATATGATTGATAATGATAATATAAAAATGGAATTTGATAAAAAACGAAATAGAAATTTTAAAAAATATAAGAAATTTTTCTGTATATTAAAAATAGAAGTCTTAATGTAATATATGGGACGTTTCATGGTACTCAAAGGTACTTAAAAATTACTTAAGTAAGCTTTTTTCATTTTTCGATAAAAATTTAAAAACTTCAAAAATGCTAAATATTATGTAATTAACAAAAAACAGTGACACTATTAAATATTTTTCTTTCATGTAAATAAACAGAATAACAATTGTAGTTACAAGTAACAATAATCGTATCATAGTAATAGCTAAATATGCCGAAATAAAAAGTGATGGCGATTTTTTCTGTTTTCTATTTAAATAATTTAAGCTGATAAAAAATAATATGTAAAAATAAAAAGGTACTATTAATAACCATTCCTTTCCTTGATTAAAAAGAAAGATAATTAAGTACGATAATAAAAAACTAGTAATAATAAGAATTGCAGATTGTTTAAATTTCATAATTATTTTTTTAAAAGATCTTTAATTGCAATATATATAGCTGCTCCAACTGATAATATAGATAATAATACCGTAAAAATAGGAAAGTTTAAGTTTATCGATTCGTCTAAAAATACACCAGCAAAAATACCCAGTGCAATAATTACTCCCATTTGTATGGCAATACTTGAATATTTTGCGTAAGAATGTAGATATTTTTTAGGATCTTTAAATTTATTCTTCATTTGAAGTAATAGGATAATCGCCCATTTTACATGTTCCAGTAAAAATTGCGTTTGGTTCAATTGCTAATTTGCCAGTTACAATTTCGCCTTGAACATTAGCAGTGGCTTTTAATGATAACAAATCGTTGACTTTAATTTTCCCCTCAATTTTTCCTTCAATTTCGGCATTCTGACAAATAATATTGCCAAGTATAATTCCAGATTGACCTACAACAATTTTTCCTTTTGTTTGTATAGTGCCTTTAACATTACCATCAATACGAATGTCGCTTTCACTTACTACGTCGCCAACAATATTTGTTGTTTTGCCAATCATGTTGATGGTGTTTTGAATAAGATCATTTGATTGATTTTTACCCATAATAAAACATTTTGATTTCAAATGTATAAAAAAATATAATCATATTTTCTACCTTTGCTTAAATTTTTTATGGAAATAATTTGTCCCTCATATTGGAAAGATTATGAGCTTATAGATAGTGGAAATTTTAAAAAATTAGAACGATTTGGTAAAATTATTACAATAAGACCAGAACCGCAAGCAATTTGGGATTCGACATTGACATTTGACGAATGGCAAAAAATTTCATCTGTTGAATATGTACCTACTTCGGCTAATTCTGGAAAATGGAAAAAGCATAAGAATATCCCCGACACGTGGACAATTAATTATTTGCTTAATGGTAAGGAAGCTATAACCTTAAAATTGTCTCTTACATCTTTTAAACACGTTGGAATATTTCCCGAGCAAGCTGTTAATTGGGAATTTATTTACGAGCAATGTTTATCAGTTTCAAATGCTAAGGTTTTAAATTTGTTTGCATATACTGGTGCTGCAAGTATTGTAGCTGCTTATGCTAAAGCCAATGTAACTCATGTTGATAGTGTGAAACAAATTGTCAATTGGGCTTCTAATAATGCTAAGCTCAATAATATATCAACAATAAGATGGATAGTAGATGATGCTACAAAATTCGTAAAAAGAGAAATTAGACGTGGTAGTAAGTATAACGGAATAATTCTCGATCCACCTGCTTTTGGGCATGGTCCAAATGGCGAAGACTGGAAATTAGAAAGAGATATTAACGAAATGCTTAAATTAATTGCACAACTTAAACATTATTCAAAATTTTTCTTGGTACTTAATGTTTATTCGTTAGGTTTTTCTGCTCTAGTACTCGAAAACTTAATTAAAACAATTTTTAATGGTTGTGTTTACCAGTTTGGAGAATTATTTGTAAAGGATAATTACGATAAAAAATTGCCATTAGGTGTTTTTATTCAAATAAAAAGTTGATAAAATGAGAACAATTTTTATTTATTTAAGTTTAATTTTAATAATCTCGTGCGATTTATCGCAATCTCAAACTAAATCAATTATTGTTGCTTTTTATAATGTTGAAAATTTGTACGATACCATTAACGATCCATTTTTCGACGATGAAGAATTTTTACCAGAAGGAAATAACAAATGGAATACTGAAAAGTATAAAATTAAGTTAGAAAATATATCAAAAGTTTTGCACGATATAGCCAGTGTAAATAAAAAGAACTGCTTAACAGTTGTTGGTTTGTGTGAAGTAGAGAATAAAGAAGTTTTATACGATTTAATAAATTCCAATAAGTTGAAGTCGTGTAATTATGGAATAGTTCATTACGATAGCCGCTATAGAAGAGGTGTTGATGTTGCTTTATTATATAGAAAAGATGAGATGGTTGTTGTAAATTCTAAAGCGTATCCTTTAGTAATGCCAAACGATACCAGTTTTAATACTCGTGATCAGCTTTTAGTTTCAGGAATAATTGATGGTGAGCTTATGCATTTTATTGTTAACCATTGGCCTTCCAGACGAGGCGGTGAAGAGCGAAGTGCTCCATTGCGCGAAGCTGCGGCAAAATTATGTCGCTCTATTGTTGACTCTATTTATAAAACAGATAGTTCTGCAAAAATTATTATTATGGGCGACTTAAACGACGACCCAGTTAACAAAAGTGTTTTAGTTCATTTGAATGCTAAACCATCAAAAGAGAAAACAAAGAAAGGCGATTTGTATAACCCAATGTACTATCTTTTTGTAAAAAAAGGAATAGGGACTTTAGCTTATAACGATAAGTGGAACCTATTCGATCAATTTATTGTTTCATATCCCTTAATAGACTCAGAAACCAAAGGATACAAATTTAAAAAAGCCAAAGTGTTTAATGCTTCTTATTTGTTACAAAAAGAAGGGCAGTTTGCTGGTTATCCTTTTAGAACTTACATAGGCAATAAATTTATAGGTGGTTATTCCGACCATTTTCCGTCTTACATAATTCTTACAAAGTAAACGTATGAAAGAATATTACAATTTACCTTTAAAACATTTGCATACTTTTGGTATTGAGCAATATTCAAAACGTCTTATAGAAATAGAAAACGAAATTGAAATTAACGAATTAATAAATTCAGGAGTTTTTAATGATGATTTCTTTGTTTTAGGCGGTGGTAGTAATGTTTTGTTTCTAAATATTCCAACTGTTATTGTTAGAATATGCACTAAGGGCATAGAGAAAATAAATGAAAATAACGAATTTGTTTGGATAAAGGCAAAAGCAGGAGAAATATGGGATAGCTTTGTTGAATTTTGTGTTAATAACAATTGGGGAGGACTCGAAAACATGTCTTTAATTCCAGGAACAGTAGGAGCCTCGCCTATACAAAATATAGGTGCACACGGCGCAGAAATAAAAGATAGTCTCTACGAATTAAAAGCTATTAACCTAAAAACTAAGCAAATAAAGATATTTAATAACAATGAATGCGAATTTTCTTACAGAGACAGTATATTTAAGAAAAACAAAACAGAAAAATGGCTGATAACAGAAGTAGTTTTCAAGCTAACAAAAAAAAATCATTTTTATAATTTAAGTTATGGTAATTTAAAAGAGTATTTTGCAAATAAAGAGGTTTCTTTAAAAGCAATACGCAAATACGTTATTTATCAAAGAAATGCAAAATTGCCCAATCCGAATGACTTAGGTAATGCAGGAAGTTTTTTTAAAAATCCTATAGTTGATAAACAAACATTAAACAAATTACAGAAATTTGATAAACAAGTTCCTTTTTTTGTTGTTGATAACCATTTTTATAAGATTCCGGCTGCTTGGTTAATAGAAAAAGCTGGATTAAAAGGTTATAGAAAAGGTAATGTGGGAACATATCATAAACAACCTTTGGTAATTGTTAATTACGGCGGAGCAGTTGCACAAGAAATATATCTTTTTTCAGAATTTATCGTTAATGAGGTTTTCAATAAGTTTGGTATTAAGCTCGAAAGAGAAGTAAATATTATACAATAAATAAGTGATAATAAACAATTTGTAATTTTGTAAACATATCTATATATTTGCATAAATTTACATATATGGAACAAAATAACGATATAAGCTTTTTACTTAATATAGAAGCTTTAAACGAAGCTGCTGAGATGTTAAAAGCAATGGCTCACCCTGTTCGTATAGCAATATTAAAATTATTAAGTAATGGCAAGCCTCTTACAGTATCAGAAATACACGAAATATTAAATATAGAACAATCTACAACTTCGCATCATTTAAGCATTATGAAAACACGTAACATTGTTTGTTCGAAAAGAAAAGGAAAAAACATTTATTACACAATAAGCCACGAAAGAATAAAAAATATTCTTATGTGTATTCAACAATGTAAAAAAACTTAGTTAAAACTTAAACCCAGCACTTAAAAACGTTTGCCACAATAAATTATTATTTTGTTTTATTAAACGTTGGTTTATTGATAATAGTAAACTTTCATCGTATTTAAATTGAAAGCCAAAAATTGATAAAGAAAAATCTTTTAATGTGTTATTTTTTAAAATGTAATCTTCTCTAAAAAATACAGACCAGGTATTATTTAACTTATAATTAGTAAATACAGAAATTCCGGAATGATTGTTATTGTATATCCAATTTTGATTATAAATTATAGTTCCTTCTGCTCCAATTTTAAGTTTTTCGGTTTTAAAGCCAGTAAAAAAATTATGCGTCCAACTATATTTATTTTGATTAGGATAGACATTGCTATACCATTTAATAATTAACGATTTGTTGGGACGATATTCAGCATTTACAGCATAAAGAATCAAACCATTTTTATCTTGCTTATAAAATGGACCTTCGCCATTTGAAATTGTACTAGTAAAACGAAATTTGCCGAGTTTATACGAAAAACTAAAGCCAAAATCGGCAGGATGACCAAATTTGTATATCTCTTGCATAGTTAAAGCTACGTAACGAAGGTCCCAAAATTTATCTTGAACTTTTAAATATTGCTCACTTAAAATTTGCCCCATAGATAATTCTAATTTTTCAGAAAGAGTTAAAATTATTTCAGCCTGTTTTAAAAAAGCAGTAAAATCGCTACCTTTGAAATATTGTACCATTAAGCTATTGTTTGATGTATCGAATACAGAAATATCGCTGGTAGTTTTTGTTACATTATATAAAATAATTCCTTGTATATTTTTTTTAATTATGGTTCTAAATCCTATTTGTGCCGTATTCATTTCAAAACCGTACCAGGGTTTTTCTTTTTTAGAGTAAGTTGCAGAAAAAGAAGGATAGATATTTGAAAAAAAATCATATTTTTTTACATTCTGTGTGCTGTCGTTTTGACTAAAAACTGTTATGCAAAAAAAAATAATTAAACCACCAAAAAATGCCTTTTTATTATTCATAAAAAATTTATAATTTTAAACACACACAAAAGTATAAAAATTATGCCAAAAGTTAGAGTTACAAAAGAGTTTCGGTTCGAGATGGCTCACGCCTTATGGAATTACGATGGAAAATGCGCAAACATTCACGGGCATAGCTATATTTTGCAGGTAACAGTTATAGGAGAACCAATTTCAGATGAAAATAGCCCTAAATATGGTATGCTAATAGATTTTGGCGATTTAAAGAAAATTGTTAACGATGCAATAGTTAACAAAATGGATCATTCACTCGTTATTAGTGAAAAATCTAAGCACGATACTTTATTACAAACTCAACAAATGTTCGACAGACGACATATAACAAGCTATCAACCAACTTGCGAGAGTATGGTAATAGAATTTGCAAACATATTGAAAAAAGTGTTACCATCAAATGTAAAACTGTATTCGGTTCGTTTATGGGAAACAGCAAATTCCTATGCCGAATGGTATGCAGTAGATAATGAATAAAAATAAGTAATGAAATTTAAACTGACTATTTTATTTATTATTGTCTCAGTTAAAGTAGTGTTTTCTTATAATATTTTATTTTTAAGTTTTGAATACAGTAATAGTGAAGCAATAGGCTGCTGTTATGAAAATAATTTTCAACAAAGTTTTTCAGGTCTTGACGAAAACAGTAATGGACATAATTATGAATTAAACACTGTATTAAATAATAATGAACAAGCAAATTACGAAAAAAACGAATACCTAAAATACTTATACTTTGCTATTATTATTTTTACAATTATAATTATTTTACAGACTTATCTTCTGATAAAATCAAAGAAATTAAATAATAGGTTAATGTTAGAAAATGATTATTTAACTTATAAAAAAGAATCAATGATTTATCACGTCAATCCACATTTTATTTTCAATATTTTAAACTCAATACAGTTCAACATTAAGAATAACGATTATGAAATAACAAATATTTACATTACAAAATTTTCGCAATATTTAAGAATGGTTTTAGAACATTATCAACAAGATTATATTTCTTTTTTAGCAGAAATAGAATCGGTAAAATTATATTTAGAACTTGAACAGCTAAGACTACGAAATAAGTTTACATTTAAAATTCAAAAATTTAACGATTTTAACCTTGATAAATATCAAATACCACCTTTAATATTACAGCCTTATGTTGAAAACGCTATTTGGCTTGGTTTTTTTGAAAAGCAAACTACGCAAGAACATTGGACAATTATTATAAACTTAAAAGAAGAAAAGAATATTTTATATTGTGAACAATTAGATAACGGACTAAATTTTGAAGAGTTAAATATATATAATCAGGAAAAAAGTGTAAAAAACACATTAACAGCTCAAAAAAGAATTGAAATTTATAATAAGCTATTTAAATCGAACATTGAACTGAAAATAGAACCATATAAAAAAGAACCTGAATTTAAAACAGGAACAAGAGTTTTGTTGAAAATTCCTGCATTTATTAGTAAATGAAATGATTACATTTATATTATTTTGCACGATGTTAATAATTAGATAGATACGTTTATTAAAAATTAAACGTATATTTGAAACCTTAAATTCAGAATGCTATTTTGTAAAATTATCATATTGATACTTGTTTTGAATTGTGTAAAAGCACAAGCCCAAATATCGTTGATTAAAAGTATTGATTTGCCAAAATCTATTATCCAAGCGGTATATTCTCCCGGTGGAGATGCATTTGCAGTAGTTCACGCAAACAAACAAATTCACATTTTCGATGCGCGAACTTTTGAATTATTGACAGTTCTTGATGACAAAGGAGAAGGTGATGTTAGTATTGCATACAGTCCAGATGGAAAGTATTTGTTAGCAGGTAGTTGGGATAAAACCATAAAACTGTGGGATATATCTAAAAATAAAATAATAAAAAGATATTTTGGACATACACAAGCATCTCGTTCTGTTGCATTTAATCCACAGGGAAATCTTATAGTTAGCGCCGGATGGGATCTCGATATTCGTTTTTGGTATGTTCCTACAGCATTAAATCTAAAAAATTTTTCCGGACACAATCAATGTGTTCGTTCTATAGCATTTAGTCCCGATGGAACAAAACTTGCAACAGGAGGTTACGATCAATTGCTTAAATTGTGGGATGTTGCTTCCGGAAAAGAATTGTTTAGTATAAAAACGTCTTCTTTTCCAATAGAAGTAGTATCGTTTAGCCCCGATGGTAAAATAATAGCAACAGCAGGTCTCGAAAATGCTGTAAAATTATGGAACTCCGAAAATGGAACTCTAATTAAAACTTTGCGTGCCCACACAGATGCTGTTTATGCTCTTGCGTTTAGCCCCGATGGAAATTATTTGGCAAGTGGCGGTAACGATAATATTATACATATTTGGAACGTACAAAAAGGTGTTTTAGAATACCAATTAAAGGGGCATAGTCAGGGAATAAGAACGCTTGCATTTAATATTAATGGCAAACAACTTCTTAGTGGAGCTGTTGATAAAACAATAAAAATATGGAACGTAACAGCACTAAATATTAAACCTATTGAACAACAAAAACCACAATTATTGTATTCCAATCCTACAGAAATTTTAATAAATACACCATCTCAAAATCCTTATTTATCAACAAAAAGAATATTGCCAGTAAGTTTCGAAGTAAAAAACAGCCAATATAATATTGTACATTTATTTTTAAATAAAAGTGAATATACACGACTAATTGATGGCAACAAAGAAGTTGTTAAACCAATTTCTATTAAAGTAAATGCTAATAAAAATATTGAAATAAACTACGAAATATATCTCGATTACGAGCAAAGCGAAATTCAATTGGTTGCTTTTAAACCAAACTCAAATGAATTTATACTCTCGCCCCAACTTATGGTTTCGTATTTCGACGTTGAAAAATTTAGTAGCGAAACCGATTTTAATTTGTTAATATTGAATGTACAGAAGTATAACGAAAAAAAATTGATGCAAAGCTATGTTATAGATAAACCAGAAAAATTAATATCATTGTTTAAAATGCAAGAAAACAAATTGTTTAGAAAAGTTTCTGTTAGGAATGTTTCTGCTCAGGATTTAAAAACCGATAAAATTCAAGAAATATTAGATTCGCTTATACAAAAAAAAGATGCTAACCAGATGATTATTATAGCTGTTAACGGTTTAATTGTTAAAGAACAATCGAGCTCAAAATATTACTTATTATTACCTGAAGCAAATTTGAAAGAAATTGAAAAGGCAATTTTTCCGATTGATAATATATTAAAAACATTATTAAAAACTAAAGCTACAGCAGGTCTTTTTATTAATTTGTCGAATAGAGTATCGAAATTGCCCGACAACTTTATTTTAGCAGAAGACGAACAATTAAATACATATATTGATAAAGAACTTACTGCAAGAAAAGGTATTTTTTATCTTAGTGTAAATCATTCGCAACCTTTGCCAATGTTCGATTTAATTGCTAACAGTTTACACCCAAACAATGATGTAGATAAAAACGGAATAGTTGATTTAGCTGAAATTAGTAATTTTTTGAATCAATTATCAAAAATAAAAATGTTTTACCGTCCTAATTTTATCCCGTTGTACAAAAAATAATATGTTTAATTTTCAAAAATTTTACATAATAGTATCAACCAATAACCTTACAATAGAACAAGTTTCAGATGCCTTATTAAAAAGGTTATCTTATACAATGAATATGTTAAAAAACAAGCACATTTCTGTCATTTTCCCTAAGTATTTTCTTTATTTAAATAACATAAAATTTGCAAACAAAAAACTTGCAATAATTTCAGATAAAAACAACAATAGCTATACTGTAAAGCTAAAATTTAAGATTATAGAAAATGAGAAATTTAAAATTATTGTAAAGTTTGTAAATGATAAAAAAGTAGAAGTACTTATAGATTATCAGCTTTTTTTTAATAAAATTAATAATGCTGCCAATTTTGGAATAATTATTTTTAACGATAAAGGATATGTAGTTCATTGTAACGATGCTGCTTGTAAATTATATGGATACGATAAAAACGAATTTATTGGAATAAAAGCTACTTCATTTATTGATACTTCTGTACATAAATATTTTTATCGTTTAATAGAAGACATAAAATCTGACGAACCTTTTACCGTGAATTCTATAGAAGTACGCAAAGATGGTTCTACTTTTAAAAGTCTTGTTAATGCAAGAGTTGTAGAAACAAATTTCGGACGGTTTGCTGTTGCACTTGTTTTTGATATTACAGAACAAGTCGAAATACAAGAAGATCTTAAATCACAAAGAGATTTATTTAAAAAAATATTCGAAATATCACCTGTTGGTTTTTTTATTTACAATAAAAATGGAATCATCTTAGACGTTAACCAGGAAATAATAAGACAACTTAATATTCCAAAAGAAATATTTATTGGATTAGATATAAATACTCTGAAAGATAAGCGTGCTTTTAATTGCTTGTTTATGCCAATAAAAGAAAATAAAAGTGGCGAATACATAGGATATTACGAAGCAACTAATTCCGATAAAATAGTATATGTAAAATCTTTTACTTTTCCTTTTTATCACAAAAGAGAACAGCTTGCTTTTGGAATATCATTAGATTTAACAAAAGAAAAACAATTACAAGACGAATTATGTGAAAAACAACAATTTTATAAAAATATCATAGAAACATCTTTAGCTGCTATTTTTATTACCGATTTAGACGAAAATATAACATTTACCAATAGAGCCTTTGCAAATATTCTTGGTTATAGCGAAGAAGAAGTTACAAATACGAACTTATCGAATTATTGTTTCCCTGAACAATATAAAATAATTAAAAAACACATAAATACAGTCAAAACAAATCGTTCTACAATTTATGAAGCCGATTTTATTAATAGAAATGGAGATATTGTTCAGCTTTTAATGTATTCATCATCATTTTTGAATTCTAATAATGAAATAACAGGAATTTTAACGGTTGCAATAGATATTTCGTACCAGCAACTACTTTATAAGATGTATAACAATGTTTTAACTGAAAACAAAGAATTAAAAGAAGAAAAATGGTTTATAGTTAATAGCATACATAAAAGATTAAACTTTTTCTTGCCATCTTTGTTAGAATTGTACAAAATAGACAAATCGAACTTAACTAAAAAACAGAAAGAAGAAATAAATTTAAGTATTCAAAATAAACTTTATTTTTTTTCTATTACCTATGCCGATATTCAGCTAATTCAAGATATTTATAAAAGAAAATTTAAAGTTAGAAAACAAAAAACAACTTTTAATAACTTGATTATTTCTATAGAAAAGTACTTAAATTCAGTAGTTTTAAATATTCCAACAAATAAAAAATACGAATTAAATTTTGAAAAAGAAGATAATGATATAACCATCGAAACTTATGAAAATGTAATTAAATTATGTTTAGAAAGATTGCTAAATAATCTTATTTTTAAAAATGGTGCTGATAAAATAAAATTTTATTTTAAGTTAGAAAAAAAGACAATATGTATTAAAACTAAGATATTTTACAATGATTATACAGACCCGCGACCTATAATTAATTTCGATGCTTCTCAATTTTGTTATTTGATAATAACAGAACTACTTAAAGAAGTTAAAGGTAAATTATTAAAAAATAATGATGAAATTATATTATTTTTCCCATACTTAATTTGCGAAAATGATAAAAAAACTTATAGTTATATTAACGGAAATTTTCAAATTAACGAATATTCTACCTACTTATGGAAATACAATCATATAGCATATTTTACAGATGATATTTCATTAGAAGAATTATTAATAAACTATTTAAAATCAACTAATGTTAATTTAATCAAGTTGCCCTTAGATGCTCGTATTATTTATTCTATAATTAGAAATAAAATAGATGTTATTTTGGTTGAAGACAATTTATACGAAAATATATTGATAGATTATGTAGAACTTATTAAAAAATTTAACCCCGACGTTAGCATTATTTTGTTAGTTAAAGAAGATGTTGATAGAAAAAAAATAAGTAATTTTGATGATGTAATTAAATTGTCTGATAGATTTAAAGATGAACTTTTTATCTTATTATCAAAATATTTAGATTATGGAAGATAAAATTAACGATTTGATATACGAAAATAGACGTTTACGCGAAGAAATAGAACGATTAAGAAAATATATTTCATTGCCAGGTTATGAAAAACGTGCTCTCATCGAAATTTATTCGAAATTTGCGGAACGTAGCGTAAGCCCAATAATTCTTAGCGACGAGCACGAAGTAATTATTTATGCAAACGAAGCATTTTGTACATTATTACAATATACAAAAGATGAAGTAATAGGCAAAAATATTCGTCAATATACTAATCGAGAGGAATTTTCTTCATTTCAGGTCAATACCGAATTGCGTAAAAAAGGCATTGCAAGTGCTTACGAAAGTGTACTTATTAAAAAAGAAGGCATTAGTTTTCCTGTTCATATTTCTGCTTCGCCTGTATTAAACGACGATGGCAAACTTATTTGTATTATGGCAATTATTACCGATTTAACCCCATATAAAGAAATACAAAATGTTAATAAATTAAATTTGTAATGAAGTATTTTATTGTAATAACACTTATTTTTCAAATGGTATCGAATTCAATGGCACAGTCATACTGTATTGTAATTCACGGTGGAGCGGGGAATATCACACCTCAAAATACTTCAGACGAGCAACTTTATCACAAAGCATTAGATTCAGCATTAAATATAGGTGAAAAAATTTTAAAAAACGGGGGAAGTAGCCTCGATGCAGTTGAACAGGTTATTCGTTTTTTAGAAGATTCCCCGTTGTTTAATGCTGGTAAAGGTTCTGTTTTAACGGAAGAGGGAAAAGTAGAACTCGATGCTTCTATTATGTGCGGTAAAACTCTTATGGCAGGAGCAGTATCAGGTGTTACAGATATTAAAAACCCTATCTCTGCATCAAGAGCTGTAATGGAAAAAACGCAACACATATTACTTGTTAGAGAAGGAGCTTCAGCATTTGCAAAATCACAAGGATTAGAAATTGTCCCTAACAGTTATTTTATTACAAACGAATCGAAAGAAAAATACTTAAAGTATAAAGATAAAAAAGGAACTGTTGGTTGTGTGGCTTTAGATATACACGGCAATTTGGCTGCAGGGACATCAACAGGTGGAATGATGATGAAAAAATACGGTAGAGTTGGCGATTCGCCAATAATAGGAGCAGGAACTTATGCAAACAACGAAACTTGTGCAGTTTCATGTACCGGACATGGCGAATATTTTATTCGTAATAGTATAGCTTTTCATGTTCATGCGCTAATGTTATACAAAAAACTTAGCCTAAACGAAGCAACAAAGTATGTTATAGATTCGGTTCTTACTCCGCAAAAGGGAACTGGTGGACTTATTGCAGTTGATAAATCTGGAAATTATGCTTGGTACTTTAATACTCAAGGTATGTTTAGAGGAGTTGTTAATTCTAATGGCGAAAAGAAAATAGAAATGTATCGCTAAAATGAAATTATTATCGTATAAGTCGCAAAGAAAAATCAGCACACGTATAACAAAGAAACAAGAGTTTCAATTAAAATGGTGGCATAAATTATTGTTTTTAAGTCCTATTATTATAATAGCACTAATTTTAAAAGGAAATGAATGGTATGAATCTTATATGCTCAATCAAAATAAGGATTCTACATGGGCTGTATTAACAAAAGTTACTCTTTCTGGCGTACGCGATGCTTTCGATACAGATAACGTTGCTTTTGAATACATTGTTGGTGGAAATTATTATACTGGTACAGTTTCAGTTCCTGTAAATCATAAGTATGTATTGGGAAATTTAGATTTGCCTTTGTTCGAAGGTCAAAGATATCGTTTATATTTTGCTTCCAATAAACCTAATATAAGTAAAATAGATTTTACCAAGCCCGATACAACTACAATTTTAGGATATATTAAAAAAGCATCTTATATTGTTCAGAAATTACTTAATATTGATATCGAAAAAGCAAAGTGTATTGCCAATAAAATATTTATTACTTTTGGCTACAACGGACTTGCATACATTTTTTTTCACAATGAATTCGTTGTAGAAAATTTTAAACACAATAGTAAAACTTTTTCGTCATTCTGGGGAAGAGAAGAAATAAAGACAATTATAAATAATTGTGCTGTAAAACAATAATTTAATTGGAATTGGGCAAAATGCTCTGATAAAAAGGAATTTCCAAATAAGATGCAATTCTTACGCCTTTATAGTAAAACTTTATAATATCTTCAGCTTTATATCCTGTTTTGGCCATTTGAATAGCACCATCCTGACACATGCCAACACCATGACCGATTCCTTTACCTTTGAATATTAAACTATCGTTATATGGAATTATTGAAAAAAAAGTTGAACGCAATTGAAAATATTCGCGAATTCTTCTTAATGGAATACTGTCGTTATTTATTTTTATATGCGATTTTCTACTCCATTGATTAAAATTCCATTGATTTAGATTAAAGTTTTTTGCTACGTTTGGAAAATTTAGTTGTAAAAAATCGTTAAAATCAGAAACGGGAATTTTTTTTTCCCATTGTGTGTTTCTTTGAAATTGGCAAAAATTGTCTTTAACAGAGCGTAAATAAGGTTTGGCTTTCCCCCACACTTCTTCTGAGTTCATAGTTTGACCACCGCAATTAGCATGAAATGCTGCTGTAATTATAGTATTTGTTGAATCTACTATTACTAAATTTTTTGTTTCTTCCACAGCTTCCCATATAATTGAATGAAAAGATAACGAATAATTTTTGCCTTTGTATGCTTGGCAATGTACATCATCGCAAAGATGAAAACCTTCATTAAAATGTTTTCCTAAGTTTTCTAAAGCAAATGTACGGCATAGAATAGCTTGTGTTTTATAAAATTCTTTAGTAGCTTGATATCCACTTTCGCTTTCTACTACTCCACAAACATAATTTTCTAATTCAACTTTATTTATAAAACGCAATACACCATTTTCGGCTGTTATATGCATATCATCGTCGTAATAACGTTGCTGCATAGAAGGTACAACAGGTTTATATCGCATTACATTTATAGATGAACTTCCATTAAATTCAATGAATTTATATTTGCCCAAAGACGATTTTAAATTTTTTATTTCTATTGAATCATTAACTACGCTTAATTGCAATGTTTCGTTTGGTTGTAATGTTATTAAATGATTATTATTTGCAATTATATCATAAGTACCTAAATACACACTAACAACAACAGAATTTATTTTGCTATTGTAAAAAACACTTATTTTTAATTTCTGCGAGAATGTAAAACACCATATAAAAATAAACAATAAAAATAATCTAAGTTTCATTCTGTGTGCGATTTAAGATAACTTATAATTTTTAAAGCAATTCGTTCCGAACAGCCTTCGTTTCCTAGTTTAATTTTTAGTTTGTCATATTCTTTTATAATAAAATCTCTGTTATTAAAATCTAAAATTTTTCTTAGTTCATTTTTCAGATTTTGTGCGTTAAAATTGTATTGAATAAGTTCTTTAACAACTTCTTTTTCCAGAATAAGGTTTACCAAAGAAATATATTTAACATCAACAATACGTTTAGCTATTTGAAAGGTTAAATTATTTGTTTTGTAGCAAACAACCTGAGGAACTTTAAATAATGCTGTTTCTAAAGTTGAAGTGCCCGATTTAACAATTGCTGCATCTACGTGTCGCAAAATATCGTAAGTTTGATTAAAAATTATAGAAACGTTATTAAAATTCTTTGCAATAGAATAAAGCTCTTTCTTTAATGAAGTTAAACCAGATATTAAAAAGTGAAATTCTGGAAAATCTTTTGTTACTTCAAGCATTACAGGTAAAAAGTTTTTAACTTCTTGCTGACGACTTCCCGGTAAAATTGCTATAAAAGGTTTATCAGGAAGGTTATATTTTTTTCGGAACAATTCTATATTTTTTTCTTTGTGTAATTCGGGTTGTAATGCATCTAAAATTGGGTGTCCTTCGTAATCAGCTTTTATTTGATGTTTCTTAAAAAAATCTTTTTCAAAAGGAAGTATGACAAAAAGCTTGTCTACATATTTTTTTATTTGTTTAATTCTCGATTTGTGCCAAGCCCATACTGTAGGCGAAATGTAATAGAATACTTTAATATTTTCAGATTTTGCCCAGCGAGCAAGTCGTAAATTAAATCCAGGAAAATCTACAAGTATTAAAACATCTGGGTTGTATAGTTTAATATCGTTATGTGCGAACTTAAAATTTTTTTTAATGGTTTTTAGGTGCTTTAGTACTTCAACAAGCCCCATAAAATTTAATTCATTCAAATCTTTAACAACTGTAACTTGTATGTTTTTAAGAGCTTGCCCGCCCCAAGCTCTAATTTCAGCTTTAGGGTCGTGTTTCAATATGCCTTTTACAAGGTTTGCTGCGTGTAAATCGCCCGATGTTTCGCCTGTAATAATATAGTATTTCACATTTCAGGTATTGTTAAACGTAAAAACAATATAACGGCTCCCCAAGTAATTACACCTAAAATAATTCCACGAACAGCATAATACCATTTTTTATTAAGAAAAACATAGAAACCAATCAGATTGGCTAATAAACTTATGCTTAATAAATTTGTTATTATTCCTAATTTGTATGATAGCACAATAAAATTTTCAAAATTTGTAAATGAACGATCAAAAATATACAAAATAATCATTCCAAAAATAGGCGATATAATACCTACTATCCATCCTATCCACCAGCGATTAAATTTAGATGTTTTATAGTTCATAATTCCAGTTTGAAAGCTTATCGAATGCATAATAAGCAGTAAAATCGCAATGTATAGGTACTACAGAAGCATAATTGTGTTTTAATGCCCATTCGTCGGTATCTTCTGCTTCGGGTTCAAAATTTTGAAAATCGCCCGTCATCCAATAGTATGCTTGATTATGAGGATCAATTCTTTTGTCAAATTCTTCTTTCCAAACACCTTTTGCTTGTCTAGCTATTTTTATACCTTTTAATTGTTCAATAGGAATTTTAGGTATATTAACATTTAAACAAGTCATTGGTGGTAGTCCATATTGTATAACATTTTCTAACATTCGTTTTACTACATGTTTCGAAGCGGTAAAGTCGGGGTTTTTGCTATAATCGAGTAGAGAAAAACCTATTGCGGGTATTCCGTTTAAGCATGCTTCTATTACAGCTCCCATGGTTCCAGAATAAATTACACTGATGGATGAATTACTGCCATGATTTATTCCCGAAACTACAAAATCGGGTTTTCTATCTAAAACCTTGTTTAGTGCTAATTTTATTGAATCTACTGGTGTGCCAGAGCATGCATACAAACTAACATTCTCATCTTTTTTTATTAAATTTAAACGAATTGGAAGGTTTATTGTAATTGCATGTGATTTTCCCGATTCGCCTTTTTCCGGAACAACAGCTACTACTTTGCCGTATGGTGCAACAGTTTCTATCAATGCAGCTAATCCTGTAGCCAGATAACCATCGTCGTTGCACACTAAAATTAATCGCTCTTTAGATAAAGTCATTTCTTTTTTTCGCAAAGATATAAGTAAAATTTTAATTCTTTATTTTAACATTAAATTTATAGCGACAAAATATATTGTAACGATACATTTCTTGGTGGTCTTATGTCGCCAGGTCTTCCCATATATTCAGCATTAAACAAATTTTTTACTACTAACGATAATTTGCTATTTTCGTTAATATTCCACGAAATTCTATAATCGAAATAAATAGTACCTTTATTATTTTTTTGGCGGTATTCGTATAATCCTGGTAATAATTCAATACCTACTCCTGGTCCATCGCCCATTAAATCTTCAAAAGCAAGATCAATGTTTATTATACGACTATGATAAATCATACTAATTCCTGTAGATATTTTTTCAAAGTCGAGTTGAAAATCGGCTTTTAGCGAATGAAAATAACGATATTTTAATATATTTGATTTTGTACTTTTAAGTGTGTCTTTTAAATTCAAATCTCTTGGGTCGGTATAAGTATAACCAGCCAATAAAGTTGCCGGGATACCAAAAAATGAGCCTTGCCCGGTAAAAGTTGCATCAAACCCTATAATTTTAGCACTTCCTACGTTTTGCGATTGAAAGCCTAATGCCTTAAAGCCATATTGACCTATAACCATTAAATCTGCAGGATCGTTTAAATTTAATGGGCGAAAAGTTGTGGGATGATAAAAACCAAAAGTATATTCCATCATTTTGGTATATTCTTGCCAAAAAGCAGAGATATCTAAATACCCATTCCAGTTCGATATTTTTAAACCTTGTTTAATACCAACTTCGGTACTCCATCCAGTTTCGGGTTTTAAATAAGGGTTAGGAAAAATGTTTAGTGCCCCAACGTTTGTATATGTATATTTTTCTGCAACAGTTGGGAATCGGTAACCTTGACCAAACGATGCTCTTAGAAACGTATATTCAAAAAGCTGGTAATTGGCACCAAATCTTAATACAGGTTGAACAGGTATTTCTTTAATAGTATCGCCTGCTATTACCGACTTGCTTTCTTTACTGTCTATTCTAAAATATTCGGCACGTAACCCCGATGAAAGATTAAGTTTTTTAAATAGTTTTTTATCAAATTGTCCGAATATGGCAATATTGGTGGCATCGTGTTTATCGAAAAGCCTTCCAAATACAGTGTTATAACTGTGTAAAATGCCTAAAGTCATTGAAAAACCTTCTTTTATTTGTCGTTGAAATTGATATTCTGAATAATATTGCGACGAATTACTATTTTTTGCTGTGTCAGATGGAACATTGTTTTTTACATAGAAATATCTTGTTTTTAAGCTGTGTTTATTTTTTTCGGAAGAATAAAACGTAAAATATGGGTCGAAATTTATACGTGTTCCAATGTTTCTTGTTGTAGAGCTTAAATCTTGCCGCCATGCACCAGAATCAGCATTTTTCCATAAAAAAAACTCTGTTTTGTCCATTGTCATAAAATTGCCATTTAGTCCTAATGTTATACCTTGGTTTTTTGGAAAACGATAACGTAAATTAAAATTTCCTCTGAGTCGTTCTTCTGTTTCGTATTGTCGGTAACCATTATCGCTAAAACCATGTGCACCAATAACTATATCGAAATTTTTAATACGTTGCATGTGAAATATATTGCTACCTAAAAATAAAGGTTGTGTTTCGCCCCACCATTTAAGTTCTTTGCGTTTTGGATTCATATAAAAGCCGTTGTAAATAGTAACCTTTGTTTCTGGTTTTAATTTAGGATATGCTGTTCTAACGTTTATTACTCCATTTAATGCAGACGAACCAAACAATGCTGATGCCGCTCCTTTTACTACTTCTATTTGCGAAACGTTTTCAATAGGTAAATAATTCCATTTAATATCGCCTGCATCGGGTGATATTAATGGCATATCGTCAACTAATAGTAAAACACGGCTTCCTGCACCATAGCTGTATCCGCTACCACCTCTAATACTTGGTTGATCACTTATTATATCAACGCCCGGAATACGATTTATTGCTGCATCCATAGTAACAACGTTATTGTTTTCGAGAAGTTTGGGTTTAATAACTTCCATTGATACAGTTACTTCAGACAATCGCTGTTCAAATTTAGATGCACTAACAACAATTTCATCAATTAGTTGAACATCTTCTTCTAAAAATACATTTAATTTTATTTCTTCATCGGGTTTTATAAAAACTAGTTGTTTTAGTGTTTTGTATCCTATGTATATAAAACTTATGGTTTGTTTTCCAATGCTATTGGTTTTGAATGTAAAATAGCCATTTGCATCTGACGCAGAGCCAGATTTGTCGTCTAAAACAATATTTACACCAGGTAAAGGTTCCTGGGTTTTTTTATCACGAACAACACCAGAAATGATCCCGTTTTGTGCAAAAAATGAAAAAAAATTTAATTGAAACAACAAAATAATGAATAAATTTCTCATCAATCATTAAATTTAAAATTTAATGCAAATGTAAAATTTAATATTTATTAAAATTATGACAACATTTATTTAACAAACCATTCTAAAGTTCATAAATATACTTGAGCATTTTTTATTTTATAAAAAAATAATTGTGTATCAAAAAAATGATTATCTTTGCGGGCTAAAATTTTAAGTATAATTAAATAACATAATGTCTAACCATTAAAAAAACTAAAATTAAATGGCAAAAAAAGAAAAACTTCAAGAAGTAGAAGAACAAGAAAAAGCTTTATCAAATTTATCAAATTTAAAAAATCAGAGCTTATTAGATGAAATTGCACCAGAAGAATTACCTGCAATTAAGGAAGAAAGTATTGAAAATTTTCATCACGAGGGCGATCCTATTGTTTTAAAAAAATCGCAAGATGATTTAGAAAGTTTTGACTGGGAAAGAATCGGTAAAAAAGATTCTGTTTATAAGCATGAAGAAAAAAAACAACTAGAAGAAATTTATTTTAAAACACTTTCTACAATTGTTGAAAATGAAGTAATTGAAGGGACTGTTGTTGCAATGAATAAACGCGAGGTTGTGGTTAATATTGGTTACAAGTCGGAAGGTGTTATTAGTTTAAACGAATTTCGTTATAATCCTGATTTAAAAGTTGGCGACAAAGTAGAAGTATTGGTTGAAACTCAAGAAGACCCTAACGGTCAATTGGTTTTATCGCATAAAAAAGCACGTGCTTTAAAATCGTGGGATAGAGTTAACGAGGCTTATAATAATGACGAAGTTGTAAAAGGATATATTAAATGCCGTACAAAAGGCGGAATGATTGTAGATGTATTTGGAATAGAAGCATTCTTACCAGGTTCGCAAATAGACGTTAAGCCAATTCGCGATTACGATGTGTTTGTTAATAAAACAATGGAATTTAAGATTGTAAAAATAAACCATGAATTTAAAAACGTTGTTGTATCACATAAAGCACTTATTGAGGAAGAATTAGAAGCACAAAAACGCGATATTATTGCAAAATTAGAAAAAGGACAAGTACTTGAAGGTACTGTTAAGAATATAACTTCTTATGGTGTATTTATTGATTTGGGTGGCATAGATGGCTTAATTCATATTACAGACCTTAGCTGGGGAAGAATAAATCATCCAGAGGAAATTGTTCAGTTAGACCAGAAGATAAATGTTGTTATCCTTGATTTTGATGATGATAAAAAACGTATAGCATTAGGTTTAAAACAATTAACTCCACATCCCTGGGATTCGCTCGATCCTAATCTTAAAGTTGGAGATAAAGTAAAAGGTAAAATAGTTGTTTTAGCCGACTATGGTGCTTTCTTAGAAATAGCACCTGGTGTAGAAGGGTTAATACATGTATCAGAAATGTCATGGTCTCAACATTTACGTAGTGCACAAGATTTTCTTAAAGTAGGCGACGAGGTAGAAGCTATAATATTGACTTTAGACCGTGAAGAACGTAAAATGTCGCTCGGTATTAAACAGTTAAAACCCGATCCTTGGACAGATATAGAAAAGAAATATCCGGTAAATAGCAAACATAAAGGTATAGTTCGCAACTTTACCAATTTTGGTGTATTTGTAGAATTAGAAGAAGGAATAGACGGATTAATTCATATTAGTGATTTGTCGTGGACAAAGAAAATTAAACATCCTGCCGAATTTTGTAATATTGGCGATGAATTAGATGTTGTTATTCTCGAAATAGACAAAGAAAACCGTCGTTTAAGTTTAGGGCATAAACAAGTTGAAGAAAATCCATGGGACGTATTCGAAACAATATTCACAGTTGGCTCTATTCATGAAGGAACAATTATTTCTATTAACGACAAAAATGCTGTTATTGCTTTACCATACGGTGTTGAAGGAAACGCTACATTAAAAAATATTGTTAAGGAAGATGGTACCAGCCTAAAAGTTGATGATAAAGCAGAATTTAAAGTAATAGAGTTTTCTAAAGAGAATAAGAAAATAGTAGTTTCTCATACACGTATTTTCGAGGATGCAAAAAAAGAAGCAAAGCAAGAAACTAAGAAAAAAACGGCAAAAAAAGAAAAGAAAGAAGCTACAAAAGTCGAAAAAACTACACTTGGCGATATTGCCGATTTGGCTGCATTAAAAGATCAACTTCAAAAAAATGAAAATATTAAAAAAAAATCTAAATAATTAAAATTCCATAAAAAATTTGTATATTTACAGCATGGAATTTAGTATAGAAAAAAAAGAGAATTACACCTTAGTAAAGGTACTGGTTGAAAAGCTAGATACTCACATAGCACCGGCTTTAAAATCGGAGCTTGTGCTTATTGCTGGTAGTGGCGAAAAAAATATAATACTCGATTTAAGCGTATGTCGTTATTGCGATTCAAGTGGGTTGAGTGCTATTCTTGTGGCTAATCGTCTTTGTAAAAATGCTAATGGCACTTTTGTATTAACAGGATTACAACCTGCTGTTGATCGTTTAATTACAATTTCTCAACTCGATACAGTACTTAATATTTCGAGACTACCAGAAAAGGCTCCAGAGCTTATAAATAAAGACTAAAAAAGTCTTAATTTGAAAACCTTTACCCTTACTGTCTTAGGTACAAGTTCAGCAGTACCTACTTCGAAAAGTTATACAAGTGCTCATGTGCTTAAAGTATGTGAGCACTTTTATTTATTCGATTGTGGAGAAGCTACACAAATAAGAATAAGACAGGAAAAAATTCCATTATCAAAATTATACCATATTTTCATAAGTCATTTACACGGCGATCATTTTTTTGGTTTATTTGGCTTGCTTTCATCGTTTAATTTATATCAATCTATTAAAGACGTGCATATATATGCACATAAACCTCTTAAAGAAATTATAAAAACTGTTTTACAAACAGAAAATTTATCGTTTAATATTCATTTTCATGAAATACCACCCGAAAAATTATGTCAAATATATGAAGATAAATATGTTATTATTTCTTCTTTACCTCTTAAACATCGTATTCCAACAGCTGCATTTATAGTTAAACAAAAACAAAACCTTTTAAAAATAAAAAAAGAAAAAATCCAAGAATATGAATTAAGTATTAAGGATATAGTTAAAATAAAACAAGGAAACGATTACATTACAAATGAAGGAAAAATTATTCCGAACGAAATTTTTACATATCCACCCGAAAAGCCTAAAATATATGCTTATATAACCGATACAATATTCGATGAATCAATTGTACCACATATTTTTGAAGCAGATGTGTTATATCATGAAGCAACTTTTACTAATGAAAATAAAGAAATAGCTTTGCATTGTGGGCATTCAACTGCTTTACAAGCTGCAACAATTGCTAAGTTGGCTAATGTACAAAAGCTAATAATTGGTCATTTTTCAACCCGGTATAAAAACAGAACTGTTTTTCTTGAAGAAGCAAAGCAAATATTTCCTAATACAATCCTTGCGGAAGAAGGATTAACTATTGAATTTTAACTATGAAAATACTTATAACCATACCAACATCATTTGAGATACATCAAACGTTTTACAAAATTTTGAAACAAAAATATAATTGCGAGTTGATTACTTCAGGAATAGGAATGGTAAATACAACATTTACTTTAACAAAATACTTGCAAATAAACAAAGTTGATTATATCGTTCATGGAGGGATAGCCGGTTCTTTTAAGCAAAATTTACAAATAGGGAGTGTAGTTCAGGTTGTAGAAGATATTTTTGCCGACTTTGGAATAAACGAAAATAGCAACATAATTCATGCATCCGAAATATTTAATGAACATGAATGGTATAAAAATGAAGTATTCGATAAAATTAATATTCAGCAAGCAAAAGGAATTACTGTAAATAACGTTACTGCTTGCAATAAAACGAAGTGTTTTTACATAAACAAGTATAATGCTGATATAGAAACAATGGAAAATGCAGCAGTGTTTTATGTTTGCGAAAAATTACAAGTGCCATTTATATCTATACGTTCAGTTTCTAATTATGTTGGTGATAGAAATAAACAAAATTGGAATGTACAATTAGCAGTTGAAAATTTATGGTTAATTTTGAAACAAATAATCGAAAAGCTAAATGAATAATTTGCTGATACATCTTTCAACTTGTCCAAACGATACATTTATGCTCGATGCTTTAATTAACAAACGTTATAAAGATTTTAACACATTTAATATTAAATACGTATTTAACGACATAAAAACGTTAAATTATTTGGCCGAACAAAATGTAGCAGATGTAACAAAGTTAAGTGTTTATGCTGTAGCAAAACTTTTAGATAAATATCAGATACTAACATCTGGTGCTGCAATTGGTTATGGAAACGGACCTTTAATTGTTTCAAAACGCAAAATTTATCCCGACGAAATACCTTTTGTTAAAATTGGAATTCCTGGATTTAATACTACTGCTTATGCTCTTTTATGTCTTTTTTTTAAACCTCAAATAGCTTGTAATGAATATTTTTTTTACGAAATAGAACAAGCAATATTAGATAACGAAGTGGATGCAGGGCTTATTATCCACGAAACACGGTTTACATACAAGGAAAAAGGTTTAAAAAAAATTGTAGATTTAGGCAATATATGGGAAGAAAAATATAATTTACCTTTACCTTTAGGTGTTTTTGCAATAAAAAATTCTCTTCCAAGCGACACAAAAAAAACTATAAACGAAGCAATAAAAAAAAGTATAATTTTTGCTAATGAAAATTATTCTAAAACTTTCGATTTTGTTGAAAAATATGCACAGGTAAAAAAACAAGAAGTTATACAACAACACATTAGAACTTATGTTAATGATTTTTCAATTTGTTTAACAGAAACTGGAAAAAAATCTATTATCACTTTTTTAAACGAAATACAAAATATAGGTTTAATAGATAAAGAATTAAATTTAGATAATATTTTTATCGAATAAAATACAAATATGAAAAACAATCTCATTACATTGCGAAGAGTAACACCAAGATGGATAATTTTTTTAATAGATATTTTTGTATGTTTTGTTTCGTTGCATATAGCTTATTTGGTAAGATTTAACTTTGTTATTCCACTTCACGAATGGTTGCTGTATGTGAAATATGTAATACCTATTGTTATTGTTGTAAGAGCGCTTTCTTTTATATTAAGCAAATCTTATGCTGGAATTATTAGATATACAGGAATAGAAGATTCTATTAGACTATTAAAAATATTAACAATTGGTTCTCTTACTTTTGTTTTTATAAACGTTATTACATTTCAATTGCAGGGTATATTCATAGTTCCTTTTTCTATTATTATTATAGAATTTTTGTTATCGGTTTTTTTATTAGTTTTTTTGCGATTGTTTATCAAAATGTTTTATTTCGAATCAATTCACTCTAAATCTATAAGAACAAATATAGCAATTATAGGAAGAGATACACTTGCTATATCGGTAAAACGTAGTTTAGATAACGATATTAGCGTAAATTATAGAGTTTTAGCCTTTTTCGATACAACAAATTTTAATAAAGGACTTAGTATAGAAGGTATAAAAATATTTCCTCTTTCCGATTTTGAAAATGTAGTTAAGAAGTATGCTATACAAACAGTTATAATTGCCGACGAAAAACTAAGTAAAATAAGAAAAAAAGAGATTAGCGAACTTGCATTAAGCCTTAATTTAAAAGTTTTTGAAGTTCCATCTTTAAAAACATGGATAAATAATGAGTTAAGCATTAATCAATTGAAACAAATAAAAATTGAAGATTTGCTCGAAAGAGAAGTAATACAACTCGGCAAGGAAAATATTAGTAAACAAATTAAAGACAAGGTAGTAATGGTTACAGGTGCTGCAGGCTCTATAGGTAAAGAAATAGTTATTCAGCTTACTCAATTTAAGCCACAAATAATTATTTTGTACGATCAGGCAGAGAGTCCTATGTACGATTTAGTTTTAGAATTAGAAGAGAAATATTTTTTCAATAAATACAAATACATTATTGGCGATATAACCAACGAAAAACGTCTCGAGTATATTATACAACGTTATAAACCAAATGTAATATATCATGCGGCTGCGTATAAACATGTGCCAGTTATGGAAAACAATCCGGCAGAAGCTATATTAACTAATGTTAAAGGAACTGTAATTTTAGCCAATTTAGCACATCGTTACGAAGTTGATCGCTTTGTAATGATTTCGACCGATAAAGCGGTCAATCCAACAAATGTTATGGGAGCATCTAAACGTATAGCTGAAATATATTGTCAGGCACTTGGAAAAGTTTCTAAAACCAAATTTATTACAACGCGTTTTGGTAATGTGCTTGGTTCTACAGGTTCGGTAATTCCACGTTTCCGACAACAAATAGAGCAAGGTGGACCTGTTACGGTTACACATCCAGAAATAACACGATATTTTATGACTATTCCCGAAGCATGTCAATTAGTACTTGAAGCAGGAGCTATGGGAAATGGAAACGAAATATTTATATTCGATATGGGAAAACCTGTTAAAATATTAGATTTAGCTGTTAAAATGATCCGATTGGCTGGTTTACAGGAATATAAAGATATTCAAATTAAATTTATAGGCTTGCGACCAGGTGAAAAAATTTATGAAGAATTGCTACACAATAAAGAAAATACTATTCCTACATATCATCCACTTATAATGATTGCTAAGGTTGCAGATGTTAATTTCGAAGAAGTTAAAATTAAAATACAAGAACTTTTAGATTCTATCGAAACTTACGACAATTATAAGATAGTATCGCTTATGAAAGAAATTGTTCCAGAGTTTAAGAGCAAAAATTCTATATTCGAAAATTTAGATAAAAATTAATTCCTATTATTTATTAGAAGCATTGTTGCTAATTAGAACTTGACGAAATTTGCAATTTAATTCGATTTAAGCATGATTTATATTTTTGGTCATAATACAGCTACAATTTTTTTTACAATCACTTATGCTTATCAGTGTGTCTCTGTGGTGAGAAAAAAACAGAAAGCAATATTATAAAAAATGTTTTTTTTTTTCGCTTTTATAATGTATGGTTGTTTTATTTAACAAATAATACTACAGCAAGTTGTTAAAAAAACAATTGTTTATATGCTAATAATCTTGAATGAATTAAATTAAAATGCAAATTTTTTTAAAAACGAAAAAAAATAATTATCTTTGCATCGGGCAAGTCTTATACGACCAGCTCCCTTCAAACTCCCCCAGGTTCGGAAGGAAGCAAGGGTAGAAGGTTGTAGCGGTGCGATATAAGGAGCTTGCCCTTATTTTTTTTTATACCATACAATAAATTAAGAAAAGTTTAGTTATTTTGCATAGTTTTTCTATGAAAAAAATTTTATTCATAATAACCATTATAATTATTATTATTTCTGCTTGTACAACTAAAAAAAATACATTTGTTACTCGTTTCTACCATAACTTAACCTCTCATTACAATGCATATTTCAATGGTAACGAAGCTTATAAACAGGGAATAAAAAAAATAAACTCTAATCCTCAAGATAATTTTTCACTTATTTTGAACGTTTTCCCTATAATCAACGAAGATGCCAATAAACAAGCAAGTTCCGATATGGAACGAGCAAAAGAAAAAGCCGCAATAGTTATAAAAAAACATTCTATTACAGTAAAGCCCGAGAGAAAAAAAGGCAACTTAACCCAAAAACAAAAAGACTTTTATAACAGAACAGAGTTTTGCAACTGGGTCCCCGATAGCTGGTTAATGCACGGAAAAGCAAATTTTGTTAATCACGATTGGTATGCAGCCGAAGAAAATTTCGAATACATAGTTAAAGAATATTCATGGGACCCAATTAAATACGAAGCTGCTATTTGGCTGGCATTAACTTACGTCCAGCTTACTAAGTTCGACGATTCAAAAGCTATACTCGATAGAGCCGATGGCGACAAAGATTTCCCTTCTAAACTTAAAAAATTTCTTTATCAATCATACGTACAACTTCATATTAAACAACAAAATTACTCTGAAGCTATAACTAAGCTCATTACAGCTATAAAATTAACAAAAAAACGACAGGAAAAAGCTCGCTTATACTATATTTTAGCTCAGCTCTATCAATTAAATAATAATTTTAGTCAAGCAACAAAAGCATATACTTATGCTATAAAATATAGCAATCGCTACGAAATGGTTTTTAATGCTCAAATAAACAGGGCAACGTGTTTTGAAGGGACTAATGCCGAATATCTTCGAAAAGAGCTTTTTAAAATGTTAAAAGACGACAAGAACATTGATTATTACGATCAAATATATTATGCTATAGCCAATTTATATAGTAAAGAAAATCAACAGTCAGAGGCAATTAAATATTATCGCTTAAGTATTCAAAACAACAAATCAAACAGTAATCAAAAAGCACTAACATATATTGCTTTAGGTGATATGTATTTTAATTTGAAAAATTATGTCAATGCACAAGCTTATTACGATTCGTCAATTACATTACTAAGTCATGAACATCCACAATACAAACGTGTAGAAAAATTAGCTACAAGCTTAGAAACACTTGCGCAAAATTTAAAAATTATTCATGAAGAAGATAGCTTACAATATCTTGCTAAATTGCCAGAAAAGGAACGAAATAAAATAATAGATGAAATTATCCAAAAAATTTTAGACGAAGAAAGACGCAAGCAGGAGGAACAGCAGCAAGAAGCACAGAATATTTTATTTATGAATCAACAAAACTTGAATCCACTTTCTAATCAAAATCAAGGAGGAAAATGGTATTTTTATAATCCTTCGGCATTAGCATTAGGGGCAGCAGAGTTTAAAAGAAAATGGGGAACACGAAAACTCGAAGACGATTGGCGACGGAAAAATAAATCGGTAGTTTTAGCATCTCTTTCAGAGGAAACTACTGAAAATATTACATCTCAAAATCAACAGGCAGCTAACCTTAATCCGAAGCAACGCGAATATTATTTAAAAAATTTACCTTTAACAGATTCTTTGATGAATATTTCTAATAAACGAATAGAAGAAGCATTATTCAAATCGGGCGAGGCAGCAATGAACCAAATAGAAGATTTTCATTTGGCTATTAAACAATTTATTACATTAATAGATCGCTTCCCCGATACAAAATACAAGCTAATTGCATATTATGATTTATATCGTTTAAACATTAAAATAGGAAAAGAAGATGTTGCTAATTTGTATAAAAACAAAATAATTCAAGAATTTCCAGTAAGCAAATATGCACAATTACTAACTAACCCTAATTATTTAAAAGAACTTGAAGCAAAAAACAATCGCATTAAGAGCTTATACGAAGAAGCATATTACTCTTTTAAAGATGATGACTTTAGTTCTGTTTTCAGAAACTTTAGAATTGCAGATTCGCTTTATAACGATAGTCCTATATATGTAAAATTCAGGCTATTGAGAGCTTTAACAATTGGGAAAACTGGAAATTTTAACGAGTATAAAACAGAACTAACTAATATTATTGAAAAATATCCAGGAACACAAGAAAAACAGCATGCCGAATTTTTGTTAGCTACAATAAATAATTACGATCCAACTTATTTGGCTTCATTAAAACAACAAAGTTCCTCTAATAAGCTGCAAGCCAATAATACCAGTATGGCAAATAATAACGAAAAAACGAATCAAAAGCTAAACAACGAGCCTGTTAAAGAAGAAGCAGACGATCCGATGTTTACATTCAACGAAAATGATAACTGCCAGTTATTAATTTTGTTAGATAAAAATGCCGACATAAATCGTTTAAAATATAATTTGTTCGGATACAATATTGATTACTTTAGCATGTTCGATTTTCAGATTTTAACAGGTATATGGAATGACAAATATTACTATTTAAAGGTTTTTCCTTTTACAAATTATACCGAGGCTGTTAAATATTATAAACATGTAAACAAGCACACAGACATTGTTTTTCGCAACATCAACGATAAACATTATCAGTTTTTTGTAATATCTGATGCAAATTACGTTAAACTTCAATCAACAGGCGAAATAGAACGTTATCAAAAGTTTTTCAGAAAAAAATATCTTAAAAAGAAACAACAATAAAAATCATGAATAAAACATTGCAAATCTTATGGGTTGATGATGAAATAGATTTGCTAAAACCATACTTTGTTTTTCTTAAAGAAAAAGGATACGATATACTTTATTGTTCTAATGGAACCGATGCACTTCAAATAGTAAATAATAATGCAATTGATATAGTTATTTTAGATGAAAACATGCCAGGATTAAGCGGTTTGCAAGTATTAGACGAGTTGAAACGTGTAAAGCCACTCTTACCTGTTATTATGGTTACTAAAAGCGAAGAAGAAAACATTATGGATAGTGCTTTAGGTTCTAATATAGCCGATTACCTAATAAAACCGGTTAACCCCAAGCAGTTATTACTTGCTATTAAAAAGATAGTTGAAAAAGAGCGTTTAGTAAGCGAAAAATCGGTGTCGCAGTATTTAACAGAGTTCAATAAACTTTCGCAGCAAATACAGTTTGCTAAGTCTATTGACGATTGGAAAGAAATATATACAAAACTTACTTTTTTCGACGAACAATTAGAACATGCTAACGAACAAACAATGATACAATTGCTTCATACGCAATATAAAGAAGCAAACCAGCTTTTTGGTAAATATATTAAAACTACATATCAGACGTGGTTCGATGGTACATCTACGCAAAAACCAATTTTGTCGGCAAACTTATTACAAAAAAAATTTTTTCCTATTGTTCAAAATACAAAACGAATAGTTTTAATACTCATAGATAACTTAAGGTACGACCATTGGTTAGCTATATCAAAACACATATTCCCTTATTACAATATAGAAACAGATTTGTATGTTTCTATACTTCCAACTGCTACTTCGTATTCTCGTAATGCTATATTTTCAGGGCTAATGCCTTCCGAAATAGAAAAAATTTTCCCCGAAATATGGTTAAACGATGATGACGAAGGATTGAAAAACCAATACGAAGAAGAATTGTTTTTTCGACATTGTAAGCGTTTAGGAATTAAGGAGCCTTTTTTCTTTAAGAAAATTATAACCAATTACGAAGGTAAAAATTTTTTAAACGAGTTACCTAATATTTTTCAGAAATACAACAATGGTGTAATAATTTATAATTTTATAGATATATTGTCGCATTCGCAAACCGAGTCGAAAACAGTAAAAGAACTTTCCGATACAGATTTATCTTATAAAAGTATTGTAAGTTCTTGGTTCGAACATAGTCCACTATTCGAAATAATAAAAAAATTGCAAGAATACGAATGCCATCTATTTATAACAACCGACCACGGTTCCATTCGTGTAGAAAACCCTGTAAAAGTTATAGGAGAAAAAAATATTACAACCAATTTGCGGTATAAGCAAGGAAAAAACATGAATTATCCTGCAAAAGAAGTTATTGAATTTAAAAACCCTCAAAGCGTTTTTTTACCAAAAACAAATGTTGCTGCTACGTACATTTTTGCCTTGAATAACGATTATTTTGTTTACCCCAATAATTATAATCAGTATGTTAAAATGTTTCGAAATACTTATCAGCACGGTGGTGTAAGTTTAGACGAAATGCTAATTCCTTATGCTATTTTAAGTCCTAAAAAATGATACTCTTAGATTACACAAACTTATCAGATATTGAAAGAACAGCTCAACAAATGCTTTTTTTGGCAAAAAACTACAAAATTTGGGCTTTTTATGGTGAAATGGGAAGCGGAAAAACTACTATTATTGCCGAATTAGTACGTCAATTAAATTCAATTATAGAAGCAACAAGTCCAACATTTTCAATCGTAAACGAATATCCTACCAAAAAAGGAACATCTGTTTTTCATTTCGATTTCTACCGGATTAAAGATATAAAGGAATTAATGGAAATAGGAATAGAAGAATATATAGAGCAAGCAGAATACATTTTTATAGAATGGCCACAAATTTTTGAACCTATTTTAAATTATTATAATTATCTTAAAATTGAACTAATTTTGGATGAAGCAGGTAACCGACGGATGAATTTATACGTATAATATTTTAAAATTTTTTTATCATGGCACAACGAAAAACCAATATTAGAACAGAAACTTTAAGAGTAACAGAACTATTAACTCAAGAAGAAAAACTTGCAATACGTAGTCAGTCGAAACGATTTGTTATAGGTATTCCTAAAGAAGAAAGTAATGAAGAAAATCGTATAGCTCTTACGCCTTTAACAGTTGATTTACTTGTAAATAACGGGCATGAAGTAATTATACAATCCAACTCTGGTAAAGCAGCAAATTTTTACGATCATCAATTTAGCGAAGCAGGCGCTATTATTGTTCAGAATAAAGAAGAAGTTTTTACACAATCAGATATTATTTTAAAAGTTTCGCCACTTACCGATGCAGAAGTTGGCTTGATGCACGAAGGACAAATATTACTTTCTATTTTACACGTTTATACAAAAACAAGAGATTATATACAACGCCTTTGTCAAAAAAGAATTTCTTGTATAGCTTTCGAATATTTAAAAGATGATAATAATTGTTATCCAATAGTACGTTCTATGAGCGAAATTGCTGGTAGTACTTCAATTCTTATAGCAGCAGAGTATTTAAGCAATGCTCATCGTGGTAAAGGCGAAATGTTAGGAGGAATTACCGGCGTTAACCCTTCCGAAGTTGTTATTGTTGGTGCTGGTACAGCAGGTGAATATGCTGCACGTACAGCATTAGGACTTGGAGCTATTGTAAAAATTTTCGACACTTCGGCGTATAAACTTAAACGATTGCAAAATAATTTAGGACAAAGAATTTATACTTCCGTTATACATCCAGTTGTGCTAGCTAATGCTTTAAAAACAGCAGATGTCCTCATAGGAGCATTACGAATGCTCGAAAACAGACCACAATTTGTTGTAACCGAAGAAATGGTAAAGCTAATGAAAAAAGGAAGTGTAATAGTAGATATTAGCATCGACCAAGGTGGATGTATCGAAACTTCTCGATTAACAACACATCAAAATCCTGTATTCGAAAAATATGGAGTTATTCACTATTGTGTACCGAATATACCTTCGCGCGTTGCTCGAACAGCTTCTTATGCTTTAAGTAATATACTTGCACCATTTATATTAGAACTTGGTAGAGCTGGCAGCATTACTCAATTAGCTAAGCAAAATTTAGGATATCGTAACGGTATTTATGTTTATAATGGTATGGTTACTCATCAATTCATAGGAGAATTATTCGATTTACAATATAAACCTATGGAGCTTATTCTTGCTGCATTCTAAAATTTCATTTATGCTACCTAAAAATTATATTTTTAATTTGTGATAATAAGCAATTTTTGAGAAGCTAATTATTAGTCAATTATTAATATGATAGGTAATTGATTGTTAATGAATTAATATTATTTTTAGTAAAAATTTTGCAAGATTAAGATCCATAAAAATTGCAATTTTTTTAAAGAACACAGAGCATTTTCTCTGTGAACTCTGTGGTTAATAAAGAAAAATATAAATTGACTTTTAAATAAACAACTAATTACCACCTATATTTGCTAATAATAATTTAACCTGATAATTTTTAGGCTAAGTGATGATAAACATCATAAAAATTAAGTTTAATAGTAAAAAAATTTGCATATAAAAAAGAATTTATGCAAAAAATTGAAAAACACCCAATTTTAGAAGTTCCAAAAGCTGAAAAAATTTCATTCTATTATAATGGAAAAACTATTGTTGCAGAAAAAGGTTTTACTATAGCGGCAGCTCTTCATCAAGCAGGATATCCTGTTCATAGTCATAGCTTAGATAACCGTAACAGGAGTCTTGAGTGTGGAATAGGTAAGTGTGGAGCTTGCGAAATGCTTGTTGATGGCGTAATACGTAGAATATGTATAACTAAAGTAGATAATGTTAAAGAAATTAATGAAATACCAAAAAATTATCAACCAGCAGTTATTCCTTTAAAAAATGAAAATCCAATAAATGTTTATAAAACACAGGTTGCAATTATAGGAGCAGGTCCTGCAGGATTGGCTGCACGCGAAGTATTAAATGCCTATGGAGTTAATTGTATTGTTATAGATAATAATTCTCGCATAGGAGGTCAGTTTATTATGCAAACCCACCAATTTTTCTTTTTCGAAAAAGAAAAAAAATATGGTGGGATGAGAGGATTTGATATTGCCGAAACCCTTGCAGGAAAAAGCCGTGAAGGAATTTTCTTAAATTCTACCGTATGGGACATATTAGAAGGGAAACGTCTTGCAGTTAAGAATATAGTAACCGAAGAAATATATTATGTAGAAGCCGATGTTCTGATTGTAGCAACAGGTGCAGTACCATTTATGCCTACTTTTGAAAATGACGATGTTCCAGGTGTATATACGGCTGCAGTTGTTCAAAAAATGATGAATAATGAATTTACTTTGCTTGGTAAAAGAATTTTAACCGTAGGTGCCGGAAATATTGGTTATCTTACATCGTATCAGTTGATGCAGGCAGGAGCTAAAGTTGTTGCAATTATCGAGGCACAAAATAAAGAAGGAGGATTTCCCGTTCAAGCAAACAGAGTTAGAAGATTAGGTATCCCTATTCTTACCTCACATATCTTACTCAAGGCTCTACCTAATAAAGATTATACTGGTATTGTAGGAGCTGTTATAGCAGAATGTAAAAATTTTCAGCCAATAGCTGGAACAGAAAAAGTAATAGAAGGAATTGATGCTATAAATATATGTACAGGTTTGGTACCCGACGACCAATTGCTGATTAAAGGATACGAAGTTTTTGGACGAATGTGTTTTGGAGTGGGAGATGCTATTCGCATAGGTGAAGGTACAAGTGCTGTTTTAAGAGGAAAACAAGCAGCATACGAAGTACTCGATATTCTTTCTGTTAGGTATAATTATAATACTTACCTCGAAATATCAAAAGAATATATAGATTCGCAACAACATCCTGTGAAGATAATAGATAAGCCTTTCTATCCAGAAAAAGAACGTTTAAAAAAACCTTTTGTTTTGATAGATTGTTTATATGGTTTTGCTTGTAACCCTTGTGCTTTTTCTTGCCCACACAATGCTATTACAAAATCATCAACCAGTACTGTTCCAGAAATAGATTTTAATAAATGCGTTGGCTGTATGGATTGTGTTTATCAGTGTCCTGGATTAGCTATTTTTGGATACAATATAAATAAAAATTGGTTGTTTTTACCTATCGAATATTTTGCTGACGAAGGAAAAGTAGTTTTTTTGGTAGATAATAATGGTAAAATATTAGGCGAAGGAATAATTGAAAAAATTTTGTATAAACCTAACAAAACTAATATTGCAAGGGTACGTTCTACAAATTTGGATGGTGAATCTTTAACTGAAGTAAGAGGATTTATTATAAAAGAAGATTATCCCGAACCTTTAAATTTAAAACCTTTTGAAGGAGCTGTTGAAGAAAAAACTTATGTATGCCATTGCGACGATGTTACAATGGATGAAATACTTAACGAAATTGGGAATAGAAAATATATTTCTGTGGACGAAATTAAACATACAACACGTCTTGGAATGGGAGCTTGCAGAGGTAAACGTTGTATAAAACGTCTTAAACAAGCTATAACAAAATATAATATTCAAATTATTGGCGACGCTACACCACGTGGTCCTCTGTCTAATCAATTAACTATGGGAGAATTATACCCAAAAAACCAAAAAGAAAGATTAATTGTACATCAAAAGCCAAAGAAAATAAAAACTAAAGTTTTGATTGCAGGTGGAGGAATTGCAGGAAGCGCATTGTTTCGATACTTTTCAGAAGCAGGTTTTAATCCTATTATGTTAAATTACGAGAGAGGCGCTTCTTGGCGAAATATTGCAGGAGGAAGACCTGCCTTTACAGTTCCTGAAATATCCGATATAGCTATTCATAATTTAGAAATATTTAAACAATTGCAGCAAATAAAGGATATACATTTTAAGCAAACACGTTATGTTACATTTGCTCACGACGAAGCCACATATAAAGCACTCGAAAAGTCAACAGAATGGAGTGATGCTTATCTTATAGAACCAAAAGATTTTGTGAAAGAAATATCCACAAGTTTTAATCCAAATTTAAATAATTACATTGCAGCACTTATTACAAAAAATTGTTGGCAAGCAACTCCTGGTATTGTAATTGATTTGTTACGTTCAATTGGAGTAGAAAATGGAGGAGAGATATGGGAAGATAGCACTCTACTCGATGTTGAGAAAAATGGAGTTTATAAATCGCTTGTTAAACATCACAATGGCACATATTATCTTGTAGAATCTGAATTATTTGTTAATGCTTTAGGTCCAAGGGCAGAAGAATTTGCTCGAAAACTTGGCATCGAAACAGGTTTATATCCTGTAAAACATCAAGCCTTTATTACTCGTCGTTTGCCGATGCTTGGTTACAATAATCAACCACTCGACATGCTTATTGATAGAAGAAAATACAAAGGTTTTATTGCTGTTTATGGTCAACAATTAGCCGAAACAGGTCAAATTATAGGTTGTGCATCACCAGCAAATGATTATATTGAAACAGATAAAAATTTGAAAGTTAACTCAAAGGATTTCATAGAAATAGTATCAGAAATTTTTGTCAACTGGATTCCACGATTATCATCTGTAGGATTTCAGGCTGTGTGGTCGGGTTATTATGTAGAACCTAGATATATCGTTGATCCGGAATTAGGTTTATTTGCTGGTTTAAGGGGACATGGTTTTATGCTTGGACAGTATTTGGCTAAAATGTATGTAGATAAGATTTTAGGAAAACCTGTTCCATCATATTTTGACCGACTTAAATTAAGTGGCGATGGTTTACCAGAAACTGCTTTTAAATAGGTATTTTTAAAATTTCAATAATACGCTGCCAAACGTCCCAATTTTCATCTCCAAAATGATGATATATGTGTATAAAATTTGGTTTTATGGTTTTATTTCCGTAAAAAAATTGATTTTTAATTTTTGGATGAGGATAAATATCCATTTTGTAAAAATCGGCTATAAAATTAAACTCAGTTGGTAATGTATAATGTTTTTGTAAATTCATTTGAAATATTGTAGCCAATAAAGTTCCTTGATCACGAATTTTCCAATAATTATTTGAAAATATTTTATTTGTGTTATTATGCCACAGTTCCATAAAGTCATAAGAACCGTTGTTAAAAATAAATACACCACCATTCCAATGTTGCCAGTTGGCTGGAACATCTATGTTAAAAGTCTCTTTTAATGCCTGTTGTAAATGATTGCAACGTATAGGTAATATTGCAAGCTGATTATTCTTAGTCCATTGACGTTTGATAAAATTAAAAGTATAGCCGGCTTTTTCTTTAATGCGATTTCTATAAAGTGTTAAGATTGGGTAAGGAAAATTATTTGATACTTCTAATTGTTTTTCTCGAACATTTATACTTATATCATTGGAAATTTTTATTTTACCTACAAGGTAACTTAGAAAAAATTTAAAGCAAAAATGAAATAATTCGTATAAACTTGTATTAATTTTATTTTGTAAAGCAATTATTTTTCTGATTTCTTTTTTTTTGTAATCAGGTGGATAATTAGGGTGCTTAATAATAGAAGCAACAGATTGCTCAAATATAGCATTAGCTGTTTCATTCTTTGCTTTACAATCGCAATTAACCGCTGAAGGACTAAAATACGATAAGGTAGTATGATCTTTAGCAAAAGTAATGGGAGGTACAAAAAAATTAAAAATGCTATTACAATCAGAGTTTAAAGCAATAATATCACTATCTAAATAACAATAAAGCCTTTCTTTTGGAAGTATTTTATGAAGCGATGTTTTTAACCATATACTTGCCTGATGATTTGAAAGAAAAGTGGGGGTTTCAATATCTATTATTATCGAATTATCAATTGATTCTTCGTTTCGTTTTAAATCGGTAACTACAATAATGTCTTGTTTTGTAAATTTTTTTAATGCTTTTATACTAAAATTTAGTATTTTAATATATTCTTTTCCACCACAAACTACGAAAACAAAAGCACAATTTCGGTGTGATGAAACATTCATGGTTTTCTATCTAAACCAAAACTTAAACTGATAACATGGGCATAAAGTGCAGCCGAAACATTACCTATATCGGTAAAAGCATAATCGAAAGCAAAGTTTTTAAATTTAACACCTGCACCTATTGAAGGTTGTATGTTTAGTACATTTTTGCCATTTACGTTAATAATTCTTTGAATATTAAAGATGCCTGTTCTTAAAAAAAACTTTTTCATATAAGAGACTTCTATTCCCAAATGTGGGTCTATGCTTGAAAAATTGCTTTTTATCAGGGTATTTCTTTTTTTATCAAATGTAAAATCGGCATTAACCTCACCTAAAAGTGAAAATTTTTCATTTATATAGTATTCGTATGCAATACCGCTAATTATTCGTGGGCGTGTTATTTCTAATCCGTTTTGAGGAATTTCATTACCTGTTTTAATAAAAGCATCTTCAAAAGTTTCGGTATTGTAGCTCCAAGCATTAAATGTAGAAGTTGCATCTCTTAAAGTAGCTCCAATTGTTAGCGATTTATAAAAATAACGTGCCGAAATATCGAAGCCAAATCCCCAAGCCGAAGCAAACTCGCCAACAATACGGCGAATTACTTTTAAATTACCACCTAAATGTATATTTGGATATTTAGGAATAATTCGTGCATAGCTAAATAATAAAGCATAATCGGCTATAGAAAAAGATTTAAGTTTAGAAAAATCAAAATTACCATTAGCATCAATAATATCAAGAGTATTGGGAATATCATCTACGCCAAAGCGTATAATACTTAAACCAAAAATGGAAGAATCTGAATTTTTTATTGCTACAGCACCAAAATCATATTTTGCTAAGCCACCAAAATACGATGAGTGCATCAAGCCTAAATTTAAGTTGTTTTGTAAAAACAATAAACCGGCAGGGTTCCAGTAGCCCGATGTTATATCTTGCGAGCTTGCTACAACAGAATTTCCCAAAGATAAAGCTCTACCCCCAACACCTATTTGTAAAAATTCGTTGCTATACTTTTGTCCATTTACAATTTCTGTAATTGCCGATAATACAATTATAAAAAACAATTTTGAAAATTTCATACTTTAAAATTACTTTCAAAATTAAATATTATTATGCTATTTTGAAAAAGCTGTTAAATAAAAACATATTTTTGTCAAAAATATTGTATCGAAATGATTTTTTTTGTTAAAATTAAAAACAACATTCCTAATGTTTTAACATTATTAAACTTATTATCGGGAATTTTTTCAATTGTTGCTAATTTAGAAGGTTATCCTGTTTTGGCAGGAGTTTTTATTTTTATATCAGCATTTTTCGATTTTTTCGATGGTTTGGCGGCACGAATTCTTAAAGCATATTCAAACATAGGTAAAGAATTAGATTCACTTGCTGATTTAATTAGTTTCGGATTAGCTCCTGCTTTCATCGTATTTTCTTTTTTAAAATCTGTTCTTTTAATAAATAATTTTCAAGCCGATGATGTTAGTTTGAAAAACTTGTTAATACTAATGTCTCCATTTTTAATAACAATATTTTCAGCTATAAGACTCGCAAAGTTTAATATTGATGAACGTCAAACAAAAGAATTTATTGGACTACCTACACCAGCTAATGCAATATTTTTTGCTTGTTTACCTATTATTCTGGCTCAATATAATCTTTATGCTTTTTTTGTAATATTGAATTTAAAAACACTTTTATTTGTAATCTTTATTCATTCAATTTTGCTTGTATTACCAATTCCGCTATTTTCTTTAAAAATTAAATCGTTTAAATGGAACGAAAACAAATTTCTTTACATTTTTTTGATTTCTGCTGCTGTTATAATTTTAATATTTAAACTTTATGCCATTCCTTTTATAATATGGTTATATGTTTTAATAGGTTTTATACGATTATTTTATAATAAGCTAAAAAAAGTATAGTTTTTAACTTCTTAAACAAAAGTTTTATCTTTGCAAGCAAACATAAAATAATGTTATGAGAAATAATCTTTTAAAAAACTCAATGAATTTTGGAGCTTTGTGTGGTATATCTATTATTATGGCATCATTATTAATGTATTTACTCGGAATTAAATCGAATTTAATAAATACAATAATTTTGTTTGCGGTACTAATAATTTTTATTTTTTTGGGGACAAAATATTATAGAGATCAGAATTTAAACGGTATAATTTCATACGGACGTTCTGTAGGTTCGGGAGTGTTAATTAGCTTGTTTATGTCTATAATTGTAGCATTTTATATATATGCCTTTTTTAAATTCTTGGCTCCCGATGAATTAATAAAAATATTTGAGCAACAAGAAGAAGAATTATATAATAAAGGACTTAGTGAAGAACAAATTGAAATCTCGTTGCAAATGGTTAAAAAATTTACAACTCCTTTAACAATGGCTATAGGTACTATATTTTCATACACATTATGGGGAACAATATTTTCGTTGATTATTGCTGCATTTGTAAAAAAGTCAGGAGAATCTTATCAACAAATTATGAAAGAAGTTGAAAAAGAATTAAACGAACAAAACCAATAATGAACACAATGTTACAAATTTCAGTAGTTATACCGTTATTAAACGAAGAAGAATCGCTTCCAGAGCTTATAGAATGGATTGTTCGAGTTATGAAAGAACATAAATATACTTATGAAATAATTCTTATTGACGATGGGAGCACCGATAATTCTTGGACTGTAATAGAAAATCTTAAACAAGAATATAACAATATTAAAGCAATAAAGTTTTTGCATAATTATGGCAAGGCAGCAGCATTACAAGTTGGTTTTTCAGAAGCACAAGGACAGGTAGTTATTACAATGGACGCCGATTTGCAAGATAATCCCGAAGAAATACCAGATTTGTACAGAATGATTGTAGAAGAAAAGTACGATTTAGTTTCTGGATGGAAAAAAATTCGACACGATCCTTTTTTTTCAAAACGATTGCCAAGCAAGTTATACAATTGGACGGTAAAAATCATTAGCGGAATTAAGCTACACGATATGAATTGTGGCTTAAAAGCATATAGACAACAAGTAGTAAAAAGCATAGAAATATATGGCGATATGCATCGTTATATACCAGTGCTTGCGAAATGGGCAGGATTTAAAAAAATAGGCGAAAAAATAGTTAAACATCAAGAAAGAAAGTATGGTAAAAGTAAATTCGGATTTGAACGTTTTATCAGAGGACCGCTCGATTTGTTATCCGTAAGTTTTATTACACGCTTTGGACGACGACCTATGCACTTTTTCGGCATTTGGGGTACTTTTATGTTTATTATTGGCGGTGGAGTTTCATTATACTTGCTTATCGAAAAGGTTTATAAGTCTTGGAACAATATTCCAACTCGCGATGTAACTGACCAACCTTTGTTTTACCTTGCATTGGTTGCTATAATATTAGGTGTACAACTTTTTCTTGCAGGGTTTCTGGCAGAGTTAATTACACGAAACGCTTCGGATAGAAATAAGTATCAAATCGAAAAAAAATTGTAATATTTTTTGTTGAAGAAATTATAAGTAATTGCTTATAAATTTTTTTGAATTTATAAATTCCTGAAGGTTATAAAAATTATTTTGTAAATTTCTCCTGTTTAAAAAAGAATTTCTACATTCGTCTTTTTGTAAATGAATATTTTAATGTATATTTGAAAAAAAATCAATGAAAAAATTTTTCTTTTCAACAATATATATATTTTTTTCAATAACTAATCAGTTAATATCTCAAAACAACGAAAATTCAGAAATTTATCCATGGCTTAGTTTAATACAAATAGAAATAAATAGTATTCTTCCTAGAACAGATTTAAAAGAAACAATTCCTATTAGGCAAACAGTTAACAATTATAATTATTATAACTACGACCAAGCAACAATTACATCAACCACATTGGGTCATGCATCTTCGTTAAAAGCTGAACTTTTTCATAAGGTATATAAGATTGGTATTTCTACAGGTATAAAATATTTATATTTTCAGTCGAATATTAAAGGAAAAGTTTCTAATACAGCAAATTATTTTTATTTTCGTTATTTTTTCGAGGGGCAGGAAACAAGATTTGCTAGAGTTAAAAATTTAAATGAGATTAATCATTATGTCACCATACCAATAGATGTACGTGTATATTTTTTAAGTAGAAAAAAAATTGGTTTATTTGCAAGATTGGGAACAGATTTAGGTTTTAATATTTATAATAAATTGGGTGTTGTATTTTATAACCCAGAAATGAATCCTACAAAAAACGAAGTATTAAACATATTAGACAAAACACAACAAAAATTTTATGCTACTATAAATACTTCAGTCGGATTTAGATATAATTACATAGATAAGATAAATTTTTATTTTGAAGTATATTTTCCATCAAAATACATAGGTAGCGATTATTTTGTATTATCAGATGTAAAATATTTTTCAGGAATTAAAGCATCTGTGCAAATGCCATTAACTTTACTATTAAATAGAAAGTAATATGAATCGAATATTTATATTTGTATTATTGTTTTCAATATTGTGTGTTTCTTGCAAAATGGAAGATGAATATATTTTAATGCAAAGTGTATTTATAGAAGATCCATTAAACCCCGGTTTGCCTGTTTATTCGGAATGGGGTTACAATACATTCGGCGCATATTACGATAGAACACCTATACGTTCTAACGATTATATATTACCTTCAAAAATTTTTGTTAACCAAGATACGTTAAATTTTATGTTACAAGGAGAAATGAAGTCAGGGCAAAGCATTTTACTAAAATTTTCTATTAAGGGTTTTTCACCGCAAAACGAATACGAATTAGTCTCACTTAATAATACTATTATAAACTTAAAAAATTCTGCAAATAAGGTTGTTTTTAAAATTAGTAATCAAACTTATAATTTACAAATTATTGAAGGAGAATTACACTTTAAAAAAGCACAAAAAATGTTTTTAGATAATGAATTATTTAAAACCATATTATGCGGAACGTTCCGTTTTAAAACATTTATTAACAACGAGCCAGTATCTATATATAACGGGCGTTTCGATGTAAGTATTGGTTACGAAAACTTTTTTAATTATTAAAAAAATGTTAATTGTTTTGAAAAATTGACTTTTTTTCTTGTAACTTTAAAGCCTGTTAATACGTCATATTTTTTGTTTAATTTAATAAATAAGAGTTATGTTACGAAGGTTTTTTTTATTTTTATTGTCATTTTGCTTTTTTAATTTTTCGGTTACGGCACAAGAGAAGCTTCCAATTGATCCAAATGTTAAGATTGGAAAGCTCGACAATGGTTTAGTTTATTATATTCGTAAGAATGCAAAACCAGAGAAAAGAGTTGAGCTACGTTTAGCTGTAAATGCAGGTTCTATTCTTGAAACAGATGAACAACAAGGATTAGCTCATTTGTTAGAACATATGTGTTTCAATGGCACAAAAAATTTTCCTAAACTCGAATTAGTTAATACTCTCGAAAAGATGGGCATCCGCTTTGGACCAGACTTAAATGCTTATACAAGTTTCGACGAAACAGTATATATGCTTAAAGTTCCAACCGACCAACCAGATTTAATTGCAAAAGGTTTTCAAATTTTAGAAGATTGGGCTCATCAGGTAACATTAGACGGAAAAGAAATTGACAAAGAAAGAGGTGTTGTGCTTGAAGAATTACGTTTGGGTTTAGGTGCTGAAGATAGGATGAGAAAAAAAGCATTTCCTGTAATATTTAAAGATTCAAGATATGCAGAACGTTTGCCAATAGGAAAAGCAGAAATACTAAAAACATTTAAACACGAAACTTTAAGACAATTTTACCGCGATTGGTATCGTCCTAATCTTATGGCTGTGGTAGTAGTTGGCGATATGGAAGTAGAGCAAGCCGAAAAATTGATTATTAAACATTTTGCACATATTAAAAATCCTGAAAAAGAAAAAAAACGCGAAGTTTATACCTTGCCCGATAATAAAGAACCTCTTATTAGTATAGAAACCGACGAAGAAGCCACAAATAATATGGTTATGTTTTTTTATAAACATCCTAAAAAATACATAGAAACAATTGAAGATTTTAGATGGCAGTTATTGCAAGAATTATTTACAGGAATGATTAATTCACGACTTGAAGAAATATCACAAAAGCCAGAATGCCCATATATATATGCAGTTACTAATTATGGAGAATTTTTAGCTCGTACTAGCGATTCATATTTAGGTTATGCTTTGTCTAAAGAAAATGTAATTGATAAAACATTTGAAACTTTAATGATTGAAAATGAAAGAGTAAAACGTTTTGGATTTACACAAACAGAATTAGAAAGGCAGAAAAAAAACTTAATGACAAAATATGAAAAGCAAGCCAAAGAATTTGATAAAATGGAATCGGCTAGTTTAGCAATGGAATATGTATATCATTATTTGTCAAAAAATCCTATTCCGGGAGCACAAAACGAGTACGAATTTGCCAGAAAATTTTTGCCTGCTATTACTTTAGAAGAAGTTAATGCACTTGTAAAACAATGGATTATAGATTATAATTTCGTTATGATGATAACTGCACCCAAAAAGGAAGGAATAATAGTACCTACAAAAGAGGAAGTACTTAAAATAATTGATAAAGTTAAAACAATGGAATTATCCCCTTATGAAGATAAAACTACAGATATTCCTCTATTATCTTTTATACCAACTGGTTCAGAAGTTATCAATAGGGAAGAAAACAAAGCATTAGGATATACTGAATATACTTTTGCAAACGGCACTCAGGTTATAATTAAACAAACAGATTTTAAGAATAATGAGATACAATTTTCAGCTTTTGCTTTTGGAGGAACATCATTAGCATCAGATGAAGATATTTTAAACGCTATGTATGCTTCTGCTATTGTTGAAGAACTTGGACTTGGTGAATTTTCTAAGTCCGACTTAAAAAAGAAATTAGCTGGTAAAGATATTCAAATAACGCCTTACATTGCAGATGTAAAACAAGGTTTTACAGGAAAACTTTCGCCTAACGATATTGAAACTTTCTTACAATTGCTATATATGTATTTTACCGATTTAAGAAAAGATGAAGAAACTTTTAAATCATTTATTTCTAAATTAAAAAGTCAGTTTATGTTTATTAGGAACAACCCTCAATTTGTTTTTTTTGAAAAATTTACAAAAATAATTACTCAAAACGATCCAAGAATTATATTAATACCAACAGAAGAACAACTTAAAACTGTTACTTTAGAAAAATCAATTGGCTTTTTCAAAGAACGTTTTAGTAATGCAAATGGTTTTAAATTTATTTTTGTCGGAAACATTAACGAAGATGAGATGTTACCACTTTTACAAAAATATATTGGTGGTTTACCATCATCTAAAAACACAGATAAGTATAAAGAAATTTTTCCAAAATTTCCAGAGGGGATTGTTACAGATGTTGTATATAAAGGTAAGGAGGAAAAAGGTTTTGTAGGAATGGCTTGGAACAGCCCTTATGAATGGTCGGTAGAAAATAATATTAAAACACAACAACTTATAAAAATATTAGAAATTATGCTTCGCGAAAATGTACGCGAAAAAGAAAGTGGAACTTATGGAGTTCAAACACGTTTAGATATTGACAAATATCCAAAACCCGATATTACCATTACAATTATTTTTGGCTGTGATCCGAAAAAACAAGACAAATTATCTAATGTAGTATTAAAGCAAATGGATATTTTACGAAAAAAAGGACCTAGTATCGAAAATTTGAATAAAGTTAAAGAGCAAATGATACGAGAAAGAGAAACAGATGTAAAACGTAATGGGTGGTGGGTTCGCAAACTCGAAAATTTATATTATTATGGTGACCCTAAAACCAACATAGACGAATATAATATTCAGGTTAACAAAGTTACACCAAAAGATATACAAGATTTAGCAAATAAATATTTCAATAATAATAATTATGTTAAAGTATATTTAAAACCCGAAAAAAATAGCTGATAAAAATGAGGCTGCAATATTTTAAGCAGTCTCAAATTTTATTATAGTTCATGAAAAAAAATACAAAGTCTAAAGCAGCAATTATTTCTATTATATCCAACACTTTATTAATTTCTATAAAACTTATCGCAAGCTTTATAACAGGTTCAATAAGTATTTTATCTGAGGCATTACATTCTTTAAGCGATTTAATTGCTTCAGTTATAACTTGGATATCTGTAAAATACTCTGATATGCCGCCAGATGAAAAACATCCTTATGGACACGGACGTATCGAAAACGTTACTGCAACTATTGAAGCATTGCTCGTAATTATTGCTGCTATTTATATTATTTATGAATCACTTTCAAGGTTAATTAATGTACAAAAAATTGAACATCCTATAATTGGTATAATAGTATTGCTAATTTCTTTTATAATAAATCTTTTTGTTTCGAATTATTTATATAAAATTGCCAAAAAAGAAAAATCACTTGCATTAGAAGGCGATGCACTACACTTACGAGCCGACATGTTTACTTCATTGGCAATGTTGCTCGGATTTGTTTTTATATTTATTTACAAATGGTATATAATTGACTCTATTTTCGCCATATTAGTGGCTATTTACATGTTAATTGAAGGGTATATGCTTTTTAAAAAAGCATTTAATCCATTATTAGACGAAGCCATAAGCGAAAAAGAAATGAAAATAATTTTAAATTACTTTAAACACAATAATTATTCTGTTCATGATATAAAAACAAGAAAATCTGGTAATATCATTTTTATTGATGTTCACCTTGAATTGCATTCCGAAATTACACTTAAAGAAGCTCATGATGTATGCGAAAAAATAGAAAATGAAATGAAAAACATAATGAAAGATATTCAAATAAATATTCATGTAGAACCAAAAAATAATAAAGATTGATAAAAATAATAGTGGTATAAAATTTGTAAAATAAAAATTCATTAACTTTACAAAAAATTTTTAATTATGGAACTCAAAAAGAATCCGAAAGTTGACTTAGAAAGAAAACGAAATTTATTTTTTCAATTAGGACTTTTTGTTACATTAGCTTTGGTTTTGTTTGCATTTGAACTAAAAATTGTTCCTGGCGGAGACAATTCATTATTAGCTGGAAATATTGGTCCAATTGAAGAAGAAATTATACCAATTACAAAACAAGAAGAAATTAAAACGCCTCCTCCACCACCACCTCCAGTTACAGATGTTTTAGAAATAGTAGAAAATAATCAGGAACTTACTAACGAAGTAAAAATAGAAAGTACAGAAGCCGATGCAAAAACTCAGATTTCTGCACCTATAGAAGTTCAACACGAAGAAGAAGCCGATGAAGTTATTAATTTTTATGTTATTGAAGAAAAACCAGAATTTCCAGGGGGCGAAGCTGCTATGTTTCAATGGATAGCTAAAAATATTAAATATCCCGATATAGCTAAAGAAAATGGAATACAAGGTAAAGTGTTTGTTCAATTTGTTATCGGAAAAGATGGCAAAGTTACAGATGTAACTATTGTTAGAGGTGTAGATCCTTCCTTAGATAAAGAAGCATTAAGAGTTATTCAAAGTATGCCTCCTTGGAAACCTGGTAAGCAAAGAGGTAAACCGGTTAGAGTTTCGTTTCAATTGCCTATAAACTTTAAACTTAGTTAATGATAAAGTCCAAGTAGTAAGGGCTTTATAAACACCTAAAATTTATGTCTAATAAAACAGTTCTCCTCTTTCTTGTCTCAATCATTATTGTTGCAAGCTGTAATATAACAAAAAGATACTACATTCGAGGAGAATACGATATTGCTATTGCTAGAGCTGTTAAGAAAATAAAAAAAAATTCAAATAAAGAAAAAGAAATAATTTATTTAGAAAAATCATACCTAGCAGCCAATTTAAAAGATAACGAGCAATTAAAACTTTTAAAACTTGAAGGCAAGCCCGATAATTGGGACGATATTCTCAGAATTTATGAAAGACTTAAAAGAAGACAAACAATGGTTTTAACCGTTTTACCCCTAAAATTAAACAACCGAACAATTAATTTCGAATATATTGATTATGATAAAGATATTGTTATAGCTAAACAAAATGCTGCCGAATATTGGTACATAAAAGGTAAACAATTGCTTAATTCCGGAGATAGATTTCAAGCAAGAGAAGCTTACAAAAATTTTAAAAATGTAAAATATTATTTCGATACTTATCAAGATGTAGAAAACTTAATATTATTAGCTAAACAAAAGGGTTTAACAAAGGTAGGAATGATGCTCGAAAACAATACTATGTATAAATTACCTCAAGATTTTAAGAATGAAATTTTTAATGTAGAATACGAACATTTAGATAGCAAATGGGTTAGGTATTTTCCCGAAACTAATAACAACGATACATATCATTATATTGTAAAACTAAATATTAAAACTATTCAAATTTCACCAGAAAAATTTTTGCAAAGAGAAACAATAAAAACAAAAAGAATTCAAGATGGCACTGAAATTTTGCTCGATAGTCAGAATAATGTAGTAAAAGATTCGTTAGGTAATCCAGTGAAGGTCCCAAGAATTGTGGAGGTATCTTGTAAGTTATTGGAAACTATTCAACAAAAGACATGTCGTATTGAAGGTGAAGTAATATATTTTGATGTAGTTGAACAAAAAGTAATTACTTCAAAACCATTAGCTTCAGATTATTTTTTTGAGCACATAACGTACATTGCTAATGGCGATTTAAGAGCGTTAGATGATGATATTAGAAAAAAGTTGGGTAGCCTTCCGATACCTTTCCCTAATGACATGGAGATGATTCATGGTTCTATGAATATATTTAAAAAAGTTTTTTTCGATTTGCTAAGAGATAATAAATATCGTATTAAATAGCTAATGATAGAAAAGAGAAGTTACGTCCAAAAACAAGAAAATTGCATTTTGATAGCTGTTGTAACTCCTGAAATTGATGAGAAAAAAGTAAAAGAATATCTCGATGAATTAGAATTTCTTGCTCACACTGCTAATTTATTTACATTAAAAAGATTTACGCAAAAAATTGAAAAACCAAATCCAAAAACATTTATAGGAGAGGGGAAGTTGCATGAGATTCATGCTTTTATTCAGGATAAAAACATACAGTATGTAATTTTCGATGATGAATTATCCGGAACACAGTTAAAAAATATTGGAAACATATTAAAAGTAAAAATATTAGACAGAACAAATTTAATACTCGATATATTTGCAATGAGGGCTAAAACGGCTTATGCTAAAGTTCAGGTCGAATTAGCTCAGTATGAATACATGTTGCCACGATTAACCAGAATGTGGACACACCTTGAAAGACAACAAGGAGGTATTGGTATGCGAGGACCAGGTGAAAAAGAACTAGAAACAGATAAAAGAGTTATTAAAAAGCGGATGGCTATTTTACGAGAAGAACTAAAACGCATTGATAGACAAAAAATAACACAAAGACAAAATCGTTCAAAATTAGTTCGAGTTGCATTGGTTGGATATACCAATGTTGGTAAATCTACTCTAATGAATTTACTTAGTAAATCAAATATATTTGCCGAAAATAAACTCTTTGCAACGCTCGATACTACAGTTCGCAGAGTAGTTATAGGCAATGTCCCTTTTTTGTTGTCGGATACAGTTGGTTTTATAAGAAAGTTACCGCTTACTTTAATCGAATCTTTCAAATCTACATTAGACGAAATTAGAGAAGCTGAAGTCATTTTACATGTTATAGATATGAGTCATCCTTCGTTTTTAGAACAGATAAGAGTAGTTAATCAAACATTGTACGAATTAGAAATAAGAGACCACGTTATGATTCATGTTTTTAATAAAATTGATTTATTATCAAGTGATGATTTTGAAAAATCATTAAATGAAGCAAAGAATTTTATAAAAGAGTATTTTGTTGATTTAGATGATTTCATTTGCATATCAGCAACTAAAAAGATAAATATTAATGAGTTAAAAGAAAAAATTTATTCGACTGTAAAAAAGATACATGCAAAAAAATATCCTTATGATAATTTTTTATTTCCCGATATAGAATAAATTTTGTATATTTCGAAAAAAAAATATGCTAAAAGCAATTATAGCAGACGATGAATATGATGCTAATGATTTGCTAGAAAATGCTTTAAGTGTTTGTTGTCCAAATGTTAAGGTAGTTGAAAAAACTTTTTCTGTAAATGAAACAGAGAAAGCAATAAAGACTTATGAAATAGACATATTATTTTTAGATATTAGTATGCCTGGTGGTGATGTGTTTGAAATGTTAGATAGAGTTAAGCCATTTAATTTTTACATTATATTCGTTACTGCTTATAATCAATATGCTTTAAAAGCAATAAAACATAGTGCTATTGATTACATTTTAAAACCATTAGATATTGTTGAACTTAAAAATGCTGTTCAAAAAGTTGAAAAATTAATATCAGATAAAGCAAGAATTAATCAGAATATTTACGAATTTATAAATAATATAAATCAACAAAATAAAAAATTAGAAATAGTAACTAACAATAAAATAGTATATGTTCGTATTGGTGATATAATAAGATTTGAAGCCGATGGAAACTATGTTAGAATTATATCTTCATCAGGCGAAAATTATTATGTATCAAAGAAATTAAAGGATTACCAAGAGTTTTTAAGTGGAAGTTCATTTTTTAGAGTTCATCATTCATATCTTATTAATATAAACCATGTAAAATCTATATACACTAAAGATTCCATGATAGTAATGTCTGATAATAAAATAGTACCATTGTCGCGAAAAAATAAAGAAGAATTTTTAATATTAATGTCTAATATAAGGTAAAGCAAATTATAAAATATTTTAAACATTTTGCAAATTGTTATAAGCATTTTATCATTTTTTTTATCATTTTTTTTATTAGCAATATCTTTACATTGCATAAAAATGCACTTTATCATGGATAAATTTTTAGAAGAAGGTTCTAGACAGTATTTGAAAGGGAATATTAATAAAGCTATTGATTGTTTTCTTAAAGTACTGGAACTAGATCCGAATAATGTAAAAGCACTTTTTTATCTATCAATAGCATATATGGACACATCAAATTACGAAAAAGCATTGAATGTTTTAGATAAATTATTGGAAATTGATTCTAAGCATGTTCAAGCATACAAGAACAGGGCATTAGTGAAATACTCTATGAACAAAGAAAAAGAAGCAATGGAAGATTATAAAATATATACCAAACTTGCAAACGGTAAATAAAATCAATACAGAGAAACTTTACTCACACGCTTTTCTCTCTAGAACTAATCAGAAAAAAAAACTATAAATTGAGACCTTTGAAAAACTTAAAGATTTTTTAATTACAATTTTTTTTGATTACAAAAAGCCTTTCCCTCTTTCTCGTCATCGCGAGTTCCTTCCTTCACGTCATTGCGAACCGAAGGGTTGGCAAGTGTGCTGGCGTGAAGCAATCTCCTCATTGCTCATTCCTTT